>Ga0207657_10002742_pt1 | contig 18972 bp, 17 predicted proteins | sample KBSC33metaG_FD_184316 | JGI IMG/M metagenome (GOLD analysis project Ga0207657, IMG submission 184316) | Corn rhizosphere microbial communities from Kellogg Biological Station, Michigan, USA - KBS C3-3 metaG (SPAdes) (version 2) | ecosystem: Host-associated > Plants > Roots > Rhizosphere > Soil ... | reverse complement strand
TGACGGCTCGATGTGCACGCTTCACTCCAACTCCCCGCGCGAGGCGCTCGCGCGTATGGAGAATATGGTGATGATGTCGGACATCAAGGTGCCGAAGGAAGCGATCAGCCGTCAGATCGCGGATTCGGTCGATCTCGTCATCCAGGTCAAGCGCCTGCGCGACGGCAGCCGCCGCGTCACCAACGTCACCGAGGTGATCGGCATGGAAGGCACGGTCATCGTCACGCAGGAATTGTTCAAATTCGAATATCTGGACGAAACCTCCGACGGCAAGATCGTCGGCGAATATCGCGCGATGGGCTTGCGCCCCTACACGCTCGACAAGGCCAAACAGTTCGGCTTCGACCAGCCATTCCTGGAAGCGTGCCTCTAAACCAGAGGTTGACTGCCGTGCCGCGCTGGCTGTGGCTGGCGCTGCTTGCCGTGGCGTTGATGATGCCGGTGGCGCTGGGGCCGGTGCGGCTGAACGATAGCCACTGGATCAATTATGTGTGGGTCGACCAGTTCACGGCCCAGATCCGACATGGAAACCTATGGCCGCGCTGGTTGCCCCAATCGCATGGCGGGCTCGGCGCACCCGATTTCTATTTCTACGGGCCGGTTGCTTTCTGGCTGGCAGCGCCCTTCGGCCTGATCGGGCTTTCGCCATGGTGGAGCCTCGTCGGCGCGGCCACGCTGGGACTATGGTTCTCCGGGCTCACGATGGGCCGGTTTCTCGATGGCCGCGCCCGCCGTCCCGGCCTGGGCGCCGCCTTCTACATGGCCTTGCCTTATCATCTGCTCGACTTCGGAATGCGCGGCGCGCTCGCCGAATTCGTGGCCTATGCCGCCTTGCCGCTGATCGCGCTCGGTATCGCCCAACGCCGGATCTGGTTGATCGCGGCCAGCTACGCGTTGTTGGTGCTGACCCATTTGCCGACAGCCTTGCTCGCCAGCCTGTTCCTGATCCCCGCACTGGCATTGGCGGAGGCGTGGAAGGATCGGCGCGCCTTGCTCCGCATCGGTGCCGGGCTGCTTCTCGGTTTGATGCTGGCCGCCCCCTATCTCCTGCCGGCCATCTTCCTCCAACGTTATGCCGCGATCGCCACGATGACCGCGACGCCGGCATTGGAAGCGCGTCGCTGGACGATCCTGTCCCCCGATCCGCACATGCGCGACGGTCTGTTCCTGATGGGGTTGATCGCGGTCGCGCTGGCAATCCCGGCACTCGCCCTGCTGCGGCGCGATCGCTGGGGCTGGTTCGTGCTCGCGATGCTGGCACTCGGACTAGGGCTCGTCCCGGCGCTCTGGGCGATTCCCCTGCTCGCCCAGGTACAATTCCCCTGGCGGTTATTCGTGCTCGCCGATTTCGGGATCGCCTGGGTGATCGCGCGTGGCACCTGGCCGCTCGAGCGCCTGCTTCTGCTTACCGTTCCCACACTGGCGGTAAGTTTGATCGTCCTGTGGCTCCCGACATCGAACAAATCGGTGCCGCCGGTTACGCCGTTGATGGCGCAGCATCCGGACGTGATCGAATATCTCCCCGCAGGGCTGAGCGAGCCTTATGCCGCTTATTCGCATCGCGCGCTCGCGCTCGCGGCACGCACGCCGCCGGCGCGCAGCGCCGACGGATGGACTACTCTTCGCCTCCATTATTTTCCGATCTGGCAGGTGCGCTGCGGCGCCGTACTCGTCCCGGACGAACCCGAGCCGGGAACAGGCTTGCTCCGCTATCGCGGCGCGGGATGTTCGATCGAGCGCCGTTGGCCGCCGGCGGAAAAACTGGGCGCGCTCCTGTGTCTGCTGGCGGCCGCTATGATCGCGGCGATCGCCTCAGCCGCGCGCCGCTCTCGCGCGGCCTGACAACCCTCCATTAACCTCGTTTCGCTAGAAATCCCCCTTCCGGACACGCCGGAGCTACGGGGCAGGCGCGATACGGTGGAAATGTCGGTTCAATCATTCGATCTGGCCGCGACCTACGCGGCGCCGCTCGACGTCTCGATCGTGATGCCGTGCCTCAACGAGATCCAGTCCCTTCCGCATTGCATCGCCAACGCGCAGGAAGCCTTGCGCGAGATCGAGAGGCTTTACGGCCTCGCCGGTGAGATCGTCATTGCAGACAATGGTTCGACCGACGGCAGCCAGGCCCTCGCGGCCGCGCTTGGGGCGCGCGTCGTGCCGGTAGTGCGCAGGGGCTATGGCGCAGCGCTGATCGGCGGATGCGGCGGGGCGTTCGGGCATTACATCCTGATGGGCGATGCCGACGGTAGCTACGACTTTACCGATGGCGTCGCGATGATCGGTGCTCTGATCGACGGCGCGGATCTATGCATGGGATCGCGCTTCAAGGGCGGCATCGCGCCCGGCGCAATGCCGTGGAAAAACCGCTATATCGGCAACCCCGCGCTCACCGGCATTCTCAACCTTTTCTTCCGGTCCGGCATCGATGACGCACATTGCGGCCTGCGTGCGATCACGAAGGCCGCGTTCGAGACGCTCGGGCTCAGCGGCTCGGGCATGGAATTCGCGAGTGAAATGGTCATCAAGGCCTCGCTCCGGCAGATGCGGATCGCGCAGGCACCGGCAACGCTTTCTCCCGATTTGCGCCAGCGCGGGCCGCATCTGCGCCCCTGGCGCGATGGATGGCGGCACCTGCGCTACCTTCTGATGCTGAGCCCGACCTGGGTGTTCGGCGTGCCGGCCTTGCTCGCCATCCTGAGCGCGGCAACGATCCTGGGTATCGCCGCATTGTTCGCGACCGGCTTGATCCAGGGTGAGACTCCCTTCGGCGCCAATTGGAGCATCCTTGGCGGGTTCCTGCTGACAGTCGGCCATTTCGCGGCATTGATGAGTGTCGCGACCCATTTTTATGGTGTGCGGCGTGGATATCGCAGGCTGCGCCCGTGGGCCGGGCGGCTGGGCTCATTTTTGACGCTTGAGACAGCGTTGGTGAGCGGTTGCCTGCTGATGGGACTGTCCTTCGCAGGCTTTCTCCTGATCGGCTGGAGCTGGTCGACCCATGGCTTCGCCGCCCCCACTTCTGTCCTGCCGCTCACCTTGGCCGCGGCATGCGGCACGGTGGGGCTCCAGACCGTTCTGGGCGGCTTCCTGCTCGCAATCATCGCCGATCATAATGCGCGCCTCGCTCCCAGCCCCGGGGGTCCGGATCATGGCTGAACGCCGTCTCCATCAGCGCCGGGCGCCGCGCTATTTCGGCGTCAGCGCGGTCTGTCTCCTGATCAATAACGCCCTGCTGATCCTGCTCGATGCGGCAGGCGTTCACTACGCAATCAGCGTGCTTATCAGCGCGGCGCTGATGATCCCGCTCAGCTTCGGGCTCCAGTCGCGCTTCACCTTCGCAGCCGCCGGTGCCTGGCCAGGCTTCCTTCGTTATGCCGCGGTCATGATCGTCAACACGCCGCTCGCGTGGCTGCTCCTGTGGGCTCTGCATGGGGAAGCGGGTCTTCCGATGCTGTACGCCTCGCCGCTGATGACCGGCATCCTTTTCGTCTGGAACTATCTGGCGAGCGGCTGGGCCATATTGGCCCGATCCCCGCGCCCAATGTGAAAGTGGCTCCCATGAACATTCCCGCAGACCTGCTCGCGGATTTCGTCGCGCGCTATCCGGCGCAGCCTGCCACCGCCTTTCTGCGCGGGATCGAGATCGATCGGCTTGCGTCGGCCATCGCACCCACCGGCCTTGGGCTGGACCTTGGGTGTGGCGACGGCATCCTCACCGACATATTGTTCAAGCGCGCGGGTGTGACGCCGCGCTTGGTCGGGGTCGACATCGATCCGCTCGAGACCGACGCGGCGGCTGCCTACCCGTTCTATGATCGCATCCACACCTGTGCCGCCCAGGCGATTCCCGAGGCTGACGGCACCTTCGATTATGTCATCTCCAACTCGGTACTGGAGCATATCCCCGATTTGACAGGGGTGATTGCGGAGGTGTCGCGCGTGCTCAAACCGGGTGGAACATTCTGGTTCACCGTGCCCGGCCCGGGCTTCCGCGAAAACATGCACGGCGCGTTGCTGCCCGGCTTTTCGCGCACCCGCTATCTCGCCGATCTCGATCGACGTCTGGCTCACTTCCATTACCTCTCCCCTGGCGAGTGGGAGGCGTTGTGCGCCACCCACGCGCTCCGGCTCGATACGGTCCAGGGCTATCTCAACCGCGCCGAGACGCAGCGCTGGGAAACTTTGTCCCGCATGACGGGTGGGCTGCTTCACAGCCTCAGCTTCGGCCGCAGTCGTCCGATCGAGATTCAGCGCATGCTCAAGCTCCGCAGCCTTCAGAATCGCGCAGCGCTGCCCCGCCCCCTGGCTTCAGCGATCGCACGGCTCATCGCATCGGGATTGGATGATGTGGAGGGCACACCATCCTGTCTGCTGCTGACGGGTCACAAACCGCCGCTCAATTGAAAGTTGAGGTGCCGGATGGCAGCCCGGCGAAGGTCAGGGCCGCCGCAGCACTAACCGGATTGCAGACGGACGCCCCGTCGCCTTTTCCAGCGCCCATTGCAGCGGATGCAGAATGATGCCCGCGAGCAGAAAGAAAAGGCTGTTGCGGCGACCGAACAGGTTGGCGAGCGATCGCCCCATCGTCGGCAGGCAGATGGCATGTTCGGAAACGATGTTCAGGCCCCCTCGCTCCACCAGCGCGCGCAGCCCGCGGCGCCCGAAATGCGAACGGTGGAACGGTACATACCAGGCATCCCAATGCTGGCCGAGCAAACGCGTCCAGATACAGTCGATATTGGGGACCTCGATCACGATCGTCCCGCCCGGCCGCGCCATCGCCACGATCCGCGCGAGCAAGGCCGCGGGATCGTCGTCATGTTCCAGCACATGCATCGCGAGCACCAGATCGAAACTGCCCTGCTCGCCAGCGAGGCGCGCCTGCGGCAGATAGAGCCGATCCGTCAGGTCGAGCGGCGCTCCGTCATGGAAGTCGCTGCCGATCACGGTTGCGTCGGGCAGGAGATCGCCCAGACAGCGCGTGAACTGGCCGCTGCCACAGCCGAAATCGAGCACGCGGCCCGGCCGTGCGCCGACATGTCGAAGCAGGGTCCTGGCCTGACGGCGAAAGGCGATCTGCTTGATCCGGTGCGCAAGCCCGCGCGCGTCGGGCTGAAAATCCTGGCTTTCGCGACCGTCGTAAAGGAACGCGACATCCGGCAGGCGAGGCATGGATATGCCGACGCCGCAGCGGCGACAGCGAAGCACCGACACCGGTCCGACCTTGCCACTCTTGTCCGCAAAGGATCCCAGCGATTCGAAATCGCAGGCCTGCGCGGGATCGACGGGACAAAGGGAGGTCACATCCTCCCCCATGCCCGGAACGTGGTTAACATTGCCCTTACGCGAAGTGCGCGAGCAGCTGGGTGATCGAGTAGTCAATCGAAAGCCGTTCGGCATTGGCGGCATACCAGACACGGGTCGAGGCACGCAGGCTGTCGGCTCGCTCGACGCAGGCGACCAGCCGGATTGCCAGCGCCTGGGGCGTGGGTTCCGGAACGACGAAGCCGTTCACTCCCTCTTCGACCAATTCAACGGCAGCATTGTCTTCGCCGGCAATCACCACCGCGGGAATGCCCGCGGCGGAGGCTTCGACGACCACCATGCCATAGCCTTCGCGTTCGGACGGCTGGATGATCGCGGCGGCGCTTCGCATCGCGTGGTCGACTTCCTCTTCGTCGACAAAGCCCGCCAGCCGGATCCGCTGTTCGAGCCCCAATTCGCACACCCGCCGTTCGATCGCGGCGAACTCGGGTCCGCGGCCGAAGATGGTGGCGTGCAGACCAGGGGATTGGTGCGCTGCCAGCGCGATCGCCTCGACGAGCAGGCCGACGCGCTTCTCCGGGATCAGCCGCCCGGCGAAAATGACGTGTCCGGGCTCGAGCGGAAGGGATGCTCGCGTGCCGCCCGCATATTCGCCTGGCAACAAGCTGCTCGGCCCGTTCACGCCAAGCGCGCGCAGCCGTTCGAGGTGAAGTTGGCTGAAGCTGAAGGCACGCTGGGGAATGTGCGCGCACCAGCGCTGGATCGCCGCCCCGACGATGCCGAGCCTTCCCAGATAGGATTGCCAGTAGGACCGAGTCCACACCTCGTGCCAGTCGACCGAAACCGCATAGCCCGCCCAGGGCCGGACAATCCCGGCGGCAATCAGCGAAAAGAATGGGAAGGACGCGGTGTGGACACGATCGTAGCGCCGGCCATTCCGCAACAGGTGCAGAAACACACCGATGCCGAACCGAACCGGTGGCCACACCCGGCGCTTGCCGGCGCGATAGAGCGACATTCGCGGCCCGACCGGCACCACCCGTACGCCTGGCAGGACCGGAACCGCTTCGTCCCACTGTCGCAGGGTAAGATAGGTGACGTCATGCCCCTCCGCCGCCAGCCGCTCGGCGAGATTGCGATACCAGCGCTCTGCGCCCCCGATCGTCCACGGAAAGAGGCAATCATAGAGGATGCAGATCCTCACGTCCCACCTCCGACCACGACCACCCGGCATCCGGCCGAAGTCAATTGCGGGCCGAGCGCGGCAATGCGCCGATCCGACGATCGGCTGATGATCGTACCCCGAAAATAGCGGTTGATCGGCGCATAGAATGCGCTGGTCGGCATCCCTACTCTGCCATGCGCATCGCACATCAGATGGATCAGGTCGGGATCGATCTTGTCGGCAAACAGCCGCAGCGGGCGATTGGTGAGGTCGGCACGGTTGATCACCAGCGCTCCGGAAGACGGCGCGTCGTCATTGCCGATGATGAAATAATCGGTCCGGCTCGCAACGATCCGAGCATCCGTGCGGGCAAAGGCGGCGTAATAATCACGCGTCATCAGATATTGCGCGGGCAGCAATAGCAAGGCGCCGCCGATCAGCGTGCGTATGGCCAGCGGGCGCCAGCGCGCATCGCGTTCGACCAGATGGCGCCATCCGAACACCGCCGCCAAAATCGCGGCGCCGAGCGCCGGATGGACATAACGATAACCGAAACCCTGCCCCTGATCGGGGAGCAGAATCGCCATCACGATCACGGGCAGGATCGACGTCGCCACCAGTGCCAGCGCGATCGGATTGCGCCGCACGCGCACCACGCCCGCCGCAAACAATGGCAACAGCAGCAACGGCTGCCACGCGACGCAGCGCAACAGGTTGGCACTCATATCGGTCCATCGCTGGCCGCCCTGGTTCGCGAGGACGGCGCGCAAACGCGCCCAGAAATCGGTATCCACAGGCGGCGCGGTCGGATTCCCGCCCTCGATCGTCGCGTAGATCCAGTGCGGCCAGGCAAACCAGAACGCGCAGATCATCGCATATCCGAGGATGAAGAAGGCTAGCCGGCCCCAGTTTCTCCGCGACAGCAACAATGCCATGAACGGGGCCACGAACAGCGGGTGGAACAGCGGCTGGTGCAACCCTACCGCCAACCCCGCGACCGCCAGCGCGGCGACGTCGCTCCAGCGCCGATCGATCAGGAATAGCCACAACCACAGCAGGTTGAACGTCAGATGCGCGGGCATCGCATAAGCGGACATGCCCGCGAACAGCACCTGGCCGGAACCGAGATAGAGCAGCAAAGCCACCGTCGCCGCCTCGGCGTCGTCCGGCCACAGGCGGCGTGCGCATTTCCACAATGCCACCCCACCCAATGCGGTCAGCAAGGGATTCGCCAAAGCCGGATCGAGCAACTGCCCGACCAGCGCGCGCAGCGCGGCATTGATCGGCAGATAGGCGGACACCCATCCGATCGGATGCGATGCCGGCAACAGGAACAGGCTGTTGAGCGCGGCAATATGGTTCTGCCAGGCAACGGCCAGGGGCTGCGCAAGCAGACCGCGTCCGAATATGACGGAATCGAAAATCGCCAGCTGTTCGTCTCGGCTCACCGCGTAGCCGCATAAAGCCCAGTAATGGCCGAGATAGCAGGCCGGGATCGCCCCCAGCGCCAGCGCGAGGCAGGTTCGCCTGGAGAGCAATATTGCCCTCCGGCCAGGCGTCAGGCCAATCAGCGCTGCCGCCAGGATTGCGGTCTGAGCCAGCAGCAGCCAGCGATCTTCAGCGTACAGGAACCACGCGGTGAAGTCGGCGAAGCGGCCGATATGCGCGGAGAGCGCGGCCGCCGCGATATAGAGCAGCAGCGTCAAGCCGATCAGCCGCGTCGCCAACGGGCGGTTGGTGGCGCCGTCTTCCTGGCGATCCGTTTCGAGTTCCACTCCGCCCCCCCTGCGCGACGCGCTATGGAACGGAGATGGTTAACGCCGTCCTGCGCCCGGCCTAGCTGCCAAGCTTGTTGAGCTTGTCCTGGAGCCCAGCCAGCTGCTCCTTGAGCGCGGCCAGCTCGTCTTCCTTGCTGGCCGGGCCAGCCGGTGCGGCCGGCGCGGCACCCGCGCCGCCCGGCGCCTTGAACGCACTCGCGGCGGCCTCGAACATCTCGATGTTGCGGCGTGCGATCTCCGCGAACGGGCCGCCCGCGAACGTGCCCTCGATCGCCTGGCGGAACTGGCTCTGGTTGCGGCGGAACGCCTCCATCGAGGCTTCCAGATATTGCGGCACCATCGCCTGCATCGAATCGCCATACATCGAAATCAGCTGGCGCAGGAAGTTCACCGGCAGCATCGTCTGCCCGCGATTCTCCTCCTCCATGATGATTTGGGTCAGGATATTATGGGTGATATCCTCTTCGGTCTTGGCATCAATGACCTTGAAGTCGCGCCCCTCGCGCGTCATCTGCGCGAGGTGATCGAGCGTGATGTAGCTCGAAGATTCGGTGTTGTAGAGCCGGCGGTTGGCGTACTTCTTTATGATGACCGTTCCGGAACCCTCGGACGACTTCGCCATGCCGCAAACACCTCCTGTTAGTGATAATCACCTAGCATCGATGCTTGACGCAGCGCAACACAGACCGCGCCCTTTGCCACTTTTCTTAAGTATGTTGCGCAGCGAAACGAGCGGACAACCCGACCGCACCGCAGCAGCGCTTAAAGGATTACGGCTTTATCAGGAGGCGCAACGCTCCGCCCGTCCATCGGCGATGCCGGTGGTCGCGCGGGCGGGCCGGGCATCGCTGCGCGATTATGGCGGCGATGGACCTGCCATTCTGTTCGTTCCCTCGTTGATCAACCCGCCCGACGTGCTCGACATTGACGAAGATCGCTCCTTGTTGCGCTGGCTCGCGCGGCAGGGCCTACGCCCTTTGCTGCTCGATTGGGGCACGCCTGCGGCCGGCGAGAATGACCTCGACGTCGCGGGCCATATCGAAACGATGCTGCTGCCGTTGATCGACGCCGTGGGGGCGCCCGTATCGCTCGCAGGCTATTGCCTGGGGGGCACGATGGCGCTCGCCGCGGCGGCGCTGCGCCCGGTCACCGCGCTCGCCCTGATCGCTACGCCCTGGCGATTCGGCGACTATCCCGCCGATACGCGCACCGCGCTCGACGATCTGTGGCGTACCGCCGAGCCTGCCACCGACGCGCTCGGCCTGCTGCCGATGGAAATATTGCAGGCGGCCTTCTGGCGGCTCGATCCCGCGCGCACCGTCGCCAAATATGAAGCCCATGGGAGCCGGGATCCCGGCGATCCCCAGTCGCACGCATTCGTGCGGCTGGAGGATTGGGCCAATGACGGCCCTCCCCTCACCCGCGGCGCGGCGCGCGAATTGTTCCTCGATCTGTTTCGGGAAGACAGGCCCGGGCGTTGCGCATGGCGCGTCGCCGGCCAGATCATCGATCCCGCCGCGCTGACGATCCCGGTCCTTGAGATCGCGTCTACCACCGACCATATCGTGCCCGCGGCCACCACGCCCGGCGTCGGCGAGCGGATCGACCTTTCGCTCGGCCATGTCGGAATGATCGTGGGCGGTCGCGCCAGGCAGTCTTTGTGGGAGCCGCTTAGCCAGTGGCTTTCGCGCGTCGCATCCAGCCGCTAGGCGCGGCTAACGCCAATCCAGGAGATACCATGACCGACGTCGTCATCACCGCCGCCAAGCGTACCCCGGTCGGCAGCTTCCTCGGTCATTTCGCGGCCACGCCCGCGCACGAACTGGGCCGGATCGCGATCGAAGCCGCGCTGAAGGATGCCGGCGTGGATCCGGCGGATGTCGATGAGGTGATACTGGGCCAGGTGCTCACCGCCGGCCAGGGCCAGAATCCTGCGCGGCAGGCGTCGATCGGCGCGGGACTGCCCAAGGAAGTGCCCGCATGGAGCGTGCAACAAGTGTGCGGTTCGGGCCTGCGTTCGGTTGCGGTCGCGGCGCAGTCGATCCAGGCGGGCGACGCGAAGATCATCGTCGCCGGCGGCCAGGAGAATATGTCGATGAGCCCGCACGCCCAGGCGATCCGCGCCGGGCAGAAGATGGGCGACCTCGCTTTGGTCGATACGATGATCAAGGACGGCCTGACCGACGTCTTCAACGGCTATCACATGGGCATCACCGCCGAGAATCTGGCGGAGAAGTATCAGATCACGCGCGAGGCTCAGGACGAATTCGCCTGCGCCAGCCAGAACAAAGCGGAAGCGGCACGCCGCGACGGCAAATTCGTCGCCGAAATCGCACCGGTCACGATCAAGGGCCGCAAGGGCGATACGATCGTCGACCAGGATGAGTTCATCCGCGAAGGCGTGGTCGTCGCCAGCCTCGCCGGCCTGCGCCCCGCTTTCAAGAAGGAAGGCAGCGTCACCGCCGCGAACAGCTCGGGCCTGAATGATGGTGCGGCTGCGATCGTGGTCATGTCGGGCGAAGAAGCCAAACGCCGCGGTTCGCCCGTGCTGGCACGGATCAAGAGCTGGGCCTCGACCGGCGTCGACCCCGCGATCATGGGCATCGGCCCGGTCACGGCCAGCCAGAAGGCGCTCGAGAAGGCCGGCTGGAAGTTCGCCGATCTCGACCTTATCGAAGCCAATGAAGCCTTCGCCGCGCAAGCACTCGCGGTCGGCAAGGAGCTCGGCTGGGACGCGTCGAAGGTCAATGTCAACGGCGGCGCGATCGCGATCGGCCATCCGATCGGCGCATCGGGCGCGCGCATCCTCACCACCCTGCTCCACGAAATGCAGCGCCGCGGTGCCAAGAAGGGCCTCGCCACGCTTTGCATCGGCGGCGGCATGGGGATCGCGATCTGCGTCGAGCGGGACTGACCTCGCTCGTCGGGCGATCCTAACGCGTCGTCTGCGCCGGCCTGCCTTTCGAATTGTTTCCCGCCTGCTCGATCGCCGCGCCAGGATCGGGCTGCGGCGACTTTGAAGGCGTGCCGATCCGTGCGTCGCGATTGACGCCGTCTATATCGGAATGCGGCGTGGCCTTGGGCGGTTTGGGCATGATCGGTCCTCGTATTTCAGCACGAGGAACGCCTGGAAGCGGCGCCGGGTTCAGGCGAATTCCGCATGCCCCATCTGGCCGCTGTCGACGTCGAGGTCGCGCAGGTCGCCGCCGCGTGTCTCGCGTCCGAACCAGGCCACCAGCACCAAAGCGAGCGCGGTCGGGATCATGATCAGCCCTGACGAGAAGCCCATCGACAGGATGATCCCGCTGATCGTCAGTGCCTGCGCAAACAGCCCCCCCGCCTTGGTGCAGGCCGCGACCCAGCCGGTCGCGCGGCCGCGCACCTTCAGCGGGAAACTCTCCGCCGTATAAGGCAGCACGATCGCGATGATGCCGTTGGTGCCCACGATCAGCAGCGCCACCGGCAATACCGGGCTGCCTGTGCCGCTGGTTTCGAGATGGATCACACCGAGCAAGCCGAGCAGCGTGACCGCGATCATCGTGGCCAGCGACCATTTCGTGCTCCAGCGGCTGTACATCAGTGCGCCGAGGAACACGGTCGGGAAAGCGATCAGCGCCGATTCGGCGAGCAATTTGCTCGACACCCCGACCGAATAGCCCTTTGCGACCAGATCCGCCGGCAACCACAATAGCAGCCCGAAATTGATCAGCCCCCAGGCGAGCGCGCACATGCTGAGCGCGGTCAGCTTCCCGATCAACTTGGCGCCCGAAAGCGCGACCGTCTCGGCGCGGGCGCTGAGCGGAGCCACGGGACGCACTTTGTGCGCGACCGCGCCGAAGCGATGCATCACCGCCTCGGCTTCCTGCACCCGCCCGCGCGCGATCAGGAATTTGGCGGATTCAGGGATCAGCCCGCCCAGCAGCACGAGCGTGAGCCCGGTCGGCAGGTTCATCAGCCACAATATTCGCCAGCCGAAAATCGGCTGCAGCAGCGCGGATATGCCGCTCGCCGCGAAATAGCCGCCCACCGCGCCCAGCCCGCCGACCAGCACCAGGCTCCAGCCGCGATGGCGGTTGGGCATCATCTCGGCGAGCAGCGCATACGTGACCGGCAGCATCCCGCCGGCCGCCGCGCCCATCATGAAGCACATGCCGATATTCCAGGCGAGGCTCGGCATCGCGCCGCAGATCGAGGTGCCGACGAACATCACCGCAGACAAAAGGATCGATGCTTTTCGGCCATAAACATCGGCGATGATGCCCCACAGGACCGATCCCGTGACGGTGCCCATCAGCGCGAAAAAGGGCACCAGCGACACGGTCGCCTTGGGCACCCCATATTCGCTGATCATGCCGGGCACGGTGAAGCCCAGCGAGGCGGGCTTCATCACGTCGATCACCAGCGCCACGATCAGCACAAGCATCAGCCGCCAATGCGGCCAGCCGAGATGCGCATCCTCCGGCGCGGCGATAACGATATCGGCCGCGGCGGCGCGCTGGGCGGAAAGGTTGCGCGGGAGCAGGCCATAAGCGGCAACAAACACGCCCGCGATGATCAGGCCCATGCCGCCGATCATCAGCGGATCCATCGGCATCCCCGCCAGATGATAGTGCATCGCTCGCGCCATCGCGAACATCGGCAAGTGCGCGCACACGCCGAGCGTGACCGCGGCGCAGCCGAGTGCGAACGCCCAGATCGCCTGTCGATCTGACAATGTACTGCTGAACCCGCCCATCTTCCCCGCCACGCTTTGTTTTACGCGGGCAGGAAATGGCCGCGACGACGTTGGACGCAATCCAAAAGGGGGATATCGCGGAGGCAGTGAATGATTTTGTCGTGGGCGCCGGGCAATCTGTGTCGCCGATGCTACAACGTAGGTACGTACCTACAGAAAGACCGAGAAAATGACAGCGAAAGTGACCGACGATCCAGCGCGCCAGCGTTACGAATTGAAGGCTGAGGGTGGAATCGCCAGCGCTTATTACGAGCGGCGTGGAGAGGCGCTCGTCTTCACCCATACGATCGTGCCCGAAAGACTGCAGGGCCAGGGCATCGCCAGCACGCTGATCAGGGGAGCGCTCGCGGACGTGCGCAGGCGCGGGCTCAAGGTCGTGGCGCAATGCTCGTTCGTGGCGGGCTATATCGAGCGCCATCCCGAAGAGCGGAATCTGCTGGCGGAGAGCTGACGCCCGCGATACCGCCAGGAGCGGGAAAGCCGATCAGCTCGCGCGCAAATAGGTGACGAAGGCGAGCGCATCCTCGCGCAAGCTGCTCAGGCTGGTTTCCAGCGCGCGGCCTTCGGCGCGCAGGTCCCGCACCGATCCCTGGTTGGCGAGCGCCGAGGACCGTATCTCGGCACTGGTCTGGAACAGGATCCGCGCGCGCGATCGAACCGCCTCGATCCGCTGGTCGATTTCGTCGGTGGTGCGCGCCTGATCGCGTGATACCGCCGCGACCTCGCTTGCGACCCCGCCCATCTGGTCGATCAACGCACTCAATTCGGCGGTCGCGTCGGCGACCCGCCTGATACCGCGTTGTACCTCGCCCACCTGCTGGCGCACCTCGCCGGTCGAAGCGCCGGTGCGGCTGGATAGCGATTTGATCTCGGTCGCGACGACCGCAAAGCCTTTGCCCTGCTCGCCATAGCGCGCCGCCTCGATCGTGGCGTTCAACGCGAGCAGCTTGGTCTGGCCGGCGATCGTGTCGATCACGCGCACGACCTTCTCGACCTCCTCCGCGCGTTCGACCGATTCGTTCACCGCGCCTTCGGCGAGCGCGGTATGCTCCAGGATGCGCGAAACGATCTCGCTCGACATGCTCGCCTGGTCGTCGATCGTCCGGATCGCCGATACGAGCGCGCCTGTCGCCGCACCCGCCATCTCCATTTCCGACGCGAAGGCGGATGCCGCCTGCTCCAGATTTTCTGCCAGCGCGTTGGAGCCCTGAACCGCCCGGTCGACCCGCTCGGCATTGTGATCGAGCCGGACCATCGCGGTCTGCGCCTGATCGATCATCGCGCTCACGCGCGTTTCAAACTGGTGCAGCAGATTGTCGAGCGTTTCCCGCTTGGATCGCTCGCCGTCGGCGGTGGCCTGGGCAACCGCGACGGCACGGCGACGCTCTTCCTGGAGCGCGTCCTGTTCCAGCATTTCCTTTTCGATCGCCTGGACCCGGAATGTCTTGAGCGCGCGCACGATCGCGCCCAGTTCGTCGCCACGATCAAGCGCGTCGAGATCGACGTCATGGTCGTGCGCGGCGAGCGAGCTGGTCGCATCGGCGATGCGCAGGATCGGCCGGATCACCGCGCGGCCGATCGCCATCGGACCCACAAAGCCGATCGCTGCGAGCAGCAATGCCGACAGCGCGACCAGCACGATCATCAGCTGGATCCGGCGATGAACCGCCGCCGCATGCTCCTCGGCATCCGCTTCGCCCTGCGCAGCGATCGCATTGACCTGATTGATGACCTGTTGCGCATTGGCGCGGAACGGCTCCAGCATCGCGGCGCTCGACGCGAAATCGATATCGAGCATCGACGACACGACCTTGATCGCTTCCGCATAGCGATCCATCTGGACCGCCGTCCGGCGTATCTGGTCGCGTCCTTCGTCCGGCTCCAGTTCGGAAAAATGGAGGAGATCGGCATGGGCCTGCTTGAGCTCATCCTCGATCGCGGCGGTCCGCTTGGCGACGTTGGTTCCCGGCGCGGCAGCCTTGTCGGCGAGCAACCGGTACAATTCGCCATTGGCATGCTCGAACCGCACCGAAACCTCGGTCAAGGTGCCGATATCGCGCATGTCATGCCCGACCACCCGGTCCGAGGCGAGCTGGGCATAGACCAGCGCGGCCATGCACAGGCTGACCAGGATCAGGAACAGCGCCAGCATCGACGCCGGTGCGGCGGCGAATTTCCACACCAGTGGCCAATCCTGGAAGCGAACCTTCCGCTCCAGCTGTTCGATCAAGGCGTAGAGGCGTTTCACAGCCCGAACTTCACTCCCGCCAGAATTCGCCGGTCGGCCGGGATCGGGGAGCCGGCGGCACCGCTCGCACCGGTGACATTCTCACCGGTCAGGGTGAGCGTTGCGCGGCCAAGCTGGACGCCGATCTTCTGATCCCATGCCAGCGCCGGTTCCACCTTGAACAGCATGACCTGCCCCGCCGCGCTGTCGCCGAGTTGATGCGTCGCCGATGTATAACGCAGCACCGTCGTCGCGAACCAGCGGTCCTGCCGATAGCCAAGCTCGATATTGGCCTTGTGACGCGCGGTCGTGGTTCCGGGCGCCAGCGCGAGCACGTCGATCGGCTGGAGATGCTCCTGCGTATCGGTGAAGCTGTAATTCGTACGCCAGCTCAAATGCGGGCCGACAATGCCGTTTAGTGAAAGCTCGACGCCCGCCGTGCGGAAATCGCCGGCATTCGCGAAGCGGGTGACGAGGGCAAAACCGCCGATGAAGCTCGGCGTCACCGTCAAGGCTTCGCCGGGCGAGCCGATGGCATTCTTCGTCTTGCTGTAAAAGACCGTGACGTCGAGCTTGGTCGCGTCTGACAATGATTTGGTATAGCCGATCTCGCCGCTCCACACCGCGACCGGACGCAGGTCGGGCGCACCCGTCAGCAATATCGTGGGCACCCCCGGTATCGGCACCAGCGGGATGATCGGTATGCGGACCCCGAAATCGATCAGCGACGGTATCTGGTAACCCAGCCCGCCGTTGATGCGGATCTGCCCCGCCCCGCCCAGCTGGAGCAAGGCCGCCGCATTGAAACTGGGCCGTGTGAATTTCCGATCGTAGTCGCTCACTTCGTTCGCGGCCGGAAGGCGGATCGCACCGCCGGTGCCGAGGCTGAAATGATCGAGCCGTCCGGCGAAAGTCAGCGCCAGTTTGTCGGTGGGATGCAGGTCCAGCATCGCACTGCCCGACCACACGCCATAATGGACGCGCGGCGTGAACAGGGCCTCCCCTTCGAGGCGGTTGTTGCGATATTCCGCGCCGATCCGCAGCACGTTGTTGAGGCCCAGCCGTACCAGAGCCGAGGCATCGGCGACGACGATACGATTCTTGAGTTGCTCCGCGTCGAAATTGGTGGCGCCACTGTGAACGGCGCCGAAATGGACATCGAGCCAATTGGCGTAAACGCCGCCCGTCACGCTCCCCCAGTCCGTATCACGATCCGCGCGCACGCCGCCGACCATCGCCTCATAGTCTTGGCGCGTCGGAACCTGGGTCGGCAGCAGCTCCAGCTGGTGGTTCGTCGAATAGCCACCATTGATCGTCAGGTGGGTTCTGGCGCCGGGGGATGCCTCCAGCGTCGCGTCCACCTCATCCCGCTTCACGCCGCTCTTGTCGGACGGGGAAGCCTGATTGGCCGGAAAACCGCGCTCATTTTCGCGCTGATGGCCGGCGGATAGCCGGAGGCCGACATTATGCCCGATCGGCAGGGTCGTGACTGCGCTGAGGCGGCTATAGCCGTGCGTGCCGATTTCGCCCGCGGTGACAAGCGAGGAGGCCTGCGTCGCGCTGACGGTGATGATGTTGATCACCGCGCTTGCGGCATTGAAGCCGAACAAGGCGGTCGCCGGGCCGCGCACCAGCTCGATCTGCTGGATCTCCTCCAGCTGTACGCCGAGCAGGTTCCAATCGGTCATGCCATAATGGTCGAGATAGACCTGGCGGCCATTGACCAGCACGAGCAGCCTTGGATTGTAGGTCTGCACGCCTCCGCGCACGGCAACATCGGTTTGGCCCGCCAGCCAGCGATTGACGTCCACGCCGGCATAGGTCTTGAGCAGCCCGGGCACGTCATGCGCGGGCGAGCGCTCGATCTGGTCGCGCGTGATGATCTCGATCGAGGCGGGCGTTTCCGAAGCGCGTTGGGGCTTGCCGGTGACGCTGGTGGTCACGGGCTCGCCCATCGTCGCCTGAAGCGCGGCATAGTCCACCGACTGGGCGGTACCCGCAGTCGCGAGCAGAATCGCTGCGAGCGAGAAACCGGCGGAAGAGACACAGGGACGCATGACGCTCAGATTTCCTTGACGAGCATGAGGAAGGCCGACCCGAACTGGACATTCGCCGCCTTGGCGGCGGAGCGGCTGACGGTGATCTGGACACGGGGCGAGCTGCTGATCGCGACCGCGCAGTGCCCGGCCTGAACGCAGGACATGTCGGACGTGATCGTGAGGATCGACTGGCGCGACGCGGCGGCAGCAATTTGTGCGTGGGCTTCGCGAAGCCCCGAGGTCACGAAGGCCACCCGCACACCCGCGAGCCCGCCCAGCGCACCAACCGGCACCCGCTTGAGACGCAGCGTCCCCTTGCCCGCGACGAGCGTGCCTGCATGCTCGATGCTGGCCGCCTCTGCCTCCGACGCGGCATTGCCGGGTTCGTAGATGACCGCCGCCGGGATCACGCCCTCGGGCGTCGGCTGCAGGAAAGATACGACGCGCGTTGCAACCGGGAGGTTGAGGTCGGCCGCCGCCGTAGGCACGGCCAGCATGAGTGCGACACCACACCCCGCCGCGCCCCAAAAAAGTCGATCAGACACCCTGTCCCCGCCCACAAACGCCATCGTGCGGCTTTAGGAGAAGTCCCTTTTGATTTGGTTAATGAAGTGCACACCTTGTTCCGGTGCGAAAAAACTATCATCTTTTTCAGAAGGATGACGGTGCCTCAGGAGGTCTGACCCGTCCGATCGCCGGTCAAGCCAGGCTACGGCGTCGCGCCCTGGAATCTTTGGCATAGGCGCGACGCCCGAAGCCCAGGATTGACACCCCTTTCAACCTGGTCGAGTTTCGCTGCGGGGTTTCTGGGGGGAAGATAATGGCTACGCTGGCTGATCGCTCATTCACGCCGTCCACCGGGGACGAGCGCTTCTTCCTTCGTGCGGCAATTGCCATGGTCATAGTGGTGATCGCCGGATTCTCGCTCGATCTGGCAACGGGGCGATCGACCTTCCACTCGCCGCTCCTGCTGCACGCGCACGCGATCACTTTCATGGGGTGGGTGTTCATCTACCTGCTGCAGAACATCTTCGTCGCCACCGGAAGAGCGAGCCTGCATCGCACTCTGGGCTGGATCGGCACCGCGTGGATCGCGGCAATGATCGTCCTCGGCTTCCTGGTGACGATCGCCATGGTGCGCCGCGGCGGGGTCCCGTTCTTCTTCACGCCGCTGCAATTCATGGTGTTCGATCCCGTCACCCTGCTTTCCTTCGCCGGACTGACCTGGGCCGCGGTCATCATGCGGCGGCGGACCGATTGGCATAGACGGCTGCATTATTGCGGCATGTCGATGCTGCTCGGGCCAGCATTCGGGCGGCTGCTGCCGATGCCATTATTGATGCCGCGGGCGTACGAGGTGCTGTTCGTCGTCTGCCTGATCTTCCCGGCGGTCGGCATATGGTCCGATTTCAGGCGCACCGGCCGGATTCATCCGGCATGGCGCTGGGGCGTCATGACGATGATCGGATCGCTACTTTTGGTCGAGGCGGTCACCTATAGCCCTGTGGGCGGAGCATTGTACCGCATTGTGACCGCCGGATCGCCCGGCGCCGAAGTACCGCCATTGGCCTTCCCCGCTCTCCCGCCGGGAGCGTGACCTACGTCATCAGTCCGGCGCATGCCGAGCCGGCGGCGATCACCGCTTTGATCGAGCCTTGGTATGGGAGGATGGTGGAGCCGTGGGGGATCGAACCCCAGACCTTCGCAATGCCATCGCGACGCTCTCCCAGCTGAGCTACGGCCCCGTATCCCGCACCGGCCTG
>Ga0207657_10002741_pt1 | contig 18977 bp, 17 predicted proteins | sample KBSC33metaG_FD_184316 | JGI IMG/M metagenome (GOLD analysis project Ga0207657, IMG submission 184316) | Corn rhizosphere microbial communities from Kellogg Biological Station, Michigan, USA - KBS C3-3 metaG (SPAdes) (version 2) | ecosystem: Host-associated > Plants > Roots > Rhizosphere > Soil ... | reverse complement strand
GGAGGGATCGAGATCGACACCGCCGGCGACGCCGCCAGCGCTCTCGAGCCACTCGCCGGCGCCGCCGCGAGCGACCTCTTCGCGGTCGGGTTCATCGGCGCCGCCCTGCTCGCGATCGCGATCGTCCCGCTCTCGACCGCCTACTCGCTGGCCGAGTCGCGTGGGCGTCCCGCCGACCTCGACGACAGCTTCTCGCAGGCGCGTCTCTTCTACGTCGGCTACGGGGTGGTCCTCGTCGTGGCCGCGGTCCTCGTCGCTCTACCCGGCATCCCGATCGTGCCGCTCCTCTATCTCAGCCAGGCGCTCAACGCGATCCTCCTGCTCGTGATCCTCCCCTTCATCCGCAACCTCGCTCGCGACCCCGACGTGATGGGCGAGCACCGCCTCGGTCCCGTCGCTCGCATCGCCACGGCTGCGACGATCGCCCTCGTCGCCGGCTCGGTCCTGGTCCTCGCCTGGCTGACGATCAGCTGAGTCCGGCCGCGGCTTCGGCGGGTCTTCGCTCTCGCGATCGTGCTCGGCCTCGTCGGCAGGCCGGTCTGCCGGTCACCGCCCGTCCCCGTCGTTTCACGTCAGCAGCGACGGGTAGCCTCCGGAAGCAGTCCATCAGGCGGCCACACGGAGGTAGTTGACAGATGACGATGGGAATGGGACTTCTGCTGATCGCGATCGGGGCGATCCTCCGCTACGCCGTCAACGACTCCTGGGACGCGGTCGACCTCACCGTCGTCGGTCTGATCCTGATGGTCGTCGGAGCCGTCGCCTTCATCGTCGGCGCGATCTACGCGTTCGGCTACTCGCGCCGGAGGCCGGACGAGGTCCCGCCCGACCCGCGCTACCCGCCCGACCAGCGCTACTGAGCCACTGAGCCCCGCCGGCGTCGTGATCTAGCGGCGTCGGGCCTGCTCGAGCACGTCGAGCATCTTCGCCGCCTCGGTGCGGACGTCGTGGAGCCGCGCCGCCTCGCGCGCGGTCCGGTTCGGGGTCGGCATCGCGGCCGCCCGCTCGAGCGCCGCGAGCAGGGCGCCGTCGTCGCCGGGGTCGGCGAGGACGCCGGCTTCCGGCGGCACGAACTCCGGCGGCCCGCCCTCGGTGGTTGCGATGACCGAGCGCTCCATCGCCATTCCCTCCAGCGTCGCCTGACCGAACGGCTCGATCAGCGAAGGCTGGCAGAGGACGTCGCAGGCGGCCACCCACTGCGGGACCTCGCTCTGCGGGACCCGCCCGACGACCCGCACATCCGGCCGGCCCTCGAGCCGGGGGCGGAGCGGCCCGTCGCCGACGAACGCGAGGCGGCCGCGACCGAGCGCCGCGAACGCGTCGGCGAGGGCGACGACGTTCTTGCGGTCGATCAGCGAGCCGACGCAGAGAAACGACGGCCCCTCGCCGCCCCAGCCGAGCCGCTCCCGGGCGGGCTCGGCGTCGGCGGGGGTGAAGGCTTCGAGGTCGATGCCGCAGTCGGCGATCGCGATCTTCGCGGCCGCCGCCGGGATCGACGCGGTGAGCCGATCGGCGAGCCAGCGGGAGTTCGAGATGACTGCGGCCGCCCGGGAGATCACCGGAACGGTCGCTGCGCGGATGCCGCGGATCTCGGTCAGGTTGGCGACGTCGGTGCCGTGCGCCATCACGACCAGCGGACAGCGGGCCACGAGCGAGGCGGCGGCGCCGGCGGCCCCGGCCGGAAAGAGGAAGTGGGCGAAGACGACGTCGGGCCGGAAGCGCCGGGCGGTGACGATCGACTTCGCCGCGAGGGTCGTGTACTTGGTGGGCGCGCCGCCGCGGCGGCTGATCGCCGTCACCTCGACCTCGTTGCCGCGGCGCTCGAGCTCGCGCGTCAGCGGGACGAGGAAGCTGCCGAGGTCCGGGTTCTCCGGGCTCGGCCACATCTGCGTGACGAGCTGGATCCTCATCGGCGCGGCCGGATCCCGCTCGCGTTCAGCCGACCAGCTTGCTGATCGTGAACGTGCGATCGCCGCGCGGTGTAGCGACGACGACCTCGGCGCCGATCTCGGCGTCGCGGAGGGCGCTGCCGACCGGTGACTCCGCCGACAGCCGGCCGGCGCTCATGTCGGCCTCGGTCGGGCCGACGAGGGTCCAGGTGTGAGTGGTGCCGGCGTCGTCGACCACCTCAGCGGTCCGCCCGAACGCGAACCTGTCGCCCCCGTTGCCGACCTCGACCACGACGGCGTCGCGGAGCCGGATGCGGAGGCGCTTGATCTTCGTCTCGAGGTGCGCCTGATCCTCCTTGGCGATGTGGTAGTCGGCGTTCTCCTTGAGGTCGCCGAGCTCGCGGGCCGTCTTGATCCGCTCCGCGATCTCCTTTCGCTTCGGCCCCTCGAGCTCCTCGACCTCGGCCTTGAGCTCGCGCAGCCCATCGGCCGTGATCGATTCGCCCTGCAGGGCCTCCCGCTCGTTCGCGCTCATCCGATCACCTTGGCATATCACCCCCGCGATCGGCTCTCGCTCAGCGCGGCTCGAGCTTTCCGAATCCCTTCTTGAGCCGGTTGCGATCGACGTGGCCGTCGATCCCCCGCGCCCGTCCCTTGCTCGTGTACTGCCAGACGGTCCAGCCCTTGCCGGCCCAGTTCCGGGCCGGCACGAGCGGGCGGGGCACGTCGAAGTTGGCAACCCAGAGTGGGTAGCCGTTGTCGGCGAACCAGGTCGTGTCGCCGGTCGCGGCCCAGCTCGACGCGTTCGTGTAGATGATCGGCTTCACGTTCAGCTTCTTCTCGACCCGGCTCAACCAGGTCCGGATCCAGACCCTCAGCGTCGCCTCGTCGAGCCGCCTGAACGGGTACTCGACGTCGAGGGCGGGGCGGAGGTCGTTGCGGCGGACCTTGCCGACGACGGCGATGAAGCGGTTCGCCTCCCGGCGGGCGTCGAGCTTCGCGTCGCCACGATCCGGACCGGCCGCGAACGCGCGGTGGTAGGCGCCGACCCGCAGTCCGGCCTCCTTGGCCTTGCGGTAGTTGCGATCGAAGAACGGATCGCGGCCGCATTCGTCGGCGACGACGGTGCAGTCACGTCCGTAGCCACGGCTCGCGGCGACATAGGCGAAGCGGATCTTCGACTTGCCGACCTGATTCCAGCCGATGTGACCCTGAAAGCGGGAGACGTCGATTCCCTTGATCGGCTTCCGCTTGGCGGCCTGCGCGGATGCGGTCATGGCGACGAACAGCGACGCCGCGATCAGCGCGGCGAGCGCCCCGATCGCTGTCTGGCGGGTTCTCATCATCGGCTCCAACACGGATGCGGTCGGATAGGTTCGCCGCCCGGCCCGGCGCTCCTACGGCGCCGGCGGCCCGGTGACGACCGAGCCCGCCGCGTGATCTAGACTCGCGCCGTCTCGGATGGGAGAGGAGTGGAGATGAGGACCAAGGGGATCGCCGCTGCAGCCATCGCGCTGGCGCTGGCGCTCGCCTGGAGCGCAGTCGCGGCTGCCTCCCCCTACATCCATGCCCATCGTGGCGGCCCGCTGAAGACCGTCCGCGGCGAGCTTCGCCCCGCCTACCCCGAGGAGTCGCTGCCGGCGTACCGGCATGCGGCGAAGGCCGGCTTCGTCCTCGAGATGGACACGAGGGTCACCGCCGACGGCCGGGCGGTGCTCATGCACGACGCCTCGCTGAAGCGGACGACGAACTGCACCGGGCTCGTCTCCGCGCGGACCTACGCCGAGATCCGTGAGCAGTGCCGGATCGACATCCTCGGCACCGATGAGATCTCCAGGCACCTCGGCAAGCGCGACCAGCGGCGCGCCAAGGTCCCGACCCTGGTCCAGACGCTCGAACTGGCCGCCCGCAAGGGCGTCGGGGCGAACGTCGAGATCAACAACTACCCGGGGCCGGACTTCGACCCCGGCTCGCCGCCGCAGTTCGCGCTCCGGGTCGCGCAGCAGATCAAGCAGTCGGGCTTCCCGCCCGGCGACCTGATCTTGCAGAGCTTCCTGCCCGGCAACCTGAAGCCGTTTCAGGACGACCCCTACTTCGCCGCCGCCGAGACGTCCTATCTGACCCTGCAGGGCTCCAACGCCATCGCCGTCCCCGTCGCCGAGTCCAGCGGCTTCGACTGGATCTCGCCGGAGTGGCCGGTCAGCCCCGAGCTGATCTCCGAGGCCCATGCCGCCGGGCTCCAGGTCGTCCCGTTCACGTTCGACGAGCGCGCCCCGGTGAAGGCGGCGACGGAGGCGGGCGCCGACGCGCTGATCGCCAACGACCCGGAGATGGCGCGGCGCGCCGCCAAGTCGGTCGAGCCGGACCGTCCGGCGGTGCCGAAGCCGCCCTCGAAGGCGACCTGCCGGACCTACCGCGCCACGAACACCGCGAAGCCGGTGGTCAACCTCCACCGCGACCCCGATGCGCCGCGGGTCTTCGCGCTCCAGTTCAAGCAGGACCTCCACAACGTCGTCACCTACCGCGCGTTCCGGGCGAAGATCGAGTGCATGATCCGCGACTACGTCGTGCCGCATCTCGCCAAGGGGCGCCCGAACGTCGTCGCCCTCAACGAGGACGTCGGCCTGATGACGCTCGCGACCGGCTCCCGGGGCGCGGCGACGCGCGACATCTTCGAGGACCCGGGGAACATCCCGGGCTGTCAGGGGGTTCCGTCGCCGTGCGGCGTCGTCGTGGCGCTGACCAGCCTCGACGCCGCCTACGCCTCCCAGGAAGCCGCTTACAACGACCGCTTCGGCGGCGTGCCCGGCTTCTCGAAGGCGTTCGTCGCCGGCACCGACACCTTCGCGCGCGGCTGGATGCAGACCTTCAGCGACCTCGCCCGCCGCTACCACGTCTTCATCCTCGGATCCAACAACCAGGCCGAGTTCCGCGAGTCCGTCGATCCGGCCGAGATCGAGGAGTTCGCCGATCCCGACGTCAAGAAGCCGAAGAGCGCCTTCGTCGCGACCGGGCCCGAGGTCTACAACGAGGCGTTCATGTGGGGGCCGCGGAACGTCACGCCCGACGGGCCGCGGCCGCTGCGCAACGTCGTCGCCAGCAACAAGAAGGTGCCGCTGACCGACATCGAGAACGCGATCAGCCTGACGCCGGGACCGAGCTCCGGCCCGGATGCGATCGAGAACGTGAGGCCGTACCGGATCCCCGGCACGAAGGCGCGGATGTCGTTCGCGACCAGCCTCCCGGCCTTCGTCTACAACGGCGGGCCGGTGACGCCGTTCGGCGAGGCGCCCGGACCCGGCATCGACCCCTGCGCCGACACCTCGAAGTACTACATGTACTGCCTCGACGCGCTCGGGACCAACCTCGTCATGCAGGACGAGGCGAACCCGGGGCTCTGGGCGACACCGGGTGAGTGGCAGCCGCTCGAGTGGATGTCGTCGACGTGGCGATCCTCGACCGATCCGACCGTCGACTTCGACTACAACGTGACGCCGCACATGGTCGGCAACCTCGCCGACCTCGTCTTCGACGGGCAGACGGCGATCACCCAGCGCGGGCTGAAGGGGCCGCGCGGCCTCAAGCCGGCGAAGGCGAAGTGCAACTACGTCGGCAACGACCGGTTCGTTCCTGCCGAGGACCCGCCCGAGTACAAGGTCTACGCCGGGCCCAAGCGCGAGTTCCTCGGCCTGGCGCCCTGGGCCGCCCCGGACGGCCCCCGCAACCGGCTCCGCGAGGTCGGCGCCGCGCTCGCCCCGGGGTCCGGCGATCCGCGCGAGAACGACTACCTGGAGACGGCGGTCGTCGCCGACCTCCCGTATCCGCCGGTCGCCCATCGCGACAACTGCTCGGGCTGAGCCCGCCGCGCCGATGCGCGATCATCGACGCATGGAGTCCGGCACGGAACCGCTGCGCGACGCTCACGGAAGGACGATCTCCGACCTGCGCGTCTCGGTCACCGACCGCTGCAACTTCCGCTGCCAGTACTGCATGCCCGCCGACGGACTGCCCTGGCTCGAACGTGACGAGGTCCTCTCGTTCGAGGAGATCGAGCGGCTCGTCGGCCTGCTCGTCCGGCTCGGGATCGAGGACGTGCGGCTGACCGGTGGCGAGCCGCTCGTCCGCCGCGAGTTCCCCCGGCTGGTCGCGATGCTGGCGGCCGTTCCCGGCCTCGGGGACCTCTCGCTGACGACCAACGGCTACCTGCTCGAGCGCGACGCGGCGGCGCTCGTCGACGCCGGGATCGGGCGGGTCAACGTCTCGATCGACTCGCTCGCCCGCGACCGCTTCTTCCAGATCACCCGACGTGACGCGCTCCCGCAGGTCCTCCGCGGCCTCGAGGCGATCGCCGCCCACGAGCGCGTCCGCCCGATCAAGGTCAACGCGATCGCGATGCGCGACTTCACCGAGCGCGAGGTCGGCTCGTTCGTCGACCTCGCCCGGACCAGCGATTACCAGGTCCGCTTCATCGAGTTCATGCCGCTCGACGCCGACCACGCCTGGACCCCCGACTCGGTCCTGACCGGCGCCGAGATCCGCGCGATGATCGAGCGCTCCCACGACCTCGTCGAGGTGCCGCGCGAGCCCTCGGCGACCGCGCGCGTCTTCCGCTTCGCCGACGGCCGCGGCGAGATCGGCTTCATCAACCCGGTCAGCGAGCCGTTCTGCGCCGACTGCAACCGGCTCCGCCTCACCGCCGAGGGGAAGCTCCGCACCTGCCTGTTCTCGATCCACGAGACCGACCTCCGCGACCCGCTCCGCGCCGGCGCCTCCGACGCGGATCTCGAGGAGATCATCCGCGACGCTGTGTGGCGCAAGGAGCTCAAGCATCACGTCGGCGAGAAGGGCTTCCGCCCGCCCCCTCGCTCGATGAGCGCGATCGGCGGGTAGCGCCCCGCCTGCAACTTCCCGCCCAGGACGGCGCGCGCATCCGTCCCGGTTCCTAGCTTCCCGGCGGTGCTGCACGAGGCAACCAACGCGGGATTCGAGGAAGGGCGGACGCTGGTCGGCCGCCACTACCGGCTGACCGTCGGGAGCGAGGTCGTCGGGCCGACGGTCAGCCGGCGGGGCTGGCGCCGGCTCGACGAGGTCCAGGCGACGATCGCCGTCGCGGTCGGCGAGCTCCGCGACCGGCGCTACTGGCTGTACCGGGACCGGATCTGGTGGGAGCGCGAGGACCTCGGCCCGGCCGACGTCGAGGCGCTGGCCGACGAGTGCCTGGACCGCAAGCAGCGCCGCCTCGAACGCGCCCGGGGACGCACTGCACGGGCCCCGGCCCGACCCGGGATCCCGCGCGAGGTCCGCCTCGCCGTGTTCGAGCGCGACGGGGGCCGCTGCGTCGAATGCGGATCGCGGGCCCTGCTGCAGTTCGATCACGTGATCCCGGTCGCGCTCGGCGGCTCCAGCGCGGCCGCGAACCTGCAGCTGCTCTGCGATGCCTGCAACCGGGAGAAGGGGGCGACGCTCGGCTGATTGGATTCACGGCCGCCGTACGCCTTCCTGTTGCCTATGCAATGCTTAGGCAGATGGAGGACTTCAGCCTCGGCGAAGCGGCGAAGCGGATCGGTGTCAGCGTCGACACGCTGCGCCGCTGGGACCGTGACGGCAAGCTCGAGACGACCCGTGACGCCAACGACCGCCGCCGCGTCCCGGCAGCCGAGGTCGACAGGCTGCGCGCGGCGCCGGAGCGGCACCGGACCGGCGATGAGCTCTCGACCCGGAACCGCTTCCCCGGCCGGGTGGTGTCGGTCGAGGCCGACGGGGTGATGGCGCTGGTCGAGATCGAGGCCGGCCCGCACCGCGTCACCGCGGCGATCACGCGCGACTCGGTCGAGGAGCTCGGCCTCGCCGAGGGCGTCGAGGCGACCGCGCTCGTCAAGGCAACGTCGGTGATGATCCAGCGGGACAGGGATTGAATGCGATCGGCGTCCTCGTCGCCGCGATCGTCCTCGCGGCTTCGATCCTCGCCGGCTGCGGCGGCTCCGGCGATTCGACCGATGCGTCGAGGCCGGAGCTGGTCGTCTTCGGCGCCGCATCGCTCGGGCCCGCGTTCGAGAAGTACGGGGACGATTTCGACGGCGCCGACGTCAGGTTCTCCTTCGCCGGCTCCGACGACCTCGCGGCCCAGATCCGCCAGGGCGTCACGCCCGACGTCTATGCCGCCGCGAACACGTCGCTCCCCGAGGAGCTTCACAAGGACGGCCTGCTCGACCGGCCGACGACCTTCGCCTCCAACAAGCTCGTGATCGGCGTGCCCGAGGGCTCCGAGATCAAAGACGTCGCCGACCTCGAGCAGCCCGGCGTCAAGATCGCGATCGGCGACGAGGAGGTTCCGGTCGGCATCTACACGCGCGAGGTCCTGAAGGCGCTCGGGCCGGGTGCCGAACAGGCGATCCTCGCCAACGTCGCGAGCAGCGAGCCCGACGTCGCCGGGATCGTCGGCAAGCTGACCCAGGGCGCCGTCGACGCCGGCTTCGTCTACCGCAGCGACGTCGACGCCGCCGGTGGCAGGATCGTGGAGGTGCCGATCCCCGCCAAGGCCAGCCCGGACGTGGCCTACGGGATCGCGGTGACGACCGACGCCGCCCAGCCCGAGCTCGCCCGGCAGTTCGTCGACGGCGTCGTCTCCGGCGACGGGCAGCAGATCCTGCTCGACTCCGGCTTCGGCCCGCCGCCGGGTTGACGATGGCCGGCTCGACCGGCTTTCGAATCCTCGCCGCCGCGGCGCTGGCGCTGCTGCTCGGTTTCCTGGCCCTGCCGCTGATCGCGCTGTTCGCCGAGACCGGTCCCGGCGATCTCGTCTCCAGCCTCGGCGAGCGCGGCGCCGCCGAAGCGCTCTGGCTGAGCCTGCGGACCTCGCTGGCGGCGCTCGTGATCATCCTCGCGGTCGGCACCCCGGCGGCCTGGCTGATCGCGCGGCGCGACTTTCGCGGCCGCGCCGTGGTGATCACGCTGATCGAGCTGCCGCTCGTCCTGCCGCCCGCCGCGGCCGGCATCGCGCTGCTCGCCGCGTTCGGCCCGAGCGGGCTCGCCGGCGGGGCGATCGCCGACGCCGGCATCGAGCTCGTCCTCCAGACGGCCGGCGTCGTCGTCGCGCTGACCTTCGTCGCCGCGCCGTTCTACGTGCGCGGTGCGATCGCCGCCTTCGAGGCGCTCGATGGGAACCTTCTCGACGCCTCGAGGACGCTCGGGGCCGGCGAGGCGCGGACGTTCGCGCGGGTCGGCATCCCCGGGGCGCGGGCGGGGCTCGCATCCGGGGCGGCGCTGGCGTGGGGGAGGGCGCTCGGCGAGTTCGGCGCGACGCTGATGTTCGCCGGCTCGCTCGAGGGCCGCACGCAGACGGCGCCGCTGGCGATCTTCGAGTTCCTCGCCCGCGACTTCGACGCTGCGCTGGCGCTCTCGGCGGTGCTCCTTGTCGTATCCGCCTTCATCCTCCTCGCCGTGAAGCTCGTCGGCGGACGGCCGGAGGTCGCCGATGCTCGCCGCTGAGGTCGTCCTCGCCCGCGGTGATTTCGACCTCGACGCGCGGGTCGAGGTCGGGTCGGGCGAGTGCCTGGCGCTCGTCGGCCCGTCGGGGTCCGGGAAGAGCACGCTGCTGCGCGCGATCGCCGGCCTGCTGCGGCCGGCGCGGGGGATCGTGACCATCGGCGGGGAGACGTGGTTCGACGCCGCGGCCGGCATCTCACTCGCGGTCGAACGCCGCCGCGTCGGGCTCGTATTCCAGGATTACGCGCTGTTCCCGCGGATGCCGGCCTGGCGCAACGTCGCCTACGGAGCGCCCGGGCCGCGCCGCGACCGCCGCCGCCGCGCGACCGCCGCGCTCGAGCGCTTCGGCCTCGGCGAGCGTGCCGACGCCCTTCCCGCCGACCTCAGCGGCGGCGAGCGTCAGCGGGTTGCGCTCGCGCGGGCGCTCGCCTCCGAGCCGCGCCTCATGCTCCTCGACGAGCCGCTGTCCGCACTCGACGCGCGGACCCGCGCCGCCGCGGGCCGCGAGCTCGCGGCCGTCCTCGCCGCGGCCGCGGTGCCGGCGATCGTCGTCACCCACGACTTCATTGAGGCGGCACAGCTCGGCGACTCGATCGCCGTGCTCGACGGCGGCCGGATCGTCCAGCGCGGCAGCCCCGCCGAGCTCGCAGCGATGCCGGCGAGCGGACTCGTCGCCGATCTCGCCGGCGCGGTCGTGATGAGCGGCACGGCCTCGCCGGCGCCGGGCGGGCTGACCCGGGTCGACCTCGACGGCGGCGGGACGATCTTCAGCACCGACATCGCCGCCGGCCCGGTCGCGGCAGGGGTGTTCCCCTGGGAGATCGCGATCGATCCCGCCGCCGCCGAGGTCCCGGCCGGCTCGGCCCTGAACCGGGTCGCCGCGAAGGTGACCGGCGTCACCGAGTTCGGCAACCGCGCCCGGGTCGGGCTGGCGGCGCCGCAGCCGCTCGCGGCCGAGGTGACGACGGCCTCGATCGGGCGGCTCGGGCTGCGGCCCGGCGTTCGCGTCGCCGCCACCTGGAAGGCGACCGCGACCCGCCTCGCCCCGCGGTAGCGTCAACGCCTCCGCAACCGAGCGAGGAGGTATGAGGTGGCCGAGGCAAGTGCCGAGGAGTGGATCGCGTCGTTCGCCGGCGCCGTCGGGGCCGAGCCTCCCGACGACGAGCAGATCGGCCGGCTCCTGAAGCTGGCGGCGGTGGCCGCGCACTCGTCGGAGCGGATCGCGGCGCCGATCGCCTGCTGGATCGCCGGCGCCAACGGCATCGACGCGGCCCGCGCGATCGAGATCGCGGAGGGGCTCGAGAAAGCCTGAACGTCCGCGATCCCGCGGAGAGTAGGGTGAGATCGAGGCGATGGCCGCTACCGAGCACGTCACCTACTGCCGGATCTGCGAGCCGCTCTGCGGAATGGTCGCCACCGTCGAGGACGGCAAGGTCACGAAGCTCCGCCCCGACCGCGACCACCCGCTGTCCCGCGGCTTCGCCTGTCCGAAGGGGATCGCGATGACCGAGGTCCAGAACGACCCCGAGCGCGTCCTTCATCCGCAGCGGCGCCGCGCCGACGGCAGCTACGAGCGGATCGACTGGAAGACGGCGCTCGATGAGATCGGCGAGCGGCTCGGCGCGATCAAGCGCGAGCACGGCGGCGGCGCGATCGGCTGGTACATGGGCAACCCGGGCGCGTTCAGCTACTCGCATCCGCTCTGGGTCAAGGGTTTCGTGGACGCGCTCGGCTCCCAGCACTACTACACGGCCTCCTCCCAGGACGTCTCGAACCGGTTCGCTGCGAGCTCGCTCCTCTACGGTTCGCCGTTCCTGCTCCCGATCCCCGACCTCGAGCGGACCGAGCTGCTGCTGATCGTCGGCGCCAACCCGCTCGTCTCGCACGGCTCGGTGATGTGCGCGCCACGGATCAAGGACCAGCTCAACGCGATCACCGGCCGCGGCGGCCGCGTCGTCGTCGTCGACCCACGCCGGTCGGAGACCGCCCGGGAGTTCGAGCACCTGCCGATCCGCCCCGATTCGGACGCCCTGCTGCTCCTCTCCCTGCTTCAGGTCGTCTTCGACGAGGGTCTCGAGGACGGCGCTGCTCTCGCCGGCGCAGTCGGCGCCGACGACCTCCGCGAACTGGTCGCGCCGTTCACGCCGGCCGCGACCGCGACCGCGACCGGCGCCGATCCCGAGCGGGTCGCGGCGCTCGCCCGCGACATCGCCGCCGCCGACGGTGCCGCGATCTACGGGCGCACCGGCTCCTGCCTCGGGCGCAACGGGACGCTCGTCTCGTTCCTCCTCGACGCCCTTGCGCTCGCGACCGGCAACCTCGACGCCGCCGGCGGCTCGATGTTCGGGAAGGCGGCGATCCCCTTCGAGCGGATCGCCGAGTTGATCGGCGCCGGCGACTACGGCAAGCGCCGCTCGCGGGTCGGCGGATTCCCGGAGGTGCTCGGCGCGATGCCGGCGACGCTGATGGCGAAGGAGATCACGACTCCCGGCGAGGGCCGGATGCGGGCCCTGTTCGTCTCCGCCGGCAACCCGGTCCTCAGCGTCCCCAACGGCGCCGAGCTGGCGGCGGCGATGCGCGAGCTCGAGCTCAGCGTCGCGATCGACATCTACATGAGCGACACCGCCCAGCTCGCCGACTACGTGCTGCCGGCGACGACGTTCCTCGAGCGCGAGGATCTGCCGCTGCCGTTCCTGTCGCTGTTCACGAAGCCCTACATCAACATGACCGAGGCGGTGGTCGAGCCGGCCGGCGAGGCGCGCCAGGAGTGGGAGATCATCGAGGAGATCGCCGAGCGGATCGGCATCGTGCCGCAGAGCGTCGCGGCGGCCCGCTGGCTCGGCCGCCTCGGCCTGAAGCTGACCCCGCGGCAGCTCGTCGACCTGCTGCTCCGGGCCGGCTCCGAGGGCGACCGCTTCGGCCTCCGCCGCGATGGCCTCAGCGTCGGCAGGCTCGCCGACTCGCCGCACGGCGTCGTCCTCGCCGACCACCTCGAGGAAGGGGTCCTGGCCGGGAAGATCCGCCACCGCGACAAGCGGGTCCGGCTCTGCCCGGCGGAGATCGCCGATGAGGTCGGCAGGCTCACCCTCGACGAAGGCCACGGCGGCGACTATCCGCTCCGGCTGATCGGCCTTCGCGAGCTCCGTTCCCACAACTCGTGGATGCACAACTCCGAGAAGCTGATGGCCGGTGACCGCGTCCATCGGGCCCGGATCAACCCGGCCGACGCGGCGGCGGCCGGGATCGGCGACGGCGACCGGGTCCGGATCAGATCCTCCCACGGGGAGATCGAGATCGAGGCGCGGGTCACCGACGAGGTGATCTCCGGCACGGTCGCCGTCCCGCACGGATGGGGGCACGACGGCGGCTGGGAGACGGCGAACGCGGCCGGCGGCGCCAACGTCAACCTGCTGATGTCGTCCCGACCGGAGGACCTCGAGCGGCTCGCCGGGATGGCCCACCTGAACGGGGTCCCGGTTCGGATCGCGCCCGTCGCCGAGCCTGTCGCGTCGCTGTGAAAAGGTGCGGGAGCGATACGGCGGCCAAGCGCGAGGAGGTCTGAGTTGCAGCTCGGGATGATCGGATTGGGGCGGATGGGGGCGAACCTCGTCCGCCGGCTGATGAGGGACGGCCACGAATGCGTCGTCTATGACGTCAGCGCCGACGCGATCGAGGCGCTTGCCGGCGAGGGCGCGACGCCGGCCGCATCGCTCGCCGAGCTGGTCGAGAAGCTCGAGCCGCCGCGCGCCGCCTGGATCATGGTTCCGGCCGGCTACGTGCAGGACACGCTCGACGAGCTCACCGGCCTGATGGAGTCGGGGGACGCGATCATCGACGGCGGCAACAGCTACTACCGCGACGACATCGATCGCGCCGCGGCGCTCGCCCCGGAGGGGATCGACTACCTCGACGTCGGGACCAGCGGCGGCGTCTTCGGCCTCGATCGCGGCTTCTGCCTGATGATCGGCGGGCCCGACGAGGCCGTCGCGCGGCTCGATCCGATCTTCGCGACGATCGCCCCGGGCGTCGAAGCGGCGCCGCGGACCCCAGGCCGCGAGGGCGATCCGACGCCCGCAGAGCAGGGCTACCTTCACTGCGGCCCGACCGGGGCGGGGCACTTCGTGAAGATGGTCCACAACGGCATCGAGTACGGGGTGATGGCGGCCTACGCCGAGGGCCTGAACGTGATCGCGAACGCCGACATCGGCAAGCGCGAGCACGAGGTCGACGCCGAGACGACGCCGCTGCGGGACCCGCAGTACTACCCCTACGACATCGAGATCGCCGACGTCGCCGAGGTCTGGCGCCGCGGCTCGGTGATCGCTTCGTGGCTGCTCGACCTGACCGCCGCGTCGCTGCAGGAGTCGCCGACGCTCGCCGAGTACGGCGGCCGCGTCTCCGACTCCGGCGAGGGCCGCTGGACGCTTCACGCGGCGATCGACGAGGGCGTCCCGGCGCCCGTCCTCAGCACCGCTCTCTACGAGCGCTTCGCGTCCCGGAACGAGGACGAGTTCGCCAACAAGCTGCTCTCAGCGATGCGCAAACAGTTCGGTGGCCACGAAGAGAAGCCGGCGGCGGGGGAGGGCGGTTGAGCACCAGCGCGACCGCGACCCTGCCGGGGGCGGCCGCCGACCCGGCTCACGTGGCGATCCCCGATCCGCACGTCGTCGTCCTCTTCGGGGCCTCCGGCGACCTGGCCGCCCGCAAGCTCCTGCCCGGCTTCTTCCACCTCGAGGGCGCCGGCCTGCTCCCCGACGAGTACCGGATCGTCGGCACCGCGACCGACGACCTCGACGACGACGGGTTCGTCGAGCACGCCCACGACGCAGTCACGGAGTTCGCGCGCACCGAAGTCGGCGACGAGGCCTGGGAGCGGTTCGCGGCGCGGCTCTCCTACGTCCCGATCGATGCCGGGGCCGAGGCGCTGGGGGCTGCCGTCGGTCGTGCTCGCGAGTCGATCGGGGCCGACAGCCGCCTGCTCCACTACCTCGCGGTACCGCCGGCGGCGTTCGAGTCGATCATCGCGACCCTCGCCGAGGTGCACCTGAACGGACCCGACGCACGGGTCATCCTCGAGAAGCCGTTCGGACACGACTACGACTCGGCGGTCGAGCTCAACGCGACGCTCCACGAGGCGTTCGATGACTCGCAGATCTTCCGGATCGACCACTTCCTCGGCAAGGAGGCGGTCCAGAACATCCTCGCGCTCCGCTTCGCGAACGGCCTCTACGAGCCGCTCTGGAATCGCCACAACGTCGAGTTCGTCCAGATCGACGTCCCGGAGACGCTCTCGATCGGCCACCGGGCCGGCTTCTACGAGGGAACCGGCGCCTACCGCGACATGGTCGTCACCCATCTCCTCCAGCTGCTCAGCTACATCGCGATGGAGCCGCCGGTGGCGCTGTCGGCCGCTGCGCTACGCGACGAGAAGACGAAGGTGATGCAGACGATGCGGACGATCGATCCCGGCAAGGTCGTCCGCGGCCAGTACGAGGGCTATCTCGACGAGCCGGGCGTCGCTGCGGACTCGACGACCGAGACGTTCGTCGCCCTCGAGGTCGAGGTCGACAACTGGCGCTGGGCGGGCGTTCCCTTCTACCTGCGGACCGGCAAGTGCATGGCCGAGTCGAGGCACATGGTCGTGCTCGACTTCCAGGAGCCGGCGATGCAGATGTTCCCGAACGAGGCCCGCCATCAGGGCGCCAACCAGCTCGTCTTCGAGCTGACCGAGCCGGGCTCGATCACGGCCGACTTCCAGGCGAAGGTGCCGGGGCCGGCGATGGCGCTCGGCGCCGCCCGGATGGTCTTCCGCTACGAGCAGTCCTTCCAGACCGACCGTCAGCTCGAGGCCTACGAACGGCTGATCCACGACGCGATGCTCGGGGACGGGACCCTGTTCACGAGCGCCGAGGGAATCGAGCGGCTCTGGGCGATCAGCGCCGAGGTCCTCGAGCATCCGGGCCCGATCCATGCCTATCCGCAGGGGTCGTGGGGTCCGGAAGCCGCGCAGGAGCTGATCGCCCCGAACCGGTGGCGGCTGCCGGAAGCGGGTAGTAAGGACGACAAGAGCTGAGAGCAACAGGAGGATGAGCCCGATGGGCAACGCACCGAAGCAACTGCACGACGCCGGCCAGAGCCTCTGGCTCGACTACATCACCCGCGAGATCGTCGAGAACGGGACGCTCGAGCGCTACATCGACGAGCTCTCGCTGACCGGGCTGACGTCGAATCCGACGATCTTCGACAAGGCGCTCAGCGGCGGCGACCACTACGACGAGCAGATCGGCCGCCTGCTGGCCGAGGGCAAGGAGGGCGAGGAGCTCTTCTTCGAGCTCGCGATCACCGACCTGCAGGGAGCCGCCGACCTCTTCCGAGGCGTCCACGACGAGACCGACGGCGTCGACGGGTTCGTCTCGCTCGAGGTCTCGCCGGAGCTTGCCTACCACAGCAACGAGACGGCCGAGGCCGCCGCGCGCCTGAGCGCCCAGGCGGATCGCCCGAACATCTACATCAAGATCCCCGGCACGCCCCAGGGGCTGGCGGCGATCACCGAGTCGATCGCGGCCGGGATCCCGATCAACGTGACGCTGCTCTTCGACGCCGACCAGTACCGCGCCCAGGCGGACGCCTACATGCGCGGGATCGAACAGCGGATCGAGCGCGGTGACGACCCCGCCGTCGCCTCTGTGGCCTCGATCTTCGTCAGCCGCTGGGACGTCGCGGTCGCCGACCGGGTGCCGGCCGAGCTCAAGGACAGGCTCGGCGTCGCCGTCGCGATCAAGACCTACGTCGCCTACCGGGAGCTCCTCGCCTCCGAGCGCTGGCAGCGGCTTGCCGCCGCCGGGGCGCGGCCGCAGCGGCTCCTGTTCGCCTCGACCGGCACCAAGGACCCGTCGCTGCCGAAGACGAAGTACGTGGTCGAGCTCGCGGCTCCCGACACCGTCGACACGATGCCGGAGGAGACGCTGCTGGCGCTCGCCGAGGAGGACGACATCGCTGGCGTCCTGGCCGACGACGGCGGCGACAACGAGGAGCTCCTGGCCCGCTTCGAAGCGGCCGGGATCGACCTCGCCGCGCTCGCCGAGCAGCTCCAGTCCGAGGGTGCCGAGAAGTTCGAGGCCTCCTGGAACGACATGCTCGACGGCATCGCGAGCAAGCAGCGCGCGGTCGGGGCCACCGGTTGAATTCCCAAACCCCGGCGCCGGCGGCCGCGTCCGGCATGCGGTCGCTGCCGGGCTGGCAGGCGCTCATCGACAACCGGGCGGCCCTGACCGGCCGCCACCTGCGCGACCTGTTCGCCGCCGACACCGACCGCGGCGAGCGGATGGTCGTCGAGGCCGAGGGCCTGCGGCTCGACTTCTCGAAGAACCGGATCGACGCCGACACGGTCGGGCTGCTCGTCGGGCTCGCCGGCGAGGCGGCGCTGCGCGAGCGAACCGAGGCGATGTTCCGGGGCGAGCGGATCAACGTCACCGAGGATCGCTCGGTGCTCCACGTCGCGCTGCGGATGCCCCGGGACCGCTCGCTGATCGTCGACGGCCGCGACGTCGTCGCCGACGTCCACGAGGTGCTCGACCGCATGGCTGCGTTCAGCGACCGGATCCGCAGCGGCGATTGGACCGGCCACACCGGCAAGCGGATCCGCAACGTCGTCAACATCGGCATCGGCGGCTCCGACCTCGGCCCGGTGATGGCCTACCGGGCGCTGCGCCACTACTCCGATCACGACCTGACGGTCCGGTTCGTCTCGAACGTCGACGCGACCGACTTCGTCGAGAAGACCCATGACCTCGATCCGGCGGAGACGCTGTTCGTGATCGCCTCGAAGACGTTCACGACGCTCGAGACGATGACGAACGCACGGACGGCGCGAAACTGGACGCTGACCGCACTCGGCGAGGAGGTTGCGGTCGCCAAGCACTTCGTCGCGGTCTCGACCAACGCCGACGAGGTGTCGGGGTTCGGGATCGACACCGCCAACATGTTCGGGTTCTGGGACTGGGTCGGCGGCCGCTACTCGATGGACTCGGCGATCGGGCTGACGACGATGATCGCGATCGGGCCGGAGCGGTTCGCCGAGATGCTGACCGGCTTCCACGCGATCGACGAGCACTTCCTCACGGCGCCCTACGAGCGCAACCTGCCGGCGCTGATGGGTCTCTTGAACGTCTGGTACGCGGAGCTGTTCGGGACCGAGACCGTCGCCGTGCTCCCCTACGAGCAGTACCTCGAGCGCTTCCCCGCCTACCTGCAGCAGCTGACCATGGAGTCGAACGGCAAGCACGTCCGCCTCGGCGGGGAGGCCGTCGACTACGCGACCGGGCCGATCTTCTGGGGCGAGCCGGGGACCAACGGCCAGCACTCCTTCTACCAGCTGATCCACCAGGGGACGCACCTGATCCCGTGCGATCTGATCTTCTTCGCCCGCTCGCTGAACCCGCTCGGCGACCACCACGATCTGCTCGTCGCCAACGTCTTCGCGCAAGCCGAGGCACTCGCGTTCGGCAAGACCGCCGACGAGGTCCGCGCCGAGGGCGTTCCCGAGCGCCTCGTTCCCCACAAGACGTTCGAGGGGAATCGGCCGACGAACGTCCTGATGGCCGAGCGCCTCGACCCGGCGACGCTAGGCAAGCTCGTCGCCCTCTACGAGCACAGCGTCTTCACGCAGGGCACCGTCTGGGGGATCGACTCCTTCGATCAGTGGGGCGTCGAGCTCGGCAAGACGCTCGCGAAGCGGATCGTCCCCGAGCTGCAGTCTCGCGAGGAGCCCGACCTCGGCCACGACAGCTCCACGAACGCGCTGATCCGCGCCTACCGCGAGCGCCGCGGCTAGATGGTCTAGAGGACGTTCGTCAGCGGACGAGCAGCGCCGCGCCGAGCGCGCCGCCGAAATCGCCGAGCGCGGCGACCCGGAACTCGGGCGGGAAGTCGCGCACGAAGAGGCTCTTCTCCATGTGGCGGCGGATGTCGGGGCCGAGGCGCTCGCCGAAACGGACGCCGAGGCCGCCGCCGAGGATCACGATCTCGGGGTCGATCAGGTTGACCGCCGAGGCGATACCGGCCCCGAGCGCCTTGACGGCCCGGTCGATCAGGTGCTCGGCCATCTGGTCGCCGTGATCGAGCGCGCGTTCCCAGATCCCGCTCGTCAGGCGCGGCTTGCCGTGCTTGGCCATCAGCTTGAAGAGATCGGTGTGCTCGCCGTCCTCGACTCGGCGACGCGCCTCCGACTCCATCGCCGAGCGGCCGGCGTAGGCCTCCATGCAGCCGTGGTTGCCGCACGGGCAGCGGGCGCCGTCGCGCTTGACGACCATGTGGCCGATCTCGCCGGCGGCGCCGCGGCCGTGCCAGGGCTTGCCGTCGAGGATCAGCCCGCCGCCGACGCCGGTCCCCCAGAAGACGCCGAGGACCGACGCGTGCCCGTGCCCGGCACCGAGCTCGTATTCGGCGGTCGTCGCGACGCCGACGTCGTTGCCGACCGCTACCCGCGTCCCGAGCGCCTCGGCGAGCTTGGTGCCGAGTGGGTAGCTGTCGGTCCAGGCGGGGAGGTTCTTGGCATTCGCGACCGCACCGGTCGCGATGTCGACCTCCCCGGGAGAGCCGACA
>Ga0207657_10002740_pt1 | contig 18981 bp, 17 predicted proteins | sample KBSC33metaG_FD_184316 | JGI IMG/M metagenome (GOLD analysis project Ga0207657, IMG submission 184316) | Corn rhizosphere microbial communities from Kellogg Biological Station, Michigan, USA - KBS C3-3 metaG (SPAdes) (version 2) | ecosystem: Host-associated > Plants > Roots > Rhizosphere > Soil ... | reverse complement strand
TTGCTACCGCCGTCAATTGAGATGGGCGAACTGGGAGCGCAATTCGGGTTTTGCCCGTTGTTACAAAATTGGTCCTGTCCCATGTTGCGACCGCGATTATTGGCATGAATAAGGCAGAGGGCAGCTTGCTCACTGCTGATATGCCCGCTGGGAGTAGCAGTACCGGTGCTGGGGTTTACATTGAGTATTTGCCCACAGGATAGGGGCGTGGAATTTGCACATGCTATGGTTTCGGGGAAACCTGGCGCTGCCGGCTGCAAACTGGCATTGCAGGACAGAGTTCCGGATGCCGGACAAGATGCAGAGGAAGCGGTGATGGGGATGTCGACGGCGAGAAACTTGACCGTTGGCGGGGAGCCGGAACCGGTCCAACTGCCGCCTACAACAGGACCATTCTGAACTTCTGTGAGGTCCACAACATGGCCCGCGATCGAGCCGGAGTTGGCAATCGCGCTTGATGCATTTACAAAGAAAGAGGCTCCCGGTCCACAACTAGCATTTAAGGGACCTGGGTTTGTGGGATCGCAGTTCGGCACTGCCCATGGTTTGACGGAGCCAACTTGAATTGGCGGCCCTGACGTCCCCGAAGGGTTGTAGGCTTCCGCCTTCGCTGTTGCGGTCACTGAACCGGGGAAGCTGCCCCAGATTCGCCCGAAGAACGTGGGGAGCGCAGCCCGTTGCACTGTGACGGTAAACTGAGGATTCGCGGCATTAGTAAAATTGCACGCAGTAGCCTGCAGTGTGGCGGCACCACCCGCGACAGAGTTATTAGCCACTACCTGTAGGGCTCGCTGCTCAGCTAATCCGGGCGAACCGACACTGCCACTGCACACCGTGCTCTGGGGAAGCCACCCTGCCGTCATCCCCGAGCTTACGAAAGCTTCTGCACCAGCCAAGGCGGCGGCTTCTGCCGTGCGACGGGTTTCGTTGGACGCCGTGTAAAGGGTAGCAATGTCGATTGCCAGAGCGGCCATGCCCAGCAAGACGCTCATTGCAACCACGACGAGCAGCAAAGTTTGCCCGCGTTCGTCTCGCCGATAGTTAAGGGATCGTTTCATCTCTGACTTCAACTTATGTTCGGCATGATCGCAGTAGATGGAATCTGCGCCGGACCGGAAAAGGTCGCCGTGGGCGCGATCAGCTTTACGACTCGGGCAAATTGCCACTGGTAGGGATAAGTTAAATCTACTTGAGTCGCCTCCAAGGTAACTGCGTTTGACCCGGAGCCGATCGCAATGATTTTGCCGCGATTGATGGTCAACGTCAGATTTCCTGTGGCGCACCCGGTGGCGGTGAAGACCCATGTATAAGTTGGTCCCTGTGTGCCAGAAGATGTGCCCAGTCCGCAAGGATTCACGTTATTAGCCTTGAGATAAGAGTCCACGAGATTACGAACATCAAGGATCGACTGGGGTGTTGAAGTGGACGTCAAGTCACTCGTACTTTGATTGGAAGCGAAACGGGCAGCTTCACGCGTTGCGTCGCTTAACTTCTGCTTGAGATTGAAGGCCTGGCCGAAATCGAAAATGCCGTACCAAAGACCGACTAAAACTGGAAGCGTGATCGCGAGTTCTACGATCTGGGCACCCGCAGTGCCAGCACAATTTGCCCAGAGTCTGTGCCGCCTAGCGCGCATGAAAAACGCTCTGCTGCGTACGTGAGTTGCCTTAAACATCAATTCTCGGGCCTTCCCTGGACCACTGCCTGCAACGTGAGGCTCTTAAATGCCGCGATGGGAGAGGCAATTGGTGTGCTGTATTGCATCGCGACGCGAGTACCAAGTATCGTACTGGCGGGCCATAACGGCATACCGGTGCAGATCTCCAACGAATATGTCACGCCCGTTGACGATGTGACTGAGCTGACGGCTGTACCGGAACACGCAGGTGTGCCCGATTTGGGTGTGTAAGCCTGCAGGTTCCCAGCCTTCAAATTGCCGGCCTGAAATGCCTTCTCGAGAGCATCAGCAATCTGCACTTTCGAAGCGGCAGTATTGCCGCATGTTGCACAAGTATTCTTGAGCGCGGCGGCCAAGCCGTCGGTAGCGGCTTTATTCAGGTTATTAGAGATGTTGTAGGCCTGACCAACCCAGAACATAGCGAGAACCAGCAGCAAGAGAATCGGCAAGACAATGGCGAATTCCGCGATCTCGGCAGCCTCGGTCCCCTTCCAGAATCTGAAGCAGTTCTTCATCCGGCTACGCCCACCTGCCCAGTGCCGCTTCCCGTCCCACATAAAGAATAACAGCTACCGCGAACGCCACTCCAAACGGCACCTTGGCCGCATGGGGATTGTCCAATGAGATCGAAGGATCACCGGGGCGTCCGGTCGCGAATGCCAGTAAAAGCCGTCCAATGTTTCGGACTGTTTGGCCGAGTCGTCGCCTGTAGATGACCAGCCCGAGGGCCATCAGCCCGGCTACTAGCAATGCGGTGAAGAGCACCACCAGCAACGTTCGGGGCCCCAGGAACGCTCCCATCGCGCCCACCAATTTCCAATCGCCGGCGCCCAACGCTCTCACGATTACGAAAGGGAAGAGCACCAGCAAACCCAATCCCGCACCTGCAAGCGCGATTTTGGCGCCTGCCCATCCGCCTGCAATCGTGTTCACCGTAAGTCCAACGATTAAACCCGAGACTGTCAGCCAGTTAGGAATCCGGCGGGAGCGCCAATCGGTCCATCCAGCCGTTAGTGCCAAGAGTCCAGCCAACGCCAGCGTGATTTCCTTCATTGGCCGCAGGCACGCTGCTGGCGAGGCTTTCTCGTCCCGCCGCACAGGCCGTGTGAACGCGATTGATCTCTGGAAGACCGACACTTCGGGTGGAAACTCTTGGACAATCGGCGCAAATCCTAAGATCCCAAACACAGATTGCGTGCTCGTGGGCGGATTTTCACATAGGTGAGCCGGCGAAAGCAAGGATGCTGGTGGAGAGCTAAACTGCGCCGCAATGAAAAAGGCCCGATTGCTCGGGCCTTTTACGGACAAGGTTCTTAGCGGCTGAGAGTTGTGGCGCTATTCCGCTGGGCCAGAACGTGTTTGGCGTTCTCCGCCAACTGCTTGGCTTGCGGCAGGAGTTCCAGGGCTTTGACCACCTGAGGATCGGTCTCGGCACGTACCTTGAGGCCTTCATCCTGCCCGAACGCATCGATGAAGACTTCGCTCTTGATGGTCGAGCGAACCCAATCATTGTTCTGGACGAGGTCAGCTTCGGTATAGGGAACCTTCTCAGATTCCAGGAACTTGCGGAAATCCTGCAGGACTACGTCGTCAACTTCGAAATTCTTGCTTACGTTCGGATGGGTGACTACGTAGTGCTTGGCGAAATTGAAGAACGCGTAATGCTGAAGCAGGCTGTCCTGGAAGTGATTGGTCTTCTGCGCAGCGATCTTCACATCGGGACTGATTCCGCCGCCGCCGTAGACGGTGCGCCCACTATCCGTCAGCTTCACCTCGTGACTCTGACCGTTGTCCTCGCCTTCGCGGTTGTAGTAATAGTCGTAGAGCGAGACGTTGCTGTAATCGCGTTGGATGAGGCGGCCGCTCGGTGTGTAATACTTCGCAGTGGTCAGCGCCAGACCTGTGTTCTCCGACAGCGGGTAGACAGTCTGAACCAATCCCTTGCCGAATGTAGTCTCGCCGACGATCAATCCGCGATCGTGGTCCTGGATGGCGCCGGCAACAATTTCAGCTGCCGAGGCCGTACCACGGTTGACGAGTACAACCAGCGGATATTCTCGTCCGCCATTCCCGTGAGTAGCCACGTAACGCTTCTCCTGCGAAGCGCGTCCGTGATGAGAGACGATCAGCTGTCCCTTTTTCAGGAACTTGTCGGCCACACCAACGCCTTCGTTCAGAAGGCCGCCAGGATTCTGGCGCAGGTCGAGGATCAGGCCCTTCATATCACCGAACTTGTCGAGCGCCTCGGAAACCTCATGCTCTGTGGTTTCCTGGAATCCGGTCACGTGGATGTAGCCAATACCAGGACGAATCTGGAAAGCCAGGTCGACGCTATTGCGTGGAATCTCGTCGCGAATCACATTGAATTCGAGCGGCTTGTCAGAGCCTTCGCGCAGGATGGTGATGCGAACTGTCGTTCCTTTTGGCCCTTTCAGCAAATCAGCCACATCGGAAGTGCTCAGGTTATCGGTGGCCTTGCCGTCAACGGCAGCGATGATGTCGCCGGGACGAATGCCGGCTCGATAAGCAGGCGTTCCGACAAAGGGCGCAATGACGATTACCTTGTTGTTGCGCGGGCCGACGGTCATGCCGACGCCGTAGTATTTTCCGCGCTGCTCTTCTCTGAGCAGAGAGTACGACTTGGGATCGAAGAAATTCGAATGCGGATCCAGCGAGTGGAGCATGCCCGGGATGGCGCCGTTGTAAATGGCCTTGTCCGGATTCACGGGTTCGGCGTAGTTCTCCTCCACCAGGTTGTAAACCTGCGTAAAGCTTTTGAGGCTGTCACGGATATCGGAGTCGCTGCCGGGCAAAGGTGTAGGAGCGGTTCGCTGTGCGAACAGCATGCCTAAGAAGCCACATACAGCTAAGATCAGAACTACAAGAAGGAAAGAGCGAGAACTACGAACCATCGGTTAATCCTTGGGTGAGGCGTGAAGAAGCTGCCAAATACCACACACACTTCGCGCAGTATAGCATGACTCTAAAACTCTTGGAATCAGCACCTTCGCCCAAAGGTAACCGGCCAAGTGCCGCTTCTCCCATGGTAATAAGATGCTGAATCTCATCACTTTGGTTCGAACTCTGTGCACTGGTGCGCACGTCGCACAAGCGGCCCAGCTCATCTTGCGGGGCATAGACCCAACCATTGACATCACTGTCCTGAACGCCCCGAAGCTTCTGCGCTGGCGAATTGCTGCCGGATAGAGCAACGAAGTATTATGAGCGTATGAATCTCGGTTTTACGGAAATGGCGTTCATCTTCTTCCTGGCGCTGATCATTTTTGGGCCCAAGAAGATGCCGGAAATTGGTCGACAGCTGGGCAAGGCGCTCAATGAATTCAAGCGTGCCAGCAATGAGTTCAAGGCGCAGATCGAAGCCGAGATCAATAACCTTGAGACGGAGACGCGTCACGAGCACACCCCGCAAATTCTGCCGCCCGCAGAACCTCCGGAGGGAGTGGTACAGAGCCGCGGTTCGGAGGACTTGCACGCGATTCCGCCGCCCCCCGCAGAACAGCTAAGTAACAAGGCTCCCGATGCCTGAAATGACCGCCGAACTGCCGTCCGCCGGCGGGCAGACGAACGATCAGATGCCTGCGATGAGTTTCCTCGAGCACCTCGAGGAGCTTCGGCGACGTATCATTTATTCGTTAATCGCAGTGGCGGTCGGCTTCTTTGCCTGTTGGGCGTACGCGGAAAAGATATATGGCGTGATGCAGAAGCCGATCATTACGGCGCTGCGCGCCAATGGCCTGTCGGAGAGATTGGTCTACCTGAATCCCACAGAGCCTTTCAATCTTTACCTGAAGGTTGCGTTTCTTGCGGGTTTGTTCGCGACCTCTCCTTTTGTGCTGTACCAGGTATGGCTCTTCATATCTCCCGGCTTGTACCGTCATGAACGACGCTACGTAACGCCCTTTATGTTTTCTACGGTCGGCTTGTTCCTGGCCGGCGGAGTTTTCGGTTACAGAATCGTCTATCCACAAGCGCTGAACTTCCTCATCAGCTATGGCAAGCAGTTCCAGCCGATGATCACGATCGGCGAGTACACCGATCTGTTCTTGACCATCATCATCGGCATGGGTGTCATCTTCGAGCTGCCGATTTTAGTGTTCTTCCTTTCCTTGATGGGGATTGTCACGGCGGGTTGGATGTGGCGAAACTTCCGCTACTCTATCCTGGTAATTTTCATCATTGCGGCGATCGTGACCCCGACCACCGATATTCTCAACATGTGCGTTTTTGCGGCCCCGATGATCGCGCTCTACGCCCTGAGCATCGCCATCGCCTACCTCGTGCATCCCAAGCAGCGCAGAGCTCGGCGAGACAAGCAAGGAACTTAATGGGACATCCTGCTTTAGGAGACCGGTTGCGACTTGTGTACTTTACCGGGGCGATTCTCTTGTTTGTGCTTCCTTCAGCCGCTTGTTCTCGACAAAAAAGCACCGCTGAAGCTGCCGACAAAGCACCAGGCTCAAGTTCTGCAATCGCAGACGCCAGTCCCGCAGCTCCGGAGCCTAAGGGGCCGCTGCCTGCCATCAACGCGGCTCGAGCTTTTCAATACACCAAAGAAGTAACTGGCTTCGGGCCGCGGCCGATCGGGAGCGCCAATCACAAGAAGCTCGAGAACTACATCTACGCCCATCTCAAGGGTGATGAGGTCGTGGATGATGTTTTCACGGCCGATACGCCGGAAGGAAAGTTTCCGGCACGTAACATCATCGCCAAGTATCCGGGAACTCGCGATGGCATAATCGTCATCGCCGGCCACTACGATACGCCGTACAACCTCCGCAGCACGCCTTTCGTGGGAGCGAATGATGGAGGCTCTTCTACGGGCATCCTGCTGGAGTTCGCGAATCAATTTCGCGGAAAGAAGCGCGACGGCTACAGTGTGTGGCTGGTGTGGACCGACGCCGAAGAGGCAGTGCGTCAATGGTCCTCCACCGATAGCTTGTACGGCACCCGCCAACTTGCCGACCTTTGGCAGAAGAATGGAACATTGGGGAAGATCAAGTCCTATCTGCTTGTCGACATGATTGGCGACGCCGATCTAAGCATCGATCGCGATCAGAATTCGACGGCATGGCTATTGGATCTGGTCTCCCAAGCCGCAAGTCGGTATGGATACCAGTCGCATTTCTTCACACGAACTACGGCCATTGAAGATGATCACTTGCCGTTTGTCCGAAAGGGAGTGCCGTCGGCCGACATCATCGATTTGGATTACGGTTACGGCAACGCCTTTCACCACACTCCGCAAGACACCATGGATAAGCTGAGCCCTAAGAGCTTTCAAATTGTCGGCGACACCGTGCTCGAAACCGTTCGCATGCTGGACGCGCTGCAAACGTTGCCCGTGAACCAAGCTTCGCCCGCCGTGAACCAGTAAGCTGCACGAACCACAAAAGCTACCAGCGAAATCCACGCTACTTTCCCCAGTACGGAGATAATTGCGGCACATGATCTCTGTTTTCACGCCTTCGTTTGCCGATGAGGACGATACCAACGCGCAAAACCTCACGGTGAAGGAGGTGGTCGCACGACTCTCGCCGGAGCGCTTTCGCGTAGTCATGTTCCACGAGCAAGCAGCTGACCCGCGAATCGCGGCACGGCCCAACACGACATTGTTGAAATGGAGTAAACACGGGAATACGGCGCGAATGCTGGCGCACTTTCTGCGAATAAGACCAGAGATTTATTTCTTTCCACGAGAAGGGCCGCTGGATACCGCCGTTTTCTGGGTCAAGCAACGCTTTCGATTAAAAACAGCCGTGGTCGGCTACGCGGTGACGGGTGGATTGCAGAACGGCATTACGAGAGCCAGTCTGGCTCGCAACTTCGATCAGGCCGAGGTGGTGGCAGCAAATTCTGCCTTTCTTTCCCATGTGATGGAACAGCGTCTAGGTCACCAGATACCAACTGTGCACGATGGCGTTGATCGTAGATATTACTACTCAAAACCTGATTCGAGATCGACTGAGCAGGTCATTGTGCTGTATGCGGGTTCGTTCCGCCCGTACAAACGTGTGGATCGAGTGATACGCGCGGCGGCGCGATTTCCAAAGGTCGAGTTCCGAATTGCGGGGCGGGGAGAGGAAGAGCAGAGTTGCCGGCAAATAGCGCAGCAACACGATTGCCGGAATGTCACATTCCTCGGACACCTCTCGCAGAAGGCATTGGGTGAAGAGATGAGGAAAGCCCACGTTTTCTTCTTTCCAAGCGAATTGGAGGGGCATCCGCAGGTGCTGGCGCAGGCTGCCGCATGCGGATTGCCTTGTGTCGCAATGGATTCCTACCATCCGGAATTCGTGGTGCACGGCGAAACTGGGTTTCTGGCCAACTCCGGAACAGATTTGGAGCAGAAATTAGGCTTACTGATTCGCGATCGAAAGCTGCGCGAAAGAATGTCTCTTGCCGCGGTAACTCACATAAAAGGATTCGACTGGGATGGAATCGCGGTCCAGTGGGCAAGTTTGTTCGAAATAGCAGTTAAGAATCGAGTAGAGCATAGACTCTGAATGACTTCTTGCGGAAACCTCGCCGTAGTCAGTGAGCCGGCTATCTCGGGCCGCCCCGTGCTGGCACAGGCACATGGCGAGAAACAACTTCATGTCTTAACACTCGCTCCTTTCTATCCCCGGGAAGAAGACGAAGGTTCGGGCTGCTTCATCGCAGAACCTTTGCGCGAGCTCGAGAATTGGGGCGTCAGGCATAGCGTCATTGTGGCTGCTCCCTTCTATCGCCGGAAGAGCGCCATTGCTGCCACCGTTGTCCCTGCCATCTTATCGAGATACTTCGCAATACCCAAGAGCTTCGGTCTGGCTTCTTCGGGCGCCTTCCTGTACAGCAGGCTTGCGAGTTCCGTAAGGGCTCTGCACGCGCGCGACCACATAGACCTGGTCCACGCGCACGGTGCGTTGCCCTGTGGGCACGCCGCCTCACTGCTGTTTCGAGAATTTGGAATCCCATACGTCGTTTCTGTTCATGGCCTGGATGCTTATTCCACAAATCAGGTTAAAGGCATGGCCGGGAGATGGTGTGAACGCGTATCTAGCATGACCTATAAATCGGCGCGCACCGTGATCTGCGTTAGTGAGCACGTGCGGGAGGAAGTCAACAAGGGCGGACCCTTGTCCACCGAAGTGGTGTACAACGGAGTCGATACCAATGTTTTTCATCCTGCGCAAGATGCACGCTCTTCGGGACCGTTAATCTTGAGCGTAGGCGACTTGATACCTAGCAAAGGACACGACATCCTGCTGCGCGCGGTTGCCGCACTGCGGAGCGAATTCCCCGGACTGGTTTGTGAAATCGTAGGTAATGGCCGCGAACGCGACAACCTGGCTCAACTGGCCCGCGATCTAGGCATCGATGACCGGGTGAGCTTTCAGGGACGGCTGAGCCGGAGACAAGTTGCCGAACGCATGCAAGGTTGCAGCGTATTTGTACTGCCCAGTTCTTACGAAGCGCTCGGCTGCGCTTACCTGGAGGCTATGGCCTGCGGGACACCCGTGGTGGGATGCCGCGGGCAGGGAATCGAGGAGATTGTCCAGAGCGGCACGAATGGCTTTTTGGTTGAGCAATGCGATGTGCGGGGCCTGACTGAAGTTCTCTCGCGGCTCTTGCGAGGTCCTGATCTTCGACAGCAGATTGCTGTCCAGGCGCATCGCACCGTACACCAGCACCTCACCATTCGCAAACAGGCAGAGAATCTGTCTCGGATCTACACGGAGTGCGCCCCATGAAGACGCGGTTGGTCATCATTACAGAGATCATCGCGCCGTATAGGATTCCCGTGTTCAATGCGCTGGCACGACGGGGTGATGTTGACCTTCACGTAATCTTCCTCTCGGAAACCGATCCCAGTCTGCGCGAATGGACGATCCCCAAGGCCGAGATCAATTTTTCTTACCAGGTTCTGCCATCTTTCCGGCGAAGACTGGGCAAATATAACCTGCTTGTGAATGGCGGGCTCACCAGCGCTCTCCGTTTGGCGGCGCCCGACATTGTGCTCTGCGGCGGATACAGCTACGTTGCCTCATGGCAGGCACTCGCCTGGGCGCATCGCAATAAGGTCCCGCTGATTCTCTGGGTTGAAAGCACGGCAAGAGATCAGCGTCGTGGTTATGCTGGCGTTGAGCGGCTTAAAAAGCGCTTCATCGGCTCGTCCGATGCATTCGTGGTTCCAGGTACGTCTTCGGCGAACTACCTGAAGACCTTTGGAGTCGCCGCCGAGAAGATCTTTTATGCGCCGAATGCCGTGAATACGCGTTTCTTCACCAGGCAGTCTGTTGAGCGGCGGGATCTCGACTCACGCCTGCCGCCGGCCTATTTTCTTTTCGTAGGCCGGCTGGTACCGGAAAAAGGTGTGTTCGATTTGTTTGCAGCCTACGAGAAAATCGCACCGGATGTTCGCGAGAGATTTGGCCTCGTCGTCGCCGGCAACGGAAGTGCGCGGCAGCCACTCGAAGACTGGGCTCGTAAGATAGATCCCGGGTTCATCGTCTTCACAGGCTTTCAACATCAGGAGGAGCTGCAGCGCTTGTATGCGAACGCCCACGCGCTGGTCTTTCCCACGCACAGCGACGCCTGGGGCCTGGTTGTGAATGAAGCCGTCGCGTGTGGGCTGCCTATCGTTGCGACTTCCGCGGCCGGATGCGTTGCCGATCTGGTAGAAGACGGTTGGAACGGGCTGGTTACGGAGAGCGGAAACGTCGACCAGCTTGCCGACGCTATGGAGCGCTTGGCTCGGAATCAGCAGATGCGCGACTCAATGTCGCTCAAATCTCTGGAACGAAGCCGTGCATTCTCTCCCGAAGCTTGCGCGGCGGGCCTGGCAGAGGCTGCGAAGTCTATGGAGTGCGCACTTGGATAGTCCAGTACTCAAGCTCGGCATATTCGCTGTCGTTGTCCTCGGCTGTCTTTCGCTCCTGTTCGTCGCTCATGCGCGTCCCGGCTACTTCAACAATCAAGCGTATTTAGCCGCCTTCATCTTTCTCCAAATCTTGGTTGCTGCAGTCTGGAAGTTCCGGCAATGGTTCTCAGTGTTGCTCATTCTCTCGTTCGTTTTTGCGGGGACAGATCTGCCGTTGGGAGCGGGCTGGACTACGGCTCGATGGGCCGTCCTGACCGTAGGAGCGGTGACGGGTTTCGTCATTTTCATGCGTGACCGGCGTTACCATTTCGGCGCCTTCCATTTAATCTCTCTTTTCTGCGTTCTGGCGGCTTTTGTATCCGCCATCGTTTCTTACTATCCTTCGGTGGCATTTCTCAAAGCTGCCAGCTTGTTTCTCCTCTTCCTGTACAGTTCTTCCGGCGGCCGGCTCGCTATCCTGGACCGACAGCGCGATTTTTTCAAAGGTTTGCTGGCCGGCTGCGAGATCACCGTGGCATTCACCGCTGTTACTTATTTCGTTCTTCACCAGGAGACCTGGGGCAATCCCAATTCGCTGGGCCTGGTCATGGGTACGGTGATTGTTCCATTACTACTTTGGGGCGTCTTCATCAGCGAAGTACGGCCTCTGCGGTGGCGTAGGACCAGCTTCCTGGTGCTTGCACTTGCCTTATTGGTGTTCAGCAACTCACGGGCGGCGATGTTTGCATGTGCGGTCAGCACGACATCGATTTGCGTCGCACTACGACAGCGAAAAATCATGATTCAGGGTGCTGCTGCAATTCTCATCCTTATTGCAGTGTTCGCAATTATCGCTCCCGATCGCCTGGCCGATTTCAGCTCCAGTTCGACCGACACGCTCTTGTACAAGGGTAAGCGGCAAGATGGGCTCTTGGGGTCGCGGACGTCGCCCTGGCAGCAGACCATGGACGTCATCCAGCAACATCCCTGGTTTGGAAGCGGATTTGGGACGAGTCCTTCCGGCACTGAGAACATGCGTGTCCAGGTCACATCCTCAACCACTGAGACGTCACGGGAACACGGCAGCAGCTATCTCGCGCTTCTCGAGTGGGTTGGGCTGGTCGGCATTGCGCCTTTTTGCGTGTTGATTGTTTTACTGCTTATCGTAGTGGTTCGCGTGTTTGCCTGGATGCGGAGGACGGCTGATCCGTTTCATCCTGCAGTGCCGTTGGCAACAATTGTGCTGGCGGGCCTGGTTCATGCTGCTTTTGAGGATTGGCTCTTTGCTGTGGGTTACTACTTGTGCGTTTTTTACTGGCCATTGGCGTTTTCGCTAATGGACTTTGCTCCCGCCCGCGAGAGTTCTGTTGCGCAACCGTCGCCCCTGTGGCTGCCAGCCCAGCCGAATGCGGCCACCCTGCGCGTGCTCACCTCAATCCGATGATCCATCTATTTATCAATGCTCTCGCGGCTAGTGCCGGCGGGGGGTTGACTTACGTGCGGAACCTGCTCCCGCACTTGGCAAAACGCAGCGATGTTCAAGCGACCGTGGTGCTTTCCCGGACGCTCAGGCCAGAGTTTCACAACTCCAGCAACATCAGGTTTCTGGAGTACCAGGATTCAGGCAATACGGCACGCCGTTTCTGGCACGAACAAACGCGAATGCCTGACCTCATCAGGCGAAGCAAGGCAGACGTTCTCTTGTCGACGGGAAATTTTGCCCTGCGTAAATCGCCAGTGCCTCAGATTCTGCTCTGCCGTAATTCCCTTTACACCTCAAGCGATTTCTCCCGAGACTTGCTGACCCGGCGTGCTTATTCGATTTGGTTGGATACGAAGGTGAAATCCGTACTGGGAAAGTGTTCCTTGCGATGGGCAAATTGCACGGTTGCGCCCAGCGCCGCTTTCGCTCGGGACATACAGGAATGGAGCGGCCACAGCGTGCGCGCGATACACCACGGGTTCGATCGCGATGCATTTCTGGGGGATGGAACTCCTCTTCCACCTGGCGTGCAGCGGGAACTCGATGCCAGTGCCGGTGCGCTCCGATTGCTCTTCGTCAGTCACTATAACTACTATCGGAATTTTGAAACGTTGCTTCGTGCTGTTCCCCTCATACGGGAACTCATTGCACCGCGTTCTTTAAAGCTTTTCTTGACCTGCAAGCTGAAACCCGGAGAGAACCCAGGACTGTACCGTACTGACGCCGCTGCCGCGCTCCTCGCCAGTTTGAGTATTCAAGATTCTGTCGTGCAATTGGGCACTATCCCGTACAGGTCGCTGCAGCACCTGTACAAACGTTGTGACATCTATGTCACGCCGGCTTACACGGAAAGCTTCGCGCATCCACTCGTGGAAGCCATGTCGTGTGGCCTTCCAATCGTTGCTTCCGACCTGTCGATACATCGGGAGATATGTGGAAAATCCGCGTTGTTTTTCTCGCGCTTCTCGGAAGAAGAATTGGCCGACAGGATCTCTCAGTTGGCCCACAGCTCAGAACTGTGTCAGGAGCTTGGAAAGCAGAGCTTGGAACGATCCAGCTGTTTTTCCTGGGAACGGCACACGGCAGAAATCGTAGAACTAGCTTTTTCGCTCAGTGGCAAAATGAAGACTCGAGTTGCTCAGATCGCTTGAGGTACGGGTTCCGCGCTTTCGCTGTTACGAACCTGTTCGTTCACAGAATCACGTCCCGCCCGTCTCATTGCGATTAGCAGGACGATAGCCAGCAAGAATAGCGCCCAGACCTGATGCGCAACAATGAAGCTTCTCCACCACCAGTTGTTTAGGAAGGCCGCTGACAAGTGGGTCCGCTCGGCGACTTTGCTGATCAGAACACCCCCGGGAGTAAAGAATAATGTAGCCAAGCCCAGGGTGCTCCATGCGGCCTTGCGCGGCAATCTCGATCCCATCACAGCCCACGCCATAGGGAACATCAGAAGGGCCGCATCATAGAAGCGATGGTAGACAGGCAATAGGCTGATCACGGCCAGTGCACTTAGTGTTAGAAGGTGATCCGAATCGCGGCCTCGCTTCAATGCACACAGCAACCACAACACTGCAAAGCCGAGACCCACAGTGACAGCCAAAATGTTAGCAGCAGCTCTCGCGAGAAGCGGGAAGAGTGCCACCTGCAGATTCATCATGTGGAACCAGATTGGATTTGCCGGGGTGAAGTCGTTAATTCCTCCCCGAGCAAATACTGAATGAGAGACATTCAAGTAGCTTATCCACCACGGCGCTTCCGCGGCTGCGAGACGCGCGACAGCGAGCAGAAAAATCGCTCCTGACATGCCGCAGCAGGCTATCACGGGTTTCCAGCGGCGTTGCACGAGGAAGAAGATGACGAAACAGAGTCCCACCTGCGGCTTGAGGCAGATTGCTATGGTAAGTGCGAGTGCGGCCATACCCTCACGATCTTTTCGTACCGCATACAGGGCGGCGACTCCGAGAGCAAGTACCAGAATGATGGGGTTTTGGGTAAACAACCCTGTATGAATTGGTGCAAGGCCAAAGCTGAAAGCTGCGAAAACCCATGCCCGTATGTCGCGCCATGGCACACCGGCAAGTGCCACTAGTCCCCCGATCACAAAGAGCAGCGCAGAGAGGTTCAGAAGGAGCCACAGGGTTTCTGCCGCGTTCCAGGGCAAGAGGCCAAAAGGCACGAGCACGACAAAACTGGTGATCGGGTAAGGTGACGGCACTCCGCGATTGAATGCTAACGTACCCGCGGCAGCATCTTTTTTCACGAACGTGAAAATGGGTTTGTCATGCGGCCAGAATTTTACAAAGTTCTCGAGGTTGTAGGGGTCGCTGCCCTCAAGCCAGGCGCGGCTCTGAATGTAAGGTGAGAGGAAGTCGTTCCACTCCGTCCCGTGTAGCAGGCGCAGGGGAGCTCTAATGAAGAATTCCCCGCATGCTGCGAAGAGCAGGAGCAAGACGGTTATGCGTTTCCATCGAGTATTCGTTTTGAGAGTAGTGAGCAATTCACTGATAGAGGATCTGCCGAAGTCGTTCTACAGTCGAGGTGAAGCCATAAGTTTCTGCCGCTGAAAGGAACGCGGACAGCAGGCCGAACGCCCACAAGAAGCGGCGATCTTTTGGCACCCACGGGAGCAAAGCAACAAATATGAAGGGGATCACCGGGATTACGTATCGCGGAAACGCGATGCGCGCCCACGGAGAGTTGTAGGTGAACAACAATCCTACGTATAGGGCGCAAAAAATGCTTTCGACCAGATACTTGCGAGCGTATTCCCGAAAGCGCTCGTTCCGGAATGTCGCGGCGATTCCCAGCAGGACCAGCACAATCCAGAAAGAGGCACGGGCCACGTTGAGATTGGTGGACAGCTGCGGCATTTGGTTTTGTAGTAGAGCGTAGAAGGGCAGAGTGAGAGGTCTTCCACCGCTACCGTCGGCTGCGCCATAAGCCTTTACGTTGGCTAGAGGCGATCCCATGTAGAGTTTCAGCGGAAGCACATATAGGGTTCCTATTGCGCCACCGACGAAGCAGGCTGCGACAAATTTCTTGTACTGGCCGCGGATCAATAAGACGATCCCGAGAGCAACAAGCGCGAAGATACCCATGGGCCGAACTACTGCGCTGGATGCTGCCAAAGACGCGGCGAGCAACCACTTGTCCCGCCGGGCGGCGAGAAAGGATCCGAAGACAAGCGCCAGGAACAGAGGTTCCGCACCCCCGATAAGCGCTCTTTCCATCCACTCGCGGCTACAAACCGCAAAAATTCCCGCAACCCACCCACCCCACAAGCGTTGAGAAATGCTGGTGGCAACAAACGCAGATATCACGGAGAGAGACAGAATCGCTGTCCAGTACGACGTGTGGGTAGCAAATGAGAACGCCACCATCACGTAAGGCAGCCCAAAGAATTGCCATTCCTTGATCAAGCCGAAGTTCCAGCTGCGAATGGCTTCTGCGATGCGGACATAGGGTTGATTGTCGCCGAAGGTTTTGAACAGATGCCAGTAATTGCCCAACAATGCTAGAACCAGCAAATACAGGGCATAGCAGACCACGCACAGCAGGAGGACTTCTTTCAGCGTCGGCTCCGATGTCCATGTGCGCTCGTTCCCTTCGGTTCGCTTTTGCACGCGCGCAACTGAGACTGATGCTGACACAGGTCCTCCCGGCGCTTCCGAGTTAGTTGTTAACTTGAGTTCCCCCTTTATATCGCGTCTCCCTTTTTAAGCAAGCTCAAGTTGATCCGCTGCTATGATTCGGCAACTTAAGAATTAACACCTTTGGCTAGGAGAGCCTAATGGCAGCGGGAGCGGTGTCCGCGGCAGCCGCAGCATCGGTCCCAGTCGCCGCCTTCAACGTCAGCCCTACACGGGTTACTCGCGAGCAAGCTGCGGGGCGAGTTCCAGCCCTTGATGGCCTTCGGGGAATTGCCATCTTGCTGGTTCTCCTCTGGCACGGAGTTTTTCAGGTTCAGCCGAACTCCGGGATATGGTCGAGGCTGTTGAGCCTCGGTTCGCTTGCCTGGAGTGGGGTTGATCTGTTCTTTGTACTCTCCGGGTTTTTAATTGGCGGCATCCTGTTGGATGAGAAGGAGTCACCCAGGTACTTCAAGACGTTTTATATGCGTCGTGCGTACCGTATCCTTCCACTTTACGGGTTGTTATTGGCTATTCAAATCTGTACCCGGGCCCAATTTCTCCCGCGCTGGCTCGCGCAAGCTTCGTCCGACCCGATTCCACTTTGGTCATATCTGAGCTTCACACAAAACATGTACATGGCCGCGATTGCCGGCTTCGGTTCCATTGTGATGACCGCCACCTGGTCACTGGCAATTGAGGAGCAGTTTTACTTGACTGCACCATTGCTCGTGCGAAGGCTAAGGAGACCAGCGTTCGTCATTGTGCTGCTGGCAATTGTGGTGCTGGCTCCGGTTCTGCGGATTGCCCTCTATCTCGGCATCCGACAAGGTGGATTCTCCAGTTACGTACTGATGCCTTGCCGGGCGGACGACCTTTGCCTTGGCATCTTGGCTTCGCTCGTCAAGCGCAACGGCACGCTCTGGGCGGCCGTTGTGCGCGCTCATTCCTGCCTCTACTGGATCGCCGCTGCCCTGGCAGCACCGCTGCTCTACTTCTCATTTCAACGGTATGGACCCTACAGCTCTGTCATGGTTACCGGGGGCTATTCTTTGCTGGGACTCTTCTACACCTGCTGTTTGCTAATCGCGCTTACCGCTAGCGGACGCACTCGAGCGATCTTTTGTTACCGATTGCTCATGCAACTCGGGACGCTCGCATACTGCACGTATCTGATCCACCTTCCTTTGATTGAATTCTGCGATCGCTTGTTGCGACGTAGGTTCACTCAGCCCGGCGTCACCGTTGATTTCACAGCGGGAGCACTAGGAATCGGATTAAGCCTTCTAATCGCCTCCTTCTCGTGGAAATATTTCGAGCGTCCTCTTCTGCGCCGAGGTCATGCCTACAAGTATTGAGTTGCCCAACTTCTCACCTGACTGGCGGTGATCCAGACAGCCACGTCTCAAGAAAAGCACTCCAATCGCGGAACTCTGTCCGATACACTCGCGCCAAGAACTCTGGCTAGCAACACCAATTTCCGGGAGTCGAACTCGTGACAGTTGCGCTCAGGTCGGAATTGGAGGTTCAAGCTCTAGTCGTCCCACTGCCGCACGCGGCGGAAGTGGAGCTCTCCGTAGTAATGCCTTGTCTGAATGAAGCAGAGACTGTGGGCACGTGCATTCAAAAAGCACAGCAGGCCATCGAGGCTGCCGACATCGCCGGGGAAGTCATCATTGCCGACAATGGGAGCACCGATGGGTCTGTCGAGATCGCGGAAGCTCTCGGCGCGCGCGTCGTTCACATCAAAGCTAAGGGTTACGGAAATGCCCTGATGGGGGGCATCGCCGCAGCGCGTGGCCACTACATCGTTATGGGCGACGCCGACGACAGCTACGATTTCCTTCACGTCCCAAGGTTTCTTGACCAATTACGATCCGGCGCCGACCTGGTCATGGGAAATCGTTTTCGCGGCGGTATCCAGAAGCGTGCGATGCCCGCTTTGCACCAGTACTTTGGGAACCCGGCCTTGACGCGTATCGGCCGCATGTTCTTCGGCAGCCCGGTTGGGGATTTTTACTGCGGTTTGCGCGCCTTTCGTAAAGACGCTTTCCAGAGAATGGGCTTGCGCACCACAGGCATGGAGTTCGCTACCGAAATGGTAGTTAAGGCGACACTATTAAACCTAAAAATCGCCGAGGTGCCCACAACGCTGTCGCCAGATGGCCGCAGCCGTGCCCCTCACCTGAGAACTTGGCGCGATGGCTGGCGCACTTTGCGCTTTTTTCTTCTCTACAGTCCGCGCTGGTTGTTTCTGCACCCAGGACTTGCGTTGATGTTTATTGGCACGGCGCTCGGGATCTGGTTAATTCCGGCGCCACGCACTATCGCAAATGTGACGCTCGACGTCCACACCCTGGTCTACGCAGCCGCCTTTGTCCTGCTGGGATTTCAGTCCATCGCCTTTGCCGTGTTCACAAAGTTGTTCGCCATCTCGGAGGGGCTGTTGCCGCCGGATCCCCTGCTGGACAGGCTCTTTCGGTATATCACACTGGAAGTAGGGTTGTTCGCGGGCGCGGTTATGATCCTGTGTGGACTCGCTACCTCCATGTACGCGGTTGGATTCTGGGAAGCGCGCCACTTCGGCGCGTTGGATTATCCGCACACGATGCGCATTGTCATCCCGGCTGCGCTATTCTTGATCCTGGGAGCGCAAACCGTGTTCTCCAGTTTCTTCCTGAGCGTTCTCGGTTTGCGTCGACGATGATGCCCGCAGCCGAATTCGATTCTTTTGTCACCAGCTATGAGTCTGATCTCGATCAAGCCCTCTCGGTTAGCGGAGAGAGCAAGGACTTCTTCGCTGAAGGACGCGTGCGTTGGCTGGCCGGGTGCCTGCGTCTTCTAGGCTTTCAGCCCATTTCAGCTCTCGATTATGGTTGCGGAATAGGCGGCACCGCTATTCTATTGCGGGAGTTGCTGCCTGCAGCATCGGTGTTTGGCCTCGACGTCTCGCGCCGTTCCATCGAGCTTGCGAAGACGCGTCACGAAGCCGAGGGCATCCGTTTTTTCACATTCGAAGAGTATGCGCCGGCAGCAGACATCGACCTTGCCTACTGCAATGGTGTTTTCCATCACATTCCTCCGGCGGAACGGGACCAGGCTGTTAGCCACATCTATCGAGCACTTCGCCCTGGAGGTCTGTTCGCACTTTGGGAAAACAATCCTTGGAATCCCGGCACGCGGTACGTAATGTCGAAGTGTGCGTTCGATCGCAACGCGATCACTCTCTCGCCGCCCCAGACGGCAAAACTCGTCCAGCGCCACGGGTTTCAAGTGCTACGGACTGACTTCTGTTTCTTCTTCCCGAGAGCCCTGCGCTGGTTCCGTA
>Ga0207657_10002739_pt1 | contig 18983 bp, 11 predicted proteins | sample KBSC33metaG_FD_184316 | JGI IMG/M metagenome (GOLD analysis project Ga0207657, IMG submission 184316) | Corn rhizosphere microbial communities from Kellogg Biological Station, Michigan, USA - KBS C3-3 metaG (SPAdes) (version 2) | ecosystem: Host-associated > Plants > Roots > Rhizosphere > Soil ... | reverse complement strand
CCGAACACCGGCTATCACATCAACACCGTGACCGGTACCTGCGGCGGTTCGCTGGTCGGCAGCACCTACACCACGAACGCTGTGACGACCGATTGCACGGTGATCGCGAGCTTTGCGATCGACACGCACACGCTGACCTACGCGGCCGGTGCCAATGGTTCGATCAGCGGCTTGTCGCCGCAGACGGTGAACTACGGTGCGAACGGCGCGGCAGTAACTGCCGTACCGAATACCGGTTATCACTTCGCACAGTGGAGTGACAGCTCGACGGCCAATCCGCGCCAGGACACCAATGTCACCGCGGACATCAGCGTAACCGCGAGTTTCGCCATCGACACGTTCACGCTGACCTACACGACCGACGGCAACGGTACGATCAGCGGCACGGCGACACAGAACAATGTGCCCTACGGCAGCAGCGGTACCACCGTGACGGCCGTGCCGAACACGGGCTATCACTTCGTCAAGTGGGCTGACACGAACTCGACCTCGGCGACCCGCACGGACACCAATGTGCAGGCGAATATCAACGCTCAGGCGCAGTTCGCGATCGACACGTTCACGCTGACCTACACGACGGACGGCAACGGCACGATCAGCGGCACGGCGACACAGAACAATGTGCCCTACGGCAGCAGCGGTACCACCGTGACGGCCGTGCCGAACACGGGTTATCACTTCGTGAAGTGGAGCGACAACAATTCCACGGTAGCCACGCGTACCGACACGAACGTACAGGGCAACATCACGGCGCAGGCGCAGTTCGCCATCGACACGTTCACGCTGACCTACACGACCGACGGCAACGGCACGATCAGCGGCACGGCGACACAGAGCAATGTGCCTTACGGCAGCAGCGGTACTACCGTGACGGCAGTGCCGAACACCGGCTACCACTTCGTGCAGTGGAGCGACAACAACTCCACCGTAGCCACGCGTACCGACACGAACGTGCAGGGCAACATCACGGCGCAGGCGCAGTTCGCGATCGACACGTTCACGCTGTCCTACACCACAGATGGCCACGGCACGATCAGCGGCAACGCGACGCAGGCGAACGTCGTCTATGGCACCGACGGCACTGCGGTTACCGCCGTGCCGGACGCCGGTTACAATTTCGACCACTGGAGCGACAACAATTCGACCTCGCCAACACGCCAGGACACGAACGTCACCGGTGACATCACGGCGCAAGCGGTGTTCGTGCCCGAGACCCAGCTCGTGTTCACGATCGAACCCGGCAACCTCATCGCCGGCGGCAGCACCGTGGCCGAGGTGAGTGTGACGGATGCTTCGAACAGGGTCGTGCAGTCCGACAGCACAACCCAAGTCAGCCTTGTCGACAGCTTGTGCGGGACAACGCTGGCTACGGTGACCGTGAATGCCGGCGTCGCCGAATTCAGCGGCCTGAGTTTCCGCACTGTGGCCAGCGGCCGCCACCTGCATGCGATATCCAATCCGGTGTTGAGCAGTGCGGACAGCGCGCTGTTCGACGTGCAGTCCAACCCGGACTGGCTGTTCGATTCCGGCTTCGAGGCCTGCGTGCCTTAAGGCCGCTCGGTGAAATCCCGCAGCCACGTGCTGCGGGATTTTGGATAATTGGCGGATCGAGTTTCTCTGCCCAAAGACCTAGAATTGCCTAGGTCTTGTGGTGCTTGTATAGTCCGGCCCTCTGACGAAAGGCGCTGCCTCGTATATTGCGGCAGCGTCACAAGGCGCCAGGACGGCCATGTCCACTCGCGCGTTCGCGAGCATCCAGATTCGAGGGGCTTTCAATGATTTCGCGCAAAAATACAATCGCTACCGCGATGCTGGCGCTGTGCGCATTTTTTGGCACTGCACCGGCACTCGCGCAGGACAAGACTGAAGCGCGCACGTACGCACTGCCGGAAGTGACGCCGACTGAATACAACGGCGACCTTCGTCACCTGCCGCCCTCGTATCTGCCACCCAGATATGTGCACATGTGGAACGAGTTCGACGGTCCGGATCATCCGCGGCCGGGCAAGATGCCCGTCGCGCCGCATCGTCCGATCGTCGCCGACGCGCCGATGCCCGCTTCCACCACGTTCGCCGGCCTCAAATATACCGATGCCGTGACCGGTGGAACCGCGGGCGCCGGCATACCGCCCGATACCAATGGCGACGTGGGTCCGACGGTCTACATCCAGGCCGTCAATGATGCTTTTGGTATTTACGACAAGGCCACCGGCACGCGCCTCGCCGCGTTCACCGAAAACCAGCTCTGGAGCGTCTCCGGTGCCAGCGATCCGTGCCTCAGCCAGAATGAGGGTGATCCCGTAGTGCTCCACGACGGTCTGGCCGATCGCTGGATCCTCACGAACTTCGCCTTCAAGATCACCGCGGGCGGCCATACGCAGAAACCGTACTACCAGTGTTTCGCTGTTTCCAAGACCAGCGATCCGGTAGCCGGCGGCTGGAATTTCTACGCCGTGCGCATCGATACCGGTGCGAGCGGACAGCCGGCGCAGGGCTTGCTCAACGACTATGGCAAGTTCGGCTTGTGGAATGACGGCTGCCTGTATGGTGCCTTCAACATGTTCCCGTCTTCCGGGTTTGCCGGAGTCGCTTTCACCTCGTTCAACACGGTCGATATGTATGCCGGCGCGACGTTGCGCAGCTCGCTGGGGATGCTCGCGTATCCCGCCAACGATGTGTACTCACTGGTACCCAGCAACCTGCAGAGCAAGATCAGCGCTTCGCTGCCACCCGCCGGCACTCCGAATTATTTCGTCTCCGAGACGATCAATACGCCAAGCTCGTTCGGCTATCTGGTGCGCAAGTTCACGCCGGCCGCGGACTGCGGCGCGGGCGGCACGATGAGCGCGCCGGTCACCGTGAGTCAGGGCGCCTACGCGGTCAATCTGGCGACGACGGACTTCGTGCCGCAGCCGGGCACGGCGCAACAGCTCGACACGCTCCAGGACCGCATCATGCAGAAGGTGCAGTACCGCCGCATCGGCACCGCCGAATCGCTGTGGGTAGTGCACACCGTAGGCGACGGCAGCAGCTCTCCGGCACAGCCGCAGTGGGCGCAACTCGATGTCAGCGGGGGCACCATTGCCGCAGCGCCGGTGCAGGAGCAGATTTATGCACCCGATGCCACATTGTCGCGCTGGATGGGCAGCCTCGCCGTCGACGCCCAAGGCAACATGGCAGTGGGCTATAGCACGTCTTCGAGCGCGGCTTTCCCGGGTATCGCGTATTCCGGGCGCCTGCACGACGATACCCCCAACCAGCTGCCGCAGACCGAAGCCGTGCTGCAGGCCGGCGCCGGTTCGCAGACCACGTATGGGCGCTGGGGCGACTATTCGTCGATGAGCATCGATCCGAACGACGACTGCACGTTCTGGTATACGAGCGAATATCTTGCCGCGACCGGCGTGTTCAACTGGTCCACGGCGATCGGTTCGTTCAAGTTCCCCGGCTGCGGCCAGGCGACGTACACGATCACCGCGAGCAGCGATCCCAATGGCGCGATCTCGCCATCCGGCGCCGTCGTAGTGAGCAACGGCAGCACGCAAGCATTCACGTTGACGCCCAATCCGGGCTATGCCGCCGTGAGCGTGACCGGCACATGTCCGGCGGGCGTGCTCTCGGGCAACAACTACACCACCGACGCGATCACGTTCGATTGCACCGTCGTGGCCAATTTCGCCATCAGCACCTTCACGCTGACGTACAACACTGACGGCAACGGCACGATCAACGGCACCACGCCGCAGACGGTGAACTTCGGCGCGGATGGCACGCCGGTGACCGCGATGCCGAACACGGGCTATCACTTCGTGCAGTGGAGTGACGGCAACCCGTCGGCCACGCGCACGGACACGAACGTTCAGGCCGACCTCACGGTGACCGCGCAGTTTGCGATCAATACCTACACGTTGACGTACAACACCGACGGCAACGGCACGATCAGCGGCACCACGCCGCAGACGGTGAACTTCGGTACGGACGGCACACCAGTGACGGCAGTTGCGAACGCGGGTTACAACTTCGACCATTGGGACGATGCTTCGACGCAGAACCCGCGCACGGACACGAATGTACAGGCCGACCTCACTGTCACCGCCATTTTCGTGCCGGAGACGCAACTCGTGTTCACCACGGAGCCGACCACGGTCATGGCCGGGGCGACGATCAGCGTCGACGTCAGCGTCGAGGATGCGAACGGCAACGTCGTGGCGTCCGACAGCGCAACCACGGTGACTTTGGTTGACAGCGTTTGCGGAACGGCGGTGGCATCGACAACGGCGAGTTCCGGCGTGGCGCATTTTGCCAACCTCAGCTTCCGCAGTGTGCGCAGCCATCAGCTGCACGCCGCCGGCAGCACCGAGCCGGTACCGACGCTGACGGAAGCCGACAGCGCGGCGTTCGACGTGACCGCCAACGCGGATTGGATTTTCGGGGGCGACTTCGAAAGTTGCACGCCGTAACATTTATTTGAGCCCATAGCGTTTATTCTCGCCCCGCGGTCGCAAGGCCGCGGGGCGAAGTTTTTCCGCTGGCCGGATTTGCAGGGACGCCTTGTGTGGGCCGCGATGCGGCACCATCTACCGGCGCGTCGATCAATTCTGGCTGAGATGGCTGTTCCGATGATGCATCCCATTTTCCGTTGCGCGCGCGCGCTGGTTTTCGCTGGCATCGCGTTTTGCGCGTACGCGCACGCCGCGCCCGACGTCAGCGAGGCGCAGACCGAAGCGCTGCCGGAAGCCGTGCCCGCCGAATACAACGGCGACGTGCGCGATCTGCCGCCGGACTACACGCCGCGGCGTTACCTCTTGCTCAACGAATTTGAGGCGCCGCGTCATTTGAAGCCGTCCGCGACGGTGCCGGGCGCCGCGCAGCAACAGACCGCCAGTGTCGCACTGGCGCCGATGCCGGCGCCGTCGAAGAATTTCGCCGGACTTGCGTTCAGTACCAGCGTGAGCGGCGGCGCCGCCGGCGGCGGCTGGCCGCCGGATACGAACGGTGACGTGGGTCCCACGTATTACATTCAATCAGTCAATACGGCGTTCGGTATATTCAACAAATCCACCGGCGCGCTGGCTGCCGCATTCACCGAGAACCAGCTGTGGAATGCGGCTGTAGGGATCAGCAACGCGTGCAAGACTGACAACAACGGCGACCCCGTTGTGTTGCACGACGCGATCCACGATCGCTGGATACTCACCGATTTCGCTTTTGCACTCGACGCGAACAACAACCCAGTCGCGCCGTTCTATCAATGCTTTGCAGTGTCCAAGAGCGGCGACCCGGTGACGGGCGGCTGGTGGTTCTATTCGGTGCGCATGGATGCCGGCAACGTGCCGTCGAATACGCTGGCCGATTACCCGAAATTCGGAATCTGGGGTGACGGTTGCCTGTACATGGGCGCGAATGGATACAACATGTCGTCCGGAAATTATGCCGGCGCCATTTTCGCGTCGTTCAACACGGCCAATATGTACGCGGGCGCGACACTCACGAGTGCCATCGGTTTTCTCTCTGACACATCTGTATTCGCCATGTTTCCCGCCAACGCGCTCGGCGCGACGGCCGCGTCGATGCCGGCCAGCGGCACGCCGGAATATTTCGTTTACGAATCGGCCACGGCATACGCGCTGAATGTGCGCAAATTCACCAGGGGCGCCAATTGCGGCGCCGGCGGCGTGCTCGGCGCAGCCACGGCGGTCAACCATGCGTCATACGGCTACCCCGTGATCTTTCAGGGTGGCCAATACGTCAGCGAGATGGTGCAACAGGGCGGCACGACCAATCGCCTGGATTCGCTCGGCGACCGCATCATGCAGAAGGTGCAGTACCGCAAGGTCGGCAGTGCCGAGTCGCTATGGGTCGTGCACGATACGTGCGGCTCCGCGCAAAACGTCGATGGTGCGTGTGCGAGCACCAGCAGCCCTGTTCAGCCGCAGTGGGCACAGATCAACGTCACTGGAGGCACGATCAGCACCTCGCCCGTGCAGCAGCAGATCTACGCGCCCGACACGACGAAATCGCGCTGGATCCCGAGTTTGGCCGTGGACGCCTCCGGCGACATGGCGCTCGCCTACAGCACGTCCAGCAGTGGCGCGTTTCCGGGCATTGCCTATGCCGGACGCCTCTTGAATGATGCGGCAAACACTCTGCCGCAGACGGAAACCGTGCTGCAGGCCGGTGCCGGCTCGCAGACCTTGAAGCTGGGCGGCACTTTCGTTTCGCGCTGGGGCGACTACTCGTCGATGAGCGTCGACCCGGCTGACGATTGCACGTTCTGGTACACCACCGAGTATTACGACAGCGCAGCGCACGGCAGCAGCGGAAATTGGCAGACGCGCATCGGCGCGTTCAAATTTCCGAACTGCGTCGGCAACGTGCCGACCAAGCTCGTGTTCACGCAGCAGCCGAACGCAAGTTATGCATCCGCCGGCACGATCACGGTGAAAGTGAGCGTGGAAAACGCGTTGAATGCCGTGATGACGAGCGATACGTCCGCGATCACGCTGGCGTTGCAGGGCGGCACGGCTGGCGCGACCCTCAGCGGCACAAAGACCGTGAATGCGGTCGCCGGAGTCGCAACGTTCACGCTTTCGCTGGACAAGGCAGGCACCGGCTATTCGCTGCACGCGACCGATGGCAACCTGACCGTTGCTGACAGCTCCGCGTTCAACATTACCGCCGGCGCGGCACAAACGGTGACGTTCACCACGCAGCCGGCGTCGAACAGCAACATTGCTGCTGGCGTCGCGATTCCGCTGGTCGCGCATGTGGCCGATGCCGCCGGCAACGCGGTGTCCGGCCAGAGCATTACGCTCGGCTTCGGCAACAACCCCGGCAGTTCCACTTTGTCGGTCGGCACCAACCCGGTCACCAGCAATGCGAGCGGCGATGCAACGTTCAACAGTCTTTCGCTGAACAAGAGCGGGGTGGGTTACACGCTGCGAGCGACGGATGGCACGACACCGAGCGCAACGGCGGCGTTGAGCAATGCGTTCAACATCGTCGCCGCCGCGCCGCTGAGCATCGTCTTCACGACGCAGCCGGCAAGCGGCAGCAACATCACGGCCGGTGCGACGATTGCACTGGCGGCGCAAGTCAAAGACGGCTTCGGCAACGCGATCGCCGGCGACAACGTGACACTCGCGTTCGCCAGCAACCCCGGCGGCGCCACTTTGATGGTATCGACCAACCCGGTTGCCACAAACAGCAGCGGCATCGCGACATTCAACAACGTCTCGCTTGGCAAGGCGGGCAGCGGCTACGCGCTGAAAGCGACCGAGGCGAATGCGTTGCGCAACATCACCAGCAACGCCTTCAACATCGTCGCTGGCATACCGGTGCAACTGGTGTTTACCACGCAGCCGACGAATGTCACGCCGGGCAGCACATTGAACACGATCGCGGTCAGTGAAGAAGATGCGCTCGGCAACATCGTCACGAGCGACAGTTCCAGCAATGTCGGCTTCAGCGTCTCCGCTTGCGGCGGTGTGGCACTCGGCAACGCAGTCATGAGCAATGGCGTGGCGACGCTGAGCGCTGCGCAAGTGTTCAACGCACTGCGCGCGGGTCTGGCAATTTCCGCGAACGACGTGGCGCTGAGCATCAATGGCGTGAGCCAGACATTCAACGTCGATGACGTGAGTCCGAGCGATCTGCTGTTTGGCGACGGCTACGAGACCTGCGCGTTGTAGCTCTGCATCGCTGCGCTTAGCGCCTCGAGCCGCGCCTGACGCAGTGCGGCGCCCAGTTCCACCCCGCTGAGACCGCGTTCGAGCAGCACCTGCGCTTTCGGCTTCTGCGCGGCTTCGAACAAGGTGGCGAGATAGCGCGCCTGCGAGTAATCGTCGTCCTGTTTTCCCAGGCGCCCGCGCTTGTCCGCTTCGCAGGCGAGCAGGAATAACGCAACGCGCCTGGGTTGGCGGAACGCATCGAGTTTCTCGAACAATTCAAGCAGCGTGTTGGCGCGCAAGTCGAACGCGGTGTGCGCAAGCAGATGCAGTCGGCACACGAGTTCCGCCAGCGCCGCATAGTCGGCCGGCACTTTCAGGCGCGCCGAGAGTGCGCGCAGCGGCGCCACGCCTGCGTGTTCATGGCCGATGTGTTTCGGCAAAACCTGCGCGGGCGTCAGCGCCTTGCCCAGATCGTGCGTGAGTGCACACCAGCCGATCAGCGCATTGCCTGGCGCGAGCCGCGCGGCCATGTCGAGCACCATTTCCACATGTATACCGGTGTCGACTTCCGGGTGAAATTCGGCGCGTTGCGGCACACCGTACAGCGCATCGACTTCGGGCATCACGCGCGCGAGCGCAGCGCAGGCGCGCAACGCGCGCAGGAACGCGCTCGGTCGTGATTCCGTCAATGCTTTTTGTGTTTCTGCCCAGACCCGTTCGGGCACCAGGTGATCGACTTCACCGGAGCGCACCATCTGCTGCATCAGCGCCAGTGTTTCCGGCGCGATTTCGAATCCGCGATCGGCATAGCGCGCGGCAAAACGCGCCACGCGCAATACGCGCACCGGATCTTCGGCGAATGCAGGCGAGACGTGACGCAACACGCGCGCGCGCAGGTCCGCCGCGCCGCCGAACGGATCGACGAGGGTGCCGTGTTCGTCTTCGGCGATCGCATTGATGGTCAGATCGCGCCGGCGCAAGTCGTCTTCGAGCGTGACGCTCGGGCCGGCGACGAAATCAAAACCGTGGTAGCCCGGTCCAGTCTTGCGTTCGGTGCGCGCGAGCGCGTACTCCTCGCGAGTCTGCGGATGCAGGAATACGGGGAAGTCCTTGCCGACCGGTTTGTAGTTCAGGCGCAGCATGTCTTCGGGCGTGGCGCCGACGACGACATAATCGCGATCCTTGACGGCCAGTCCGAGCAGGCGATCACGCACGGCGCCGCCGACCAAGTAGATTTTCATGGCCACATTATTGCACCTACGCGCGTACACTTAAGTCCAACTACGGGGAGAAATCATGAAAGTCATCGTGCTTGCTTTGGCCTTGCTTGCGCTCGCCGGCTGCGCCGCACCGCAACCCAAACCCGCCGCGCCAACGACGTTGTATGAGGAACTTGGCGGTAGCGCCGGCATCACCAAGGTCGTCGACTTGTTTCTGGCCCGTCTCAACGGCGATGCACGCATCAATACGCTATTCGCCAAAGTGGATCACAACGACTTGCGCCGCCTGGTCATCGAGCAGCTGTGCGCGGGCACCGGCGGCCCGTGCAAATACACCGGCCGCAGCATGGAGGAAGCGCACAGCGGATTGAATCTGACCGAAGCCGATTTCAGCGCGTTCATGGGCGATCTCGTTGCGGCAATGGATGAGGTCAAGGTGCCGCTGGCGCAGCAAAACAAGCTGATTGCACTGCTCGCGCCGATGAAGCCGCAGATCGTGGGGCAATAAGAACAATCCTGCGCTCGTCGCAGTAAGGCCCGCAAGGTTGGGGTTACGCTGCGGGCTCAGGGCGAACGGACTACTGGTTCAGAACCGGCTTTGTTCCTGGCTGTGTCCGCTGGCGCGGCAATCGCCGCGGCACTGGCCAAAGTGGCCGGACACATCGCGCTCTTGCGCGGCGTATCCGCGCCAGGCGGCGTATAAGCCTGGCCAATGCGCGGCAGGCGCGATACCAGCGGCAGCGCGCTGCCATGCAGGCGCCAATCGTAGATAACGCTGAAGGCGAGTACGCGCGCGACATAATCGCGCGTTTCCTTGTACGGGATCGTCTCGATAAAGAAATCGGGTTCCAGCGTGTCGCGTGCTGCGAGCCAGCGCCCGACCGGATCGGGTCCGGCATTGTAGGCAGCCGAGGCCAGCCACGGGCTGCCGTCGTAACGGTCAGCCATGTTGCTCAAATAACGTGTGCCGAGGCGGATATTCAGATCCGGATCGAACAGCGCGGCGGCGGCGGAAAATGCGACATTTTCCACTTTTGCCAATTGCCGCGCCGTGCCGGGCAGCAGCTGCATCAAGCCCCAGGCGTCCGCTCCGGAACGCGCGTCGGTGGTCCAGGCGCTTTCCGCGCGGATGATCGCATACGCCCAGGCCGGGTCGATGCCGGCGCTGTGGGCGTCGCGCTCGATCTGTTCGCGCCGCGCCAGCGGAAAGCGCAAATCGTACAGGCGCAAGTCGTCGCCTTGGTTGAGCGTATACACGGCGCGGTCGTACCAGCCTAGTTGCGTGGCCGCCGCGGCTGCCGCCCGGCGTTGCCGCGCGTCGAAGCCGCGCAGGGCGAATTCCCATTCGCGCCGTGCCTCGGGCAGCAGGTCGATCGCAAAGAATTCGAATGCCCGGATCAGGCTCGGATCGCGGCGCACGGTGTCGCTGGCGTCGGCGTCGACCGACGCCGTGTTCGGGCAGATCGCATACGGCTGCTCGAGCCAGTCGGCGGCGAGGAAGCCGTGGAAATTCGCTTCGCGCGCGACATCGGCAAAAATCTTTTCCGCTTCCTCGCTGCGTTCGAGCTTCACGAGCGTGCGCGCGCGCAGATAGCGCCAGCGCGCGTCTGCCGCTTGCGCGGGCGACAGCGCGTCGAGCGCGGCGAGCGTCGCGTTCCAGTCCTGCGCGGATACCGCCGTACGCACGCGCCACTCGCGCGCGGAGTCATCCGTCGCGTCGGCCGGCAATGCGGCCAGACGTTGCAGCGCATCCGCCGCGAAGCTCGAAGCGCGTGAAATCGCGATTGCGCGCGCGATGCGTCCGCGCTGCTCGGCATCGAAATGGAAATGCGTCGCGAGCGTGTCGCTTTTGCTTACCGCCGCGTCGCTGTCGCGTCGCGCCAGGCGCGTGAGCGCGAGCGCGGCCGCTTCGCGGGCGTGCGTGGCGTCGGGCCAGTTGGCGGCCTGATTCAACGCGGCGGCGGGGTCGCGAATCGCCGCGGCCGTGTGTTCGGCGGCGGCACGTTCGGCAGCGTCGAGCAGGCCAGCGAGGTTGTCAATCACCGCGGCGTGCCCGGCGCGCGCGGCCAGGTCGATGCGCTGCCAGATCAGCGCTGCGCCGAGCTTGTCCTTGGATTTGGACCAGGCGATCGCGGCATCGCAGGCATCCGGCAGGCTCGCCGCGGTGAGCCACAACGGTTGCACGTCGTGTTCGAAATCGAGCGTCTGGCCCAACGCAAGCCGCGCCTTGAGCTCATCGCAGCGCAGTTCGACGCTGAAGTCGATACTGCCGCGCGCGGCGTACAAATCGGCAAAATCCTTCCAGTCCGCGCGCTTGGCGAGTTCGACCAGAAAACTCTCGCGCAGCAGCTGCGCCGGCAGCGTCCCCGGCCATGCCGCGAGGAACTTGTCGACTTCGTCGCGCTTGGCTTCGCCGATGCGGTGCTTGAGCGCGGCGAATTCCAGATACGGGTAGAGCGGATAGTTTTCCAGACCCTGCGCGAGCTTGCGCCAGGCCAGGTCCGGGCCGTGCTGAGCCGCTTCCCAGACCAGCGGAAAACGCTGACGCTGGCCAGCCAGTTCGGGAGGGGTATCGGCGGCGTGCGCAGAGACTGCGCAGAGCAGAAAAAATGCAGGAAATCGCAAACAGCGGAGCATGGCGGGGCCGTATGGAACGCGTCGAGTTTAGCCCAATACGGATGACGGATTACACCTAGTCAAAGCCATTGCGCTATGCCATTATCAGCCGCTGTTTACAATTTCTTTACAGTCTCGGCCCGAGGGAAGTTGGGCCGCATTTCGACTCGAACCCAGAAATCCCAAAAATCCGTTGGAGGAGCTTCGCATGACTCGCGTACGACGTCGTTTACTCGCCACCAGTATTTCCACCGCCGTCGGCGGCATGATCCTGGCCTCAGCCGCCGCTCCCGTTTTCGCCCAGACCCGTCCCGGTGAGGACATCCAGAAACTGCAGGCGATTGAAGTCACCGGATCGCGCATCAAGAAGGCCGAAGTCGAAGGTCAGACTCCGGTCATCACGATCAGCGCCAAGGACATCCAGCAGAGCGGCCTCGCCTCGATCGGCGATGTGATCCAGCAGCTCTCGGTAAGCGGTTCTTCTCTGAATACCAAATTCAATTCGGCCGGCAATTTCGGTTTCGCCGCCGACGGCTCCGGCGTGGGTTCCGGTTCGACCACGATTTCGCTGCGCAACCTCACCGCCAAACGCACGCTGATCCTCGTCGACGGTCTGCGCTGGGTGAATGAATCTTCGGCATCGGGCGTATCCGCCGCGGTGGACTTGAACACGATTCCGGCCAGTGCCGTGGAACGTATCGAAATCCTCACCGACGGTGCTTCGTCGCTGTACGGATCGGATGCAATCGCCGGTGTGGTCAACATCATCACCAAGCGCGCGCAGGAAGGCACGGACATTGGCCTTTACTATGGTGACTATTCGATCGGCGACGGCAAGACGTATTCCGGCCACGTGTCGATGGGCGCCAATACCGAGCGCATGCAGATGTTTCTGGACGTCAGTCATTACAAGCAGCATGGCATCAGCGCTTCGGACTGGTCCCAGTCGTACTACCCGACCCCGGGTTTTCTGAACGGCGTGAGTTCGTACACGCCGTATACGCGCACGATCTTCATTCCGCCGGACGGCAATACGTATGACGGTCTGTGCGGGAGCTCGTGCAGCATTACCGCGAACGGCACCACGGTTGGCGGACCGCAGCCGTTTCCGTCCGGCTTCCATCATTTCGTCACGGCCGACCGCTTCAACTTCGCGCCGTACAACCTGCTGCTGACCCCGAGCGAGCGCACCGGTATTTTCGGCCAGGCGCGCTATAAAGTGACAGACGACGTGAGCTGGTACGTGAAGGGCCTGTACAACACGCGCAAATCGGTCAACCAGGCGGCGCCGGAACCGATCGGTCTTGGCGCGGCGCTGAGCACGAGCGATCTGGGCTACACCACGGGCGTGGACGTCACCAATCCGTACAATCCGTTCGGAGTGACGCTGGATCCGAATACCAACCTGATCGGTATCGGCCGTCGTCCGGTCGAGGGCGGCCCGCGCGTGTTCTCCCAGGACGTGGACACCCGCTATATCGCCACCGGTCTCGAGGGCTCCTTCACGTTTGCGGATCGCAACTTCTTCTGGGACGCGAATTACGTCAACAGCGACAATAAAGCGACCCAGGAAGTGCATGGCACTTACAACATCGCTCATATCGCCAAGGCGCTGGGCCCGCTGGCCGCTTGTCAGGCCGACCCGCAGTGCGTACCACTGAATATCTTCGGCGGGCCGGGCTCGATTACGCCTGAGATGTTGCAATACATCCAGTTCATTGAAAATGACCGCAGCGACAACAAGCTCGAAGCGGTCACGGCGAACTTGTCCGGTTCGGTCTTCGAACTGCCGGCCGGGCCGCTGGGCTTTGCCACGGGCTTTGAGCACCGCCACCTGAGCGGTTCCTACTCACCGGATTCGATTGTCATCTCCGGTGAATCCAACGGCGTGCCGTCGCTGCCGACATCCGGCAGCTATGACGTCGACGAGTATTACCTTGAACTCAACGCGCCGGTGGTCAAGGATGCCGCGTTCGCGAAGAGCCTGGATCTGTCGGTCGCGTCGCGCTATTCCGACTATTCAACGTTCGGCGGTACCACCAACAACAAGTTCGGTGTGCGCTGGCAGATCAACGATGATCTCACCCTGCGCAGTACCTGGGCCGAGGGCTTCCGCGCGCCGTCGATCGGCGAACTGTACGGCTCGCCTGCCCGTTTCGACGCGACGATCAACGATCCCTGCGCCGGCGCGGTCGGCCAATCGGCGACGAATTGCATCGCCCAAGGCGTGCCGGATCCGTCCACGTTTCAGGCTGCCAATCCGCAGATCTCCACACGCACGGGCGGCAACATCAATCTGCAGCCGGAAACTTCCACGAGCTTGACCGTGGGAGGCGTCTACAGTCCTGGTTGGGCCACCGATACGAGCTGGTCGCAAAAACTCGACCTGGAAGCCACGTGGTGGAAATACAAAGTCGACAACGCGATCCAGGCGCCTGATGCACAGACCCAGCTCAACCGTTGCGTGCAAACGAACGATCCGGTGTTCTGCAACGGCATCGTGCGCACTTCGCTCTCCGGCGACATCGTCAGTTTCTCCAATTTCCTGCAGAACCTCGGCCGCATCGACACCAAGGGCTGGGACTTGGGCGCGAACTGGGTCAGCCCGGAATGGAGCTTCGGCCGCCTCGGTGCAAACTTCGCGGCGACACATGTCGACAGCTACAAGGCGGTGGCCACGGACTCCGGTCTCGCCGAACCGCTCACCGTCGGAATCGAGACGACCGACAAGGGTATTCCGGAATGGCGCGACACCCTGCGCCTGAGCTGGACCTTGGGCAACTGGAGCGCGAGTTGGGCCATGCGTTATCTGTCGGATATGACCGAGCAGTGCAATCTGGACTGGACGGCTAACGGCGCGACCTGCTCGAGTCCGAACGCTGATCAGGACAATAACCCGGGCGGCACGAATCATCTCGGCTCAACCACGTTCCACGACGTGCGCGTGGGGTGGAAAGTGCCGGTGCACTTGGATCTCAACGTCGCGGCCGGCATCAACAATGTGTTCGCCAAGGATCCGCCGGTGTGCGTGTCGTGCTCGCTCAACGGCTACGACGCCTCGAACTACGACCTGCCGGGCCGCTTCTGGTACGTCGAAGCGAACATCAAGTTCTGATACATCAACAACAAGCAACTGTTACGGGCCGCCATGTGCGGCCCGTTTTTTTTCAGTTGCCGGCAAGGGCAACAGGCAGGCGCACGCGTGCGGCCAGCGGCAGGTGATCGGACACCGGGTGCGGCAATGTCCACAGCCGTTCGATGTGGATGCCGGGCGTGGTCAGGATGTGATCGATCGCGCGGCGCGGCCGCCAGCTCGGGAACGTCGCCGGCGGCGTCTCGGCCGGTGGCGTCAAAGCCGTGTTGCGATACAACAGCTTCAGCTCCGGGCTGTGTGCTGAACAGTTCAGATCACCCATCAGCACGACGTGGTCCTGACCGCCGATCAGTTCGGCAAGAAATTCGAATTGCGCGCGCCGCGCCGCCGGGCCGAGCGACAAGTGCGCAATGACGACGATAAGCGCGCGTTCGCCCTCGCCGAAGCGCGCCCACAGCGCGCCGCGGCCGGGAATGCGGCCGGGCAGTGGATAATCCAGCACCTCGTTCGGCTCCCTGCGCGTGAGCAAACCGTTTGCCGAAGCGGCAAAGCGTGCGATCTTGCGGTTGGGCTGGTGGCTCCAGTACGGAAAGGCCGCCGCCTCGGCGAGGTATTGCGTCTGGTTGACGAAGCCTGAGCGCAGGCTGCCGGCATCCGCTTCCTGCAAACCGACCAGATCGAACTCGCTGAGCAGATCGGCAAACTGATCCAGGTTGCTGCGGGTGCCGCGCGTGGGCAGCACGTGTTTCCAGCTCTTGGTCAGGTAATCGCCGTAGCGACGTATGTTGCCGCCGGCGGCGATGTTGCAGCTCAGCAGCTGCAGGTGCGCGGCGGAGTGGGCACCGGGTGCGGCCATGCATCGAGCCTACGCGGCGCGCAGAGGGATCGCAACCCGCAACGCCATTCTCACGCGGCGGGCTGCGGCAGGCCGAGTTCTCCCGCCAGCGCAGAGGTGCAGCGCATTACTTCTTCTTTGCAGCAACTTCCTGCCTGGCCAGATCGAGCGCGATCTGCACGGTTTCAGGCGGACCGATGCCGTGTTCGGCATTCATCGACACGCGATACTTGCCGTTGACGATCAGCGTCGGCGTGGCTTCCACGCCATAATCGCGCACGCGTTGCGCGTCCTTGGCCATTTCGCCGTCGATCACGAACGAGGTCGCGGTCGACAGGAACGCGCCTGGATTGGCGCCGTAATTCGCATAGAACAAATTGGCCAGGTCTTCGATCGTGCGCAGCGGCTGATGATCGCGGTGCACGGCGTCGAACAGCGCCTGATGCGTTTTTTCGAGCAGGCCCAGCGACTTTGCGGTGTAGAACGCGCGTGCAAACGGTTCCCACGCCGGCTGGAATACCGCCGGCAGCAATTCGAATTGTGCGCCGGCCGGCAGTTTGGCCTTGATCTCATCCGCGTACGGCTGATAGTGCGCGCAATGCGGGCACGCGTACGAGAACACTTCCGTGACGGTCACCTTGTCGCTGCCGGTCGGCACCGGCGGATTGAGTACCGCGTAATCCTTGCCGGCTTCCCACTGGCGCTTGGCGGCCGGCGGTGCGGCAGCGTCCTGCGCCTGACAGCCAGTGACGGCGAGGATTCCGGCGAGCAAGAGCAAAACGTGCTTGAACATGCGCAATTCTCCAGATATGAGTCGCATCCGACTGCGCGTCGGCGCGGCGAGTTCCTTTGCCTACTTGCCGGATTCCTGTTTCAACAGATACAGCACGAGTTCCTGGGCTTTGTCCCAGCTGCCACCGGCCGAGGTGGTGGTAAGGCGATACTTGCCGTTGACGACGATGGTTGGCGTCACGTCCACGCCGGCCGCCTTGATCCAGGCGGTCGCCTGCTTCATGCGCGTGTTGATCGTGAACGAATTGGCCATGGCGACGAAGTCTTCGGCCTTGACGCCGAACTTCGCGTACCACTTGGCGGCGTCCTCGATCGTCGGCATCGTCTTCTTGTAGCTGTTGCTGGCCTTGTCGAAGATCGCAAGTTCGTCGGTTTTCCACACTGCGTCAAACGTCGCATCATGGGATTTGTCGGCGATACCGAGCGCTTTGGCGGCGAAATAGGCGCGCTGGAACATCGGCCAATCTTCGTCGGGCTTGAACGCCGCCGGGACGAAGTTCATGACGGCATTCGCGGGAAGAGCCTTGCGCAGCTTGTCGACGGAAGGGTAGGAGAAATTGCACGCCGGACAACCGTACGAAAATACCTCGGTGACTTCGATCTTGTCGCCGCTGCTCGTGGGCACCGGCGGATCGATCACGAAGTAATGTTCGCCGGCGTGCCATTCCGACGCCGGTTGGGCGTGCGCGGCCGAGAAACCGAGCAGCGCGATCGATGCGAACCGGGCAAAGATGCGCATATTCATTTCGCCGCCGTGTTGCCGTTGCCGGCGCCGTGCAAACCCTCGATATACGAAGCGAGGGCGGCAATGTCGTTATCGTTCAAGCCGTGCACGACGGCAGGCATGATCGCACCCTTGTCGTCGTCGCTCCACTTCTTGCCGTCGCGGAAATCCTTGAGCTTGGCCGCCGTGTAGTCGGCGAACTGGCCGGCGAGCTGCGGATAACCCGCGCCCGGATTGCCGCGGCCGTCCGGGCCGTGACAAGCCATGCACGCCGGCGTGTTGGTGGCCTTGTCGCCACCGCGATACAGCGCTTCGCCCTTGGCCACGAGCTTCGCGTCGGCCACGCCGGGCAGCGATGACTTGCTGGCGAAATAGGCGCCGACATCGTGCATGTCCTGCGGCGTCATGGAAGCGATGAACCCCATCATCACCGGGTTCGCACGCTGGTTGGTCTTGATCAATTCGATCTGTCGGGCGATGTAGTTTTCATGCTGGCCGGCGAGCTTCGGGTACTGCGAAGAGGCCGGATTGCCGTCGATGCCATGACAGGCGCCGCATGTTGCCGACTTGGCTTGTCCGCTGTTGGCGTCGCCCGGTTTGAGCGGGGCGGCGGCCGCAGCCGCAGCCGGTGCGGTTGCGACCGGCGGCGCGGCCGGTTCCTGCGCCATCAGCGAACCGGCGCCGAACAGCGCGGCCAGAGCAATCACATGCCGAAAACTCATACACTTCACTCCAGGGGATTGCCGGCGAAGACGAGTCGTCGGCGCAAGGCGCGAATTATCCCAGCCGCACCCATCAGGGTCAAACCAGCATGCCAGTAAATCCTTTCCGTTCGGCGCAATTCCTCACCAGCGCCTCGAAGCCGAGCCAACTGCCGGCAGACACCGGCGCGGAAATCGCCTTCGCCGGACGTTCGAACGCGGGCAAGTCGAGCGCGTTGAATGCGATCTGCGATCAAACCGGGCTCGCTCGCACCTCGAAGACGCCCGGACGCACGCAGTTGCTCAACGTATTCGCGCTCGACGCCGACCGCAGGCTCATCGACTTGCCCGGATACGGTTACGCCAAGGTGCCGGAAAAGATGCGCGAACATTGGCGGCACATGATCGACGAATACCTGCGCGAACGCGAATCGTTGCGCGGCATCGTGCTGATCATCGACAGCCGCCATCCGCTCAAGGAGTTCGACCGGCAAATGCTCGGGTTCTGCCACGACATCGGCTTGGCCTGCCACATGCTGCTGACCAAGTCCGACAAGCTCTCGCGCAGCGAGGGCATGCGCACGCTGGCGGCGGTGCGCAAGGAATGCGCGAGCCAAGGCTGGAACGCGAGCGCGCAGCTGTTTTCCTCGCTCGGCAAGAGCGGCCTCGATGAGGCCCGCTCCAAGCTGATGGACTTGCTGGCCGGCTAATCGCCCCCACATCGCCTGATTCAACTCCTGCGAGCCTGCCATGTCCGGACCGAGCGCCGTAAAAGAGACACCGCTGCAGCATCGCGACCAGCTCGTCGAGTTCATCGCTTCCGGCGCGCGCACGCCGGCGCAATGGAAAATCGGCACCGAGCACGAGAAGTTCGGCTTCCGCCTCGATGATTTGCGTCCACCGACCTATGAAGGGCCGCGCGGCATCGGCGCATTGCTCGAGGGGCTGACGCGTTTCGGCTGGGCGCCGGCGCGCGAAGGCGAAAACATCATTGCGCTCACGCGAGGAGACGGCTCGATCACCCTCGAACCAGCCGGTCAGCTGGAATTGTCGGGCGGTCAGGTCGACACGATCCACGACACCTGCTGCGAAGTCACCTGTCATCTGAAGGAAGTCAAAGCGGTCGCCGACGAATTGCAGCTCGGCTTTCTCGGCATGGGTTTCCAGCCGAAATGGCGGCGCGACGAGATGCCGTGGATGCCGAAAGGCCGCTACGCGATCATGCGCCGCTACATGCCGCTCAAAGGTCAGCTGGGCCTCGACATGATGACGCGTACCTGCACGGTGCAGGTGAACCTGGACTTCGCCAACGAAGCGGACATGGTGAAGAA
>Ga0207657_10002737_pt1 | contig 18988 bp, 19 predicted proteins | sample KBSC33metaG_FD_184316 | JGI IMG/M metagenome (GOLD analysis project Ga0207657, IMG submission 184316) | Corn rhizosphere microbial communities from Kellogg Biological Station, Michigan, USA - KBS C3-3 metaG (SPAdes) (version 2) | ecosystem: Host-associated > Plants > Roots > Rhizosphere > Soil ... | reverse complement strand
CTCCGCCGCCGCCACCGCCGCCTCCGCCGCCGCCGCCGCCGCCGCCGCCTCCGCCGCCGCCTCCGCCGCCGCCTCCTCCGCCGCCGCCACCTCCGCCGCCGCCGCCGCCACCGGCGTTCACGTTCCACCTGTCGCTCGCGCCGCAGCCGGCGGACCAGGCGCAGGACTTCCAGGTGATCGACATCGCCCTGTTCGATGACAGCCGGATCGACAGCAGCATTGATTCCGGCGTCACCAGCGGCGCAGATCCGAGCGAATGGGACGCGATCGACGTCGACGAGAACGGGCGTCCGCCGGCCTGCTACAACGACCAGGGCGGCGGCAACGCGCCGAGCCAGCCCAAGGCGGCGGTCTGCATCAGCCAGAAGCAGTAAGGCGCGGCGAATTCGGTGGATGAAGCGCTGGCACAGCCGCGCCGCGCTTGGTAGCGACGCAGCATGGCCGATCCCGACACCTCATCCGTCATCGAAACCCCGTTCGACGCCGCCCTATCCGAGCGCTACCTGGTCTATGCGCTGTCAACGATCACCGCGCGCTCGCTGCCCGACGTCCGCGACGGCCTGAAGCCGGTCCATCGGCGCCTTTTGTGGGCCATGCGCCTACTGCGGCTCGATCCCGCCGGTGCCTACAAGAAGTCGGCGCGCGTGGTCGGCGACGTCATCGGCAAATATCACCCGCACGGCGACCAGTCGGTCTATGATGCGATGGTCCGCCTCGCGCAGGATTTCGCGCTCCGCTATCCGCTGGTCGACGGGCAGGGCAATTTCGGCAACATCGATGGCGATAATGCCGCCGCCTACCGCTATACCGAAGCACGGCTGACCGCGGTCGCGATGCAGCTGATGGCCGGCCTTGACGAGGGCACGGTCGACTTCCGCCCGACCTACAACGGCGAGGAAGAGGAGCCCGAGGTCTTTCCGGGCCTGTTCCCCAACCTTCTCGCCAACGGCGCCAGCGGGATCGCGGTCGGCATGGCGACGTCAATCCCGCCGCACAATGCCGGCGAGCTGATCGACGCCGCGGTCCACCTGATCGACAATCCAAAGGCCGAGGACCGAAGCCTGATGGACTTCGTCGCGGGCCCCGATTTTCCGACCGGCGGCGTCCTGGTCGATAGCCGCGACGCGATCGCCGAGGCTTATGCAACCGGCCGCGGCTCTTTCCGCCTCCGCGCGCGGGTCGAGGTGGAGCGTGAGAAGGGTGGGGGCTGGCACCTGCTGGTGCACGAGATCCCCTACGGAGTGCAGAAGGCGAAGCTGATCGAGCAGATCGCCCAGCTCATCGCCGACAAGAAATTGCCGATCCTCGCCGACGTGAAGGACGAAAGCGATCAGGAGGTCCGGCTAATTCTCGAGCCGCGTGCGCGGACGGTCGATCCCGACTTGCTATTGGAAAGCCTCTATCGGCTGACCGATCTCGAAATTCGTTTCCCGCTCAATCTCAACGTGCTCGACGCGAGCCGAACTCCCGGCGTGATGAGCCTCAAGCAGGCGCTTGCCGCGTGGCTAGAATTCCAGACCGACGTGCTAGTGCGCAGGAGCCAGGTGCGGATCGGCAAGATCGACGACCGTGTCGAGCTGCTCGACGGTTTCCTGATCGCTTATCTCAACCTCGACCGCGTCATCGAGATCATCCGCACCGAGGATGAGCCGAAGCCGGTAATGATGGCCGAATTCACGCTGACCGACCGCCAGGCCGAAGCCATCCTCAACATGCGACTGAGGAGCTTGCGCAAGCTCGAGGAGATGGAGATCGGACGCGAGCGCGGGGCGCTGGCCAAGGAACGCGAGGAGCTTGCCAAGCTGATCGAGAGCCCGGCCAAGCAACGCACCCGGCTGAAGCGCGATCTCGCGGCGCTCAAGGACAAGTTCGGCGACGATCGGCGCACCCGGATCGAGGAAGTCGCGCCCGCCCGCGAGATCGACTGGACGGCGATGATCGAGAAGGAGCCGATCACCGTCATCCTGTCGCAGCGCGGCTGGATCCGGGCGATGAAGGGCCACCTCGCCCTCGATCAGGTCGCCGACTTGAAATGGCGCGAGGGCGACGGGCCGTTCATCCATTTCCACGCTCAGACGACCGACCGCCTGGCGCTGTTCGCGTCGAACGGCCGCGCCTACACGCTTTCGGGCGACAAACTGCCGAGCGCGCGCGGCTTTGGTGAGCCGGTGCGGCTGCTCATCGACCTCGACGCGGAGGTCGACATCGTGCAGCTGCTGGTCGTTCGGCCCGAGATGAAGCTGCTGCTCGCCTCGTCCGACGGGAAGGGCTTCGTCACCAGCGGCGATGCAACCATTGCCGAGACCCGCAAGGGCAAGCAGCTGGTCAATGTTCGCGCGCGCCAACGTGTGGCGGTGGTCCGGCCGGTTCCGGCGGGCGCCGACGCGGTCGCGGTGATCGGCGAAAACCGGAAGATGGTGGTGTTCCCGCTTGCCGAGCTTCCCGAGCTGGCGCGCGGGCAGGGCGTGACGCTGCAGCGTTATCGCGATGGTGGGCTCGCCGACGCGATTGCATTCCCGTTTGCCGACGGGCTGAGCTGGCCACTCGGAGGCGAAAGCGGGCGGGTGCGAACCGAGGCGGATCTCTCTCCGTGGCGCGCGGCACGGGGCGCTGCCGGGCGGATGCCGCCGATTGGATTTCCGCGAAACAACCGTTTCGGATGAGCGGCTGACTAACCCATGTTAACAAGGCGCGGCATGGGCAGAAAGATACCGGGAATTAACCCCTCCTGCCCATAGATGGCGCAATGCAGGCTGCAGCTAGCCGTCAGTCCGAGCCCAGAAGGCTCCGGCGGGCGGACAGATCGACCGTGACTCCGCACCTCGTTGCTGCGGACGATTTCGGCTTGCTTCACGCCCTCCCGATCGCGGCCGCGGTCTTCACGCTTAAGCAAGGGAAGTTGTGGATGGAGGCGACGAACACGCGCTTCCTCGAGCTTGCCGGCTGTTACGGTGCCCCCGAAAAATTTGCCTCGACGTTCAAGAAGTATGCCGAGGGTCCGGGAGGCGCATTCACGCGCGAGTATCTGCTCGATCCCGTCGGCGCTGCCGCCGACCTCGAATACGCCGAGGGAGAGGGAGTCGCCCGGCGTTTTCTGAGGCTCAAATTGTCGCCGCTGGCCAGCGGGCCGGACCGTTCGCCGCGCTGCCTCCTCAGCGTGGTCGATCGAACCGTCGAGGTGCAGGCGGAAAATAATTTGCGCGCGGAGATGCTGCGCGACAGCCTGACGGGCCTTCCCAACCGGCTGGCGTTTACCGAAGCCGTCGAGCAAGCGGGCGAGAAGGTCGCGCGTGATCTCGAGCATGCCGTGCTCGTGGTCGACATGCTGCGCTTCAGCCGAATCAATGAATCGATGGGCGGTCTCGCCGGCGACGAGCTGCTGATCACCTTCGCGCGGCGCCTGATCCTCGCGCTGCGCGCCGGCGACGTGCTCGCGCGAACCGGCGGCAACGAGTTCGGAGTCCTGGTGTCGCTGAGGCGCGGCGTCGAGGACGCGCTCAAGGCCGCCGAGCGCATCCAGCAGGTGATGGCGACTCCGTTCAAGCTTTCGGAGCTCGAGATCCGCGTGGAATGCGCGATCGGCGTTGCGCTGATGCACGCCGGGCAGGACCCCGAGGAGCTGTTTCGCAACGCCCAGTTCGCGGTCAAGCAGGCCAAGGCGGCCGGCTGCCCGCAGGTTTATGAGGCGAGGCAGGCGACCGAAGCCCGGCGGCGATTCTCGATCGAGACCGAACTTCGCCGCGCGCTCGACAAGGACCAGCTGAAGCTCTTCTATCAGCCGCTGATCAATCTGAAATCGGGCGAGGTTGCCGGGTTCGAGGCGCTTGCCCGCTGGAACCACGAGGATCGCGGCGAGATCAGCCCGTCCGAGTTCATTCCGGTCGCCGAGGAAAGCGGCCTGATCCTGACGCTCGGACGCTGGGCCATGGACCGGGCGGCGCAGACGCTTGCCGATTGGGATCGGCAGGCGGGCGAGCGCCTGCCGTTGTACGTCGGCGTGAACCTGTCAGCCATCCAGGTCGCGCGCGATGATATTGCCGCGATGGTCGAAAGCTCGCTCAAGGCCAGCGGCCTCACCGGCGAGCGCCTGACGCTCGAGCTGACCGAGAGCTCGATCGTGCAGGACCCGGCGCGGGCGACGCGCGTCTTCGATGCCTTGAAGGCGCTCGACACAACCGTCGCGATGGACGATTTCGGGACGGGCTATTCGAGCCTCGCCTATCTCCAGCGGTTGCCAATCGACGTGCTCAAGATCGACAAGAGCTTCGTCTCGGGGATGATGATCGACCCGGACGCCGTCGCCATCGTCCGAGCCGTGTTGAGCCTTGCCGAAGCGCTCGGAATGTCGACCACCGCCGAGGGCATCGAGACGGTCGAGCTCGCGACGACGCTCGCCACGCTCGGATGCGCTTCGGGGCAGGGATTCTATTTCGCCAAGCCGCTCGAAGCGGAAGCGGCGCTCGAATATTGGAAGTCGCGGCGGCGGCAGCCACTTAGTTGAGAAGGTCGGAATAGCGCGCCGGACGCCGGCCGCGCATCGCGGTCCCGAACGTCTTGTCGATGCTGCGGACGAGGACCGGATGGCGGACGTCTGGCGGATGCACGCCGACGCGCAGTACTTCGAGCGGCGCGTGGCGAAGGAGGGCAGCGGCCGCGAGCGACGATGCCAACCGCATCCGCGTGCGGCTTGCCCAGGTGATCACCGGACCGGAAGCAAGCCGGCGCGCGCTCGCCGGCGACCACACCCGCATGTGGTCCTCGGCGATTGGAACGGCGGCGCTACGGAGCGCCTCCAGCGCGCCCGGGCCATAAAGCCACGCCGGCGCGACGAAGCCGTCGACCGGCTGGCCGATCACGTCCTCGAGCAAGGCCTGCCCCGCAGCGATGCGCTTGGCTGCCTCCACGGCGGAAAGTCCGAGGAACTCGCCTTCGCCCGCGGTCATCAAACGGCCGCGCAGGCGATCCGCGGCCCCGCGGTGAACGGCCTCGTCCTGGTGGAAATAACCGTGAAGGAACATTTCGATTCCAGACTCGGCCCACGAGCGGAGCCGACTTGCGAATGGAGAGCCGGGGACGATTGGGGCGGCGCGCCAATGGTTCGGCACGACGAGCATCGCGAGGCGCGTCCCGACGTGCCCGTGGAGCAGGTCGAGCAGCCGATCAACCTCGCTTTCGAAGCGCGGCGAAACATCGTGGATCGACCCCAGCAGCAGACGGTTTCCGGCCATGATTCAGTATTTGCGTCAGGGCCATGCGCAATGCCAGCGTGCTCTGAGCCATTAACAAAGCTTCACTTGAAGTTCACCGCCATCAGCCGTCATTTCACGTCGATGCGTATCGCCGACGTTTGCGCCTTTTACACACCCGCTGGCGGAGGCGTTCGCACTTATATTGAAGCGAAGCTGCGCGCCGCCGCTCGCTTCGGTCATGAAATGATCGTGATTGCACCGGGCGAGCGCGACGAAGTCGTGCGGCGCGGTGCCGGTGCCTATCTGGTCACCATCGCATCGCCGCGGCTGCCGGTCGATCGCCGCTACCGCTATTTCGATGACGAGGCGGCGCTCCACGCCGTTCTCAACACGTGGCAGCCTGACCATGTCGAAGCTTCGTCGCCCTGGTCGAGCGCGACGATGGTCGGCCGCTGGCAGGGCGCGGCCAGCCGCTCGCTGGTGATGCATTCGGACCCGCTCGCAGCATACGCCTATCGCTGGCTCGGCGGGTTCATGCCGACGCCGCGCATCGATCGCATGTTCAGCTGGTTCTGGCGACACCTGCGCGGGCTTGGCCGGATGTTCGATACCGTCGTGTGCGCCAACTCGCAGCTTGCCGGACGCCTCAGCGAGGGCGGGCTCGGCAATTGCGAGACGGTGCCGATGGGCGTCGAGGCCGGCCTGTTCTCGCCGTCGCTTCGCTCCGCCACGCTGCGAGAGCAGGCACTGGCCGCGATCGGGCTGGATTCGAGCGCAACCTTGCTTTTGGGCGTCGGCCGCTTTTCGGCCGAGAAACGCTGGAACATGGTGTTGCGCGCGGCGGCCGAGGTCGGACGCCGCCGGCCCGTCGGCATGCTCCTGGTCGGCGATGGCTCCAAGCGTTTCGGGCTCGAGTTGGTCGCCAATCGGTCGAGGCACCTCGCCGTGCTGCCGCGGATCACCGACCGCGATGAACTGGCTCGCCTGCTCGCCAGCGCCGATGCACTGGTGCACGGTTGCGAGGCGGAAACCTTCTGCCTCGTCGCGGCCGAGGCGCGCGCGAGCGGGGTCCCGCTCATCGTTCCGGACCGGGGGGCGTCGCTCGATCAGCTCGTCAGCGGTGGCGGGACCGCTTTTCGATCAGGTAGCCAGATCTCGCTCGAGCGGGCGATCAACCGCTTTCTCGATCGTGGTCCGGAGCTGCAGCGCGCGGCCGCTGTCCGCGCCAGCCAGACGCGCACCATGGAAGAGCATTTTGCTGACTTGTTCGCGCTTTACGCAACGGTCGCGGAGCAGCGCTCTGTCCAGCCAGCTGCGCGGCGCGAAATGGCAGCGGGTGATCCGGCCACCGAACTGGCGCTCGCTCGCTCGGTAATGCTCGGCAGCTGAACTAGCTCGCGGACTTCAGCGCGTCGTCGACGATCCGCTCGAAGTCTTCGCCGCCGGGAAAGCCCGCGGCGACCCACTCATCCTCAATGTTGCGCAAGGTGCGGGCAACGATTGGCCCCTCGGGAAGGCCGCGCTCGATCAGCGCTCCGCCGCCGATCGGCAGGCGTGGCGGGCGCCAGCCGGCGATCTCCGCCGCGTCGCGGGAGCGCCCAGCGAGCAGCAGCCGATCGACCGCGCATTCGGTGCCGCAGCGATAGGCGAGAGCATGCGCTGTCCCCTGGAGCTCGGTCTCCGCTGCGCAAATTAGGCGCCGCTTGGCCTTGTTCGACAGGCGCAGCCGTGCCGCAACAGCTTCGACGATCGCCGGATCACGCGGGAGCAAAGCGGCGAGCCGGCGCAGCGGGTCGGCTTTGACCGCGGAATCACGCTCCGAGGCGATCAGGTCGCGGAGGCGCTTGGCCGCGGCGCGTTCGATCTCGGGCAGGACGGGCCGCAGAATCGCGCGGTCGAGCATGATTTCGACGGTTACCGACGGGTCGGCGACGCCGAGCAGCTTCAGGAGTTCGTCAGCGATCCGTTCGCGCGATAGCGCCACCAGGTCATTCGCTCGCGCCGTGCAGGCGTCCAGCGCCGCCTCGTCGGGCGTGCCGGCGTCGAAGCGCGCATGGAAGCGAAAGAAGCGCAAGATTCGCAAATGGTCTTCCGCGATGCGCTGGAACGGGTCGCCGATGAACCGGACGTGCCGCTGCTCGAGATCGGCAAGGCCACCGAAATAGTCGAACAGCTCGCCGGTCAGCGGGTCGGCGAAAAGCGCGTTGATGGTAAAATCGCGCCGGGCGGCATCTTCCTTCCAATCGTCGGTGAATGCGACCGTTGCCCTTCGGCCGTCGGTCGAGACGTCGCGGCGGAGCGTCGTGATCTCGAAGGGATGGCCGTCGCTGACTGCAGTAACGGTACCGTGGTCGATGCCGGTGGGAACCGCCTTGATCCGCGCGCGCTCGAGGCGCTCGACGACCTCCTCGGGCACAATCCGCGTCGCAAGGTCGATATCGTTGACGGGCAGGCCTAGGAGGTCGTCGCGGACCGCCCCGCCGACGTAGCGCGTCAGGCCCTCTGCCGCGCCGAGCGCATCGAGCACGCGCGCCATGCCGCGCTTCTTGCGCCACTTCACCGCGTCGAGGATCAACGCCACTCGAGCCTGCGCGAAAGATTGACGATCATAGCCGCGGTCGCCCCCCAGATCCTGCGATCGTTCCAGACGATCTCGTAATAGTGGCGTGTTTGGCCCTGGAACAGTGCACTGACCCGGCGCTGGTTGGCCGGATCGAGGACGAACGCGAGCGGAGCTTCGAACCAGTCGGCAACTTCATACTCGTGCGGTTGCAAGGGCAGGTCGGGCGGAATGACGCCGATGACCGGCGTCACGACGAACCCCGTGACGGTCCGGTAAGGCTGGATGGCGCCGGCCGTTTCGACGCGATCGGGTTCGAGCAGCAGTTCCTCGTGCGCTTCGCGAAGCGCAGCGGCGATCGGGTCTTCGCCGGCCTCGATCCGGCCGCCCGGAAAGGCGATCTGCCCCGCGTGCGTGCGCAGATGCTCGCGCCGGACCGTCAGGATCAGCCCGGGTTGCGGGCGATCGGTGACGGCGACCAGCACCGCTGCCGGAATCTTCGCCTGCGCGCGAAGCTCGGGCAAATCGCCCTCGAGCGGCGGCTCGGCGGGCGGTCGCGCGAGTGCCTGCCGCAGTCGAGAAGCCATGGCGCTCATTCTTCGTCCAGCCGGAAAAAGAGCCCGTCGCTCCAGACGCCGGCTAGTCTCGCGCTGCCGGCGAGCGCGAGCTCGGCAAGCTCGTAATAGACGCTGCGAGTCAGCTCGGCCTCGAGCCCGTGGCGCACCAGAATGCGCGGGGAAAGGCCATCCGGCGCCGCAGCTATCCGCAACGGGTGATCGGGGCCGAGGATCACGGCATCGCCGCTGTCGAGCGAAAAGGCGATTCGCTGCGAACGGCCTTCGCCTTCGCGGGTCATCGCGATCGCGCGGAAGGGGGTCGCGTCGACGTCGATGTCGAGCTTCTCGGCGGGGGTGACGAGGACGTGCCGGCCGTCGGTTTCGCGTCTCAGGACGGTCGAGAACAGCCGGACCATCGCCGGTCGCCCGATCGGCGTGCCCTCATGATACCAGGTGCCGTCGCGGGCGATCCGCATGCCCGAATGCCCGCAGCGCTCCGGATTCCAGCGCTCGACCGGAGGAAGCCGCCGCTCGTCGATCAGCTTCTGCAGCTGGTCGAGGCTAATCCCCTGAAGGTCGATCGGCGGGCGGCTTTCCGGCATGAAGTCCCCTAGTCATTGCAAGCGGAGCGAAGCAATCCAGCCTTGCGCTGACTGGATTGGTTCGTCACTGCCGTTCCTCGCAATGACACCTGAGCGAACTGCCATCGTCACGGGCGCAGGCAAGCGGGTCGGAGCGGCGATCGCGAGCGCACTCGTAGCGGAAGGGTGGAGCGTGCTCGCGCACGTTCGCCGCAATACCGACGAGGTCCCTGACGGCGCCGACAAGGCCGTTGCCGATCTTGCCGATCCGGACTGTGCGCAGACCATCTTTGCCGCTGCCTCAGGCCTTCCGCCGGTACGGCTGCTGGTGAACAATGCCGCGCGCTTCGGGTGGGATGGCTTCGGCGAGTTCAGTGCCGCCGAGTTCGATCTGCACATGGCGGTCAATGTCCGCGCCTCGGCATTGCTGAGCGAGAAATTGGCGTCTGTTCACGAGGGCGGCGATGCGCTCGTCATCAACCTGCTCGATTCGAAGCTGTCCGGGCCCAACCCGGATTTCCTCAGCTATACTTTGTCCAAATATGCGCTCGCGGGGCTGACGGAGCTCGCCGCGCAAGCCCTTGCGCCGCGCGCCATCCGGGTCAATGGAATCGCCCCGGCGCTGATGCTGCGGTCAAACGGCCAGAGCGAGGAGAATTTCGAAGCCATGCATGCGCGCAACCCACTCGGCCGCGGCGTCGAACCTGCCGACGTGATCGCCGCGGTGCGCTATCTGGTCGACGCGACGGCGGTGACCGGACAGGTGATCACGATCGATTCCGGGCAGCGCTTCATGGGCTTGAATCGCGACGTCCAATTCCTGGATCGAACGTGATGGCAAGTGAGGCGCAGCTGTCGGGCCTGGTCCCGCTCAACCTGAAGGTCCAGTCGGCGCGAATCATCCTTGAAGGCCTCGAGGTGCAGGCCGACATCGGTTTCCACGATTTTGAGGTCGGAGCGCCGCAGCGCCTGTTGGTTAGCGTGGAAATATGGCTCGAGGATCGAGCCGCTCCTGTCGATGACGATCCGGCGCGCGCATGGAATTATGACTTCCTGCGCATCGAGGTCGAAGAAATCGCGTCCGCGCGCCGCTACAACCTGCAGGAAACGCTGGCCCATTCCATTTTCGACCGGGTCGCGGCGTTTCGCGGAATTCACGCGCTCCGGGTCCGCCTGTCGAAGCCGGACGTCTACGCGGACGCACATGGCGTCGGCGTTGAAATCGCCTCCTTCGCGGGCCTCTGGCCGGACGCTTGACAGTCACCAGCCGCCGGGGCGCGTTTTTCGGTCTTGCGGCTGTGGAACAAAATCCGTTGCGCCGCCTTTGAGGCGGAGATAATGAGGCGCGCTTGCCGCCTATGTAATCTTGATACATCGGCGGATTAACCAATGCGCGGGCGAACGTCCGAACGCCCGGGTGACCGTGGGACCTCCCACGGCGTGTCGAGGAGAATTGCGGGTTAATGTCATACGCGCAACGCAGAGAGATCAGCGGTAACCGCACCGCGGCGATCATCCTGGTCGTGCTGATCCAGTTCGGTCTCGGTTACGCGATCGTGACGGGTCTCGCGTACAATGTGATCAAGCACACGGCCGAGAACCTCAAGGTTATCGACGTCGAGGAGCAGCCGCCGCCACCCGAGCCGCCGCCACCACCGCCCAAGGACATGCCGAAGGTGCCGCCGCCGCCGGTGACTCCGCCGCCATTGGTCCGGGTCAACACCGCGCCGCCGCCGCCGATCCAGATGGTCGAGGCGCCGACGCCGCCGCCGATCCCGCCGGTCGTGGCCGCGCCTCCGCCTCCGGCTCCGCCGCCGCCGCCGCACAAGGTGCAGTCGGCGGTAAGCGCGAAGGGCAGCCTGACGTCGTTGTTCACCGGTGATGACTATCCGGCATCGGCGCAGGCTTCCGGAGCGCAGGGTACCGCGCGAGCGACCATCACCATCGGTCCCGACGGTCGGGTGGTTGGCTGCAATATTACCCAGTCTACCGGCAACAGCGCCCTGGATTCGGCGACCTGCAACATCATCCGCCGTCGCGCCAAATATGTCCCGGCGAAGGACAGCAACGGCAATCCGACGACGGACACGATTCAAACGCCGCCGATCGTCTGGCGACTTGAAGGCTGATCAACTCAATTTCTTAGACAGGTTTTTTAAAAGGAACGCACAGCATGCAAGCAGCTCCCGCCGCAGGTTCGAACCCATACGGTTTGATCCCCGCTCTCCAGCAGGGCGGAATTATCGCCATCTCGACGTTCACGATCCTCGTCCTGATGTCGATCTTCTCCTTCTACATCCTGTTCACCAAGCTGATGCAGCAGCAGAAGATCATCAGCCAGGGCCGTAAGGTCCGCGCCAGCTTCTGGAACTCGCCGAACCTCAAGGAGGCGTCGACGAAGCTCGAGGCGCGCAGCGCCTATCGCGCGATCGTCGACGATGCGCTGCTCGCGCAGGATCAGCACAGCAAGCTGACCGATCCGATCGACCAGCACGACTGGATGGCGAACAGCCTGGCGCGCAGCCAAGGCTCGATCGCATCGCGCCTGGGTGAAGGCCTCGCCTTCCTCGCCACCGTCGGTTCGACCGCGCCGTTCATCGGTCTGTTCGGCACCGTCGTCGGCATCTACCGCGCGCTGATCAAGATTGGCGCGGCAGGCCAGGCCTCGATCGACGCCGTTGCCGGCCCGGTCGGTGAGTCGCTGATCATGACCGCACTCGGCCTCGTGGTCGCGGTCCCGGCCGTGCTCGCCTACAACTGGCTTATCCGCCGCAACAAGTCGATCCAGGAAGACCTCGCGGCCTTCACCAACGACCTCCATGGCTTCCTGATGTCGGACGGTGCGGTGAAGCCGCGCATGACCGGCACCACCGGCCCGGCCGTCCGCAACACGGCTCAGACGAAGAGCGCCGGCGCGCCGACCCAGCCGGGCAGCGACCCGCTGCGCACGGGCCGCACCCAAAGCGGTGCTCAGGCAACGCCGACAACTGCAAAGTAAGCGCAAGCGAGGGGCCGGCCGGACCAGCTTCGGTCGGACCCTCGCGCTGTTCGAATAGGAAAGACCCAGCCGTATGGCAGGCCAAGTAATTCAAGACGGCGACGAAGATGCCGCCATGTCCGACATCAACGTGGTCCCGCTGACCGACGTGATGCTGGTGCTTCTGATCATCTTCCTGATTACGGTGCCGGTTGTCATCCAGACGGTGCCAGTGAACTTGCCGAAGGTCCGTTACGAGCCGACGACGACGAAGCCCGACAACGTCTCGCTGAGCGTCAAAAACGGTCCGGGCGGCACCTGCCAGGTTTATTGGGGCCTCACCAAGGTGACGCAGAAGGATCTGCTCGATCGCGCGGTCAAGAAGCTCGAGGACCAGATCAAGAAGGTCGGCGGCGTGCAGAACATCAACGAGGATAATATGCCAGAGGCGCATATCCGCGGTGATATCAACACGCAGTACAAGTGCATCGGCGCAGCGATTATCACCATGCAGCAGGCGGGTTTCCAGCGCGTCGGCTTCATTTCCGAGCCGCCGCCCAACGGCGTCGCGTTCTAGGAGTCCAACCCCATGTCGATGCAAACGACCAGCGACAACTCGACTGGCGAGCCCATGCTGGACATCAACACGACGCCGCTCATCGACGTCATGCTGGTGCTCCTCATCATGTTCATCATCACCATCCCGGTCCAGACCCACGCCGTGAAGCTGGACCTGCCGGTCAATCAGCCGAACCAGCCGCCGCCGATCATCAATCCGGTGAAGAACGTGGTCTCGATCAACGCCCGGGACCAGGTGCTCTGGAACGGTCAGCCGGTGACGATGCAGCAGCTGCGGTCCTATCTGGACACGACGCAGCAGATGAACCCGATCCCGGAACTCCATCTGCAGCCGGACGCAACGGCGCGTTACGAGATCGTCGACGAGGTGCTCGCGACGACCAAGCGCGCGCATGTCCAGAAAATGGGCTTCGTCGGCAACGAATATTATATGAACATCTTCTAGGCGTATCCGCCTGGAGATTATCGAGGGCGGTTCCCCAGGGGGCCGCCCTTTTTTGTTCGCTGGGAAGGCGCTCGTCCAGGTGAACGCGTTTTAAGGCGCCGGTCAGCGCCGCTACTGGCACTTCGCCAATCACCATGTCATTGCACCGCGCCATGACCGATCAGCACAGCTTTGCCGTGATCATTCTCGCAGCGGGTCAGGGGACGCGCATGCGCTCCGACACGCACAAGGTGCTGCATCCGATCGCCAGCCGGCCGTTGCTCCTCCATTTGCTCGACCGGGTTGAGGCGCTCGGCGCCGACAAAAAGGTGGTCGTCGTCGGCAAGGGGCGCGAACAGGTCGAGGCCGCGCTAGCGGGCCGCGATGCGACCATTGCAATTCAGGCAGAGCAGAAGGGGACGGGCCACGCCGTTCAGCAGGCCTCGGACGCGCTCGCTGGCTACGAAGGGCCGGTGATCATCCTCTACGGCGACACGCCGTTCGTCGAAACTCGCACGCTCCAGCGCATGCTCGAGCGGCTCGATGGCGGGGGCGGGCCCGGGATCGTCGTGCTGGCCTCATCGCCCGAGGATCCGCTGCGATACGGCCGCATCATCCTCGGCGAAGGCGATCGCATCGCAAGGATGGTCGAATACAAGGATGCGACCGAGGAAGAGCGGTCGGTCCGCCTTTGCAATTCAGGCATGATGGCCGTCCGCGCGCGCGACCTGTTTCGCTGGCTTGGCCAGGTCGGCAACGACAATGCCGCCGGCGAATATTATTTGCCTGACATCGTCAACATCGCCGCGGCCGAAGGGCGCGCGGCGGTGGTGATCGAAGGCGATCCCTACGAAGCCGCCGGGGTCAACAGCCGCGCGGAGCTCGCCCATCTCGAGCTCGAATGGCAGCGCCGCCGCCGCGAGCAGGCGCTCGACCAGGGCGCGACCCTGATCGACCCGGAAAGCGTGTGGTTCGCCTTCGACACGAAGTTAGGGCGCGATGTCACGGTCGAACCGCATGTCGTCTTCGGCCCCGGGGTCAGCGTCGGGGACGGCGCGGTGATTCATGCCTTCAGCCATATCGAAGGCGCAAGCATCGGTACCAAAGCCAGCATCGGCCCGTTCGCGCGCATCCGGCCAGGCACACGCCTCGGCGAAAACACAAGAGTCGGCAATTTTGTCGAGCTCAAGAAGGCCGAGGTCGCGGCGGGAGCGAAGGTCAATCATTTGTCCTATATCGGCGACGCGTCGGTGGGCGCGAAGGCGAACATCGGCGCCGGCACCATCACCTGCAATTACGATGGCTTCGGCAAGTACCGGACGGTAATTGGCGCCGGAGCCTTCATTGGCTCGAACACGGCACTGGTGGCGCCGGTGACGGTCGGCGATGGAGCGATCGTCGGGGCGGGATCGGTGATCACCCGCGATGTCGAATCCGACAGCCTCGCGATCGAGCGCAACGAACAGAAGGGCATCGCCGGTTGGGCCCGTCGCTTCCGCGAGCGCATGACGCGCAAGGCGGCGGAGTAAATCCGCCCGGAATGGAACTATCCTTCACCATAATGCAGTTCCTGCCGCGGCAGATGCGCAGCCCGGCTGGTTAGGGGACAAGAAACTATGTGCGGCATTGTCGGAATCGTTGGCAAATCGGATGTCGCCCAGCGCCTGTTCGACGGCCTGAAACGGCTGGAATATCGCGGCTATGACTCCGCCGGCATCTGCACGATCGATGACGGCAAGCTCGTGCGCCGCCGCGCCGAGGGCAAGCTCGACAATCTCGCGCGTGAGCTGAGCGCCAATCCGCTGCACGGCACGACCGGCATCGCCCACACGCGCTGGGCGACGCATGGCGCGCCGACGGTCGGCAACGCCCATCCGCACATCGTCGGCTCCGTTGCGCTGGTGCACAATGGCATCATCGAGAATTTCAAGCCGCTTCGTGACGAGCTGATCGCCGAGGGCCGCAAGTTTGAAAGCGAGACCGATACCGAAGTCGTCGGGCATCTCGTCGCGCGTGAGATCGAGCGCGGCGCGTCGCCTGAGGACGCCGTCGCGGCCGTGCTGCCGCGCCTCACCGGCGCCTTCGCAATTGCCATCCTGTTCCGCGATCACCCCGAGCTCATCATCGGCGCTAGGATGGGAGCGCCGCTGACCGTCGGCTATGGCGAGGGCGAGAATTACCTCGGCTCGGACGCGCTCGCGGTCGCGCCATGGACTCAGCGGATCGCCTATCTCGACGAAGGCGACTGGGCGGTAGTGCGGCGCGAGAGCATCGCCATCTTCGATTGCAACAACCGGCCAGTCGAGCGCGAGATTGTCGAATCCGGGGCGTCGTCGGCGCCGGTCGAGAAGGGCAATTACCGCCATTACATGCAAAAGGAGATTTTCGAGCAGCCGATCGTGGTTGCCCAGACTCTCCAGACCTACGTGCGGCCGTTCGAAGGCGAAGTCGCGCTGCCCGTGGCGGATGCCGACCTTCAGCAGGTTAAGCGGCTGACGATCGTCGCCTGCGGCACGAGCTATTATGCCGGCCTCGTCGCCAAATATTGGATTGAGCAATTCGCGAGAGTGCCGGTCGACATCGATGTCGCGAGCGAGTTCCGGTATCGCGAGCCGGTGCTCGAGCCCGGCGGGCTGGCGCTTTTCATCAGCCAGTCGGGGGAGACGGCGGACACGCTCGCCGCGCTCCGCCATGCCCGCGCGCAGGGACAGCGCATCGCGGTGGTCGTCAACGTGCCGACGAGCTCGATGGCGCGCGAGGCGGACCTGCTGCTGCCGACACACGCGGGACCCGAAATCGGCGTGGCTTCGACCAAGGCCTTCACCTGCCAGCTGGCCGTGCTTGCCGCGCTCGCCGCGAACCTCGCGCGCGCCAAGGGCCGGCTCGACCGCGAGCAGGAGCGGGCGATCGTCGGCCATCTCCAGGAAGCGCCGGCCGCGCTCAACGCGGCACTCGGCCACGACGACGAGATCGCGGCTATGGCGCACTTCATCGCGCCAGCGCGCGACGTGCTCTATCTCGGGCGCGGGCCGGATTATCCAATGGCCCTCGAAGGCGCGCTCAAGCTCAAGGAGATCAGCTACATCCACGCCGAGGCCTATGCCGCCGGCGAGATGAAGCACGGGCCGATTGCGCTGATCGACGATTTGGTGCCGGTGATCGTCCTCGCACCCTCCGGACCGCTGTTCGAGAAGAGCGTCAGCAACATGCAGGAAGTCCGCGCCCGCGGCGGCAAGATCGTGCTGATCAGCGACGCCAAGGGGATCGCGGAAGCCGGCGAAGGCTGCATGGCGACGATCGAGATGCCCGAAGTGCACCCGCTGATAGCACCCTTGGTCTATGCGGTCCCGGTGCAGCTGCTGGCCTATCATGTGGCGGTGCTCAAGGGCACCGACGTCGACCAGCCGCGGAACCTCGCGAAGAGCGTTACCGTCGAATAGCGCCAAATTCTCACCGTAGAATTTATGGAAATCTCAAGGAGTTGCTGTATTCTCGGAAGAGTCCGGGGAGGGCTCGATGGGCGTTTCGCAGCGGCGGGCGGTCGACGAGAGTGAAGAGGTTCAAGCCGATCTCGCGCATTACTGGCGCGACGGATATGCGGTCGTTCGCGGCTTTTTCGATCCCAACGAGGTGGCTGAGCTGGCAGCCGCGCTCGACCAATTGTACGCCGAGGGAGTCGCGCATGGGCGCTGCTTTCGCCACGGCAATCTCTTCTACAATGTCGCACGGGCGGAGACTGGCGGCGAGCCGCTGGTGCGCATGGTCCAGTGGCCGTCCTATCACCAGCCGGTCCTCGACAAGGTGCGGCTCGACAGGCGCTTCGCCCGGCTGCTCGAGCCGCTCATCGGCCGCGACCTCAAGCAGATCATCAACCAGGTCCACTGGAAGGCGCCGGGCAGTCTTGGCGATTTCGCCTGGCACCAGGACAGCCGCTTCCGCCGTCCCGCCGAGGCGTACCGCAATCTTGCGACATCTTATGTGCAGACCGGGCTTGCCATCGACCCGCACGGGCCCGATTCCGGGTGCATGCGCTTCATTCCCTACAGCTATTTGCGCGGCGACCTCGGCCTCGACTGCAGCAAGCTCGCGATGGGAACGGCGATGAGCGCGGACGCGCTCGACGCGGTCGGTCTGTCGGATCGCGACGCGGTCGACGTACTGCTCGAGCCCGGTGATCTGGCGCTATGGAGCCCATACCTGGTGCACGGCTCGGGCAAGAATCGCTCGGAGCACCGTCGGCGGCTGTACATCAACGGCTATGTCCGCGCATCGGACTGCGACCGCGGCGAATGGGCGTTCCGCGATGGTGAGCCGGTACCGCTCGGGCCGGAACCCGCGCTCGTCCACTTCGACCAGCTCCATGAGCGGCCAGAGCCGCACTATACAGACCAATGAGGGTCGAGGGCGGCTGCCATTGCGGGGCGGTCCGGTTCGCGGCCGAACTGCCCGAGCCGCCGGTACCGGCGCTCGACTGCAATTGCTCGATCTGCCGCGCCACCGGGTTCCTTCATGTGATCGTTCCACATGGACAATTCGAACTGCTGAGCGGCCGCGAGGCGCTGACCAGCTATCGCTTCGGCACCGGCGCCGCGGAGCATCTGTTCTGCCGCCATTGCGGGGTGAAGAGCTTCTATCAACCGCGCTCGCACCCGGAAGCGTGGAGCGTCAATGCCAATTGCCTCGATGAGAATGTCGAGCTGCTGGTCGACTGGTTTGACGGGAGGAATTGGGAAGAGGCGGCTTCGAGCCTCAAATAGGTCGTCACTGCGAGCCGACCGCAGGTCGGAGAAGCAGTCCAGGGGCGCCGCTGGATTGCTTCGTCGCTTGCGCTCCTCGCAATGACGATTATCGCCGCCCGATGCATCGCCCGCTGCGCCTCACCATCGACTTCTCCGCGATCCAGTCCAACTGGCGCTGGTTGCAGGAGCGCGCGGGCGTGCCGGCAGGGGCCGCCGTCAAGGCCGATGCTTACGGGCTCGGGGCTCGCGCGGCTGTCGATGCGCTGCTCGCGGCGGGGTGCCGCACCTTCTTCGTTTCGACATGGGCCGAGGCGGACGAGCTGGGAGCCTTGCCGGCCGATGCGAGCCTGATCGTGCTTCACGGCGTCGGCCCCGACGACGTCGAGGCGGCGCTGCGGCTATCCGCGCGGCCGTGCCTCAATTCCGCCGAGCAAGTCGCCCGCTGGAAGGAGATTGCGCCCGGCCGTGAGTGCGACGTGATGGTCGACACCGGCATGAACCGGCTTGGCCTGCGTCCGTCCGAAATCGGCCTTCTCAACGGCCTCAGCATCGACACGCTGCACAGTCATCTTGCCTGCGCCGACGAGGACGACCCGCTCAATGCGATGCAGCTCGAGCGCTTCCGGGCGGTGGTGAGCTCGGTACCCGCGCGCCGCTACGCCTTCGCCAATTCGGCGGGGATCTGCCTCGGGCGCGACTACAGCTTCGATCTCGTGCGGCCGGGCCTGTCGCTCTACGGCGGCATTCCGCGGCCCGAAGCCGAGGACAATGTCCGCCAAGTCGCGCGGCTCGAGGCGCAGGTGGTGCAGCGCCGCATCATCCCCGCCGGCGAAAGCTGCGGCTATGGCGCCACCTTCATCGCGGACGAGGACACCGAGGCAGCGATCGTCAACATCGGCTATGCCGACGGTTATCTGCGCGGCTTCTCGTCGCGCGGCTCCGCCTTCGCCGGCGAATTCGCGCTTCCGGTGCTCGGGCGTGTCTCGATGGACCTGGTCGCGCTCGGCTGCGACGCGGCGGCCGATCTCAGGGAAGGCGATTGGGTCGAGATCGACTTCGACCTGCCTTCGGCTTCGCGGCAGTCGGGCCTTTCGCAGTACGAGCTGTTGACGACCCTCGGTTCGCGCTTCGAGCGGCGCTGGGTTTAGCCCGCTCGCCCGGCGGTGGGGTCTTGGGTTTGTAGGCGCACAGGTCGATGACCGGGCAGCGCCAGCACTCCGGGAGCCGAGCCTTGCAGGTGTAGCGGCCGTGCAGGATCAGCCAGTGGTGCGCATCGCGGCGGAACGGCTGCGGAACGATCTTGTCGAGCTTGGCCTCGATCTCGTCGGGAGTCTTGCCGCGCGCGAGGCCGGTGCGGTTGCAGACGCGGAACACATGGGTGT
>Ga0207657_10002727_pt1 | contig 19014 bp, 17 predicted proteins | sample KBSC33metaG_FD_184316 | JGI IMG/M metagenome (GOLD analysis project Ga0207657, IMG submission 184316) | Corn rhizosphere microbial communities from Kellogg Biological Station, Michigan, USA - KBS C3-3 metaG (SPAdes) (version 2) | ecosystem: Host-associated > Plants > Roots > Rhizosphere > Soil ... | reverse complement strand
CGCGGGACATGTCCAGGGGACAGTCCCCGGGACACGTCCCTTTTGGCCACGTTGGCGGAGCCATTCGCCCGGCCGCACTTCCGTGCAGGCGCGGCCGGCGCGGCCTCTTCCAGGACATGTCCCCGCGGGACATGTCCAGGGGACAGTCCCCGGGACATGTCCGAAAAGGACAGTAGGCTGCGCCGGTGCGCCTGATCGTCGCCCGCTGCGAGGTCACCTACTCCGGCCGCCTGAACGCGTTCCTGCCCGAGTCGACCCGCCTCCTGATGCTGAAGGACGACGGGTCGGTGCTGGTGCACGCGGACGCCGGCGGGTACAAGCCACTGAACTGGATGACGCCGCCCACGGTGATCGAGCACTCCGACGGTCTCGTCGTCGTCCGCAAGCGCGCCGGGCGGAGCGAGGACCGGCTGGAGATCAGGCTCGTCGACGTTCTCTCCGACGTCACCCATGACATGGGCGAGGCGGCCGGGCTCGAGAAGGACGGCGTCGAGCGCGACCTGCAGCTCCTGCTCGCGGGCGACCCGACGCACATCGACCCGGCCCTGCGGCTCGTCAAGCGCGAGTGGCCGACCGACGTGGGCCCCGTCGACCTGATGTGCCGTGACGAGGAGGACGGCTGGGTCGCCGTCGAGATCAAGCGCGTCGGGACGATCGACGCGGTGGAGCAGCTGACGCGCTACCTCGACTGCATCCGCGTCGACCCGTCACGCAGCGCGTGCCGTGGCTACCTCGTCGCGCAGCAGATCAAGCCGCAGGCGGTCGCGCTCGCCGACCAACGCGGGATCGCGTGCGTCGAGGTCGACCTCGCCGTGCTGCGCGGCGAGCGCGAGCCCGAGCTGACGCTCTTCGCGCTCTAGGCGGAGCGGAACCGCTCGTAGCGAACGGCGAGCCGCTCGCGATCGGGGCGGTGTCGCGACCGTGTCGGCATGTTGAGCGGCGTGTCGTGGAACTGCTTGAGCAGGTCGAGCATCGGCCCGTCCTCCTCGTCGAGAAGCTTCGGCGCGACGCGGACGCGGTAGTCGGGCGACACGCCGACCAGATCCTCGTCGAACGCGCGATGATGAATCGTGCAGAGGCTGAGCCCGTTCGTCACCGCGGCCGCGCCGTCGTCGAACGCGTCGCCCGTGATGTGCGCGGCATCGAGGAGACGCACCTCCTTCAGGCGGCAGATCGCGCACCGCCCGGCGTAGGCCGGCAACACGATCGCCCGGAAGCGGCCCTGGTGCAGCCGCACCTTCACCTCGCGTGTCGCATATCGCCGCGAGACCTCGTCGAGGAGCGGAACCGGCTCACGCTCGTCGAGCGGCCCGACCATCGCGCCGGGAGCAAGCTTGACCATCTGCGTCGACGGATCGTCCCCGATCACGTAGAACGGATAATTGGCCTCGTAGAAGCCAACGCGTGTGCCGACGAGGTAGACGATCGGCACGGCGAGCTCGAACGCGCTCCGCAGTGAGCGGTTGTCGGCCATGTTGTCGCCCGAGCGGTAGGCGTACAGGAACCCGTCGTCAACAGCGGCGTCGGCGTACGGCGACCTCCAGGAGGTGAGTACCGCGAGAGCGGCGGGACCACGTTGGGCGCTTGCCCGGAAGATGCCTTTCATATGGCTGAAGAACGGCACGCGGCCGCCGCGGAACGCGAAGCCGCGGTCGAGCCCGTCACGGAGTGGCAACTCGTCGCCGTACTGCGCCCGGAGGACGTCGAGCGCAGCGAAGCAGGCCATTCGCAACGACTCGTCACGCTCGACCGGCACGGAGCGATCCTACGCCAGGTACCAGGCGAGCAGCCGCTCCCCCTCCGCGTCGACCTCGCGTCGCCGGCGCGCCGGCAGCGGCGCGAACGGCTCGATGGCGATTCGCCGCTTCTCGATGCGCCACGCACCGGCGATGAAGCCGTCGACCGTGAAGGTGTTCTTCGTCGTCGCGTTGCGCTTGTCGATCACCACGTCGAGGTACTCGGGTGGGAGGATGCGCGAACGGTCGCGGTGCGCGAGGATGATCGAGTCGAACGCCGGCAGGAAGCGCACCGGCGCGTCGCGGTCGCCGGAAGCTAGCGGCGCCCGTGGCAGGTCGTAGAGCGTCCGCCCCGCCTCGTCCTCGGACGTGCGCAGACCGTCGAGCGCCGGGTCGATCTGCCGGAGCCTGAACCCGGTGAACTGCACGACATCCTCGCGCGTCGCCGGCCCGTACGCCGCGAGGTATTGGTGGACGACGCGGATCGAGCTCTCGAGCGGGTCGGGAAGCGGCTCCGGCCAGAGCACGTCGGCCGACGGCTTCGTGTGCGGCCACGGGCCGACCGGCGCCGTGCGAACCCACGGCTCCTTGCGCCACGCGGGAACGTTCCGGGCACGTTGCGTCTCGATGTACGACGACGCGAGCTGCGGGAACTCCGCTGCGCTCATCACGTGCAGCGTCGTCCGGAACGACGCCGCCTTCACGACCGTGCCGTCCACGAGCCCGCGGGTGAGCTGCTCCTTCCGGAAACCCGCGACCCGCGCCCAGAGTGCGACGTACGGCGACGGTGCGTATTGCGCCTGGAGCGCGACGAGCTTCGCGACGGCGCGCGTGAGCGGAACACGGCGCCGCTCGAGCAGCATCTGCCGCAGCAGGAGCGTCCGGTTCAGCTCGCGCAGCGTCACGGCACGACGGCGGCCTTCAGCAGGTCGCGCGGCGGGTCGGCGAAGAGCTCCGGCAGCGCGTCGAGCGTGACGCGGTGCGTGACGAGGCGCTCCCACGGATACGCCCCGCTCGCGAGGAAGCCAAGCGCCGCGCGCACGGTCTCGGGCGTGTGGTGGAACGAACCGCGAACCGTCAGCTCCTCGTAGTGCAGCCGATACGCGCCCATCGCCGGCCGCGCCTCCCGCGGCAGGCCGCCGAACATCACGACGGTGCCACCCGGCCGGACGAGACCCTCGGCGTCGACCCACGCTTGCTCGGTCCCGGCCGCCTCGATCACGACGTCTGCGGCCCTGCCGTCTCCGGGCTCGGCGCCGAACTCCGCGATCAGCGCCTGCCGCTCGGGACGGCCGCCGACGACCACCGGCCAGCCGCCCGCGTCGGCGACGCAGGCGGCGAGCATCAGCCCGATCGGGCCGGCGCCGAGGATCGCGACGGCGTCGCCCGCGTGGATCCCCGCGCGTGCGACGCCGCGGAGGCAGCACGCGAGCGGCTCGACCATCGCGGCAACCTCGGGCATCACGCCCGTCGGGACCTCGTGCAGGTTCACCGCAGCGATCCGCTCCGGCACGACGATCCAGTCGGCGTACGCCCCGGCGAGGAACTCGAGATCGCGGCATTGCTCGCCGCGCGCACAGCCGTCGCAGGCGCCGCACGGCGCGGAGTTCGCCGCCACGACGCGGCGCCCGTCGGCGATTCCGCAGAACTCGTGTCCGAAGGGCGCGGGCGCGTCGCGTAGCAGCAGAGGATGACCGCGTCGGAACGTCTTCAGGTCGGTGCCGTCGGTGAGCGCGACCTCCACCTCGACGAGCACGTCGCCCGGCCCCGGCTCGGGCTTCGGCAGCTCGTCGATGCGCAGGTCGCCCGGCGCGTACAGCCGTGCCGCCTTCACGGCGTGAAGACGACCTTCAACGCGTCGCCGCGTCGATAGAGCTCGACGCCTTCGACGAACCGGTCGAGCGGCAGGATCGTCACCGGTGGGAGCTCGAGCGCAGGCAGCAGCCCGGCTGCGGCATGGAAGAACGCGGGCGTCGCGGACCGCGAGCCGAGGATGCGCAACTCCTTGCGGTAAACCAGATCGAGCGCGACGGGCACATTCGCTTCGCGGGCGGCGAAGACGAGCATGGTGCCGCCCGGCTCGAGCCGGGCCAGGACGGCGTTCGTCGCAGCGGGCGCCGTGACGACGACTGCACCGACGTCGCCGTCGTCGACAACCGCACCGAGAGCCTCGGCCTGCATACGGCGGTCCGCCCGAGGGTCGAGCACGACCACCTCGTCGCCGCGGCGACGCAGGACCTGGACCCACAGCCGGCCGATCGCGCCGCAGCCCGCCACGAGGACGCGTCCGCGCGGCACCACCTCGGCGCCGCGCAGCACGCACGCAAGCGGCTCGATCCAGACAGCGTCGTACTCGCCGGCTGCCCCAGGCACGGGGACGCAGTGAGCGGCGCGTAGCCGTTCGGCGAAGCCGCCCGGGGCGATGCGCAGATCGCGAAACTCCTCGCAGGTCGACTCGTGACCGGCACGGCACCGCTCGCAGCGCCCGCACGGGACGCGGTGCATGACTGTCACGCGCTCGCCACTTTCGAGCTCGCCCGCAACCTCGTGGCCGAGCACGCTGCCGGGTGGCGCGTGGCCCAGCTTCTCGACGTCCGAGCCGCAAAGGCCGCAGCCCCGCACCCGGACGAGCAGCCCCGGCCCGGTCGGCTCCGGCAGGTCGGCGAGCTCCGGAAGCCCTTCCGCGTCGAGTACGACCGCGCGCACCGCCGTATCGTACGGCGGCGCGCGCGGTCGGTTTCGGGGCTGCGCTAGACGTGCACGCGGAACGAGACCAGACGGCGCGTCGAGATGCCGCCGAGTGCCGGCTCGCCCGGCTTCCGCGCCCGGGCGAAGACCGCCAGGATCTGCTGCCTCGGCGAAGCCGGGAACGAGCGGTCCTGATGCATAGTCAGCGTCGCCCAACCGTCGGCGCCGGTCGGCGTCTCGGCCGGGATCGAGAACTGCTCGAACGGAACGGCCGTCGTGTAGACGAGCGCGCCAGTCACGGAGCGTCCACCACACGCCGAGACGTGGAAGCGCACGGTGAGGTCACTGGTCGAGCGCGTGACCACCGACGGCGACGAGGTCTGGCCGTCGATCAGGAGCCGGGCCGGTGGCGACACCGTCGCGACGTCGATCGGGCCGGACCCCGACGGGCAGCCGTTCGAGGTGGGCGGCGGCGGCGTTGCCGCGGCCTTGACGACCGCCGTCTCGTTCGACGTCGCCTGTGCCGAGCCGTCGGCGTTCTTCGCGGTCACGCGGACGCGAAGCGTGTCGCCGAGGTCGGCCTTGCGGACGAGGTACGACGAGTTGTCGGCTCCGCCGATGTTCGCGCAACCCGCACCCTGGGCGTTACAGCGCCGCCACTGGTACGCGTAGCTCACCGTGCTCGAGCTCGTCCACGTGCCGGTCGTCGCCGTCAGCGTCTGGCCCACCTCCGCCGTGCCGGAGATCTTTGGTTCGCTGGTGTTCACCGGTGCAGCGCTGCTCGAGGCGTTCGAAAGCCCCGCCACGACCAGCACTGTGACGGCTCCCGCAGCAAGCAGTGCGCCGAGGTTCTGCCTACGAGTCATCGATTACTCCCCTTTTCTCGCATTGCGTCGATGGGCGTGAATACGCCCTGGTGGGACAACGAACGAGGGACCGGCGTGGGTGCGGTAGCCGGGCGCGGCCGGCGCTACAATGCGCACCACTCGGGGCTATAGCTCAGCTGGGAGAGCGCCTGGATCGCACCCAGGAGGTCGGCGGTTCGAGCCCGCCTAGCTCCACCTCACGAGGTATTTCGCGAACTGCCGCCGGATGATCCGGCGGCGGTCGTGCGCTTGGATGTCCTTGACGAGCAGCCGGAGTGCTCTTTTTGGTTTTCGTTTCCACCTGAGACCAGATTCCGTCCCTCGTTCCCGCACAGATGGCCTGCGCAGGCGCTTCCTCGGCGCCTGATCGGCCACGAAGATGTCGTTTGTGAGCCAGGGGATTGACACGATCAAAGAATGGTGTAAATGTCATCGGTTCAGCAGCGAAGAAGTGGACACGTGTCCGTTTGTCGTTGCTCACCACCCGCTCGATCTGGCTTCGCGGCTTCCTCGATCGAATGGTGCGGCTCAACGGACAGCAGGTTCGGTTCGTCGCCCCTTTTACCGGGGAGGTGATGCAACCCACAGGAGAAGTTCAGCAGGAGCATCCTGGCTTGAGGAAGCACGGCTCCATCCCGCGTTGGAATGGAGACCAGGCAGGATGGAGCCTCGGACTTCCTCAGGCCTCCTAAGGGTGCCGCTTGTCGCGGCACCCCCTCAAGAGGGAGGACCTGATGAGAAAGTCCTTGCGCCTGACACTAGCGTTGGCTGTGGTCGTGTGCGCCGCGCTTGCGTTTTGGGCCGCTACGGCATCGGCGACATCCGGAGCGCACTTCTTCTCGGCGAGCGCGAGCATCAACGACAGCGGAGCGCTGGTCGTTGCGTGGGATGAGGCCGGCGTGGGGCAGCAAACGGTCAGCTACACCCTCACCGCCGACGGCACGGCCACATATGCCTGCATCAACGGCGGTGGCAACCACCCGAAGGCAACGAACAAGGCGACCGTCAACGGTCCAGTCTCCGCATCGGGAAGCTTCCCGGCGACGAAGAACGGCCGGGTCGTCGGAAGCCTGTCGGCGGGACCGCCATCGGCCGGCAGCTTCTCGTGCCCGAGCGGACAGGCCCTCGTTCTGGCGTCTGTCAGCTATTCGAACATCGTGCTCGCGGACACGACGAACAACGTGAGTGAGAGCCTCGGGAGCATCGCAAGGACGTTCTTCAACGTCTGAGCGGCTGGTGACGACGCTCGGCGCTGGGGCTCACGATGCAGCGGAGCCCCAGCGCCGACGGCGTCCCGTTCGACGTACCCGCTTGCACGGCACGGTGTTTTCTTCCGGCTCGGTGCGGCCACGGACTGCTCCTCCAGCGGCAGGGTGTCTTCCTCGAACACCGACCGGCCGTCAGCGGTCGCGACGACTCTGGTGAACCGCGCATTCTCAGACATGACATCTCTCCTTTCGCACGTAGGGGATTTCGGAACGGCTGACCTGATGACTGCACCCGCCCGGGCTCGCCACCGAACGTTCCCCATAAGACTGGGGCGTCGAGTCCGCAGGATTCGACCGGGCGACGGCGGCTGAGTGCTGTCGCGAGGACACGGGTTGCGGGTCGGCGTGCCGGTGGATGCGGCCGATAAGGAGCAGAGCGCAGCCGGCGGCAAATGCCCCAGCAAACCACTCGACTGCGCCGAGTAGACCGATCGCGGTGGCGAGTAACCCCGCGCCAATCACTGGTAGCCCGGTTCCCAGGTAGGTGACGACGTAGAAGCTCGAGAGCACGCCGGCGCGTTGGTCCGCCGGTGCGATTTGATTGGCGGTCGTCACGGCCGCGAGAAAGGCAAGGCCTTGTCCTATTCCTGCCACCAGCGTGGCCGCCAAGAGGAACGCGAGCGAGCCGGCAATGCCGGCGAGGATCAGAAGCAAGAAGCCAGCCAGGATCAGGCCGACACCGCTGAATTGAAGGGTCTCGGGTGACCGACCGTAGGAAAATCGTTGCGTCGCGGCCGAGGCCGCGAACATGATCGCGACGACTCCGCCAGCGAGCGCGAGGTTCGTGCTCTTGGTCAGTTCGAGAAGATAAGAGGGAACAAGGGTGAGGAAGAGGCCGGTGACGCTACCGGCGAGGAAACCCAGCATGCCGGCGTCGAGGAATCGGGCCCGGATCGCGGGGGGAACCTCGGGCCACTGAGGCCGCCAATGCGCGCGCGGCGTTGCGTCGCGCAGCCTTGTGATCGCGACGGCTGCGACGACCAGCAGTGCGATCTCGACGATGAACGGCAGGACGCGGGGAGCCGGGGCGTATTGGGCGAGACCGCCCGCGAGCAGCGGTCCAGCTCCGACACCTGCGAACAACGCTAACGCTGAGACCATGGCAGCTCGCGGCCGTGACCCCCGTGGCTCCAACTCGACAAGCGTCGCGGTGAGCGCCCCGGAGGCGGCGCCGACGGCGACGCCCTGAACCGCTCGGGCGGCAAAGAGCCAAGCGGTTCCGTCCGCCAACGAGAACAATGCAGCACCGAGCAGCGCCGCCCCCACTGCCGGCAGGAGAACGCGTCGGCGGCCGACCGCATCTGAGAGCGACCCGGCCAGGAGCAGCGAGGGAATCAGCGTCCCGACATAGGCAGAGAACACGAGGGTGACGACGAGCGGGGAAAACGAGAAGACGCGCTCGTATTCGGGATAGAGGGGGCTGGCGAGGTTAGTCCCGGCGAGCAGGACCACGTAGACATACGCCACCGCCCAGAACAGCAATCGTCTCGACGCGTCCGTGCTCGAGCATGCACGATCAACAACTCGGACGTAGGTCATGGTCGCCTCCGATCGGAGTTAGATGTTCGTTTGTTCACGAACATAACATGTTCGCCCAAGTCGAACATCTGGCGGTCGTGGCCAGCTAGAGTTCGTTGCACCAGTGCCCAGCCGGCAGTCGACCGAACTTGTTCATCCTCTGCGCGAGGAGCTGGAGTTCACGACCGTGATCGCGGCCCTCAGCGACCCTGTCCGTCTCGCAATCGTCGCCAGACTCGGAGAGTTAGAGCCGGGTGGAGAGCTCTTCTGCGCGAACTTCGAACTCCCGGTCAGCAAGTCGACCCAAAGCGCTCACTTCCGGGCGCTTCGACAAGCCGGTGTGATCCGCCAGCGCGATCTCGGAACAAGGCGCTTGAACAGCCTCCGCCGCAAGGATCTCGACACTCGATTCCCGGGGCTTCTCGATCTCGCGATTACCCAAGGACGCTCTAGGCTCAATGCCAAACGGGCTCGGGCAAAGGCGTCCGCCAAGATCGAGCACCGGTAGCTGCGCCCCTCGCCGGTGACGTTGCGATAGGCCTTTCGGCCCATAGAGCTCGCGCGTGATCATGCCAAAGCGCCGCCGGCTCGCGAGCTTCGACGCCGGGCGTCCAGGCCTGCCCTCGGTTTTTCCTTCGACCTCTTGTGGCGGGCCGATTTGAGGGTTACGGTCTGGGTCTGCGGTCGATTCCTACGGCGGTTGGTGTGTCGATTGGGGAGTTGATCGAAATGGAGTGGATTCAGGAGGCCGACGGCGTCTTCCGCGGTGGGGGCGTGAAGGGGCTCGGGCTGGCCGGTGCTCTGCTCGGGTTCGCCGAGCACAAGGAGAAGCCGGTCACGAAGTGGGTGAACGTCGCGGGTGCGAGTGCCGGGGCGATCATCGCCTGCTATCTCGCAGCAGGTCATAACGCGGATGACATCGCTGCGTTGATGACGCGAACGAAGTTCGGTGACTTCCAGGACTTCCCCTGGCCCGGCAAGTACGTGGGCGGCGGCGTCAACCTGATCCGTAAGCACGGCCTCGCCCGGGGGGAGGCGTTTCGGCGCTGGTTCAGTGAGGAGCTCGAGGGCAAGACGTTCGCGTCGACGAAGACCGAGGACGGGAAGCGAAACCGGCTGAAGCTGATCGCGGTCGACGTGACCAACCGGGCGCTGCTCGTGCTCCCGGATGATCTCCCCCGCTACCGCAAGATCGGCGAGAAGCAAGCGATCGACCCGGACCGGTTCGAAATCGCGGACGCGGCACGGATGAGCATGTCGATCCCGTACTTCTTCGAGCCGGTCGTGTTGATCCGTGACCGGGTGATCGTCACCGACCCGGGCGGCACCAACGGACTGAAAAAGGATCAGCCCGCGGACCGGATCGACGTCACCGAGGAAAACGAGGTCGCGACGAACTTCAATGTCGACCCAGCGTCATACCGGGAGCTGACCGCGTCGGAAGAGAAGCTGCAGCGGTCGGTGATCATCGACGGCGGCACACTCTCGAACTTCCCGGTCTGGCTCTTTGACGTCTACGCCCCGGTGCTGAAGCTGCCACGACCGACCTTCGGCTTCACCCTGACCGGTGGCCGCGGGATCGGCGCCGGTTTCAACAAGGTGGCTCGGTTTCTGCCCTGGGCGCCCCGGTTCGGCCTGGACATCTTCCACACCTCGCAGGAGGCCTGGGACACTCGTTTCGTCTCCCACTCGACGAGGGTGCGCACGGTCGCGGTCGACGCCGGCACCATCGGCACCACCCAGTTCAACCTGACCGAGGACGACCAAAAGTTCCTCTTGAAGAGTGGCCGTGACGCCGCTGGACGGTTCCTCGACCGCTTCGACCTGGCCGGCTACGAGAACACCTTCCACCTCAGCTTCGTCGACACGGAGACCGTCGCCGACAAACCATCTTCGGCTGCCAGCCGGACCGGGCCTGTGGCGGGTCCGGCATGAGCGCGACCAGCCAACAGATCACCCCGACCCAGGTGACGACAAGCAGCACGTCGGTCGTTGAGGAGCCGTCGTTCACGGAGCTCGTCTATGCGCACTACGCCTGGTGGCGGAAGCGACACAACGGCAAAGCCGCCGACGCGGACGCGACCTACCGCGACGTCCTCCGTCGCTTCGAAAACCACAACGGCCGCCTCGTCGATTCGTTCTGGTGCTCGAATCTCGAAAGCGGGATCGCGCTCACGGAGCAAAAGCGTCCCTTCCCCTTCCAGCCCCGCCTGAGGTTCCACCGCGAGAGCGACTGGGCGACCAAGCAGTCGCCGCTGATCGCGACCGAGCTGCACCGCTGCGACGAGCTCGCCATCCGCGCCCGCACTGTCCTGACCGGTGTCCGGCAGCGCATCTGCCTGCATCTCGTCACGGCCTCCGCTGCACACCTGCTCAGCCTCGTCGACGCCGCGACCGCACCCAGCACGAACGAGGACACCGTCGCCGCCTTGGAGCACGAACGCGACGCACTCAAACGGGCCGAGCGGTACTACCGGCACGCCGCCAACGGGCAAGCACAGATCCTCTACTTCGCCGGCATGGTCACCGTGGCCGTCCTCATCTCCGTCGCGACGCTGCTGTTCCTGACGATCGACGAATGGCGGGTCGGCGTCGCCGCCCTCGTCGCCGGCGCGGTCGGCGCCGTCGTCTCCGTCGTCCAACGCATCAACGCCGGCGGATTCCAGGTCGAATACGACGTCGGCCGCCCCTACGCCTTTTTCCTCGGGGGCCTCCGACCCCTGATCGGCGGCGCCTTCGCGATCGCGATCGCCTTCACCTTCAGCAGTGGCATCCTCCACCTCCCGATCACCGACGGCAAAGACCACGAACGACTCGGACTGGTCGTCGTCAGCTTCCTTGCCGGCTTCAGCGAACGCTGGGCCCAGGACACCCTCACCACCGCTCTCCCGCAACAAAGCCCCCAACCAACACAGGGGCCTGCCGCCGAAGCCCCCGAGCCGGCCGGCCTATCGGAGCACGACACCGCCTGAGCCGGACCGGGTGTGTCGAGTGAGCGCGTCTTCACCGACGAGCGTTTCCGAGGTGATCGAGCGGTTGCGCTCGATCGAGGCAGCCGCGCCTCACGGAAATGGGGTCGCCTGTTTCGTTCGTCTCTACCGGCAGGTGACCGAGCAGGTGAACGCGAAGCTGGCCGCGCAAGCGTTCGCGAATGTTCACTTCCTCGAACAGCTCGACGTTCGCTTCGCGGGACTCTTCTTCACGGCGCTCGATGCCTACAAGCGCGATCCCGCGAGCGCCCCTTCCGCTTGGACGCCGCTGTTTGCACAGCAGTCGCGGCACGGCATCGCACCGCTCCAGTTCGCTCTCGCCGGAATGAACGCTCATATCAACCGCGATCTTCCGGTCGCACTGGTGACAACCTGCGGCGAGCTCAAGCTCGAGCTGCGAGAACGCTCGCCCGAGCACGACGACTTCGAGCGGGTCAACGTCTTGCTCGCAGAGGTCGAGGCGACAATCAAGCGCTCGTACATGTCTGGATGGTTGGCTCGGGCTGATCGGCTCGTTCATCGCTTCGACCGGATCGACGACGTCGTCGCGATGTGGGACGTTCAGCGGGCGCGCGACGCGGCATGGGCAAACGGTCAGGCGCTTTGGGCATTGCGCAATGACCCCTCTCTTGCCTCAGAGTTCTTGACGTCGCTCGACCGCATGGTCGGTTTTGCGGGTCGTGGACTGCTGGTGCCGGCCGATTCGCTTGTCCGGAAGTTCGGACGCTTCGTTTCTGGCTCCGCCGCCTGATCCGGCGGCCACGTGCCGTTTTCTGAGCTTGGGGATTGACACCACCGAAGCGTGGTGCAAATGTCAGTGATTCAGCAGCGTGGGAGGGGACAGATGTCCGTCCGTCCATTGGTCGTTGCTGCGGCGCTTGTTGGGGCGTGCCTCGCCGCCTTCGTGATTGCGGCGCTTGCGTTTGCGTCCGACAACCGCCTTTCGGCGACGGTGACGCTGCAAATCGCCCCGCGCGGCCTTGGCACGGTCTCCGTGCAACCGGCCGACAAGAACGCGGTCAGCGAATGCGAGGCCAACCAGGGCCAGGACTCTTGCTTGCTGACGTACGATCGCGGTCAGCGCGTGACGCTGAGCGCGAGTAGCGACGCCGGCCGTACGTTGGCTTCCTGGAGCACGCCCGATTGTCCCGGCACAGGCGACTGCTCGTTGAGTCTCGACGACGACGCGACGTCGATCGTCGCGCTGTTCAATCCCTTGCGCTTGGCCGTGATCTTGTCGTCGCCCGATAGCGGGGTGGTCTCCACGGATCCGGCCGGCACGCCATGTGGGGACGAGCAGCCTGGGGACGCCAATCAGTGCTTCGAGTTCGCTCCGGGAACCCGGGTGAAGGTGACGGTGGCAAGTAAGGCCGGGCACACGTTCAAGGGGTGGAATCCCGGTTGTGAGCCCACGAACGCTGTCACCTGCACGGTCACGGTGGAGGACGAGCCGACATGGGTCGGCGCTCGATTCGACGCAGACGATCCGCCGCAGCTTCCGACGACGATCAGCGTTCAGTTTCAGCTGAAACGAGGAGGTACCGGTACCGGCAGAGTGAGTGGAACCGATCTCGATTGCGGGACGGTCTGCTCGCGTGAGTTTGGCTATGGGAAGTCGCTGACGCTGACCGCCGCGCCTGACCAGGGGTCGGCGTTCACCGGCTGGAACGGTGTGTGCGCGCAGACGCAGACCACCTGCACCGTTCCCGTCGGACCGATTACCTCGATCAAAGCGAGCTTCGACCGCGACACGAGCCCGCCGGGTAGCCCAGCCGGGTTGGCAATCACCGCGACGACGCGTTCCAGCATCCAGATCGCCTGGATGTCGGCGACCGACAACGTCGCCGTCACGGGCTACCGGGTTTATCTCGACGACGCGGCGGCGGGCGACACAGCCGACACCAAGTACGCCTTTGCCAATCTCAAATGCGGGCATCAGTACACGCTTGCCGTTGACGCCACGGACGCCGTCGGCAACCGGTCGGCGCGTGTGTCGATTGCGGGCTCGACACAATCTTGCCCATTGGCAGCCCGGGTTTCCGGCGCGCGGATCGACCGTCGAGGCCGGGCCCGAACTCTGTTCGTCAGGCTGCGCGTGAACAGGCCTACCTCGGCGCAGCTGCTGCTCACACGGCAGCGGACCATCGTGGCGCGCCGTCTCTATCGGGTGAAGCCCGGCACCAACAACCTTCGATTGACGATTTCGCCGCGGCTGAAGGCCGGTCCGTATCTGCTGAAGGTGACCCTTTCCAACCCCGACGGCGGGACGCTCCGCCTTCCAGGCGTCGGGATTCTGCTGCCGAGGACAAAGTGACCCCCGCAAGCGCAGCTGATCAACAGGCGACGCCGCCGAAGGCGAGACCGTCTCTCCGTCACCCCTCGGTGGGACAGGCCTCCGCGGTCGTGGGACTGATCGGAGGCGTGGTTGCGCTCGTCTTCATCTTCAAGCCGGGCTGGAAGCCGCAAGCGCCGTCGAATGCGTCGAAGGCGACGATCACGGATAAGCGCGTCTTTCAGCCGGTCTCGTTCAAGCGCTACCTGCAGCGCCAGCAGCTTCCGATCACTCCAGGCCTCACTCGCGACTATCTCAATCGCCCCGGAGTCATGGTCAGCTTTCACTACGAGATCGTCGGACTACGACACAAGAAGCTTCCACTGCGCTGGGAGCTCTCCGATGTCGCGACGAACGATCTGGTCGCCTCGAAGAACAGCGCGTACACGCTCGTGCCGGCGAACGACGATGACGCCGGCGACTGGTCGGTCTGGGTTCCTGCACCGTCAAAGGGCCGCGACTACTACGTCACCGTCACCATCTATCAGCCGCAGGGGCCACCGTACGAACTGAAGCACTTCGACTCGCCCACCTTCCCGGGGCTAGGTGGTTGATGGTCGAAGAGGTGGTGCGATTCCTGTCCGACGGCGCTTCCGTTGCGCCGTCGATCCTATGACCAACGGGAGGTGCTCGAGTGGCGAAATATCCGCACGCGATCCAGCGTCCGTCAGTGATTCAGCATCCGTCGCGCGACGAGACTCGCGGAATCGTGATTCATTGGACGGCCGGCCACAAGGCGGGCGACCTCGAAGCTTTGGACGGCCCACTCGTCGACGTTCAGTTCTACGTCGACAAGGCCGGCGAGGTCTACCAGTTCCTCGACTCAGGCGCGCAGGCGTGGCATGCGATGCATACCGCCAACCACACATGCATCGGGATCGAGCACGAAGGCTCGGGGGAAGCCTGGACCGAGCAACAACTCGAAGCCTCAGCGAAGCTCGCCGCCTGGTTGACGAAGCTCTACAACATTCCAGTGGCCAACGTCGACCCGCCAAACCAATGGCATGGCTTCTTCGGTCACAAGGATCTCGCCGGGTTCGAGAAGAACGACCACAGCGACACATGCCCGCCGGCGACGGGGTGGGACAAGTACTTCGAGCGAATCATGTTCTACGCCGGGGACAACTCGACCGGCAGGCAGCTCGCGGACGCCGGCGCGAAAACACGAACGCTGAACAGCCTCAAGGTCACGCTTCAGCCCAAGGGCGGCCCTCAAAAGGTCTGGACAGGGTCAGATGCTGTATGGGCCCTGCGTTGGATCCTCGGTCACGGTCTCAACACCGACACGAAGGCGATCGCCGTCCAGGGCAAGAAGACCTACAAAGGACCGGAAGACGTCTACCAATTCGCGAAAACGTTCGTCGCTCAACACGGCTCGAGGACGCCGGCAACCTGAATTGGCATTCGTGACCGCCCGGCGAGACCGCTGAAGCTCGGTCGCTCAGTCCGGCCCGCGGACTCTGCTCGCGACCCGCTCCGTGGCGGCAAGCGGCCCGTCGAGCGCAGCGCGGACCGCGCGCGCGAGCTGGATCTCCGAGAACGGCTTCTCCAGGTACGCCGAACCGTCTTCCCGTGTGCCGTTCCGGGTGGTTGCATGGTTCGAGTAGCCCGACATGTAGAGGACCCTGGTCCCGGGCCGATGTTGCTGGATCTGCGCCGCCAGCTCGCGACCACTCACGTCGGGCATCACGAGATCCGTGAGCAGCAGGTCGATCGTCGGCTCTTCCTGCTCGACCAGGCGGAGCGCGTCCGCGGGGTGAGCGGCGGCGTGCACCACATACCCGTTGCTCTCGAGCATCAGGGCGACGACGTTGCGGACGGCGTCCTGGTCTTCGACGATCAGGATCGACTCGACGCCGCCAGGTGACGCCTCGTGCTCGGTCGTGCGGCGGTTCGTGAGCTCGGCTTTGACCGCGGGCAGATAGATCTTGAAGGTCGTTCCGTGCCCGGGCTCGCTGTAGACCCAGATGTTCCCTCCGCTCTGCCTGACGATGCCGTGCACCGTTGCGAGCCCGAGGCCGGTGCCGCTTCCGGGCGCCTTCGTCGTGAAGAACGGCTCGAACACACGCTCGAGCGTGGCCTCGTCCATCCCGCTGCCGGTGTCGCTGACCGCGAGGACGATGTGCGGCCCGACGGTCGCATCCTGGTGCGACTCGACATACGACTCGTCGAGCACCGTGCTTGCCGTCTCGATCGTCAGCTTGCCGCCTTCCGGCATGGCGTCGCGCGCGTTGATGACGAGGTTCATCAGCACCTGCTCGACCTGGCCGGGATCGGCGAGCACGGGATCGAGGCCGTCGCCGAGGGAGGCGACGAGCTCCACGTGCTCGCCGATCAGCCGCGTGAGCATCGGGCTGAGCCCGGAGACGATCTCGTTCAAGTCGATCACCTTCGGCTGCAGCACCTGGCGCCGGCTGAATGCGAGCAGCTGTCGGGTGAGCGCGGCGGCCTTGTCCGCCGCAGAGCCGATCTGCGCGAGCTCGGTCAGCTCGGCGTTGCCCGGACGCTTGCGAAGCACCTGCGTGTAGCCGGTGATCACGGTCAGGAGGTTGTTGAAGTCGTGCGCGACGCCACCCGCGAGCTGACCCACCGCTTCGAGCCGCTGCGACTGGCGCAACCGCTCCTCGAGCAGCTTGCGCTCGCTGATGTCACGGCAGATCGCCTCGACGCCGACGGGGCGACCGTCGCGCGAGATGAGCCGGCTCGCAACCTCGACGCGAATCGGGTGGCCGCTCTTCGCGACCAGCTCGTGCTCGTAGATCGTGGCTTCCTGGTCGGAGCCTGCTTTCTCGCTTCGCGCACGCAGCAGGTCCTCGTGCCACTCGGTCGGCACGAGCTCCGTGATCGGCTTCCCGATCAGCTCGTCCAGCCGGTAGCCGAGCGAGGCCGTGAACGCACGGTTGGCGTCCGTGATCCTTCCGTCCAGGTCGGTCGTCGCGATCAGATCCGTGGCGTTCTCGAACAACTCGCGGTACCGAAGCTCGCTTGCTCGCAGAGCCGCCTCGTTGCGCACGCGCTCACTGACGTCCAGAGCGAGGACGACCCGTGCCGGACGGCCGTCGAACTGATGCGAGTGCGAGGTGACCTCGACGTCGATGATCGTCCCGTCCTTGCGCCGGTGCTGCCAGATCCCCACCAGGCTGAGTGCGTCCCGCTGCGACGGATCCGACGAGGCGACGATCGCACGCAGTTGATCGAGCTCCGCAGCCGGCCGGATGTCCTCGATCGTCATCTCGAGGAACTCGTCGGATGAGTAGCCGTAGTTGCGCACGGCCGCGTCGTTCACCGCAAGGAAGCGAAGCGTCTCCACGTCGAAGACCCACATCGGGTTGGGGTTGTTCTCGAACAGCAGCCGGTAGTCGCGCTCGGAGGCGCGCACGCTCGCTTCCGCCCGCTGCCGCTCGACGAGCTCGCGGTTGACGGCGGAGATCAGCCCGTTGATGTCCGTCGCCAGGTCGGCGATCTCGAGCGGCCCCTGCACGGGTACGTGGGCAGTCCTCACCTCCTCGCTGCCGGTCGCGAGCGCGCGTCGCAGACGACGGATCGGGCGAACAAGGCTTCGGTAGGTGAACCACGTCGCGAGTAGGAATGCGAGCAGGCCAACCCCGATGATCCCAAGCTCCCGTCTCGCGAGTTGCTTGCCGCTTGCGAGCGCCGCGGACGCATCTTCGCCCACGTAGAACCGCCAGCCGGCGCCCGGCACAGTTGCACGCGAGTAGAACCGGAAGGTGCCGTCGAGGTCTCGTAGCTTTCCACCATCGGGACTGGTCGCGAACCGCGTCGCGCGCAGCGACTTCCCGATCGAGCGGGCGGGATCGATGGACCGCGTGATCACCGTCCTCCCGTCGCCGCTCGTGACGAGAAACTCGACCGGCTTGCCGCCGCCATAGAGCTTTGCGAGCTCGGGCCCGACCGTGGTCAGGTCCACGAAGCCTGCAATGAAACCCCTTCCGCCCGGGATCGGCAGAGCGCTGATCACCACCGGCACGCCGGTCGCCCGGTCGAGCACGGGCCCGATGAGCAGCGACCCCTTCAGCGCCGGGCCGAGCCAGGCGGCGCCTCGGTAGCCCGAGAGCCGGGCGCCGGGCTTGTGGGGCCTCGACGAACACCTGACCGTGCCGTCAGCGGCGATGATGTCGAGATGGCCGCGATCGGGGCCGTCGAGGCCGGAGAACGCGAGCGTGCACCCGCGCGGGTCTGTCAGCGTGCGGCCGATGAGCGGATTTGCGACCAGTCCCGCCACCGACGCGTGGATCGCAGCGAGGTAGCTGTCGAGCTGCTTCGCGCCGGTGCGCGCCGAATACTGCGTAGCCGTCTCGGCCGAACGCCGTGCATCGTGCTCGGTCTGGGCGCGAACGTACAGCGCGCCTGCCCCCGCCGCGAGGACGAAGAGCACGATCAGCGCGATGAAATAGGCGCGAACCGGCCAGCCGCCGGCCCGGCCGGGAACGATCCGTCGAAACCGTTTCGCGGCTGCCTGGGCGAACCTCCGCCGAGGGCCCGTGGGCGGGTCGGTCGTCACGTTCGTCGGTATCGGCACGAGGAGATGTCGACTTTAGTTCATTCAGACGGGACAAGGAATCGCCGGCGCCTGTCCGAAGGCGTCGAGCGATGATCAAGTCTCTCGCGCTGGCCGCGGTGCTCGGAGCCGCGCTGCTCGTCACGCTCTGCGGCGGGGAAGCCGCCGCGACGCCACCGCCCTCCGTCGCGCTACAGGGCAAAGAGGACAGGGCACGCGCCGTCGAGGCAGATGTACATGCACTCGACGTCCAACTGGGCAAGGTCGTGGACGACTGGGACGGCGCCCAGGTGCAGCTCGCGGCGACGAAAAGACAGTTGGCGGCCAACAAGGTCGATCTTGCGCAGGCGCAGCGTCTGCATCTGCTTGCCGATCGCCGCGTCGCGCGGCGCCTTGTCGCGCTCTACGAGAGCGAGCAACCCGACGTCGTCCAGTTGCTCGTCGACGCGAGGAGCCTCTCGGAGGTGATCGATGTCGCTCAGTACTCACACGACGTCGCCGCCTCCGACCGCCGGATCGCCGACGAGGCGCGCCGGTCGAGAGACCGGCTGGCCGCCGCGAGCATCTCGCTTCGCGAGACCGAGCACGAACGGCTCCTGACCGTCGACCGGTTGAATCGCAAGCGCGCCCAGATCGGCGCGATGCTCGGCAAACGTCGCACGCTCCTCGCGTCGATCCAATCGGAGGTGGCGACGCTGAAGGCGCGCGAGCTGGCCGAGCAGCGCAGGCTCGCGGCCGAGGCGGCCGCTCGACTCGCCCGGCGACAGGCAGAGCTGCGCGCGGCAGCGGAGGCACGTGCGCGCGACGCGGTCGCGGCATCGAAGGCCGCCGAGGCGCCGCGGCCCGCGCCGACTCCGAGCACCACGGTCGCAGGCCGGCCCACCGTCGCGTCAGCACCGGCGACGACCGGTGCCGTCACGACGACAGCGACCCCGGCGACGACGACCTCGGCGGCGCCGGTCGCGCCGCCGGCACCCTCACCCGGCGGCGGCCATCCAGCCGCGGCAACAGCCGCGCTCGCCTATCTCGGCGTGCCGTACAAGTGGGGAGGCGCCTCGCTGAGCACCGGCTTCGACTGCTCCGGTCTCACCATGTAC
>Ga0207657_10002723_pt1 | contig 19034 bp, 17 predicted proteins | sample KBSC33metaG_FD_184316 | JGI IMG/M metagenome (GOLD analysis project Ga0207657, IMG submission 184316) | Corn rhizosphere microbial communities from Kellogg Biological Station, Michigan, USA - KBS C3-3 metaG (SPAdes) (version 2) | ecosystem: Host-associated > Plants > Roots > Rhizosphere > Soil ... | reverse complement strand
GGCGCCGGAGGCCAGGAACGCGGGAAACCAGTCGGTCAGGTGACGAACCACGTCGCGAGCGGCCCACCCCGGGACCGGCGAGGGCACGTCCCAGGAACGGGTAGCGCGGACGCGTTCGGTGAACAGGCCCGCCACCTGCTGGTGCCGCTCGGCCGGGCGGTCAGATAGCGCCATCGGCGAGCATCCTGTCTAGCTTGGCGTAACCCTCGTCGACGCCGACCTCCATGCCGCTGCGCAGCCACGCGTCGCGGCTGTCGAAGCTGTCGACCAGCGACTGCGTCCGCAGCCGCGTGCGGCCGTCGCCTAGGTCCTCGAACCACAGCGTCTCCAGCGCGACTCCGTCGGGATCGCCCTCGAACGTGAAGGTCTGCACGATGCGGTCCGGCCGTACCTCGTGGAAGCAGCCGTGGAACCAGTACTCCGTGCCGTCGTGCACCGAGGCGTACCGCCAGCTGCCGCCGGTCTGCGCGTCCCAGTGCTCGATCCGGGTGTCCATGGCGTCGGGACCCACCCACCGCGCGAACAACGCGGGATCGGTGTGGGCGCGCAACAGCTGCGCGGGTGTGGCCGCGAAGTCACGAGTCATCCGGATGACCGGAAGCTTCGGGTCGGCTTCGATGACCGTCTCCGTGATCTTGTTCATGCTCATCTCCCCTCATCTCCGCCAGGACGGCGTCCAGGCGGCGGTAGCGTTGCTCGACCCGGGCCCGGTGGCGCTCGATCCAGGTGTCCATCAGGTCGAGGGCCTGGACCTCCAGGCGCACCGGCCGGGGCTGCGGCCCGGGCGGCCTGCTGACGAGCCCGGCGTCCTCGAGCACCCGCAAGTGCTTGTAGACGGCCTGCAGCGACATCTGGTACGGCTCGGCTAGCTGGCTCACGGTCGCGTCGTCCGCCGAGAGCCTGGCCACCATGTCGCGCCGGGTCGGATCCGCGAGGGCGGCGAAGACCAGAGACAGCGTGTCCGCGGTCATCGCGTCCCCCGTTTCAACTCGCTGGTTGAAACGACCATACGACGTCGGCGGCCTACGTGTCAACCCTGCGGTTGAAAGTGCTGATCATAGCGAGCGGTTTCTGTTGCGGCGATATCCGGTATTCAATGGGTCTACCGGGGACCCTGGGCGGCGGAGGTGTGCCCCCGCCTTATCGCCGTGTAGCCGGGAAGGGGGCTTCGATGGCGACGCGTCTCGGCGACCTGCTGGACGACGCGCGGCGCCGGACCTTCGTAGGCCGTCGGCGCGAGCTGGCCAGCTTCGACGACGTCCTGCTGGGCCGTTCGGCCCGGCGGGTCCTGCTGGTGCACGGCCCGGGCGGCATCGGCAAGACCACCCTGCTGCTGGAATACTGCACCCGGGCGCGGGACGCGGGCCGGACCGTCCTGCTGCTCGACGCGCGCGAGGTCGATCCCTCGCCCGAGGGATTCGAGGACGCGGCGGCGGCCGCGCTCGGCCGCCCGTTCGGGACCGAGACCGGCCGGCGCCTGAGTGAGCTGGTCACGGGCGGCGTCCTGCTGGTCGACGGCTACGAGCAGCTCGGCCCCATCGACGGCTGGCTGCGCCAGGCGTTCCTGCCCGCGCTGCCGGCCGACTGCGCGGTCGTGCTGGCCGGCCGCGAGGCCCCCGCCGCGCCCTGGCGCAGCGATCCCGGCTGGCGCTCGGTGGTCGGGGTGCACCGCCTCGGCGACCTCGACGAGGCGGAGAGCGGCGAGCTGCTCGAGCGCGCCGGGGTGGCGTCGGCGGCCCGGCCGCAGCTGGTGCGGCTGGGGCGCGGCCACCCGCTGGCCATGGCGCTGCTGGCCGACATCGCCGTCACCGGCACCGTGCCCGACCGCCTCGCCGAGGTCCCGGACCTGGTCGCGGCGCTGCTGGAGTCGCTGCTCCGGGGCGCGCCCGCGGACGCGCACATGACCGGGCTGGCCGCCTGCGCCATGGCCTGGCTGACGACCGAGGAGCTGCTCCGGCAGGTGGTGGGGGCCGCGGCGGGCGAGGTGTGGGCGTGGCTGGAGCGGCGGCCGTTCGTCATCCGCGGGCCGAACGGGCTCTTCCCGCACGACCTGGCCCGCGACGTGCTCGACGCCGAGTTCGAGCGCCGCTGGCCCGAACGGTACCGCGCGCTGCACCGCGTCGTTCACGACCACGTGGTCGCCAGCCTGCGTTCGGCCACCGGACCCGACCGGCAGATGCTGGCGCAGCACCTTTTGTACCTGCACCGCGGCAGCCCGTTCAACGAGGTCATCGGCTCGCTGCGGGCGCAGGGTTCGGCCGCGGTGGTCCCCGCGCGCCGGGAGGATCACGAGCCGGCGCTGTCGCTCATCGAGCACTTCGAGGGCCAGCGCAGCGCCCGGCTGGCCGAACGGTGGTTCGCGGAGCAGCCGGAATCCCTCAGCGTGGTGCGGGACCACCAGGGCCTGGCCAGCTTGGTCTTCCACGTCATGCACCCGACCGGCTCGCCGATGGAGGACCGCGATCCGGTCATCCGGGCGGTGCTGGACCACGCGGCGCGGCAGGGCCCGGCCCGCCCGGGTGAGCAGATCTGCATCGGGCGGTTCCTGGCCGGCCGGCGCGGGTACCAGAGCGATCCGTACGCGGTGCTGGCCGGCCCGGTGTCGTCGCTGATCGAGTGGGTGTCGCGCCCGCTGGCGTGGTCGTTCATCGCGATCGTCGACGACGCCACCTGGGGGCCGATCTTTGACTACATCGCATTCACCCGGCAGCTGGAGGTCGAGTTCGACGGCCGGGTGCACGTCGTCTACGGCAACGACTGGCGGCGCCTGCCGGCTGGCACCTGGCTCGACCTGATGAGCGAGCGGGAGCACTCGGGCGGCACCGGTCCGCCGCCGGCGTCCCTGCTGCGCCCTCCCCCGCTGGACCGGGCGCGCTTCGCCGCCGCGGTCAGGTCGGCGCTGCCGGATCTGCACCGACCCGCCCGGCTGGCCGCCAGCCCGCTGATGGGCTCGTCGCTGGTAGCCCTGTCGACGGCAGCGGAGCCCGGCGGCGCAAGCGCCGAACGGCTCCGCGCGACCATCGAGGACGCCATCGGCTGCCTCGGCGACCAGCCGCTCGAGGCCGTACTGCGGCGCACCTTCGTCCGCGGTGCGCCCACCCAGGAGGCCGCCGCCGAGGTGCTCGGCCTGCCCTTCAGCACCTACCGGCGTCACCTGGCCAAGGCGGTGGAGCAGCTCACCGACGTGCTGTGGGCGGTGGAGATCGGCGAGGTGCGGTTGTCCTCCCCAGGTGAACAGCTGAGCAGCGATTGAGCACCATCTGGCCTGGAGACTGAGCACCGCGCGGGCCGATGCTGACGGGTACCGAAGTCGATACCCGGAGGTGCACGGTGGCGGAGATACTTGTACTGGGCGCGGGCCTGTGTGGTTTGTCCACGGCCATGCTGCTGGCTCGCGATGGTCATCAGGTGACGGTCCTGGAGCGCGACCCGGCCGCCCCGCCGGAGCCGGCGCAGGCGTGGGAGGCGTGGGAGCGCCGGGGAGTTAATCAGTTCCGCCTGCCGCACGTCATGCTGCCGCCCTGGCGGGCCAGGATGGAGCGGGAACTGCCGGAGGTCCTCGACGAGGTGCTGGCCGCGGGCGGGCTGCGGCTCGACACGCTGGCCATGCTCCCGGAGTCGCGGCGCGGCCCGCGGCGCGACGGGGACGAGCGCTTCAAGACCGTCACCGCGCGCCGCCCGGTGCTGGAGGCGGCGGTGGCCGCCGTGGCCGGCCGCACGCCCGGCCTCACCATCCGCCGCGGCGTCGCCGTGACCGGCCTGCTCGCCGATTCGCCAGCACGGGCGCGCGCCGCCCAGGTCAGGGGCGTGCTGACGGCCGGCGGCCAGGCGCTGCGCGCCGACCTGGTGGTCGACTGCTGCGGCCGGCGCTCGCCGCTGGGGTCATGGCTGGAGGCCATCGGCGCCCCGCGGCCGGCCGAGGAGCAGGAAGACTGCGGCTTCTTCTACTACGGCCGGCACTTCCGGACGCGGACCGGTGAACTGCCCCGGGCCGAGACGAACCTGCTCCAGCACTACGACTCGGTGTCGGTCCTGACGCTGCCGGGGGACAACGGCACCTGGAGCGTGGTCTTCACCACCGCGAGCCGGGACCGGCACCTGCACGCGCTGCGCGAGCCTGACCGCTGGGACGCCGCGCTGGCGCGCTACCCGCTGGCGGCGCACTGGCGGGACGGCGAGCCGATCACCGGCGTCGACGTGATGGCCGGCCTCGAGGACCGGCACCGCCGCCTGGTGGTCGACGGGGTCCCGGTCGCCACCGGTGTGGTGGCCGTCGGCGACGCCTGGGCCTGCACCAACCCGTCGCTAGGACGGGGCGCCACGATCGGCCTGCTGCACGCCTGCACCCTGCGGGACGTGCTGCGCGACGTCGGCCCGGACGACCCGGAGAAGCTGGTCCGGCGGTTCGACGAGGTGACCGCCGCGGTGGTGGAGCCGCTGTACCGGACGACGCTGTGGTTCGACCGCAACCGGCTGGCCGAGCTCGCCGCCGACGCCGGCACGGCCGGGCAGGCCGGCGATCCGCGGTGGGCGGCCGGCAAGGCGCTGTTCGCGGCCAGCCTGGCCGATCAGGACCTGGCCCGCGAGTACCTGTCGGTGGCACTGCTGCTCAGCCCGGCTGACGAGGTGTTCGCCCGGCCGGGCGTGGCCGAGCGGGTGATGCGGCTCGGGGCCCACGCCCCGCGATACCCGCTGCCCGGGCCGAACCGGCGGGAACTGCTCGCCGCCATCAGCGGCTAGAGGAGGCAACCATGCCGATGCAACTGGACGGCATCACCCTGACGGCCGATGACCACGGCGCCGGCCGGGCCGCCGTGGATGTCCAGGCGATCCGCCGGCATTTCGTGTTCCCCGAGGTTGGCCGCGTGGTGACGAATAATGCGGCGAGCACCCAGCCGCCGGATGAGCTGCTCGAGCTCTACCGGTCGCTCGCCGCCGGATACGAGAACGTCCACCGGGGGCAGTCCGATGCCTCCCGGGCGATGACCGCGCTGTTCGAGGAGTCCTACGATACGATCGCGCGATTCCTGGGCGCACCGGGCCGGGCCAGTATCGCGCTGTACCGGAACACCACCGAGGCCATCAACGCGGTCATGTACTCGCTGCTGACCGAGTTCCGCGACGGCGACAACGTGGTGACCACGATGATGGAGCACAACTCCAATTACGTCCCGTGGTATGCGATGTGCCGGGAGATCCTGCCCCGGCTGGGGCGGCGGGTGGAATACCGCCTGGCGCGCTTCGACCCGGGCACCGGCGAGCTCGACCTTGATCACCTGGCGTCGCTGATCGACGCGCGTACCAAGCTCGTGTGCTGCACCGGCGCGTCGAACTTCCTCGGCACCCGCATTCGGCTGCCAGCGGTCCGCGCGCTGGCCGACGGCAGCGGGTACCGGCAGCCAGGCGGTGAGCGACGCTCGTACCTGCTGGTCGACGCCGCCCAGCTGGTGCCGGGGTCGTTCGTCGACGTGCAGGCGCTGGACGTGGACTACCTGGCGTTTTCCTTTCACAAGCTGCTGGCGCCGTTCGGCGTGGGTGTGCTGTACGCCAAGGAGCACCTGCTGGCGTCGTCGCTGCCGTTCCTGTACGGCGGGGACATGATCGCCGAAGGGCGCGTGTTCCCGGACCGGGTCGGCTACACCTGCCTGCCCTGGAAGTACGCCGCCGGAACGCCCAACATCTTGGGCGCGATCGTCTCCGCCCAGGCGCTGCGCATCCTGCTGGACCTGGCGCTCTCGCCAGAATGCCCCGCCTACTTCGGGACCGGCAAGCCCATCGAACGCGCTGCCGTCGAGTCCGCGATGGGCCGCGTCTCGGCGTGGAACCGGCAGCTCACCAGCAGGGCACTGGACGGGCTCGGCGCCATCCCCGGGATTACGATCTACGGGCCCCGCGATCCGGCGCGCCGCACCTCGCTGGTCGCGTTCAACGCCGCCGGGCGCGACCCGGTGGCCCTGGCCGAGGGCCTGAACCGGGCCGGAGTGGAATCACGCGCGGGCTGCCACTGCGCCACGCTCGCCCACCACGCGCTCGAACTGACCCCGCGCGGAAGCTGCCGCCTGAGCTTCTACCTCTACAACACCCTGGACGAGGTCGATCAGGCGGTAGCTGCGGTGGCCGCCATCGCCGCCGACCCGAGCAGGCCTGCTGAGAGGGGATTCCCATGGACGGGATAAACACGGCCGTGCGTGCTGGCCCGCCGGTCAATGACCTGGTGACCCGTGCGGGAAATGGCGACAAGCAGGCCTGGGACACCCTTGTCGAGCGGTACGCCCCGCTGATCTGGTCCATCTGCCGCAGGCACCGGCTAAGCAGCGCCGACGCCGACGACGTCGGCCAGAGGGTCTGGCTGCAGCTCGTGAGCCAGCTAGACAAGATCCGCGATCCCGCCGCACTCCCCGGCTGGCTGGCTACCGCGACCCAGCGGGAATGCGGCGCGATCCGGCGCGCCACGCGCAGATCGCAGGCTCTTGGCCGTGTGCCAGACGCCAAGCACATCCCCGGCCAGCAGACCGAAATGGCCGAGCAAGAGCTGCTGACGGGCGAGCGGCATGCAGCGCTGCGCGAGGCGTTCACCCGCCTGCCCCCATGCTGCCAGCGGCTGATCGCCGTGCTCACGGAGGATCCACCCGTGCCGTACGCCCAGATCAGCGCCAGGCTGGGCATCCCGATCGGGAGCATCGGGCCAAGCCGCCGCCGCTGCCTGGACAGGCTGCGCCGCGATCCGGCGATCACCGCTCTGCTCGCCGCCATCCGCTAGCCGCGCTCCACCCGGCGGAACGCCAGCCACAGGCCCGACAGCACGATCGCGAACACCGGCAGCCAGGCCAGCCGTTCGGCCACCCACAGGCCGCCATCCGGGGCGGTCAGCAGACCCGGCACCCGGCCGATCAGCAGGCCGACGGAACTGACCGTGACAAACGCCGTCTGGTGCCACAGGAACAGGGTCATCGCCGACAGGTTGACCATGGCGATCGCGGCCCAGGCCAGGGGGCGGCGCATCAGCCGCGCCAGCCGGTCGCGCAGCAGCAGGGCCAGGCCGCACTGGGCGACCCCGAAGGCCACCGCGGCCAGGGTGGGCGGGTTCAGGTTCGAGATGCGGGCTCCGTTCACGCCGACCATGCTGGCCGGGTACCCGGCCCAGGCGATCAGCGCGGCGGTGGCGGCGGCGCCGCCGACCAGCATCAGCGCGGGGACCCGCCGGCCGCGCAGCGATCCCTGGGCCCAGGCGATGCCGAGCAGGTAGGGGACGAGCCAGCCAGCGGCGACGTTGACCCAGCCCACCCAGCCGGGCCCGTGCAGGCCGAACCGAACCAGGTCGGTGACGGCCACCACGCCGGCCGGGAAGGCCGCCGCCCACGCGCCGAACCGCCGGACCAGCCCCAGGGCCGCCGGGGTCAGGGCGGTCAGCCCCGCGTACACGCCCAGGAACCACAGCGGGCTGATGACCAGGAACAGCAGAGTGTGCACGGTGGTAGCCGGGACACCCGCCAGCAGCATGCCGGCCGTGACCGGGACCCAGACCGCGGCCAGCGCCGCGACCGGGCGCGCCAGCCGGATCATGCGCTTCCGCAGCCAGGGGAGGTACCCGCCGCGGTACCCCCGGGCCGCGGAGTAGCCGCCGACCAGGAAGAACACCGCGAGCGTCTGGAAGATCCAGGACACCGGGGCCAGCCACGGCATCGAAGCCAGCGGGCTGTCGTCGTGCAGCACCGTCCCGTGGTGGCTGCTGCCGGTCACCAACGCGGTGACCAGCCAGTGGCCGCCGATGACCCCCGCGATGGCCAGGGCCCGCAGCGCGTCGACCGCGCGGTCGCGCTGCGGCGGCGTCGCCGTGTCGATGCGCCGGGCAAGCTGGCGGGCCTGCGCTAGGGCGGTCATCGGGTCACCGCCGCGGGGTCGCCCAGCGCGATGGAGGTCAGGTTGCGCAGCGAGACCGAGCCCGGGTCCAGGTAGCCGCTGTGGCCGCTGTCACCGGTGGCGAAGACGCGCGCACCGAACCCGTTCGACATCGGGTCGGCGCCGAAGCCGAGCCCGAACAGCTGGATGTGCGGCACGAACCTGATCGAGTCGCCGCTCTCCCGGCCGGCCCACACCCGGGCCCTGGTGTGGAGCGAGGCCACCGAGGAGGCGTCCATCCCCGGGCTGCCGAACACCGCGATGTCGGTGACCGGCAGGTGCGGCGCGGCCAGCCCGCAGACCACCGACCCGTAGCTGTGGCACAGCAGCGCGACCCGGTCGCCGTGCCGGGCCAGCGCGGTGACCAGCGGCCGCAGGGCCTGCGCCCCCTGCCCGGCGTCGCCCGAGGTCATCACGCCCGGGCTGAGCATGGCCGGGGCGGGGTAGCCGAGCCAGGCGATGACCGCCAGCCGCTCCCCCGGATCGAGGCGGCGTGCCTGCGCGGCGAGCGCCTCGGCGCCGCCGCCCGGCGACGCCGGTCCCCGGGAGAAGAACGTGGCCAGCGTCGTGTCGGAGCCCGGCACCAGGATCGCGACTCGCGTCGCGGTGGCCAGGTTGCCGATGACCATGGCGGCTACGCCCTGGCCGTTCGGGTTGAAGAACAGCACCTGCCGGGGGGCCAGGCGGGCTAGGGCGCTGGCGAGCTGGCTGTCCCGGTGGCGGATAGCCGCCCGTTCGGCCGTCTTGATCGCCCTGGCCTCGGCCGTGTAACGGTCCGATAGGGCGCTGGCCGTCAGCGCGGGGGGTGCCTGGGGCACGGCGGCCGTGCTGGATGGCCAGGCCGCGGCCGTCGTGCCGAACATGGCCACAGCGACCAGCGGCGCGGCGGCCAGGTAGCGGAGTCTCATCGTGGCGTCCTTCCTGCGTGATCGCGTTTACGGTCAGGAAGCTACGGACGCCGATGCGTAGCCGGCGTCGGCCAGGCGAACCCATTGCCGGCCTGCCCCGCGGGTATGAGGCCGGTGGCGCGGGCCCGCCCCTCGGGGTGCCGCCGACCGCCACCGGGCCGGCCCACCCCTACTGGGGTAGGGGCTCACAGATACGCCGCGCGGGGGACGAGGTTCCGGGGTCAGCGCGCCTACGCTGATGAACATGGAACAGAACGCCGTGCGCAGGTTCGCGGCGACGTTCGTGACCGACACCACGATGCCGCCGACCCCGCGTCCCAGCTGGCTGCGGCGCGGGCGGTACGACCTCGTCGAGGTCGCCGACGTGATCATCGCGCTGATCTGCTTCGCGGCCACCAACTCGACGCTGACCAACGCGAACGCCGGCCACCATGGCCACCACGCGACCAGCGTGCTGGTCCTGCTCGCGTTCGTCGTCAGCGCGCCGCTCGTGCTGCGCACGCGGTTCCCGCTCAGCGCGTGGGCGGTTTCCGCGGCGGCCATCATCTTTACCAGCCTGGTGATCCCGCCGGGCTCGCTCGGCGGGACGGACGTCCCGGTGGCGGGCGCACTCGTCTACGGCCTGTGCCTGTACGCGGTGGCGCTCCGCTGTCGGCCGCGGATCGTGGCCGCCGCGGCGGCCGTCACGGTGGCCTGGGCGGCGTTCGTCGATCCCGGGCTACTGGCCCAGGTTGTCTTCCTGGCCGCGGTCCCCATCCTCCTCGGCGTCGTGGTCCGGGTGCGACGCAGCGGGGCGCGCCAGCTCGAGGAGCAAGAGCGCCGGCACTCCGGCGAGCGCGCGCTGCTCGAGGAGCGGCAGCGCATCGCCCGGGAGCTGCACGACGTGGTCGCCCACCACATGTCGGTGATCGCGATCCAGGCCGAAGCCGCGCCCTACAAGACCGCCGATCCGCCGCCGGAGCTGGTGGAGAGCTTCGGCGAGATCAGGGCCAGCGCGCTGGCCGGGCTGGCCGAGCTGCGCCGGGTGCTCGGCGTGCTGCGCACTGGCGAGCCTGGCACCGCGCCTCAGCCCGGGCTGGCCGAGCTCGACACCCTGCTCGACTCGGCTCGCAGCGGCGGCGTGTCGGTCGCCGTGACCTGCAGCGGGAACCCCGTGGACCTGCCGGAGGGCGTCGACCTGTCCGCGTATCGCATCGTGCAGGAGGCGCTGAGCAATGCGATGCGGCACGCGCCGGGCGCGCGCGTGCAGGTGCAGCTGGCGTACCGACCCGACCGCCTGGCGCTCGAGATCCGCAACGATGCCGTCGCCTCGGTGCTGGTGACCAGCGGGGCCCGCGCGGGCGGGGGCGGGCACGGCCTGGTCGGCATGCGGGAACGCGCCACGATGCTGGGCGGCAGCCTGGACGCGGGCCCGACCGGAGACGGGGGATTCCGGGTGGCCGCGGTCCTGCCGGTGCGCCACCCCGAGGAGGAAACGTGACGATCCGGGTGCTGGTGGCCGACGACCAGGGCATGGTCCGGTCGGGCTTCTCCATCCTGCTCAACGCGCAGCCCGACATCGAGGTGGTCGGCGAGGCCGTCAACGGCCAGGAGGCCGTCGCCCGGGTCGCCGACCTGTGCCCCGACGTCATCCTCATGGACGTCCGCATGCCGGTGATGGACGGCCTGCAGGCCACCCGGCAGATCGCGGCGGCCGATGGCGCGCCCCGGATCCTGGTCCTGACCACCTTCGACCTGGACGACTACGTGTACGAGGCGCTGCGCGCCGGCGCCAGCGGCTTCCTGCTCAAGGACGCCTCGGCCGGCGAGCTCGCCGCGGCCGTCCGGGTGGTCGCGGCGGGCGACGCGCTGCTGGCCCCCGGGGTGACCCGCAGGCTGATCGCGGAGTTCGCCCGGCTGGGCGCGCCCCGGGCCGCCAGCCGCAAGAACCTGGATGACCTGACCGAACGCGAGACCGAGGTGCTGGCCCTGGTCGCCCGCGGCATGTCCAACGCCGAGATCGCCGGCCACCTGGTCGTCGCGGAGCAGACGGTCAAGACCCACGTCAGCCGCATGCTGATGAAGCTCGCGTTGCGCGACCGCGCCCAGGCCGTGGTCTACGCCTACGAGAGCGGCCTCGTCCGCGCCGGGGAGTAGCCGCGTGCCCGGCCGAGCCCGCCGCGCCGATGTGGCCTTTGCCGCGGCGGCTTGCGTCGTGCTCGCCGGGTACAACAACCTGGCGGGAGCCCGGCCCTGGCACCGGCGGTGGTATCCGGCGGTCAATGCCCTGGCCGCCTCGGTCGCCCTCGGCGCCGCGGCCGCCAGCGGGCTAACCGCCTCCGACCTTGGCCTGCGCCGGGACCGGCTGCGGGCCGGGCTCAGGTGGGGATCGGCGGCGGCCGCGCCGGTCGTGGCCGCGCTCGGGCTGGCCGCGGTGACCCCGGCGACCCGGCCCCTGCTCGACGATCAGCGGATCGCCGGCCTGGACCGGCGTCAGCTCGCCTACGACGTGCTGCTGCGCATCCCGGTCGGCACCGTCGCCTGGGAGGAGATCGCGTTCCGTGGAGTGCTCCGGGCCGCACTGCGCCGGGTGCTGGCCGAGCCCGCGGCGACCGCGGTGGGCAGCGCGGTCTTCGGGCTGTGGCATATCCGTCCGACCGCCGAGGCGCTGGCCGTTAACCGGCTCGCGGCCGGCCGGGGTGCCCGGATCCTGGCCGTCACCGCCGTGGCGGCCGGGACCGCGGGGGCGGGCGCGCTGCTGTGCGTGCTGCGGGAACGCTCCGGCAGCCTGGCCGCGCCGGTCCTGCTGCACCTGGCGGCCAACGGCACGGGGGCTCTGGCCAGCGCCCTGGCGTCAAGGATGCAGGAAGATGCTGGGCTGGCCGGTGCCGGAGACGTAGAGGTGGTCGCGGGCCCGGGTGCAGGCGACGTATAGGACGCAGCGTTCGCGTTGCAGGTCCAGGGCGTGGGTGGCGGCGTCCTCGGCGGGCGGGGTGACCGCGGCTGGTTCGGGGACCAGGCCCTGCTCGACGCCGATGACCGCGACGGCCTGGAACTCCAGGCCCTTCATCGCGTGCATGGTTCCGGCCCGAACGGCCTTGGTATCACCTCGCCCGTTCAGCGAGACCGTCTCGATGCCCGCGAGCCGCAGCGCTTCGCGTGCCTCGCGGACCAAGGCGGCGGACCGGGCGGCCACGCCGATGGCATGAGGCTCGATGCCGTCGGATAGCCACGAGCCGATCCGTTCGGTCAGAAGACTGAATTCCTCGGCCCGTGAGACGGTCAGCCTTTGCTGCGGGCGCGGCCCGTGCATGGGCGACCGGTAGCCGATCAGCGAGTCCACCTCGCCGTCCAGGCCGGTCACCGGGTCCGTGCCGAGCAGCGGCACGGCCCAGGCCAGGATCTCCTGGGTGGTCCGGTAGTTCAGGGACAGCCGCCGGCTCCGGCCGCGCACGCTGATCCCGAGGCTGATCAGGGAGACCCGGTTGTCGTAGACGCGCTGGTGCGGGTCGGCCGCGATGAACAGGTCGTCCGGGCCGGGCGCGACGGCGGCGCGGAGCAGGCGCCACTGGGCTGGGTGCAGGTCCTGGGCCTCGTCCACCAGGATGTGGCGGTAGGCCGGCGTACCCGCCTGGCGGAGCAGGCGGGTGGCCTCGTTGGCCAGCTGCAGGTGGGTGGTCTGGCCGGCGGTTCTCAGTCCGGCGGTGACCTGCTGGGTGGCCTGCCAGACCTGGCTGCGCTGGGCCTTGGAGAGCGGGCGGCCGCGGCCGGTGCGGGCGCAGGTCAGGTAGGCCTGTTCGGTGTGCAGGTCCTGGGCCAGGATGATCTGTTCCCACTCGTTTTTGAGGAACGCGAGGGTGAAGAGTGTGGCTGTGGCGGCTTCGGCCCAGCGGGTGCGGAGGGTGCGCTCGTCGGCGATGACGGGGGTTCCGCGGGCTTGCCTGACGATGCGGTAGGCGAGGCGGTCGACGTTCAGGACCTCGATCTTCTCGCGGATCCGGGGGTCAGGGATGAGGAGACCGAGCTGAGCCTGGAGGGCTTCGGCTAGGTTGCCGGCGAAGGTGGTGACCAGGATGGGCGCCGCGGAGCGTTCGGCCAGGAAGGCGGCGCGGTGCAGGACGGTGACCGTCTTGCCGGTGCCGGGGCCGCCGGTGACCTGGGCGGAGCCGGAGTAGCCGGGGTGGTAGGCGATCTGGCGCTGGTCCGGGTGGAGGAAGGTGCGCCATGTTCCGAACGGCTGGGCCAGGATGAGCTGAAGTCCCTCCGGGCTGGACACGTAAGCGTCCGCCATGTCGTGCGGAAGGACTGTGACCAGGCAGTACGTGTCTCCGGTCGCGGGCGCGAGGACGATGCCGCGCCAGGGGCCGTCCAGCGGCATGATGCGGAGCTGGTCGTTCTGGGGGTGCTGGGATGTCTCCAGGTACTGGGCTGGGTGCGGGTGCCGGGCGAAGGTGGCGATCGCCTGGTCGACGGAGCGCTGGACGCGCTTATCCAGCCTCACGTATTCCGTCAGGAAGTCTTTCGAGATCGCCAGCCGTGCCACCAGGGCATGGTACGGGTCGGCACGGACCTTAGGTTGCGGTTCGCGGGGGGCGTATTGCTCTTATGCGTCGCGGGTGATCATCCGCCACGCGCCGATGACGGACCAGCCGACGATCCAGCCGACGATGACCGAGATCATCGCCCAGGTCGGCATCGGTGGTATGCCGAGGGCTCCCCGGCCGCCGAACAGCACCCGGCCAGGGCCGCCCGGGCCGCCGCCGGTGCCCGGTGCTAGTGCGGCCGGGCGGAGCTGGTCCATCGCGAGGCCGACGACGAGTCGCTGACCGTCCAGGAAGTACGGGATCACGTGGTTGGCCAGGATCGGGGTGACGATGATCTCGAGCCCGATCAGCGTGATGGTCGTCAGCGTTCGCTGCCCGGTCAGCGAGCCGAGACCGAGCCCGACCACGAACCCGATCCCGACCTCGAGCGCGAGCCAGAGTCCGATCTTGGCCATTTCATTGGCCGCCGGATTCGAGCCGCCGACCTCATTGGATACGTAGTCCTGGTAGAGGGTGGCGATGTTTTGGTCGATCGCCGAGTCGATCTGCGCCGCGCCGGGCGCCGGGCCTGGGCCCAGGGGAACGACGTTGACGGCCTGCCGCGGATGTTGCAGGAGCCAGCTCTGCAGCTCGGCCTGGTCGAAATGCTCAGGGACCGAGACGCCGCCTACGCTCACCGACGTGGGTTGCGGGACGCCTGCATAGCTGGTGACCAGGCAGAGGGCGGTGAAGGCCACCGCCACGAGCGGAAGGATGATCGCCAGGCCGGCCGGGATGCGGGCCAGATAGAGGGCCAGACGCGACCGGCCGGTGATCACGAGGTGGCGGAACATGCCCTCGCTCAGATCTGTCGTCCCGGCGGACGCGCCGAGCGCGGCGGCGCTGAGGAACCCGAACTCGGCCATCAGGTTGGCCAGGGCCTGGAAGATGCCGGGGCTGCCGGCCGGCCCGTAGCTGGCGGGATCGACCGCGTGGAAGATCAAGCGGAGGCCAAGGATGAGGACCGTCGGCCCGACGGTCAGCAGCGCGACGACGATGATGAGGCCGCGGCGCTTGCGCAGTTCCAGGTTCTTCGTGGCGATGAGCGGCCAGCTGGGCGCCCAGGTAACGGTCATGACGGCTCTCCCAGCCGGCTCGTCACTGACAAGAACCAGTCCTCCAGCGACGTCCGGATCTCCTGAAGGCCGTAGACCGCGATCCCCGCCCCGACGAGCCGCCGGTTGATGTCGGCGACGAGCTCCCGCGACGCTCCGGCGGGCAAGGTGATGGTCAGCCCGGATTCGGTGAGGGTAGCGCCCGCGGCGACCCCGGCTTCGTCGATGAGCTTCGCCGCCTGGGCCGGTTCGGCGCAGTCCACCTGGACCACGGTGCCCGCACCACGGGTCAGCTCGTCAATCGGGCCCTGACGGATCACCCGCCCGTGGTCGACGATCGCCACCGCATCGCAGGTGCGTTCCACCTCGTCCAGCAGGTGCGACGACAGCATGACCGTTCGCCCCTCCTCGACCAGGCTCTGGATCATCTCCCGCATCTCGTGCATCCCGGCCGGGTCGAGCCCGTTCATCGGCTCGTCCAGGATCAGGAGCTCCGGGTCACCGAGCAGGCACGCGGCCACCCCCAGGCGCTGGCGCATGCCCATCGAGTAACTCGCCACTTTGTCACCGGCTCGGCCGGCCAGGCCGACCCGGGCCAGCGACGGCACGATCCGGCTGTCCGCGTCGCCGCCCCTGGCCGCGGCCAGCAGGCGGAGGTTCTCCTGCCCGGTCAGGTGCGGGTGGAAGCGAGGCTCGTCGACGATCGCGCCGACCCGGGCGAGGGCCCGCCTGCGCTGCGCCGGGACCGGGCGGCCGAGCAGGGACATCGTGCCGCTGGCGGCCCGGGTGAGGCCGAGCAAGGTGCGGATCAGCGTGGTCTTGCCCGCACCGTTCGGCCCCAGGTAGCCGAAGGCGGAGCCGCGCGGGACGAGCAGCTCGACCTCGTCGACGGCGACGTTGGTCCCGAACCGTTTCGTGAGGCCGTGGGTCTCGACCGCCGGGGTGGTCTGCAGCTGGATGGCGTTCACGGTGGGAATCGTGCTCCCATCGGCGACTCGCTGTCATCGTGCGGGAGGATCATCTCTTGCGTCATCCCCGAGGCTGACGCGGGGTTGGTTAGGCCGTGGTGACGAGCCCGGATTCGTAGGCGAGGACGACGAGCTGGGTGCGGTCGCGGGCACCGAGCTTGGTCAGGATCCTGCTCACGTGCGTCTTGACCGTCGGGAGGCTCACGTGCAGCGTCTCGGCGAGCTCGGCGTTGGAAAGCCCCCGGGCGACCAGCGACAGCACCTCGCGCTCGCGCTCGGTGAGGTCGTCCAGGCCCCGGGGCGTTCGCCTCGGTACCCTGGCCCCCTCGGCGAAGTGGGCGATGAGCCGGCGGGTCACGCTCGGGGCCAGGAGGGCCTCGCCGGCGGCGACGGTGCGGATCGCGCTCAGCAGTTCCTCGAGCGGGCGGCTCTTCAGCGCGAAACCGCTCGCCCCCGCCCGCAGCGCCTCGAAGACATACTCGTCCAGGTCGAACGTCGTCAGGATCAGCACCCGGGGCGCGGTCGCGGCCCGGTCGGCGGTGATCTGCCGGGTGGCCTCGATTCCGTCCATCACCGGCATCCGGACGTCCATGACCACGACGTCCGGGGCGAGGCTCGCCGCGAGCTCGACCGCCTGCCGGCCTTCGGCCGCCTCGCCGACGACTTCCAGGTCGTCCTCGGCGTCGATCAGCGACGAGAACGCGGTACGCAGCAGCGCCTGATCGTCGACAACGAGGACCCTGATCGTCACATCGCACCCTCGATCGGGACCTCGGCGATCACCCGGAAACCGCGATCGGCAGTCGGCTCGGCGACGAGCCAGCCGCCGAACGCGCCGATCCGCTCGCGCATCCCGACGATCCCGTGGCCGGTCCCGTGGCCCGGCCCGTGGGCCGGGCTGTCGTTGCCTGCCGGGTGCCCGGCTGGCCCGCCGTCATCGGTGACGCCGAGGCGGACCTGATGGGCCGAGACGGCGAGGTCGACCGTTGCGCGGGCTCCCGGCGCGTGCTTGACGACGTTGGTGAGGGCCTCCTGGACGACGCGATAGACCGACAGCTCGAGCGCCGGGGAGAGCCGGCGATCGGTCCCGGACATGTGCAGGTCCACTTGTGTCCCGGCGGCCCGCACGGTCTCCACGAGCTCCTTGACGTCGACGAGCCCCGGGGCCGGGGCCAGGGCGGCCGTTCGGGTTTCTTCGTCGCGCAGCAGACCGAGGACGACCCGGAGCTCCTCCTGGGCCGTTCGGCCTATTGTCTCGATCGATTCGAGCGCGGTGCTCGCCTCCTCCGGCCGCCTGCCCATGAGACGCCGGCCGACGCCGGCCTGGACGGTGATCACCGCGAGGGTGTGGGCCACGACGTCGTGCAGCTCGCGAGCGATGCGGACCCGCTCTTCGCGGACCTGCTGGCGGGCGAGCTCGGCCTCGGCGGCACGCTCGCGCTCCGCCTGCTCGGCGAGTCCGGCCTGATAGCGCCGCCGGGCCGCGACACTGTCGCCGATGAACCAGGCCGCCGCCAGCGGCAGGAGGGCTTCGATGGCCGCGGCGGCGGGAGATGCCATCGGGACGGTGAGCGTCGCGTATACGAGCGCTCCGCCGAGGGCGGCAGCACTGACCGCGGCGGCGGTGATCGACACCCGTCTCGGCAGCCGTGAGGCGGCAAAGTACGAGGCGAACCCCAGCACGATGCCGAACGGCAACGTGGCGATGCCTCTGGCCATGATCAGTGCGTTCGCGACGGTGGCGACCGCCAGCACGGTCAACGGCCAGCGTCGCAGCAGCGCGATCGGGCTGCAGGCCACGCCCACGAGGAGGAACTGCGGTCCGTGCTGGTGCGGGTTTGGCCCGGCCGTGACGGCCAGCGCTACCAGCGCTGTGCACACGGCGAACACGACACTGGCCAGCCACTGGCGCCGGCTGATCGCAGCGGGAAGAGTTGGGCGCAACGGGCCCCCGGCCGGATGATCCCTAGCCACGGTACTGACGCTAACCAGCGCATGGGCTAAGCACATCGGTCGCAAGGATGACGGTTCCCGCGTGCCGCTTGTCCAGCTTCGCGTATTCGTCAGACACACTTCGGCGATCGCCCGGCGGGCCACTGGTCTTGTCCTCTCCCCCGTGCCGACAATCCCCCAGCCGGCGTGTCCAGGAGGAGGATGTTAGGGCGTTCGGCGATGGGGGCGACGATGAGCGGAGGATTGCGGTTAGAAGGGGCGGCCCGCCTGGCCGTCGTAGGTGACGTGGAGCACGCCCCTGCTAGCGCTCCTAGTCCCGCCCGGCAGCCACGCGGACTAGGATATGAGTCGAATCGACTCATTGGAAGAGGACAATTGTGTCTTCGGGCGCGACAGGTTCCGGCGCGGCGGGGCGTCCGCTGACCGACTTCGAGCAGGTGCTGCTCGCCGTCATCGCCGACGAGCCGCGTTCGGGGTACGGGCTGAAGAAGATGTTCACCTCCTCACCCGCGAGCGTGTACCAGCCCAGCCCGGGTGCGTTGTACCCGGCCCTCCGGCGGCTGGAGGAGCGTGGCCTGCTGCGCGCGGAGCAGCAGGTGTCCAGCGGGCGCCGCGCGCTGCGTCTGTATCAGGTGACCGACGCCGGCCTGGCGGTGTACCTGGAGTGGCTCCGGCGGCCGGTGGTCCCGGAGACGGTGACGGCGGACCTCGGGCAGCACCTGATGCGCTTCTCGCTGATGGAGAACTACCTGGAGCGCGCCGAGGTGATGGCATTCCTGGCGGACCTGGGCGATGCTCTGGACGGGTTCGTCGCGGGGGTGGAACAGTTCGCCGCCTCGCGGCAGGGGGCGCTGGGCCAGCACGCGCTGCTGGCGTTGGAGCACGGGATCGCTACTCATCGGGCCAGCCTGGAGTGGGTCCGGTCGGCGATGGCAGCGCTCGGCGAGACGTCTGACGCTGCGTTAGCGGCGCAGTCCGCGGGTCAGGTCGGCCGGGTCAATACTCACGGCGAAGGGACGGCCAACAGCGAAGGGCGCTGACTTTTTGGCCACCAGAGCGTAACCGTCATCCCGCAACTCGAAGACGGTCAGTTCCGGCTGGGGCGGGTCCGGGTTCAGGATCCAGTACGACGGGACGCTGAACCTCTCGTACGCAGCCTTCTTCCTGTTCAGGTCGATGAGAGCGGTGCTGGGCGACCGGATCTCAACGACAAGCAGAGGTGGCTCGGTGAACTTCGCGCCGCCGATTTGGTCCATGCGGACCACCACGAGATCGGGATCGAACTCGGTCTGCGGGCTGAGCATGACGGCGGGCTCGGGCACGACACAGAGGTCTTCGGGGCAGGCGTCGGCCAGTGTGCGGAGCAGGCGCATCGCCACGAACTGGTGAATCGTCGTCGGCCTCGGACTCACGACGAGCGCTCCGTCGAGCAGTTCATACCGACGGCTATTCCCACCAAAGGTATCAAGCTTACAGGGATTGATCCCACAGTTTCGCAGAAACTGAAGCCCACCATCCCCAGCCCTGATGAGTTCCGGCTGTGGGAAACCTGCATGACCATAAACAATACTTGGGCATACAACCAGAATGATCGTGAATTTAAGTCGTCACAAACGTTGATTCGCATGTTGATAGAAGTGGCTAGCCGAGGGGGAAACTTCCTCCTGAACGTCGGCCCACAGCCGGATG
>Ga0207657_10002722_pt1 | contig 19035 bp, 18 predicted proteins | sample KBSC33metaG_FD_184316 | JGI IMG/M metagenome (GOLD analysis project Ga0207657, IMG submission 184316) | Corn rhizosphere microbial communities from Kellogg Biological Station, Michigan, USA - KBS C3-3 metaG (SPAdes) (version 2) | ecosystem: Host-associated > Plants > Roots > Rhizosphere > Soil ... | reverse complement strand
AGCGCCGGCGTCTGCTCGATCGCCTCGCGACCGCCGCAGGCGATCGCCGCCAGGGCGACGGCGTCCCGCGCCTTCGGCCCGGAGGTTCCGTAACAGACGTGCGGCTTGTCGGAGTACCGCAGCACCGAGTAGTCCATGTCCATGTGCCGGCTGTTCTCATCGAGATCGCCGGCCTCGACGGTGCCGCTCTGGTTGCAGGTGATCAGGTCGGCTGCCTGCGCCATCTTGACCAGCTCGACGTGGTCGGCGTAGGTGCCGTCCCGGCGTCCGCGCTCGAGGTCGGAGCAGAAGGGCGATCCGCCCACCGGCGTCAGCACCGGCTTCGAGTCGCCCAGCCGCACCGCCCGCTCGGGGTTACGGCCGCGCAGCGTGAACGCCCGCGGCGCCTTGGCCAGCATCTCCATCACGAACTCGCGGTCCCAGTGCACGCGCTCGCCGTCGATCTTCTGCCCGAGTCCGGACAGCATCTCGAGCGCCGCCGGGTGGCGCACGTCGGTGCCGATCTCCTCGAGCACCGTCATCGCCCGCTCGTGCACCTGATCCAGCTGGTCGGGAGTGAGCACGTCGCGGCCGGTGTCGAGGCTGAACATGCGGCGACTGTACCGCAGCCCCCGAGCGCGCCCGCCGGGTAGCCGTCAGCCCGAGCCGGCCACCACGCGCTCCACGAAGGCGGCCGCGGGCGGCGCCAGCGAAGCTCCGATGCGGCGCCCGTCGCGGCTGGCCCCGGCGCGGGCAAACGAGTGGTCGCCGCCCTCGACCGAGACGAGCTCGGCACGCGAGCCGAGGCGCTCCAGCACGCCGGTCAGCAAGGCCGGCTGCGCGAAGCTGTCGCGGGTGCCCTGGAGGAACAGCATCGGCATCTGCAGGCCGTACAGGTGCGCGTCGCGGATCTTGTCGGGCCGGCCGGGCGGGTGCAGCGGGTAGGCCAAGAACACCAGCCCGGCGGCGGGCATGCCTTCGGCCGCCGCCATCGACGCGATGCGACCGCCCATCGAGCGACCGCCGGCGAACACCGGCAGCCCTGCCGCCAGCTCGACCGCCCGCGCCCACGCCTCCCGGTAGGCCTTGATCAGCACCGGGGCGCGGTCGGGCGCCCGGCGACCGGCCCGCATGTAGGGGAAGTCGAAGCGGTGGGTGGCCACGCCCAGCTCCGCGATCTGCTCGCTGAACCCGGTCAGAAACGGCGACGTCATCGCCGACCCGGCGCCGTGCCCGAGCACCAGCATCGCCGTGGCTCCGGCCGGGTGCAGCGTCAGCTCATGATTGGCGGCCACGGGGTGGGATGATGCCAGCCATGGCCGGAACGCTCTACCTCGGCACCTCCGGGTTCGGGTACGACGAGTGGCGCCACGGCGTCTTCTACCCGGAGGGACTGCCCGCCTCGCGCATGTTGTCCTACTATGCAACGCTGTTTCGGTCGGTCGAGATCAACTACACGTTCCGCAAGTTTCCGTCGCAGAAGGTGCTCACCTCGTGGCTCCAGCAGACGCCGGAGGGGTTCCGGTTCACGCTCAAGGCCAATCAGCGGATCACGCACGTGCGACGGCTGCGCGACGTGGCCGGCGAGGTGCGCGCGTTCATGAGCGAGGCGGCCGTGCTCGGAGACCGGCTGGGACCGGTGCTGTTCCAGTGCCCGCCGACCGTGGAGTACGACGATGCGCTGCTGACGGCGTTCGCCGACGGGCTGCCGCCGGGGATCCCGGCGGTCATGGAGTTCCGCCACCCCAGCTGGCGTGCAGCCTGGCCGTTCCTGGCCGAGCGCCAGATCGCGCGCTGTGTTGCCGACACAGACGACGCTGCCGCCGGCGAGGACGAGCTGGTGTGGCAGCCATTCGGGTACCTGCGGCTGCGACGCGCGGCCTACAGCGATTCCGAGCTGGGCGTGTGGGCCGGGCGGATCCAGGCGGCGCTGGACGCCGACGGCGACGTCTACTGCTACTTCAAGCACGAGGACTCGGCCGCGGGTCCGCGGATGGCCCGGCGACTCGAACAACTGATGGCCGGCGAACGAGATTCCCGGAAATAGCGACCTTTACCGTTTCCCGGCGGGCGCGGTCTTGCTAGCGTCGGGAGGTACCCGTGGCGGGCCGCTCCGTGTCCCCGCTCGAACAGCTGAACCCAGGAGAAGGCATGAGACGCACGTTGGCCGCGGCGCTCGTTCTGTTCTGTGCGTGGACCGGCATCGCCCAGGCGCACATGACGACGGGCCGCGTGGACTCGACCGCCGTGCTCGCACCGCGCCGGGTCGACACCGTGTTCCATACCCAGCGCACGCGAGACATCACCGCCACGCTGCACTGGCACAACGCAGACGCCGACCTGCGACTGTTCCTGGGCAGGCGCACCCGTAGCGGCAGGTGGGTGCCGGTGGCACGAGACATCAGCAGTGCCCACCCCAAGCACCTGGTCCTGCGCTCGGCCCGGCCCGGCCGCTACCGGCTGCGGGTACGGTCGGCCAGCGGGCACTCACGGTTTCGCCTGGTCTTCGACGCCGGCGCCGCCCGGCGTCCGACCGCCGCGACGCCGTTCCTGACCCTGCTGTTCTCACGGTCGGAGATCATGGGCGCCTCGGACTGCCGGCCCGACCGCAGCGGCAGCTCAGTCAACCTGATCACGCAGGTGGCACCCGCCCTGGCGCGTCGCGGTATCGCCGCCACCGGGTCGGTCGAGACCGGAATCACCCGGGCCGCAACCCGCGCCTGCGTGCACTACAGGCGGTCGCTGACGGCGTCGTGGGCCGATCTGGCACGGCTGCGCGACCGCTACGGCTGGAAGTTCGTGTCGCACGGCCGCACGTTCGCGACCAACATCGCGTCCATGACGCCGAAGCAGCAGTGGTCGGAGACGTGCGGCAGCCTGCTCGATCTCGAGCGCCACGGGCACTGGAGCGGCGATGGGCTATTCGCCTACCCGGACAACAAGTGGAGCGCGGAGGTGGAGAGCAACGTCGTCTCCAAGTGCTTCGCGTTCGGCAGGCGCTACGCGAGCGGCCCCACCACCCGAGCAGAGGCGATGGCATTTCCCCACTGGCAACGAACTACCGGGGTCGGCGGCGGCCGTTGCAACAACCCGGCTCTGCCCTGCTCGAAGCTGAAGACCGCGACGACCTACCACTCGCCGGTCGCGCTGATCCGGACGCTACGCCGGCTGGCGCCCAACCAGTGGCTGACGCTGCAGAGCTACGTGTTCGTGACCGGCGACCGCAAGGGCCAATGGCGCTGCAGGGCGCGTCACTGGCAGGACCACTGGACGGACGATGCGGAGCGCTACTGCTGGAACGACTACCGACGGATCCTGGACGCGATCCCGTCACGCGTGCGCGTGACCGATCCCAAGACGGTCGCCCGCGCCTGGGGCCGGACGAACTACCGGCCGCCGATGCCCTGACCCGAGCGACGGGCCGCGGCACGGAGCGGTGTCAGGCTCCGCGCCGCGGCAACCGTCTGGGGTCAACCGGCGAAGCTGTGGAACGCGCCCAGCTCGGTGGGCAGGTGGGGCGTGAACGGATGGAACTTGAACGCCCTGCGGGTGTTGAACCCGGCCTTGGCCGCGGCCGAGGCGTCGACGAACGGGAGCAGCGCGTCGACGGCCTGGCTGATGTTGGTGAGGCCGAGTGTGCGCTCGTACCCGTTGTTGTTGGGCGGGTCGACCGACTCGCGGACGCCCTGGATGCCCTTCACACGCTCGATCGGGCCGCCGTCCCTGGGCGCGACGCCGGGTGCGACGACGCGTGCCAGCGTGCGGTGGTCGCTCTCGATGCCCATGATGCGGGCGGCCGTGACACGCAGGTCGGCATTCGAGAAGTCACGGACACCGACCAGGTAGGCGGCGATGAACGCGTCCTCCAGCGAGACCAGCGTGTTGAGCGTCACGCGGGCGTTGTGGAACATGTGGCGCGGATAGAAGAACGCGGTGTACGGCGAGTCCTTGCCGGTCGCCGACTTCTCCAGCAGGTAGTGCGACATCTCCTCCTGGCGTGCCGCCCGCAGATAGCCCTGATCGTCGCTCGCCAGGCGCGTGAAGAACGGTGCGTTGAAGATGATGTTGGTGTACGTCGTGACCGCGAGCGCCTCGGCGATCTCGGCGGCGATCAGGATGTCGACGTCGCCCTGGGTGGCTCCGGACGCAAACGACGGCGCCACGCCCATCAGGCCACCCACCGCGAGCCCCATACCCGCGGCGGCGCCGCCTCGGATGAGGGACGCCCGTGTCAGCGTCCGATCCATCATGTCTGTCATCGTGACCCCTTTCTGAGGGCTGCTGGCGGCGAGGCCGCCGGTTTCGGAGGCCCATTCGGGGATGGCGGCGGATCGGTTCTCCCGCGCTGCTGCGGTGCGATGGGCCGTGCAGGGATCGAACCTGCGACCTTGGGATTAAAAGTCCCCTGCTCTACCAGCTGAGCTAACGGCCCCATGGCGATTGTACGGCCCGGCCGGCACCGGCCGTGCCGCGGCGACGGGAACCGAACCGAGGGCCGCTCGCGTCCGTAGTATCGAGTGGAGGCAACCATGAACCAGAAGACACTCGACACGCTGAGGTATTTCCCGGTCGCTCCGGAGGTGGCCTGGCAGCGGTACCTCGACACGATCCGACACGCCGACCCTGACGAGTACTCCGCGGTCGAAGAGGCCGCCTGGGAGCAGCTCCAGGCGATGCTGGCCCGCGCCGCGTCGGGCTCCGTCCCCGCGGCCTAACCGTCCGCGGCGGCGCCGGGCTCGCGTATCCTGCGAGCCGCGCCCCCATCGGCTAGCGGCCTAGGCCTCCGCCCTTTCAAGGCGGCAACACGGGTTCGAATCCCGTTGGGGGTATTCGCCTGGTAACCCCTGCTCACCACGAGCCGTTCGGCGATCTGAGGGGACTTCGCCGAGCGCCCCGAAGGGGCCCAGCGGCCAATCTTGGCCGCGACCTTGGCCGCCCCAACCGGGCCGCCCCATCACCGGACGGCAGCCACCTCGCCTTGACGTTTCCACCCACCATAGAAGCGGACTGCTCATCACCGACGACAACGGCCACATCACGCAGACGATCCGGTTCCCGCAACACAACCAGGCCCGCCCGTTCCTCGCCTGGCAGCCCACCATGACCGTCACGGCGCCAACGATTCCTGCCGTCACGAGTCGTTATCGTGTGCTCTCAGCGTCGGCCGTGCCGGGGTTGCGGCCGGGCGCAAGGAAGTACGTTGGGAGCGGCACGCAGGGCGTGGATTTAGTGGTGTCCCACTCCGGGTTGCTGTACTGGACAAATACCGGTCATAGCTTCCAACTCCTTGCGCCGCCCAGGGATGCGTGGGTGGACGCCCGTGGCCGCGGGGGCCACGTCCGAGTCCCGCGAGGCAGCTACGTGGTCAGGGTGATCGCGCCTGGCGGTAAATGGACGCTGATCACCCCGTAACCCTTGAACACAGAGCTGACCTCGGTCAAGTAACCGGTCGCGTCGCTGGCCGGAATCTTCACGTTTTCCACATGCGCGTGTGAGACGTTGACGTAATGAAGGAGTTCAAGAAGCACCTGACGTGGTATCGGCTGCGCGATCCCGGCCGTCCGGACAACGTCTACGGCGACGAGATCGCCGACGAGCAGGTCGCATTCCAACGCGCAGCGAAGCTCGCCGGCTTCTACCAGCAGCCGATCGAGGTCTGCAAGGTCGTCGGCGGAAGACTCGCCCGCCCGGTCGGCATCCCCGTCGAGCCCGGGCCTACGGCACCCATCAGGTAAGCCGCCGCCGGCCTCAGCTGACGGTGATCGCTGAGGTGGCGCTGAACGCCGACGCCGCATTGTTGCCCGCGTTGTGGAGCCGGGCGCGGAACTGGTACTTGCCGGTGCCCTTCGTGGGCGTGAACGTCATCGATATGGCGGTCGTCGCCTTGGCGAGGCTCACCCACGCGGTCGTGCCGGGGTAAATCACCTGCACGTCCTCGACGTAGCCGCTGGGCGGTGGCGCCGCGGCCCATCTCAGCGTGAACGGCGTCGACACCGACCCCGTCGCGGGCGTCGCCGTCATCGGCACCTTGACCTTGGTGGTGAAGCCACCCACGGTGTCGGTGAAGTCATAGACACCGGCGGCCTGGAAGGTCATCTGCGCGAATGCGACCGGGGTGATCGGACCGGTGTCGGGGAACAGCCCCATCCCGGTGCTGTCGGTGGCGCTGTGCGAGCCTGGCCCGACGAAGCTCCATTGCAGCACGCTGCCCATCGACACGGCAGGCGCGGGGGCGCCGAACCCCGAGCCCGACACCGACGCGTAGCTGGTACCGGCCGCCGGGGTCACGGTCACCGACTGGCTCTTCGTAACCGCTGTCGTGGTCTGATCCGATGTGGCCGAGGCCGCGTTGACAACGGACCCCGGCAGGATCGGGGTGGTGTTGACGGTAACGGTGTCCGACGCTCCCGGTGCCAGCGTCCCCAGGCTGCACGTGATCGTGGCCGCGATCGAGCAGGATCCCGTCGAAGGCGTCACCGTGCCCAGAATCGCCGCCGCCGGGGGCGTGTCGGTCAGGCTGACATTGGTCTGGGCGACGGTCGTGCTCGGGTTGGTGACGGTGACCGTGTAGGCGACGGAGCCATCGGCCTGCACCGTGGTTGGGGCGGACTGGCCGATGGTCAGCTGGACAGGCGGTGGCGGGGGGTTGTGACAGGCTGCCGAGAACGTGTCCTTGACGGCACCGGTGTTCGAGTTGATGAAGGTACCGTCGTAGCTCTGCGGGTGCAGCACCAACCGCAGATACCCGAACGTGCGCTGGCTGACCTGGGGCGCGGGGTTCGCGCCGGCGGCGGCCGACTGCAGCGACTGGCCTCCGGTGCCGACGATCAGCTCGCGAACGCCGTTCGGATCTGGCTGACCGCTTGGGTTCAGCTGGGCGAAACGGGCGTAGAGGTGCTGGTGCCCGTCCAGCACCAGGTCGGCGTGATGCTGGTAGAGCAGGTTCCACCAAGAGGCGGTGCTGGAGTTGTTGGCGGTGGCCGCCGTCCAACGTGGCTGGTGCCAGTAGGCCAGCGTGCAGGGCCGCGTGTTGTCGGTCAAATCGGCCGCAAGCCACTGCGTCTGTGGACTCGTGGCACCGCAGCCGCCCACGCCGGGCAGGTTGCAGTTCGCGTTCAGCGCGATGATGTGCCAGTTGCCCATGTTGAACGAGTAGTGGCCGGCCGACTCCGGATGGGCGGCGGCACCGAAATAGTTGAAGTAGTCCTGAGCGGCGTCGTTGGGGTCAGGACACGCGGCTCCCGTGTCGTCGGTCGCGGTGTTGTACTCGTGGTTTCCGACCGCGGGTGACGTGATGCTCAGCAGCCTGCCGAAACTGGGGGTGTAGCTGGCGGCGTAGGATGCCGGGTCGCCGCAGCCATACTGGATGTCGCCGAGCGCGAGCAGCTTGTCGACGCTGGCGTCCGCGACGATCCCGTTGCTGACCCGCATCTGTCCGCAGTTGCTGTTCGTGCCGGCGCCGCCGTTGAAGTTCGGATCGGACGGCGAGCACGCCATGTCCCCGACCGCCACCACCACCGGATCGCCGGTCGCGGGATCGGTCGCGTTGGCGACACCCGTCCGCCCACCGAACGCCACAACGACCGCCATCAGCAGCACAACGGCTACAGCCCGCTGATTACGCATGTACCTTCCTCGGAGACCTGCCGCGCCTACCCGGAGCGCGACGCCCCCTACCATATTCGCTGGCAGCCGGCCTGTCCAGCGATGGCCGACATGCGCTGACGGCGCCGGTCGCACACGGTCAGTCGCGAACCGGCGCGGTCAGGGCGCTGCCGCCGCATCGGTGGCCGGCTCTCGCGGCGGGCTGGGGCTGCCGCGCTCGGCCGGATCCGCCGCGGCCACGGTCTCGCCCCTGGCGGGAGTGAAGAAGCGCTGGGCGATCGCCGTCGGCACGATCGCAGACAGCACCACCACGGTCACCAGCAGCGAGAACTGGGTGCGGTCGATGATGCCGGCCTGCAGGCCGTACAGCGACGTGATCGTCCCGAAGGTGAGACCGGTCGACATCAGCAGCGTCGTGAACGTCGCATGCGGGCTGGTGTACTTCCGTGCCAGCGGGTACACCCCGCCGAACTTGGGCGCGATCTTCGCGACGCAGAGCAGCGCCAGCACGCCGAGATTCGCCCACACGGCGGACAGCGACACGTTCAGGCCGCCCTTGATGAAGAAGAACGGGGTCAGGAACGCGAACGCGACCACCCGCAACCGCTCCTGCTCCTTGCGATGCTCGGCGTAGTGAGCGCTCATCGCCAGCCCCAGGACGAACGCGGGCAGCACCGCCTGGCTGTCGGCCTTCGTGCCGAGGTACATCAGGATGAAGAGCGCCGCGAACACGAGCTTGATCTCGGGCTCGATCACGCGGTCGCCGTAGCGCCCGAAGAACCACGGCGACATCTTGGGCAGGCCCCAGATGAAGGCGATCGAGACCGCAGCGAACGGGATCACCCAGACGTTCGGCGTGATGAACAGCACCGACAGGCCGATCACCGTCAGGATGTCGGTGACGAACGTGGCCGACATGATGCGCTTGCCGATCACGGAGCGGTTGAGGCCGGTCTCGACCAGCACTGCGTAGACCACGGCCAGGCTCGTGGTGGAAAGCGCCAACCCGCCGATCTCGGCCTGGTCCCGGTTCCAGCCAGCCAGCCAGTAGCACGCGCCCAGCGCCGCCACGAACGGCGCCGCAAACGAGACGGCGCCGATCGAGATGCTGGCCTGCCACTCGCGCCGGAACTGCGGCACGTCCACCTCCGCTCCGGCCAGGAACGTCAGCATCACGCCGGCGAACGTCCCCACGAACGACAGCCAGTCGGGCACGGTGACCGTGAACAGGTTCCCGACCGCGACGCCGGCCGCCAGTTCGATCAGCGCGACCGACAGCCCGATCTCGATCGACACCATGCTGGCCAGAAGAATCGTGACCGCCAGCAGCGCGGCCAACCCCAACTCGCTCACCGCTCACCTCCACGACGTGGTTCTACGAGGAGTAGAAGCCATCAGCCCGAGGGCGGTTAGACGCGAGCCTCATCGCGTGCGCGCACTATATCCACCACCGGCCCGCAGGAGCCGCATTTCGCTTGGACAGTCTGGGAGAAGCGAGTGCGCGGGCCGGTGGTGGTTACACGGTCAAGACGCGCGAACCCGACCGGTTCTTCCCCGCCGGCGCCTAAACCGGTTCAACGGTGACCTCGACTCCGTGCACCGACGTGCTGGCGCCGAAGTCCGCCTTGCGGCCGTCGTTCAGGACGTTCACGTTCGCCTGCTGCTGCTCCCGCTTCAGCCACCGGCCCTTGGGCGAGTAGGCCACTCCCTGCGGCACGATGTCCGACACGTTCACCGCCAGCTCGAGCGTGCCGGACGCGTTCGAGAGCCGCACCATGTCGCCCTCGCCGAGGCCGCGGCTGGCGGCGTCGGCCGGGTGCAGCGTCACGCTCGGCCGGCCGATCCGCTTCGTGATCTTGTGGTCGTTCGCAAAGCTGTCGTTCATCAGCCAGGGCGACGCCGGCGACAGCAGCCGCAGGCGTCCGGCGGCCGGCCGTGGATCGCTCCATGGCTGCGGCAGCCGCGGGTGGCCGTCCGCCTCGGCCGCGGCCGACGCGATCTCGATGCGGCCGCTGGCCGTCTCGAACTCGAGGTCGGCGAACTGCACCACCGGCTCCGTCGCCAGCGGCACCGTGCCCACCGCCGCCAGCTGCTCGAAGCTCTCGATCACGCCGGATTGGGCCAGCATCGCGTCGATCATCTCGCGGTCGCCGGCGTGCAGCTCGGGCTCGGTGAAGCCCATCGCGGTCGCCAGCCTGCGGAAGATCTCCTGGTTCGGCAAGGCCTCACCGACCGGGTCGACCGCCTTCACCTGTGCCGACAACGACAGATCGAAGTACGAGGCGACCAGGTCGTCGAACTCCAGGAAGCTGGCCGCCGGCAGCAGTAGATCGGCGTAGTCGCCCGTGTCCGTCGCGAACAGGTCGACCACCACCGTGAACAGGTCCTCGCGGCCGAGCGCGGCCAGCAGCCTGGTCTGCTCGGGATTGGACGCGGCGATGTTGATGTTCCAGCAGAAGAGGCTGCGGCTGCGCGCCGGATCCTCGAGGCGTGCCGCCAGGTCCATGTGGCTGATCGGCTGCGGTGGATCGCCCAGCTGCGGCGCCGCCAGCCAGTCCTCGTCGATCTCGAGGCGATCGTTCAGGTACAGGAACCCGGCCCCGGGCTTGGCCAGGTTGCCGCTCACGGCCGGCAGCAGCGCCACCGCCCGCATCACGTTGCCGCCGGTCGACTGGCGCTGCAGGCCCTGACCGATCCAGAGCAGCGACGGCCCGCGACCGTAGATCGCGGCCGCCCGCTCGATCAGCCGCGCCGGTACCCCGGTGACCGGCTCCGCCCACTCCGGCGTGCACGCTTCGAGCTGCGGCTCCAGCTCGTCCCACCCGATCGCGTGGCGCTCGAGCAGCTCACGGTCGGCCAGCCCGTCGCGCACGATCACGTGCAGCATCGCGAACGCCAGGGCGGCGTCGCTGCCGGGGAACGGCTGCAGGTGCAGGTCGGCCTGCTGCGCCGTCGGCGTGCGGATCGGGTCGATCACGATCACCGTGCCCGGGGCCTCGGGAAGCCAGTGATCGTGGGCGTGGGGCGCCGAGGCCGAAGGGTTCGCGCCCCACACCATGATGCACCCCGCATCTCGTGCGCTGCGCGGATCGAAGCCGGTCACGGAGCTGCCGTACATGTAGTCGAGCGCGACGTGGCCGGCCTTGTTGCAGACCGAGTCGGGATCGACCTCGGTTGCACCCAGCCGCCGGAAGAACCGCGAGCCGAACGCAAAGGCGATCACCGAGCAGGTGCCCGTGTAGTGGGCGTTCAGGATCGCGTCCGGGCCGGTCTCGTCGATGACGGCGCTCCAGCGCGATGCGATCTCGGCCATCGCCTCGTCCCAGCTGACCGGCGCGAACCGGCCCTCGCCCTTGGCACCCACCCGGCGCAGCGGCGTGGTCAGCCGCGCCTGCGGATCGAGGTAGACGCCGTTGTAGCCGATCGAGCACTTGCGGCAGAGCTTGCCGCGGCTGACCGGGTGGCCGGGGTCGCCGCGCACCGACCTGATGGCACCGTCCCGGACGGTGACGAGGATGCCGCAAGCGTCGTAGCAATCCCGCGGGCAGGTGGTCAACACCGTCTGGTCGGTCACCCAGACAGTCAAGCAGACGTCGGCGACGGCCGCCGTTCCGGTCGTACCTCCGGCGAGCCGGGGAGCCATCCGCGGCTCCAATCTTCCACCAAAGTACGCGTGGGACAGTAGCTGCGACCGAGGAATCAGACCCCTCGAATGGTCACGACGCAGACAACCGTGGCCGCCAGTCGCAAGCGCCGGCTTGACCGGGCCGGCGTGTCTCCCTCCGGCCGCCCGGTATGCCCTCCCCAGGTTCACCGGGCGGCCGCGACCGGCCTCTATCTATGACTCCTTCAGCAGCTCCAGCAGCTGCGCGGCGTTGGCCGGCGCCTGCGCGAACGGATTGCCGTTGACGTCGGTGCTGCGGCCGTTGTTGTTGAACATCGCAAACACCTCGCGGGCGCTGCCTGCCAGCTCCCGCAGCGGCCCCACCCACTCCGACAGCTCGTCACGCGAGTAGAGGTGGTCGAACCGCTTCGCGGCGCCGCCGCCACGGGAATTCCAGGTCGCCGCGTTGCGGCCGTGCAGACGCAGGTAGGCGGTGTCCGACGTGCGCGCGACGACCGTGGGCGCGACGTTGTCCGACGTCACCCGCGGGGCGTCGACCATCACGTAGGTGGCCGGCAGCCGCTCCAGGAAGGCCAGCGTCTGCTCGCGATGCTCGTCGGTGAGCCAGCTGCGGTGCCGGAACTCGACCAGCATGTGGTGATCGGTGAGCTGCTCCCGCGCCCACTCCAGGTAGGCGAACGACGACGGCTTGAAGACCACGTACTGGGGCAGCTGCATCAGCACCCCGCCCAGCTTTCCGGCCTCACGCAGCGGCTCGACCGCGCGCAGGAAGCGACCGAAGACCGCGCTTCGCAGCTGCCGCGAAGGGCGGCCGATCCGGCCTCGCTCGTCGAACTCCGCCTCCGAGCGCATGTCGGGCGGCAGCTGCTCAACCCGCACCGGGTGGCGGGTCATCATCCCGAACGCCTTGACGTGGAACACGAAGCCGGGCGGCGTGCGTTGCGCCCAGGCGGTCGCCATCTCCTCGGTCGGCAGCGCGTAGTAGCTGGAGTTGACCTCGACCGTGTCGAAGTGCTCCGCGTACCAGCGCAGGCGCGCCTCGGCCGAGCTGACGCCGGGCGGGTACCAGAGCTTGCTGAGCGACTCGTCCGCCCAGGAGCAGGTGCCCACCCGCACGCTCACGCGATCCAGCCGTCCACCGGTTCGATCGGCAGCGCGGCTGCGTGCCAGGCCTGCATGCCGCCGGCGAGGTTGACGGCATCGACCCCCGACCGCTCCAGCCAGTCGGCCACCACCCCGCTGCGGGCGCCGCTGCGACAGACGATCGCCAGCCGTCCTTGCGGCAGCTCCGAGACGCGGTCGGCGAACTCGCCCATCGGGATCCAGAGCGCACCGGCGATGTGACCGGCGTCCCACTCGGCGGGCTCGCGCACGTCGACGGCGGCCAGCTCGCCGCGCTCCAGCGCGACCGCCATCTCGGTTGCCGACAGCTCCGGAGCGCTCATACCGCGGCCGGCTGCGACTGCTCGATCGGGTAGCCCCGCGCCGCCCAGGTACCGACGCCGCCGCCGGTGACGTGGATAACCTCGGCGAAGCCGGACCGGCGCACCAGCCCCACCGCCATCGCGCTGCGGCGCCCGGTCGTGCAGATCACGGCCACCGGCCGGTCACGATCCAGCGGCGGGATCACCCGCCCCGCGTCGTGGTAGACGACGTGCTGCGATCCGGTGATGCGCTGCTCGTCCCACTCGTGCTGGTCGCGCACGTCGAGGATCTGCACCCGGCCGCCGGCGGCGTACAGCTCGTCCACGTCCATCACCTGGAACCGCTCGACGCCGAGCCCGGCCGCGGTCCAGGCCGGGAATCCGCCGGCCAGCAGGCCGGCGGCCGACAGGCCGACCGACTCCAGCAATCCCTGCATGTGCAGCGCCGCCGGCTCGTCGTCTGCGACCAGCACCAGTTCGGCTGCAGGCTCCGCGATCCAGGCCGCCTTCGTCCCGAACCCGTTGACGGACGCGTCGATGCCGATCGTGCCGGGGATGTGCGCCGCGTCGTACTTTGGTGCCGGGCGCCCGTCGATCACCAGCGCACCGGCCGCGATGGCTGCGGCCAGCCGTTCGGGCGGGTACGGCGCGACCGGGGCGGCGGCGCCGATCGTCCCGGCCCGGTTGGCCTCGGCGATGGCCGTGAAGTTGGGCGGCTGAGGCGGCAGGTCGTGGATCAGCTCGGACACGAACAGCGACTGCTCGCCCAGCCGCAGCATCGGGTTGCTGGCGCGCTCGAAGCCGATCGTGGAGGACGTCGTCTCGCTCATGCGGGCGCTGCCGCAGAGCGATCCACCGGTGTGGCCGGGGAACACCTCGACGCCGTCGTCCAGCTCCAGCAGCCGGCCGATGGCGTGGTAGAGCTGCGCCGCGCCCTCGTGCTTCTCGACGGCCAGGTCGGGGCGGGCGACGTCGTTCACGAACAGGCTGTCGCCGGTCAGCACGGCGCACGGCAGGCTCGATCGGGAACCGTCGACCACCACCACGGCGGTGTGCTCGGGACGATGGCCGGGCACGTGCAGCGCGCGCAGCCGCACCTGGCCGAGCTCGATCTCGGCGCCGTCTGGGAACGGGTCATGCGGGTACCCGGCCCCGGCCAGCGGGCTCACCCACGATCGCGCTCCGGTGGCCTCGACCAGGCGGGCGCGACCGGACACATGATCGGCATGGTTGTGGGTCTCGATCACGTGCGCGATCGCGAAGCCGTGGGCGCTTGCCAACTCGAGGTAGGCGGCGACATCCCGCTTGGGGTCGACCACCACGCCCAGCCCGGCGGCCGTGTCCGCGATCACGTAGGAGGCGCAACCGAGGTCGGGATGCAGCACCTGTCGAAACAGCATCGCCGAAGCCTACGCCACCGCGTGTCGGGGAGGGCGGCTCTCAGGGGGGCCCGGGGCGGGTGGCGCCGACGTAGGTGCTCTGGAACCAGGGGACGTTGAACGACTCGATCTCCACGGTGGCGCCCGTGTGCGGTGCGTGCAGCACGTAGCCGTGGCCGATGTAGATGCCGACGTGCCCGAGCTCGTGGAAGAACACGAGGTCGCCGATCCGCAGATCGCTCTTGGCGACGAACGGGCCGAGGTGGTACTGGGAGGCGGCGAAGTGCGGCAGCGTGACGCCGTGGCGGGCCCACAGCCACATGACAAGACCCGAGCAGTCAAACCCGGTCTGGGGCGACGCGCCGCCCCACACGTACGGCACGCCGATCTGACCGAGCCCGTCCAGCACCACCTGGTCGCGGAGCACAGCGCCCGGATCGCCCTGGTTCTGCTTCATGTCCTGCCGCACCCACGCGGCCGCTTCCAAAGCGACGTGAGCCTGGCCGATCGAATCCGCGGCCTCGCCGATCCGCACCTGCGTGCCGAGCGAGTGCATCAGGCGCCGGCGGCGGCGAAGCATGGCCGTGATCTTGTCGCGCCGCTTGGCGATCAGCCGCTTCTCGGCGAGCACCTGAACGCGGGTCGCGATCAACTGCAGGCGCTGGGCCTGAATCGCGTCCTTTGCGATCTGGATCTGGTCGACGGCCTCGGTCACCGCGGCGTCGAAGCGCGCCTGGATGTCGAGCGATCCCGTCACCTGGTCGAGCGACGAGGCGCCCAGCACGATGTCGAGCGTGGTCGCGTCGAGGCCCTTGTAGCGGGCCACCATCAGGTTCGCGAGCACGCTCTGCTCGTAGGCGAGGTGGATCTCGGCCGCGTGCAGGCGGCGGGTCGCCCGCCTGATCTGCACCTTCAGCTGGTGCAGTCGCACCACGGCCCCGTCGTACTGCTCGGTCAGCAGCTCGACGCGACCATCGAGCGCCTGCACCTCGTCGCGGACCTTCGCAAGCTGCGCCTTCTTCTGGTCCAGCTCGGGGTTGGCGGCGGCTGGGCCGGCGTGGGCAAGCGCCGCGCACACCGCGAGCAGGATGGCGACCCAGGCAACCCCACACAACCGCGGCAGCGGGCGTAAGGCATCCCGGTGCATGCTTCAAACGTCGGCTCGCGCGGCGACAAACTTGAGGACACCGGCTCAAGGTCGGGGCACGGGATGCCGAAAGGATCGGGATGCAGATCACCATTGCCTGTCATCAGTGCAACCAGGACAAGCGGCCGCTGACGCCCTGCCCGGCCTGCCAGGCACCACCGCTGGCAGAGCTCGAGCTGCAGGCCTGGCGCTTCTCACTGCACACCCTGCACATGGCCAGGATCGAGCGCACGCCGCGGGCGAGCGAGGTCGTCCCCAGTCGCCGGCCGCGGATGACGCCGCTGCGCGCCGTCGTCACGGTCGACCTGGAGGAGGGGCCGGCCAAGCCGGCAGAGGTGGCGCCGATCGTGCCCATGGAGCCCGCCATTCCCGCGGACGAGGCGCTCTCGTTCGACTGGGGCGACGAGCCGCGCAAGCTCCGCCGCACCGCCTAGCGCAGGTCGAGTAGCTCGGCCGGCAGCTCCAGTGGCGCGACCACCACGCCGCGGCCCGCCAGCTCGCCCAGCAGCGAGTCGTACGCCGCGGCCTCAACCGGGTCGCTTGGCGTCCACTCGTTCAGGTAGCGAACCGCGCTGACGCCGGACTGGTACAGCTCCTTGAGGCAGCCGAAGCAGGGACGCAGCGTCGAGTAGCAGGCTGCGCCCTGTACGGAGTAGCCGAGCTTCGCCGCCTGCAGCACCGCGTTCTGCTCGGCGTGCACGCAGATGCAGATGTCGTAGCCGCGGCCCTCGGCGTAGCTCTCGGGGTGCGAGCAGCGGTGGCAGCCGCCCTCGTCGCAGTTCGGGAAGCCGGTGGGAGTGCCGTTGTACCCGGTGGCGATGATGCGCTGATCGGCCACCAGCACCGCGCCCACGTGCCGCCGCAGGCAGTTGGCGCGCTCACGTGTGGCCACCGCCAGCAGCATGAAGTACTGCTCGCGGGTGGGGCGAGTGGCCGACCGGCGCAGATCGGCGGACGTGGCGGGATGGGCAACCGGGTCGGCCATCGATACGAGTCTAGCCAGCCGCGGCCCTCACCCATCGAGCGCGCTTCACCACTTCTCAACCGCTTGTTCACCGAAGCACACCCTCGCGGCCGGGGCCGGTCACTACCGTGTCCGCCATGGAACGGACCAGGCTGGCCGCGATCCCGCTGTTTGCCGAGCTCGCCGAGGCCGATCTGGCCACGATCGCTGCCGCGGCGGTCGAGGTGGAGGCCGCCGAGGGAGAGACGCTGGCGACGCAGGGCGATCTCGGGCACGCGATGTTCGCGATCGAGAGCGGCACCGTCGAGGTGAGCGCGAACGGCCGGCGACTGGCCACGCTGGGTGCAGGCGAAGTGTTCGGCGAGGTGGCCGTGCTGGCGGCCGGGATCCGCATGGCCACGGTCGTCGCCACGTCGCCCGTGCACCTGATCGCGCTGCTCAACCGCGACGTGTGGGCGATCGAACGCCGCTCCCCGGAGACGGCCGAGCACCTGCGCGCGCTGATCAGGCAGCGCCTCGACTTCGGGCGCGATCCGGCTGCCTAGCCGAGCCCTCGCGTGATCCGGGCCGGTCAGATCAAGCTAACCCGCCGGGCAGGGTTCTGCATGTACGCTTCGGAAGTCGTTGAATCGCTTCGTGACCGTCCCGAACGGGGCGGTCGGATAGGAGATCACGCGCAGCGGACCGTACTCGGCGTGCGCACTGCCGCCGAAGCGGTTGACCGTGCCGGGGATGTAACGCCCGCGCCTGCCTAGGTCGACGTCCGTTGACGGCGCATAGAAGGTTATCCACCGTCACGGAGACAGTCTGATGACCGTCGAAATCGACCCAGAAGGCGGACGCTGACGACGAGGCGCCTGTCGGCTACGAACCCGTGGGATGGGCGGTGACGGGATCGAACCGCCGACCCCCTGCGTGTAAAGCAGGTGCTCTCCCAGCTGAGCTAACCGCCCAAGGCGGGTTGAACCTTACTCCGGAACCTTCTGTGCTCGCTCTCACCACGTGCGCGTCCACGCTCCACGGACGCTGGCTGCTCGACGGCGTGCGGAAGTGCACCTGAGCGGCCGGGTCGGCTACCCGCCCCGCAGCAGCGCGGCCACCAGCGCGTCGGTCACCCAGGCCGCCCAGCGGTCGGTGCTCCAGCCCGACCGCAGCACCAGCATCCGGTAGCTCTCGGGATGCCCCAGCGAGAAGATGATGGCAGCGGCCGCCTCCGGTGTCAGGCCCTCGCGCAGGTCGCCGCGGTCGGCCAGTAGCCGGCCCGCCAGTCGATAGTTGCGGAGCCGCGCCTGGCCGCGCTCGGTCTCGAGCATCGCGATGTCGGGATCCAGGGCCGCCGCCTGCCGGATCACCTCGAAGATGGGAGCCGTGCGCTGCAGGCCGCCCCGCCAGAAGTCCACCAGCAGCTCGATCACCTTGCGCGGGTCGGGCTCCGCCTCGGCCTGCTCCTGCATGAACGACGGCACCGTCCGCGGCGCCCGGTCGCCGGCGGCGGCGAAGTCGAGCACGCGGATCAGCAGGTCGCGCTTGGAGCCGACCGCGTTGTAGATCGTCTGCACGGCCACGCCGGACTCGCTCGCGATCTGGCCGACCGTGGTCGGCGCGTATCCCTGCTCGACGAACAGCCTGGCCGCGCTCTCGACGATCGCCCGCTGGGTGGCCTCGGCGTTGATCTCGCGACGGGACTTGCGCTGTGCCATGTTACTAGAGTATCATTCCATTCATTAGATTCCTATTCTAGTCAGAGGAGCGGACGTGTGCACGCATGACCTGAAGGCGCTCACCATGGAAGGCTTCGACCGCATGTTCAACCAGGGCGACGTCGACTACGCCGACACCGCGATCGCGGCCGAGGCCGTCGACCACCAGGAGCCGCTGGGCGCGAGCTTCCCGCCGCACCTCAAGAAGGTCGTCACGACCCTCCGCACCGGCTTCCCCGACCTCCACTTCGAGGTGCACCACATGATCGCGGAAGGCGACACGGTGGCCTGCCGCTCGACCATGACCGGCACCCACCTGGGGCGGCTCGACATCGGCCCGCTGGCGGGCATCGAGCCCCGGGGCGCCAGGGTCGAGGTCTCGCACATGCACATGTTCCGCTACAGCGGCGACCGGCTGGCCGACCTCTGGCACGTGTGGGACACGACCGCGCTGCTGCGCCAGCTGGGCGCCCCGATGCCGGAGATGCGGGTGGGCTGAGGCACGCGCGGCCACATGTCCGCTCCGCTCTGACAGAATCCGGCGCGATGGACCCATCGCAGCCACCGGCTCCGGTCACCGAGATGGAGCAGCTGTTCGAGAGGCTGAGGAGCGGTCTCGGGGCCGAGTGGGTGGCGCTGGAGCCGGACGACGCGGCGCTCGGTGCCGGGGACGACCCGCGTCTGCTGCGCTCGTCGGTGCCGCTTGCCGACGGACGGCCGGGTGTGCTGATGGCGCAGCGAGGCAACGACGCGCCCGCGTTCAGCGCCGCCGAGCGCGAGCTGTTCGTCCATCTGGCCGCGCTCACCGAGACGGTGCTGCGCGTGGCCGGGGAGGCCTCGCAGCGCTCTCGCCGCCTGGCTGTGGCACAGGCCGTCGCGGCCGGAGTCGCCGATGCCGTGACCGTGGTCGAGGTGCTGGGCGCGACGGTCGATGCCGTGTTCGACAACTCCGGGTACTACGCCGTCACGGCCACCCTGCTCGACCATGAGGCCGACGAACAGCTGATCGTGGCCGACCGCACCCGCGCGCTGCGAAACCACACCGGGATGCGCCGGCCGCTGGCGGCCGGGCTGGTCGGCGCGGTGGCGCTGACCGGCGAGCAGCAGCTGCACGGCCAGGCCGGACGCCACCCAGGGTTCCAGTGGCCGGACGCGGACGCGGTCTACAACTCGCTGCTGCTGACGCCGGTGATCGTCGAAGGACGCTGCGAC
>Ga0207657_10002721_pt1 | contig 19035 bp, 15 predicted proteins | sample KBSC33metaG_FD_184316 | JGI IMG/M metagenome (GOLD analysis project Ga0207657, IMG submission 184316) | Corn rhizosphere microbial communities from Kellogg Biological Station, Michigan, USA - KBS C3-3 metaG (SPAdes) (version 2) | ecosystem: Host-associated > Plants > Roots > Rhizosphere > Soil ... | reverse complement strand
AGGCCCCTATTCTATCACACGGTCCGCTTGCGCGAAAATGACGGGTGGAAGATCGAGGCCAATTGCTTTCGCGGTTTTAAGGTTGACGATCAATTCAAATCGGCGAGGCCGCTGAATCGGCAGGTCGCCCGGACTAGAACCCCGCAAAATTTTGTCGACCGAAGTGACCGCATTCTGCACAAGCTCTCGATTTATGGGTCCGTAAAACAGAAGGGGATAGAGTGGCGCGGCGATGCGTGTCCAAACATCAACATCGACTATCGAGGGCAGGCCTTTGTCCACGGCAAACTGCATCACGACCGACCTCGCCTGGTCGCTAAAAAAAGAGGTCAGCAGCAGGCCGCCTGGTTTCCATTCGTCGATCTCGGCGAGCGCAGCCTGTGGCTGATCGGAGTTCGCGACCTCGACGATGTGAAGCTCCAAGTTAAGCGAGCGTGCGGCGCTATTGAGCTCAGCGAAGCAGGGCTCGATCTCCTCCTTTGGAAACGCCGGTATGACGTAAGTCCACAAGATGCCGACTCGCTTGATGTCCGGCTTGGCCTCGCGGATTTTCAGCAAGTAGGCCGAGAAATCGGCGGCATCGGTCGGCACCAGATCGTCACCGGCGAAGTTGCCGCCATTGCCTTCCATGAAGCGCTTGGCGACTTTCAGGAGGTCATGGCCGAACGCGTAGTCCGCCGTTAGCGAATACCACCTCTTGCCCTTGACCAGCCCGTCGCGCAGGAACGAGCGGCCGACGGATTTCACATACATCGAATTCTGCGACTCGACGTGGAACATGTAGCGCTGGCAGTCCTTGCCGCGCAGCGCGTCCGAATTGCCGCCGGTGTTGATGTACAGGATCTTGTTGCGGGAGGCGACCTGCGCAATCGTCAGGCACGAGGCGGAAGAAATCTCGCCGATGATGCAGGCCACCTTGTCGCGCTCGATCATGCGCTCGGCCTTGGTCGAGGCGGTCTGCGGGTTGACCGAGTCTTCCTTGAGCAATTCGACCTTGCGTCCCATCATGCCGCCCGCGGCATTGATCTCTTCGACCGCAAGATCGGCCGCCATCACGGCATATTCGCCGAGCGGTCCGAGAAAGCCGGTGCGCGGCGTCAGGTGACCGATCTTGATGACGTCGGCGGTCTGCGCGCGCAAGATCGCCGGCGCGGAGATTCCCGACACCAGCGCAATGCCGCCGGCGGTCTTCAACAGGCGGCGGCGCGTGAATTGATTATTGTTGGACATCAGCCTTGGTCTCCCTGATACGGCCGCACGAAGCGGCTGTTTTGCTCTCCCGGCCAGCGCCGCGCGGTTCTCCTGAGAAGCGCGTTGTCTCGCTTGCCGTGATCTGTGATCACAGTTAGAGTTGCAAAAGACCGGGCCGTTGTCGAGTCCTCTCTCGCGCAATTGTCCGGCTGCATGGGAGCCTCGCGTTGAATTTGCCTGTCGCGCTCAATCTGGTGGAGCCGCTCGACCGTCAGACGCTGGGTGAGCGCGCCTACGCGAAACTGGCGGACTTGCTGATTTCCGGCCGGCTTGGACCGGGCGAAAAACTGTCGCTGCGGGCGGCGGCAGATATGCTTGGCGTCTCCATCATGCCGGTGCGCGAGGCGGTGTCGCGGCTCGTCGCCGACAAGGCGCTGGAGGTGACGCCGAACCGCGCGGTGCGCGTGCCCCTGATGTCGGCGGCGCAATTTCGCGATCTCACCAAAGTGCGCATCGCCATCGAGGGCCACGCCGCGGCGCAAGCAGCCGAACTCCGTGACACGCGTGACCTTGTGTCGATCGCGAGCGCGGAACAAGCGATGCGGGCGGAGAGCGAGGCATCGACGCCCGACTTGCCGCGCGCGGTCGAACTCAACAAGAGCTTCCACTTTGCGGTCTATGAAGCGGCGCACTCGCCGATCCTGGTGGAGATCATCCGCGCGCTCTGGCTGAAAGCCGGGCCCGTCATCAATCTCGATCTGCGCGCCAATCCGCAACGGCTGGCGAAGGGCGACGCGATGCGGTGTCACGCCGATGTGCGAAAGGCCATCGCCGCCGGCAATTGCGTGGCGGCGCTTGAGGGAATTGCCGCTGACATCAGCGGCGCGGCGGATTTTATCCTTTCTCGCGGCGGTCTCGCCGGCTGATACTCTCAAACCACATCCCGGAGCGATCATGGATCTCGATATCAAGGGTTTGCGCGTGCTGGTCACCGCCGGCGCAGGCGGCATCGGGCTTGCGATCGCGCGGGCCTTCGCGGCCGAAGGCGCCAGGGTTCACGTCTGCGATGTCGATGAGATGGCGCTATCAGCGGTCGCGGCCAGTAATCCCGCGATCACATCGACACCTTGCGATGTCTCGGACCGGTCAGCCGTTAAAAACCTGTTCGCGGACGCGCTGGCAAAACTCGGCGGCCTCGACGTGCTTGTCAACAATGCCGGCATTGCCGGACCGACGTCCAAAGTCGAGGAGATGAATCCGGAAGACTGGGACCGCTGCCTGGAAATTTGCCTGACCGGGCAGTTCAACTGCACGCGGCTCGCGGTGCCGCACTTGCGCAAGAGCGGGAACGCATCGATCGTCAACATTTCGTCGGCCGCGGGCCGGCTCGGCTTTGCGATGCGCACGCCCTACGCCGCGGCGAAATGGGGCGTGATCGGACTGACTAAATCGCTATCGATCGAGCTCGGGCCTGACAACATCCGCGTCAACGCGATTCTGCCAGGCCTCGTCGCCGGCGACCGGCAGCGCCGTGTCCTGGAAGCCAAGGCCCAGCAGCGCGGGATCTCCTACGCCGAGATGGAACGCACGGCGTTTTCCTACACCTCGATCAAGGACTACGTAACCCCGGAGCAGCTCGCCGACCAGATCCTGTTCATGTGCAGCCCGCGCGGCAAAACAATTTCCGGGCAGGCGATCTCGATCTGCGGCGATACCCAGATGCTGGGATAGATGGCGCACGGTTAAGCCAAAATAGCGTAGAAGCATCGCATGATTCCGTGGCTGCAGATTGATACCGCGCGCGTGCCTGGCGCAGACGCCGAACTCCGTCTGATGCGACGAGGTGCCGAGTTTTCGATGATGCTGGGCCAGAACGAACTGATGAACAGTCGCCTCAGCGGATCCGAGGAGGCGCTTGCCACACTCGCCTGCAGAAGAATCGAAGCGGTCAAGCGCCCAAACCTGTTGATCGGCGGATTGGGCATGGGGTTCACGCTGCGCGCCGCGCTTGCGGTGCTGGGACCCGACGCGCGGATCACGGTGGCCGAGCTCGTGCCTGCCGTCATCGCGTGGGCGCGAGGCCCAATGGCCAGCATCTTCGCCGAGAGCCTTGACGATCCGCGCGCCAGCATCTTGAACGCGGACGTCATCGAGGTGATTCAATCTCACGCTTCCGCATTCGATGCGATCCTGCTCGATGTCGACAATGGCCCGGAGGGGCTGATTCGCAAAGCCAACGATGCGCTCTACAATCCGAAGGGATTGAAAGCGGTCCACCGGGCGCTGCGGCCGGGGGGCGTTCTCGCGGTTTGGTCGTCGGGGCCACATCCATTATTTTCAAAACGGCTTGGCGACGCCGGCCTCGATGTCGACGAGGTTGCCGTGCGCGCCACCACAAAGCGCCGCGGTGCGCGCCATATCATCTGGTTTGCGACAAAACCTTAGGCGCTAGTGCAGCCGATCCAGCCGAAGCCGCTGCCGCTCGTCGGTAAGACGCCAGGCCGCGAGATAGGACGCGGCCAATGCCGACAGGCCGCTGCCGCCGGACAACAGGAACATCAGCAGGATCTGGTATTTGACGGCCTCCAGCGGATCGAGGCCAGCGAGAATCTGTCCCGTCATGATGCCTGGCAAGGTCACGATGCCCGCGGCCGACATTTGATTGATGATGGGCAGCAGTCCGCGCCGGATGGCTTCGCGCACCAGCGGCGCGATCGCTTCACGATAGCTTTCACCAAGCGATAGCCGGGCTTCTATTGCGTGCCGCTCGCGCCGGACCGAGCCGAGAAAGCTGTCCAGCGCCAGGCTGGCCGAATTCAAGACGTTGCCGAGAATAATGCCTGCCAGCGGGATCGCATAATGGGGGTCGAACCAGGGCTGCGGCCGGATCGCGGTTGTCAACGCAAGGATCGAGGTGATGAAGGTGGCAAAGCCGACGCTGACAAATCCGATGACGAGGTTTGAATGGCGCTTGAACCGGCGTTCCGGCCGGGCTGCCACCTCGCGCGCGGCAACCAGCACCATGACCAGAATAAGCAGCAGCGTTGCCGCCGGGTTGTTCAGGGAAAAAATGAAACGGAGCACATAGCCGATGGCGACAAGCTGAACGACCATTCTTGCCGCGGCGATGGCGATTTGCCGGTGCAGCCGAAGCCTGAGCCAAATCGAAAGCACCGCATCGAGGATGATCAACGAGGCGGCAATCGAGATGTCCAGCGGGGTCAGCAGAATCGGATTCATGGCGTTTCCAGATGTCCCGCCGCCATTCGATAGCGCTGGTTACCCAGGCGTTCGGCCTGGTTTGGATCGTGAGTCACCAGCAGGATGGATGCTCCCGTTGCCATTCGCTCCCGAAGCAGCGCCTCGACCCGAACCACTGACTCCTCATCCAGCGGGCCGGTCGGTTCGTCCAGAAGCAGGACGGGTGGAGACGGCAGCAGGGCCCTGACCAGCGACAGGCGTTGCTTCTCTCCGGTGGACAGCCGCACGATCGACGCGTCGAGGAGATCGGCGTGAAGTCCAAGGCGGGCTGCCAGGGCTGCGACCTCGCTTCGGCTGTTGACGGCGAAGTGTTCTATCACCGTGTCGGCCCACCAGCCGGATTCCGCCGATACGTAAGCTGCCCGTTTTCGCCAATCCGGGGCGGGAAGGGAGGCGCGCTCGATCCCGTGCAGCCAGACCCTGCCCTGGTTGGGATCGAGGTCGGCAATCATGCGAAGAAACAGACTCTTGCCGGACCCCGACGGACCGGTGATGGCGACGCAGGCGCCGGTGCCGAGGTTCAGCTCGAACGGGCCGGCGAACTCACTGCGAAGCTCTTTCACAAGCAGTGCCGTTTCCATCGATTTCCTTGTCTTCAGTGGGCCTGCTCGTGACACAGAGTTTCCCGCCACCAATCAAGACTATCCCAATCCTAGACGACGCGCCTTGTGTCGTCCGCTGGCATTTCCCTGATATCGAAGAGACTCCTTCGGATCGTTTTATGAGATTTCTCACTCGCCGCGCGATGGCAAAGTGGTAGTCTTTGGGATAGCACAAGGTCTGCGCCCATGGATCACATGCAAAGACGAGGATTCATCACGCTCGCTGGCGTGGCAGTCCTGTGGCCGCTCGCCGCGCGGGCGCAGCGGCCCTTCAGAATAGGGCTGCTCAATACAGGTGCCAGCACTTTTTTCATCGCGCCTTTCATAGGGAAGCTGAAAGAACTTGGTTATCTGGAAGGTAAAAACGTCGTCATAGAGCGCAAATTCGCGGAAGGAAACGCCGAGCGCCTGAGGGAATTTGCGGCAGATTTGGTGCGGGAGCATGTGGACGTCATCGTGACGATCGGGACGCCCGCCGGCTTTGCAGCCAAGCAAGCCACCAGCACGATCCCGATCGTTCTCGGAGCCATCAGCGACCCGGTCGGAGTCGGTCTTGTCGCGAGTCTGGCCCGGCCTGGCGGCAACGCAACCGGCAACTCGCTAATGGCGCCTGAACTGAGCGCCAAACGTCTCGAAATACTCCGCACGCTGGCGCCTGGAATTTCCCGCTTTGCGATCCTGTGGGATTCGTCGAATCCCGGCATGGCGGAACGCGTTCGTGAAACGGAAATCGCCGCCGATCAGTCGCATGTGCTGCTGCACACCGTCGGGCCGAGGAATCTTGAAGAGCTCGAGGCGGCGTTCACCGAACTACTCGATCAGCGGCCTGAAGCCCTGCTGGTTACAACCGAAGCCTTCACGCGGCAGCATCTCGCCCGTATTCTCGATTTTGCGAACCGAAACAAAATTCCGGCTATGTTTGAGGACAGCTCATACGTCGAGGCGGGCGGACTCATGTCCTATGGGCCCAACTACGAAGAAGTTTTCCGGACAGCGGCTGTCTTTGTCGCCAAGATCCTGAAAGGCGCCAAACCAGCTGATTTGCCGATCGAGCAGCCAACGAAATTCCAGCTGGTCATCAACCTCAAGGCGGCGAAGGCGCTCGCGATCGAAATTCCGCCTACCCTGCTTACGATGGCCGACCGGGTGATCGAATGACTCCTTCTGCTGGCCGCATAGCGCCGGCGTGACGTACGCCGGTACGCGTTTGGGCAAAATGTGCGTTTATGAATACTGGCCCCGATGCGCACCCGCACCTTCACAAAATCCGTGAACTCTTGTTGCCCCAGTAGCGGTCGCGCAACAGCCGCTTGTAGAGTTTTCCGGTCGGCAGCCGCGGCAGTTCCGCCTCGAAGTCGATCGAACGCGGCACCTTCTGGCGCGACAGCGATTGGCTGCAGAACAGGATCAATTCCTCCGCGAGCGCCTGGCACGGTTCAATCCCCGGCATCGGCTGCACCACCGCTTTCACTTCCTCGCCGAGATCGGCGTTGGGCACACCGAATACGGCGGCATCCGCGATCTTGGGATGGGTGATCAAGAGATTCTCGCATTCCTGCGGATAGATATTGACGCCTCCCGAGATGATCATGAAGGTCGCGCGATCGGTCAGATAGAGATAGCCGTCGCTGTCGACATAACCGACGTCGCCGACGGTGCTCATGCTGCCATCCGGCGAGCGCGCCTCTTTTGTCTTGTTCGGGTCGTTGAAATATTCAAACGGGGTGGCGGTCTTGAACCAGACCGTGCCGGGCGTGCCGACCGGGCACGGCTGCATGTTTTCATCGAGAATGTGGAGGTCGCCGAGCAGCACCTTGCCGACGGTGCCGCGGTGGGCAAGCCATTCCGCGCTGTTGCATGCAGTAAAGCCCAGACCTTCGGTGGCGCCGTAATATTCGTGGATGATCGGTCCCCACCATTCGATCATCTCTTCCTTCACCGCCGCTGGACAGGGCGCCGCGGCGTGGATCGCAATTTCGAGCGATGAAAGATCGTAGCGTTTTCGCGCAGCCTCCGGCAGCTTCAGCATGCGCGAGAACATCGTCGGCACCAGTTGGCTGTGGGTGATGCCCCATCTCTCGATCAGCTCGAGATAGCGCTCCGGATCGAAGCTCTCCATGATGATGGCGGTGCCGCCCTCGCGGATGGTGAGGTTGACGGCGGCCTGCGGCGCCGAGTGATACAGCGGCGCCGGCGACAGATAGATCATGCCTTCGCGGTACTGCCAAAGATTCCGCAGGAAATCGAAGATCGGCAGCTGCTGGGTCGGCGGTTGTTCGGGAAGCGGCCGCAGAATGCCCTTCGGCCGGCCGGTGGTGCCCGACGAATAGAGCATCGCGGTGCCGACGCATTCGTCGGCGACCGGCGTCCTGGGCAGCCCGCTGGTGGCTTCCTGCAGGCCGACAATGCGCTCGCTTTCTCCGGCCCCATCGGCCACGATGCAGAGTTCGACCTTGGGGCACGCCTTGAGTGCCTCGCGGGCAACGTCGAGTTTCGCCATGGATGTAATGAGAATGCGGGACTCGCTGTTGCCGACGATGTAGGCAAGCTCGCTCGCGGTCAGGTACGAATTCACGCAAGTGAAATACAGTCCGGACCTCTCGCCGGCGCCGCAGGCCTCCAGGTAACGGCTGTTGTTCTCCATGAAGATCGCATAGTGATCGAGCCGCTTGAGCCCGCGATTGCGAAACAGATGCGCCAGGCGATTGCTGCGCGCCTCTAACTCGGCATAGGTCACGGTCTCGCCGGTACCAGCCATGATGAAGGCGGGCTGCAGCGGGCGGAGGCGAGCATGCTTGCCGGTGTACATTGTGTCTCCAACGCTCCTATGCGGCCAGCAGAAGAATTTCGCGCAGCTGCGCCGGGCCATCGATCTGGCGCGGGTTACGTGGAATCCATGGCGTCGCCATGGCCTGCTGCGCGATCGCCTCGAAATGTTCCGGGCCTATTCTGACGTCCTGCAAGCTGCGCGGCATCCCGAGACCGCGGATGAAGCCGTCCAGCACGTCGGCGGCATCCTTGCCGGGTTGTCCCATCGCCTCGGACACCAGCGCCTGCCGTTGCGCGTTGGCGGGTTTGTTCCAGCGCATCACCGAGGGCAGCATCACACAGGAGGTAAATCCGTGCGGCACGTCGAACACGGCGCCGAGCACATAGCCGATGCCGTGGCTTGCTCCCATCGGGACGCCCGCGGACAACGGGCCCATCGAGAGCCAGGTGCCGATCTGGCAATCCATCCGCGCGTCGAGATCGCCGGGGTTTTCCTTCACGCGCGGCAGCGCCTGCGCCAGCATCGAAAGTCCCTTCAGCGCCTGCGCGTCGGCGTAAGGATGGGCCTCGCCCGAGCACAGGCCTTCGACGCAATGGTCGACCGCGCGGATGCCGGTCGAAAGCCACAGCCATTGCGGCGTGTGCACGGTGACGGCGGGATCGAGGATTGCGGCTGATGGCATCACCCGTTCATGGCGCAGCATTTCCTTCACTTTGGTGCGCGCGTTGGTGACCCCGGCGATGGCGCTGAACTCGCCTCCCGCAATCGTCGTCGGCACGCTGATCTGGCGCACCGATGGCGCCGTCATCGGGGGCGCGACGCCCTTGATCGCCCGGATCGTATCGATGCCCTCGACGCTACGAACGTTGTTGGCGAGGCAAAGCTGCACCGCCTTGGCGCCATCGGTGATCGAACCCCCACCTACCGTGACGATGAGATCGGCATTGGCGGCGCGGGCTTGTTCAGCGGCGGCAATCACGGCCTCGCGGGGGGTGTGCGGCGGCATTGCATCGAAGGTCGCCACGCAACGGGACCCAAGGGCTTTGCGAATTTTCTCGATCTCGTCGCTCTCGCGGTTGAGCGTGCCGCTGACCATCAAAAACGCGCGGGCAGCACGCAGCCGGTCCATTTGCTCGACGACCGCCTCGGCGGCGGGCGTTCCGAAAACCACCTCGTCCATGGCGCCGAACACGACACGCCCCTTGTGCACGCGATTGTCCTCCCCGGAGGTTTTGGTTTCGCTATAGCCTCAAAATCAATTTAGCGGAGTAGCCGGGAGAAGGGGAACCATAAAATGGGGTTGGTCCTCTACGGCCGCCATGCATCGCCCCGGAATGACAGCGATCGTCAGACCGTGCCCCATCGTTTCGCGGCGCGCTGCGTTGTGTTGACGGCCTCCTCGTCAACGATGCGTCGCCACAGCGCCCTGACCATGTCCTTCATGACAAGCGCGTCTTCCCAGCGGTCCGACAATTCGGCCCCGTCAGGCCCGGTGATGGCGTAGGGCGGCGGGCCGAGTTCGCACAGGAACGTCAGCACGGCATCTGGCTTCGCGCGTTTCCGCCAGGAGCGGATGGCATATTCCCACCAGCCCATGAACAATTCGACCCAGCCCTGGTGCTGCGGAAAGCTGAGCGAGATCTGCACCTGTTCGCGGCTGGCGATCCGTCCGTGAATGCCCCAGCTGTTATCCAGGATGCGATGGATCAGTGCGTGATTGACTTCGTCCACCGGCCAGGCGAATTCGCGGCCCACCAGATAATGCGAAACATCCGCCGTCAGCCGCAGGTCTGGAAAACAATCCAATAGTTGCAGTGTGAAGAGCAGGTCCGTGGTCATGCGGTCCCGGTGGGTTTCCACATGCACGGCAACGCCGGCCGCATCGGCCAGCCTTCGCCATCCCTCAAGCAGCGGAATGCAGTCTTCGATCCGATGCGGCCGCACGTTCGGCTGCAGGTTGACGTGGTCGGCGCCGAGCCGCGCCACCAGTTCCAGTACCGGCTTCAGATCGTCAACACTGGTCGGATAGCATTGTGCCTGCCAAATCATTCCGTGCGCGCGCAGGAAATCGGTCACCTCCATAGCGAAGGCCGGATCGATGAACCGGACGCCGGCGCCGTCGAAGCCGGCATCACGGATCATGGCGAGCTGGGTCTGCAGCGGCCACTCCGCCTCATCGGCCCGCCGCCGCTCCATCGCCCAGAGCGACTGCAGGATGCGGAGTTGCTGCGCCATAGCTTAGGCTTGCAGTGGCAGTGCCGCCGCGTGCATCGCGCCGTCAGAAGTGTTGTCGACCGTAATGCTCTCCTCATACGTCTCGGGACCGCACCAGATGGCAAACGCGGTCATCACCGCCAATGCGGCCGCGTAGCATGCCACCGGCCACCAGGTTCCCGACCATGCCACCAGAGCCGCGGCCACGAACGGTGCCGGACCGCCAGCCAGCAGCGAACCCAGTTCGCGGGCAAAAGCGAAGCCGGCGAAGCGCCGCTGCGGTGGAAACAGCTCAGCGAAATAAGCGGCCTGCGGACCGAACATCGCCGCCGTCACCACGGCCCGTGCGCCGATGAAGGCGAGCGCGATCCATATCCACTCCTTGGTTCCGACCAGCCAGAAGAACGCGAAAGCCCAGGCCACGCCTGCCAACGCGCCGAACATATAGACAGGGCGTCGTCCGATGCGGTCGGAGAGCGCGGCAAAGCCCATAATGGTAAAGAGTTCAATGACGAAGGCGAGCATCAGCGCGCTCAGCGCCTCAGCCTTCGGCACGCCCAGCGTGTTGATGACATAACTCAGGCCGAACACCGGAAACAAATAGCCAAGTCCGTTTTCGGCGAGCCGTGCGCCAAGCACCACCATGAAGTTTCGCGGATGCCGGCGTAGCGCTTCCATCGCCGGGTTACGCTCGATCTTGCCGCGCGCGACCACCGCTTCGGTGAACACCGGCGTTTCCGCGACCCGCAGACGAACGAAGATGCCGACGAGAATGAGCAGGAAGCTTGCCAGGAACGGCAGGCGCCAGCCCCACGACATCAGGTCTTCGCGTGGCAGAAGGGTGACGAGTGCGAAGGCGCCGGCCGCGAGCAAATTGCCGACCGATACGCCGAGCGGCGCAAAACTGCCCCAGAAGCCGCGATGGCGCGCCGGTGCATTCTCGACCAGGAAGATCACCGCCCCGCCATATTCGGCGCCTGCTCCCAATCCTTGCACGACGCGCATGGCGACCAGCAGCGCCGGCGCCCAATAGCCAATCTGGGCGTAGGTCGGCAACAAACCGATCGCGGTGGTGCCGATGCCGATCATCAATAGCGTCGCCACCAGCACGGGTTTGCGTCCGAACCGGTCGCCCATGATGCCGAATAGGACGCCGCCCAGCGGCCGCACCACGAAGCCGACGCCGAAGGTCAGAAACGCCAGCAACGTGCCGACCACGGGATCGCTCTTGGGAAAGAAAAGATCTCCGAACACCAGCGCGGCGGCGGTGCCATACAGGAAGAAGTCGTACCATTCGAGCGCCGACCCGACGCTGGCTGCAAGGATCACGCGTAAGCGCGAGCGAGTGGCGCTATCGGCTGTCATCTCCGTCATGGTTTCCCCCGTTTTGCATTTTTCTCATTTGTTTTTGTCTATCGTAGTGAGCGTCGGTTGGTCGTCGGCACCCGTGCATCGCACGGGCGCGTTGGCAAGATCACGCCGCGCGGGTGAAGTACGACTTCTTGGCCGCGGACTGCGTTTCGTAAATCGATCCCTGCCGCTTGGCAGGGGGCAGCGGAATGCGCACGGGAACGTTGGTCATCCGCGGCGCCACCACCGGATCGCCCGATAGCAAGCGGCTGTTGAACTCGTCGAAATCCTTCACCCCCATCAGCGGCCAGGCGTCGCTCGCCGCGACCTCGTACAGCAAGAGATTGCGCGGGCGATCCGAAGTGTTCATGGCCGAGCCGTGCAACGCGCGAACGTGGTGGAACGACATGCTGCCGGCCCGTCCCATGCAGGGCACCGCGCGTTCGATCTCGCTCTTGATGAGGTCGGGATCGATCAGGCCGGCAAAGCAGCCGTCCTCGCCGTGATGGCTCCAGACTTCGCGGTTATGCGTGCCGGGGGTGACCAGCATCGGTCCGTTGCTGAGGTCACAATCGTCCAGCAGCACGCCGATGGCGAGCACGTCGTCGTTGGTGTGCGGATAGAAGGCCCAGTCCTGATGCCATTCCACCGGCGAGCCGTATTGCGCCGACTTCATGTTGAGCTTGGAGCCGTGCAGCCTTAAGGCGGGCCCGATCAATTTCTTCAGGATGTCGAGTACGGCTTCGCTGCGGACGATGTCGTTGAACAGCGGGTGCACCTTGTGCGGCGTCTTGATCCGGCGCACGCGCGGATTTTCCGCGGTATGGCCCGGTTCGAGATCATAGACATCGGTGTGTTCGAGGGTTTTGGCCGACCCCGCCACCAGGTCCGCGATCACCGAGCGCACCTGGGCAAGGGTGGTCGCGTCCAGCACGTCGGGCACGACGATCACGCCGTCGCGCTTGTAGGTCTGCACGTCCTTCTCAGAAATCATCCCACTTATCTCCTGGTTGCGCTATCATACCAAATGTTAGCGCTGTCATATGGCTTATACAAGCTGGCATCGTGCATTCCTGACCTGTATTGGCTAAATTCACACCGATGAGCACCCCGCAACCTGACGAGCCGCATTCCGCCCCAACGCTTTCCGCCGTGGCCAAGCTGGCACGCGTATCGTCAATCACCGTCAGCCGCGTGGTGCGCCTGCCCAATCTCGTGGCGCCCGAGACCCGGAGCCGGGTTGAGGCCGCGATGCGGGAATTGGGCTATGTGCCGAACCAGGTGGCCGGCGCGCTGGCCAGCGCCCGCACCAGCTCGGTCGGCGTGCTGGTACCGACGATCGCGAATTCGATCTTCGCCGATACGGTCCAGGGCCTGTCCGACGAACTGGAGCCGCTCGGCTACGCCGTGATTTTGGCGCAGTCGCGGTATGACGCCGCGCGCGAAGATCATATGCTGGCGGCGCTGCTGTCCCGGCGTCCGGAAGCGCTGATCATGGTGGGATCGCCGGCGACGGACGACGGCGCGCGGCTGTTGCGCCGCGCGGGCATTCCGATTGTGGAGACCTGGGAACTTCCGGCCGAACCGATCGACGCCGTCGCCGGATTTGACAATTACGCGGTCGGCGTTGCGGTCGCGCGGCATCTGATCGCGCAAGGCCGCGCGAGCCTCGCATTCATCGGCGGCGATGATCCCCGCGCCACGCGGCGCTGGCATGGATTCAATGACACCGCACAGGCTGCCGGCGTGAAAGCGCCGCGCCGGTTGGTCCTGGACCGCAACGCCTCGGGCAGCGTGGCCGCGCTGGCAAAATTGCCTGGCGTGGACGCGGTGTTTGCGGCCAATGATGCGCATGCCATCGGCTTTTTGTCCGGACTGCGCACTGCCGGACTATTGCGGAACGGTCCGGCCGCGGAGCAGCCGGTCGCGGTCATTGGTCTCGGCGATCTGGAAATGGGCCGGCTGATCTCGCCGAGCCTGAGCACCGTCCGCGTTCACGGCGACGCCATCGGTCGCACCGCCGCAAAGCTGATGCTGACGCGCAGCGGACCGCGCCACGTCGATCTCGGTTTTGAACTGGTTCTGCGCGACAGTGGCTGACTAGCTTTCGAGCAACCCCGCGATCTCGGCAATCGCCGCCTGTCGCTCCGAAAATATAATTTCCGCCGCTTCGCGTTCCCAATCGCCGTGGCGGGGCTCAAGCGGATCTTGCGCGCTCAGGCGATGTTCGAGGACAAACCGCGCATAGAGTGCGCGGCGCGCGTCCGCCCCCGGCTGGGCTGCTTCCCACGCCATCAGGATGGCGCTCGCGACATGATAGAGGCCACTTGCCGCTTGCCGCGCGCTCGCTTCCAGGTGCTGCTCGGCGGCCACGCGCTCGGCGAAAACCAGCGTCCGGTCCAGCGCAAGGCGCAGGCGATCCCGGAAAGACTCAGGTATGAGCGTGGCTTCATCAAGCAATTTCTTGAGGTAGGCCTCCAGCGTGCGGTGGGCGCGGCTCTTGCCAACCGCGCGCGTCACGATATCGAGCGCATTGATATTGCTGGTGCCTTCCCAGAGCACGCCGATATGGGCGTCACGGACCAGCCGCGCCTGCACCCATTCCTCGATGTAGCCGTTGCCGCCGCGGACTTCCATGGCGCCGGTCGCCACCGGAATATTGTCGCGGCAGGCGCGGAATTTTAATAGCGGCGTGAGGATGCGCAGCAGGCTTTCGGCTTCCCTGGAACCGGCATTGGCGCGGTCCATCGCGCTTGCGGTAAACAGAAACATCGACAGCGACTGTTCTGTCGGCACCGCGATCTTGAGAAGCTGGCGGCGGAGCAGGGGATATTCGATGATGGTCTTGCCGAAGGCCACGCGCGTCCGCGCGCAAACAAAAGCCTCGTTGAGGCAGCGCCGCATCATCGCGCTCGCGCGCACGCCGTGTGAAAGCCGCGACAGGTTGACCTGCTCCATCATCTGCTTGAAGCCGCGATCGGCATCGCCGACCAGATAGGCGACGGCCCCCTCCAGCACAATCTCGCCGCTTGCCATCGATCGCGTCCCCAATTTGTCCTTGAGGCGCACGATGCGGTAGGCGTTGCGGCGGCCGTCCTTCAGCCGGCGCGGCAGGGCAAACAATGCGAGCCCTTTGGTGCCGCCAGGTGCGCCTTCCGGGCGCGCCAGCAAGAGCGCGACATCGGCGTCGGCGTGCGAGCAGAACCATTTGTCGCCATAGAGCCGCCACGCGCCATCTTCGCAGCGCGCCGTGGTTTCGATCGCGCCGACGTCGGAGCCACCGGCGCGCTCGGTCATGAACTGCGTGCCCTTCCACAGCGTCGCGACGTCGTCGGACAGCATCTTCGGCAAAAGGTAATCCTTCAGCTCGGCGCTGGCGAATTTTCTGACAAGATGGATCGAGGTGTCGGTCACGCTGATCGGGCACATCAGTCCGAACTCGGCCTGCACGAACAGGTACTGCAGCGCATATTTGGCGACCGCGGGCAGCGGGCGATCCATTCCCAAGGTGCCGGCGCGATGGCTCATGGCGTGAAACTGGAAATCGCCGAACGCGATTTTCTCCATTTCGCGGTAGGACGCATGGTAGTCGATCCAGTCCTCGTCACGGCCAAAGCGATCCCGCGCATTCAAGACCGGCGGGTGCTTGTCGGCGGCCCTGGCCAGTTCGTCGAGCCGCCCGCCCGCCAGAACACCCAGGCGATCGAAATGAGGCTCGAGCCGCCGAAAATCATCCGGCTCCAGGTACAGTTGGAGAAGATCGCGCAGGCCGCGATCTACAGCGTAGAAATTCTGCCCGGCGCAATCCGGCGCGATGTGACCGGGGCCGCGATCGAGATCCTGCGCTGCGGTCTTGTCGAAAGACTTTTCAGAGTGGGGCGCGTGCATCTCTGACCTCGTGTTACGGATCGTTCGATCGGCCTGCGACGCGCGGTCGGCGACGAAACGCGCGCTAACCGCTCAATAACGCCTTCTAGCAAATTATTCCAATAATATCGGGCAGTCCGGTTATGTTCCGAAGCCGGCGCGCCCGATGCACAACGATTTTGCTTGATCCCGGCCGGTTCTTGAACAGACTGGTGACCAATCTCATCTTGATCCTGCCGCGGATGATCTCGGCGGCCGCCTCGATCGATCGCGGCAGAGTGCGGAGGAGGTGGAATTGGGCGCGACTGAGAAATCGGAGCGTTTGGCTCAAACACGAATTTTCGGCTTTTATTCACTCGGCGGCCTAGGGCCGCTGATGGTTCTGCTCGCGGTCACCTTATCCGGTTGCGGCGACAAGCCGCCGGCGCAGGCGGCAGCCGGTCCACCGCCGGTCACGGTCGCACAGCCCACCAAACGTACCGTCACCGATTGGGATGAATTCACCGGACGGTTCGAGGCGGTGGAAGAGGTTCAGGTTCGCGCCCGGGTCGGCGGATTTGTCAACAGCGTCGAGTTCCGCGACGGCGCGATCGTCCGTGCCGGCGATCTGCTTTACGTCATCGATTCCCGTCCGTTCGAGGCGGTCGCGGAGCAGGCGGACGGCCAGCTCTCGGATGCGCGCGCCAAGGCGGAACTGGCCAAGCGCGAACTCGACCGCGCGCTGACTTTGGTCCAGACCAGTGCCGTCTCCGAATCCATCGTCGACCAGCGCCGCCAGACCTTGCAGGCGGCGCACGCCGCGGAGATGCAGGCGGAAGGCGCGCTGAAGGCGGCCAATCTCAATATCGAATTCACCCACGTTCTCGCGCCGATGGCCGGCCGCGTCAGCCGCCATCTGGTCAGCGTCGGCAATCTCGTCCAGGGCAGCGAGGGCAATGCCACGCTGCTCACCTCGATCGTCACGCTCGATCCGATCTACATCTATTTCGATGTGGATGAAGCGACCTACCTGAAGAACAACAAGCTTTGGTTCGAGGGCCGCCGGCCGAGTTCGCGCGACACCCCGAACCCGGTCCAGGTCACGCTGACCGGCGAGACAAAGCCATCGCATGACGGCAAGATGGACTTTCTCGACAATCGCCTCGATGTCTCCACCGGCACGTTGCGCAGCCGCGCGGTCATCCCTAACAAGGATTTTTCAATCCTGCCCGGACAATTCGGCCGCGTGCGGCTGATTGGCAGTTCGCCCTATGAGGCGTTGCTGCTGCCGGACACCGCGATCGCCACCGACCAGTCTCGCAAGATCGTTTTTGTCGTGAAAGACGACGACACCGTTGAGGCCAAGCCCGTGACCTTGGGGCCGCTCGACGAAGGCTTGCGCGTCATTCGCGATGGGCTGAAGGCGGAAGACCGCGTCATCGTCGACGGTATCCAGCGCGCCCGCGTCGGCGCAAAAGTGACGCCGCATACCGCGCCGGCCGGTGGCAAGTCATGAATCTCGGCCGGCTTTCCATCAACCAGCCCATTTTGGCGATGGTGCTGTCGATCGTGCTGCTGATCGTCGGCGCGATCGCCTACACTACGCTGCCGGTCTCGGAATATCCGCAAGTGGTGCCGCCGACCGTCGTCGTCACCACGCAATATCCCGGCGCCACCGCGCAGACGGTTTCCGATACGGTTGCAGCTCCAATCGAGCAGGAGATCAACGGCGTCGAGGACATGCTGTATCTCTACAGCCAGGCGACCTCGAACGGCAATCTCACCATCACGGTCACCTTCAAGCTCGGCACCGATCTCGACAAGGCGCAGGTGCTGGTGCAGAACCGCGTCGCCATCGCGCAGCCGCGATTGCCGGAAGAGGTGCAGCGCAACGGCGTCGTCACCCGCAAGAACAGCCCCGACATATTGATGGTCGTTTTCATGCTGTCGCCGGACGACAGTTTCGACCAGCTCTATATCAGCAACTATGCGCTGCTGCAGGTGCGGGACGAGCTGCTTCGCCTCGACGGGATTGGCGACATCCAGATGTTCGGCGCGCGCGACTACTCGATGCGGCTGTGGCTTGATCCGGACCGGATCGCAACGCTTGGCTTGACCTCCGCCGAGGTGGTGGCCGCGATCCGCGCGCAAAACCTGCAGATCACCGGCGGGCAGATCGGGGAGCCGCCGATCGCCGACCGCGCGTTCCAGCCCAATCTCACCTTCACCGGGCGCCTGAAGGATCAAAAGCAATTCGAGGACATCGTGGTCAGGGCCGGCGCCGATGGCCGCACGGTGCGGCTGCGCGATGTGGCGCGAGTCGAACTGGGTGCCTTGTCCTATTCTACCAACAGTTTTCTGCTGCGGAAATCAGCGGTCGCGCTGCTGGTGACCCAGCGGCCCGGCTCGAACGCGCTGGCGACCGCGAAAAGCATTTCTGACACGATGGTGAAGCTGAAGGCCAGTTTTCCAAAGGGCCTCGACTACAACATCGGCTACAACCCTACCGAATTCATCGCGCAATCCGTCCACGAGCTGATCAAGACGATCTACGAGGCGATGCTGCTCGTCGTCATCGTCGTGCTGGTGTTCTTGCAGGGCTGGCGGCCGGCGATCATTCCCATCATCGCCATTCCTGTATCGCTGGTCGGCACCTTTGCCGCGATGGCGGCGCTCGGATTCTCGATCAACAACCTGACCCTGTTCGGCCTGGTGCTCGCGGTCGGGATCGTGGTCGACGATGCGATCGTGGTGGTGGAAAACGTCGAGCGGCATCTTCGCGATGGCATGAGCCGGCGCGACGCGGCGTTGAAAACCATGGAGGAGGTCGGCGGCGCACTGGTCTCGATCGCGCTGGTGCTGTGCGCGGTGTTTGTGCCGACCGCATTTCTCGGCGGCATCTCCGGTCAGTTTTTCCAGCAATTCGCCGTCACCATCGCGGTGGCCACAGCCATTTCCTGTTTCTGCTCACTGACCCTATCGCCGGCGCTGGCCTCGCAGATCCTGCAGCCGCATGAGGACAAGCGGCCACCGGCAAGCTGGAATTTCATCGCGCGCGGCTGGGACAAATTCGCCGGCTATTTCAACCGCGGTTTTGACTGGCTGTCGCACGGCTACGCCAGGGCGGCCGACTTCGTGATCCGGCATTCGGCGGTGATGCTGCTGCTGTATGTGGCGCTGATCGGCAGCGCCGGTTGGCTGATCGTCGCGACGCCGCAAGGTTTTATTCCCGCGCAGGACCGCGGCTACGTCATCATATCGGCGCAGTTGCCGGGCGCGGCGTCGCTGGCGCGCACCACCGATATCGTCCGTCAGATCGAGAAAACGGCGCTGGATACGCCGGGCGTCATTCGCGTTGCAGCATTCGCCGGCTTCTCGGGTGCGACCCGAACGCAGGCGGGCAATGCTGCGGCTCTCTTCCCGGTGTTCGAGGAGCCGGAAGTGCGCCTGAAGAAGGGGCTGACCGCGGCGGTGATCACTGCCGATTTGCGCAAGCGACTGTCTGCGATTCAGGCGGCATTCATCATCGTCATTCCACCGCCGCCGGTGCCGGGCATCGGCACCGGTGGCGGTTTCACGATGCGCGTCCAGGATCGCCAGGGACGCGGCCCCGAACTGTTGGCAGCCGCCAACGACGAACTTATCGCCGCGGCGCGCAAGGCGCCCGGACTGACGCAGGTGTTCTCGCCCTTCACTGCAAACACGCCGCAGCTCTTCGTCGATATCGATCGGGTCAAGGCGCAGAAACTCGGCGTGCCGATTGCGAACGTCAACGAAACCATCCAGACCTATTTCGGCTCG
>Ga0207657_10002719_pt1 | contig 19039 bp, 25 predicted proteins | sample KBSC33metaG_FD_184316 | JGI IMG/M metagenome (GOLD analysis project Ga0207657, IMG submission 184316) | Corn rhizosphere microbial communities from Kellogg Biological Station, Michigan, USA - KBS C3-3 metaG (SPAdes) (version 2) | ecosystem: Host-associated > Plants > Roots > Rhizosphere > Soil ... | reverse complement strand
ACCACAGCGGCTTGGCCGGCCGGTGGCGTTCGCGGGTGATTTCGCCGTCGATTAGATAGCGCTTGAGCTTCTTGCGGATGAGCTCGGCGCCATCGGCGCTCATGCACACGAGGCGCACGCCGCCGGCGGGCAGACGTTCGATCGCCGAGACGCCGACCTTCTCGGACAGGCAGCGGATGACGACCACGCCTTCTTCGAGGTTGAGGTTGACGACCCGGCTCATCGGCGTTGGCTGCTGGGATCGAGCTTGCGGGCGCGATCGTCGAAATGGTCGCCGAGGCCTTCAAGGCCCTTCTTGCCGGCGCGGGTGCGGGCCTGGAGCGCGAGGCGGCGGCAGGCGGCGGCCTGCTCGCGCAACTGCTCGGCGCTGTCGGTACTAGGCGGCAGCGCGGAGCCGTCCGCCGGAGGGTCGAGGGTCATGCCACGCTCCCTGGATCAATTTCGGAGAGGTCGGGCTGCGGGCCGTCCTCGAGAATCTGCGATTTGCGCCGGGCCTCGGCCTCGCGCATCTTTTCGCTGCGCTCCGCCCGGTCGGCGAGCGCCTGCCAAGCGGCCTCGGACCGCCGGCAGCGCTCGCGCACATGGTCGAGCGTTGCCGCCTCCGCATCGGCGCTCGCCTGGGCGGCGCGCGCGCGGAAGAACTCGAGATTCGAGCTGCGGATTACCGGGCCGGTCAAGCTTATTCGGCTTGATCGGCGTCGTCGTTGGCGGCCGGAGCCTCGTCCTGCGGGGCGTCGTCGGCCGACTTGATGTTCACTGCGGCCATCTTGCCGCGGCGGTCTTCCTGCAGGTCGTAGGTGACCCTTTGGTTTTCGCGCAGCGAGCGCATGCCCGAGCGCTCGACCGCGCTGATGTGAACGAACGCGTCGTTACCGCCGCCGTCGGGCGCGATGAAGCCGTAGCCCTTGTTCTCGTTGAAGAATTTCACCGTTCCGGTGGTCATTATCGTTTTCCTTCTATTGCGGGCCCAGTGCTCGGGCCGCTTCGCGCTAGGAGAGGCAGGAGAAGGAAAAGAGGAGCCGCAAAGCGCCTGTAGACCGTCAGTTTGCGACTAGTAGCAAGCAGGACATAGGCTCGTTTGCGGCTGATTGTAAGGGGCGCGGGGCAAAGAGCTGCTGCGGCAGGCGCGGCGAAAGGGCCCTGCGGCGAGTGCTGCGAGGCCCTTCCGGGAAGAGCCGCCTAGTGCGTTCCGCCCTGCACCGTTGGGTTGCAGCCGTTGGCCGGGAACAGGAAGCTGTCGCGGCCGACCGGCCCATCGGGGTTGCTCGGGTCGTAGATGCCGAACTTGGCCATAAAATAGCCGTAGGACTGGACCTGCCCGCCGGGGTCGATGACCGGGAGGCCGTCGGGCGTGTCGTTGAGCCCTGAGAAGGAGCACAATGAGTTGCCGTTGCTGATGCTCGTGCCTGGCGGCGAAATGGTGTTGCCCGTCGGCGGCGGACCCTTGATCTCGCCCGCAATGGCCGCGTTCGAGGCGACGAGGAATGCGAGCGCGAGTGCCGCGTGAATTGCCCTTTTCATGTTTTTCGTTCCTTTCCCAAGAGGGCGCCGGTCGAGCCGACGCCGCTCCCAAGTTGTCTTCGGATTGCGGCAGCGCGGCCATGATGCGCGCCTGACCGGACGCCGACTTTTTGCCGACTATCGACTTTGTCCCAACCGCGCTCAGTGCTTGCGCTGGGCGAACCAGTCGCTGTCCAGCGTCTCCAGGATATGGTTGGTCATGTAATATTGGCCGTCGGACGCGTTGAGGTCGCAGGTGAACGCCCTGGTGAGAAAGCTCGACACGTCCCCGCCCGTATCGAAGAATTGCGGAAAGCTTGTGAGCAACCCGTCCTTCTCGGCATTGCTCTGCGCGGCTTTCGACGCCTCGCAGGCGCCGCGATTGGCATAAGCGACCGAAGTGTCGTGGGCCGATGCCGCGGTTGGGGCGGCGAGCGATGCTACAGCGGCAATGATCATCATTTTCGTCATCGGGTTTCTCCCCAGCGGTGCACCCCAATCGGTGCCCTACCGCGACTCTGCGCTGGGTGGGCAGCCAACCGGAATGATGGAGAACCGATGAACCGGGTGGTCAGGCGAGGAAGTCGGGAGCGAGCCCGGTCTGCTCCCAGTAGCTCGTCAGCCCCGAGCGGTCGCATAGCCGAGCGAAACGCGGATGCTGGCGCATTTCCGCGCATGCCGGGGTGAAGAGAATCTGCGTCACGCGCCGATGGAGATCGTTCGTCGCCAGCTCGCCTTTGGTGCTGTGGAGCGGAACCGGGCCGGCGCCCTGGCGGAGGTAATAAGCGTCAGCGACGGCGAAGCTGTCGTCGACCCGATCGAGCAGGCCGAGTGCGAACAGCGCCGCGATTGCCCGCGCCGGGCCGCTCGCCGCCGCGTCTCGCGCCGTGGCGGCCGCCTGGTCAATGCTGGCAGGGCTACCTTCCGCTACAGCGGCGACGACGACCTTCAGCAGCTGCAGCATGGGCTGCGGGATATGAGGCCGGACGGCATCATCCCCGAGCATCGCCGCGGCAGCCTCGATGCGGCCGGTATAGGCAAGTGTCCAAAATCGCGCCGTCCAGATCGCGGCGTGCGTCGGCCACAGGTGCATGCCGCGATCCCCGAGCTGGTCCATGCCGACGAGATCGCCCGACGACCACCGCTGGTAAATCCCCTTGTAGAGCAGGCAGGCGGCGAGCGGATCCGCGTCGATCAGGCGGTTGGTGCGTTCAAGAGCGGCACGGACGCGGCCGGTCGCCATGTCGGCAATGACGAGCTCATGCTCCGCGACGAACTCGTTCGGACAATCGTCAAGAACCCGCTCGAGTGCGGATCGCGCTTCGAGCCAGCGGCCAAAGATCGGCGCAACAGTGGCAAGCGCAACGAGGGCATAGGACTGACGCGGGTCGATACCTAGTGCTTCCCGGGCGCTCGCCTGGCAATCCGCAACCAGCTCGGCGATCTCGGCTGGTTCGGCATATTCGGCCGCGTAGCGGCTGAGCAGAGCGCGCATGCCCCAGGCGGCCGCGCTCGTGCGGTCGAGCTGGGCCGCGCGACGCACCTTCTCCAGGCGCAGGTAATCGGGCTCAGGAATGCCGCGGCGAATGCTGTCCAACCCTTCTTGTACGGCCTCCGCCACGTCACGAGGAGCGGCGGTTCCGTTGGCGCGCAGCCGCAGGCAATAACCGGCGCCCGGCACAGTCTCGATGAGCACCGTGTCCCCGTCAGCGAGTGACAGCGTCTTGCGGAGTTCCCGGACAATTCGGTTGAGGCTGTCGTCACCGACCGGCGCCGCGCCCCAGCAATATTCGAAGATTTCGCGGCGGGTGACCACCTGGCCGGCTTTGCGGCTCAACTCGACGAGCAGCTGCATCACCAGCGGCTCGGTGACGAAACAGCCCCTGCTGCTCTCGATTGCGCGCGCGGCCGGCCTGACGTGCACCTGCCCCAATGTGAAGTCGTGGAGCTGAATTAAGGGAGAGCCGGTCATCACCACCCCCCTCCTGCTTCTCCGAGCTCCGACATCATGTGCCACGCGCGAGCAATGCACAAGCGCGGCAGGTCGGCGCTGCTCAGCGCTCCCGATCGCTGTCGTCCCTCGGTGCGATCCAGGTGATGAGGTCCCACTCGTTGCGAATCGCGAGAAGCAGGCCGGCAGTGACGGCCGCGGCAAGGCCGTAACTCGCCCAGGGCCAGTCGCTCCAGAAGGCGAGCGCGACGACGGCGAGCGCGATGTAGAGCACGCTCGCCGCGACGCCGTAGAACCACAGGTCGGTCCAGTGGACCTCGTCGCCGAGCCGGCGAATTCCTATCGCCGACATGATCCCGCGCGCCAGGCCCCACAGCGCTATGGCCGCCACGATCGCGGCGAACCACGGCCGTGAGACTCCGGGAGTCAGCGCGGCCGCACTCAGGACAAGAACGAAGCTTACGCCAAGCACGATCGGGCCCATGTACAGCCTGGATCCGGCGAGCACGCTCGAGCGCGGCCGGTCGTGCATCAGGCTGATGACGACGAAGATGAGGCCGATCAGCACCGCCGCCGCGCCGCCGGCCATCAAGTAGAAATCGGTCCACCGCTCGAACACCGGCTGTCGTCATAGGCGATGCGACGGTCCGAGTTAATGGGGCGGTTCAGCCGTCGGAACCGCTCCAGCGGATGGGCGTTGGAGCGGCTTAATACAGGTTAAGCTCGCGCTCCATTCTCCGTGACAGACCAGCCAAACCAGCACGACCCCGCTTATCTCGACCGCGTCAACGAGGAGCTGGCGCAGAGCCTGCGCCGTTGCCATGCACTCGTTGACGATTGCCGCGACAAGCTCGCCGCGAACGCCAATGAGCCGAACAACGGCGGCGACACCGAGGACGAGGACGAAGAACGCGTCGGCTGAAGCGCCGACTTCGGTCAGCGGAACAGCCCGACCAGCTCCAACAGCGCAAAAGCACCCAGGCCAATGCGCTGGCCGGCTCGGCTGCCGAGCGGCAGCAGCAGGAACGGCATCGCAATGCGGGCCGCTATCCACTCCACCTCCCAGCCGTGGTCCCACACCCGGTCGAGCAGGATTTTTGACAGCAGCGACACGACGGGCGGGACCACGAGGACGATGAGGATCAACATCCGGTGACGCAGGTAATGCTCTTCGAGCGAGTGCTCGGTCTCCCGTTCCGCGCCGGGGAACATTGCCCGGCTGACGAAGACGTACGGCATCGCGACGCCCGTCGCCGCCAGCATCTGCCACGCGTTAACACCGGCATCCTGGCGGACGTGCCACATCGTCAGCCAGACATTCATTCCGCCCAGCATGACGATGATCCCGAGGAGCGGCGGACAGTAACCGACGGCAAACTTGCCGCAGTCCCGCCACATGTCGGCGAAGCCGAGCGCGACATTGGCGACAGCAATCCCGAGCAGCAGCCCGTAGAAGCTGAACAGATAGTCGAACGAGTCCATCGTCCCCCCTCCCGAGCATCGACGAGAATAAACGAGAATTCGCGCCGGGAGTATGGCTCCGGATGAACTTTGCTATTGCCTTGCTAAGTTACTGGTGTTTGACTGTTTTTCGGCGGCCGATGGGCTGGCCTGATGTGTGGGCGACACCGGGTGGGGCAATGACGAGCAAGTCGGACCGCGACTATTATCTCGCGCGCATCGCTGCCGAGCAGGCGGCGGCGGAAGCCGCGATATCCGACTGGGTGCGCGCGGTGCACCTTGAGCTTGCCGACAAGTATCGCGAGCGCCTGGCGGCCAAGCACGGCGGGCCGCCGCCGGTGAATGACTAAGCGTCGCCGCTCGGGAATTCGAGCTGCATATAGAGACTGTCCAGCCAGCGGCCGAACTTGAAGCCCGCGCCTTTCAGGCGGCCGACTACTTCGAAGCCGAACGCCTGATGAAGGCGGACCGAGGCGGGTTCCGCTCCGCCGATCACCGCGACGACCGAGCGAAAGCCGAACTCGGCTGCGCGCGCGAGCAGCGCCTTGAGCAGCGCCAGGCCGATCCCGCGGCGCATGTGCTGCGGGTGAACGTAAATGCTGTCCTCGGCCGTGAAACGATAGGCCTCGCGGTCGCGGAACTGCGTGACATAGGCGTAGCCGGCGACCTCCCCACCGGCTTCGGCGACGATAAAGGGCCAGCGGGCGCTTCTAATCCGGCGAATTTTCTCGAGCGTGGAAGCGACCGACGGCGGGTCGATGTCATAAGACGCCGTGCCGTTCAGCACATGATGGGCATAGATCGTTGCGATGCTTTCGGCGTCGCGTTCCTCGGCGTCGCGAATGACGAGATCCGGCACGCCGGCGCTCCTCGCATCGCCGAGCGCCCGGCGGCAAGGTGAGGAGTTGACGCTTTCACTCGCAGTTCACGTGGCGGCCCGTTACTGCCCGGCCAACGCGACGCAAAAACCCTGAGCCTTGTCAGCAGCCTACCGCCTCCCCTCGCCTTACGACCGGACGCCGCTCCAGCGGCGCGCTTCCGGATTCGCGCTCGCCGTCGGCGTCAACCTGCTTCTCCTGCTTGTGCTGCTCGGCCTCGGCGTCATTCCTGCGCCGAAGCAGCCGACTTCGACGGCGATCATCGTCGACATGGTTCCGGAATCGCACAGCGCCGCGTCGAGCGAGCCGACCAAGGCCATCGCCCGACAGACACGCACCGCGACGAACCGGCCGGTGCCCAAGCCGCCGCCGATCATTCTCCCGGTCAAGCCCACGATCACTCCGCCGCCACCGCCAGCGGAGAAGCCCCAGCCGTGGATCGAGATGAGCCACGACCAGCTCGCCAGCGCCGATCTGCGCAACATCCCGACAGCAGGAGAGGGAAGCTCCGGCGACAGCGAAGTGGTCGGACGCGGCCCGCACGGCGAGCTGCTGTTCAACGCCGAATGGGCGCGGGAGCCGACCGATGCCGAGCTTGCGGGCTATCTGCCGCGTAATCCACCCGACGGCTGGGGCCTGGTCGAATGCAAGACCATCCCGGGAGATCGCGTCGAGGACTGCGTCGAGCTCGACCAATATCCGCACGGGTCGCATCTTGCCGCGGCCGTGCGCCAGGCCGCGTGGCAGTTCCGCGTGCGCCCACCACGCAAGGGCGGCAAGGAGCTGGTCGGCTCCTGGGTGCGAATCCGGATCGAGTACAGCTTCTCGAGGAGCGACAGCAGCGCCGCCGACTGAAAGGCGCCTGCGCGTTATTAGCGGGCGGAAGCGCGTTCGGCTTCAGCGAGGACCTGCTTCACGACCTTGCTCGGGATCGCAAAACCGATCCCGACATTGCCGGCGCTGCTCTCGCTCGTGCTGGGGCTGAACAGCGCGGAGTTGATGCCGATGAGCTCGCCGTGGAGGTTAATCAGCGCGCCGCCCGAATTGCCGGGATTGATCGGCGCGTCAGTCTGAATGAAGCGGCGGGAGTCGCCCTGCCCCAGCGGCCGCTCGGTGGCGCTGACGATGCCGCTGGTCACGGTCTGGCCAAGACCGAACGGGTTACCGATCGCAACGACATAGTCGCCGACCTGGAGCTTGCTGCTGTCGCCGAGCGGCAGTGTCGGCAGGTTCTTCGCGCCGATCTTCAGGACGGCAAGATCGAGACTCGGATCAAGGCCGACCGGCGCGGCGGGGAACTTGCGTCCGTCCTTCAGCGTGACCTGGACCGCCTCGGCGTTGCGGACGACGTGGAAGTTGGTGATGACCAGGCCCTTTGCGCCGTCGACGATCACGCCCGACCCGGCGGCCATCGCCGGCTGCAGCGCGGCATCGGGAATACCGAAGTAACGGCGGAAGAACGGATCCTGGAGAAGCGGGTTCTGCTCGGCAGGCGACGGCAGCAGGGTGGCGATGTTGACCACCGCGGGCGAGGTCTTCTTGACCAGAGGCGCGAGGCTGTCGTCCGCCGGTCCCGCGAGCATGCGCGGCTGCGCAGACTGATCCGCGCCAATGGGAAGCATCCGCGCGACAACGCCGCCGATCACCGCAGCGATCAGGAGAGCAACGAACAGCAGGAAAATCGGGAATCGGGCGGCGCCGGGACGCGGTTCGGCCATCTTTTCTGATTATCCTTCGACCACTTCACCTTCAGGAGCGCCCCTGCCGAGCTTGTCGGGCAGCCGCTCGCCTGCAGGCGTGAACGCGAGGCTCACCGAATTGATGCAATAGCGCTCGCCGGTCGGCGGCGGCCCGTCGGGGAAGACATGGCCCTGGTGCGAGCCGCAGCGGGCGCAGACGATCTCAATGCGGACCATGCCGTAGCTGGTGTCGCGGATGGTTTTGAGATGCCCGCTGGAGAACGGCTGGGTGAAGCTCGGCCAGCCGGTGCCGCTCTCGAACTTCGTGCCGCCGTGGAACAGCGGAAGCCCGCACAGGCGGCAGGTGAAGACGCCCGGACGCTTCTCGTTCAGGAACACTCCGCAAAACGGCGCCTCGGTGCCATGCTCGAGGAGCACGTGCTTCTCTTCGTCGCTCAGATCGGCGACGAGCGAACGGAACTGGTCCTCGGATGGAGGGGTAAGGTCGAAGGTGGTGTCGGCGGCGAGATCCTGGCTCATTTTGTGGTCCTTTGCGGTCGCGGCGGCCCTTACCACGGCAGCAGCGGTTGCGCAGCCGGTAGAGACGCAGGAACAGGCGCTTGCCGACGACGCCGTGCAATATGCCGCTCAGTTCGGTGTCACCGCCGACGAGGCGCGCCGCCGGCTGAAGGCACAGCAGGACAGCGTCGCCGCCACGGACGCGATCGCCCGTGAGTTCGCCGGCCGGCTCGCCGGCATCTCGATCGAGCACGCGCCCGATTACCGGATCGTCGTCCTGTTGACCGGCACGGCGCCGGTGCCGGACCGTAGCGCAGGCGGCGTTCCGATCATCTTCCGCACCGGCTCCAGTGCCACGCACGCGCAAGCCGTGGCGGCCCTGCGCCGGCACTTGATCGACCTGCGCTCCGACCTGCCGAACGCGCGCGGCGCCGGGTACGACCAGCGCACCGGCGAAGTCGTGCTGCTCGTCACCCCCGAAGACGCGCAGAAGTTCGGCCTCGAGGCGATCCGCGCGCGGGCCGAGCAGGTCGGCGGCGTGCCGGTGCGGGTGGTCGTCAACGAGCTCAACGAATCCAACATGAGCGTCGACGGCGGCGGCCGCGTCGAGGGGCTCAACACCCTGACCAACCGGCGCAACCTCTGCACGACGGCGTTCGTCGTCACCAATGGCGAGACGACGGCGATTACCACAGCGGCTCACTGTCCCGACCAGCTGACCTATGTCGACCGCGACGGAAGCAGCTTTAGCCTGCCAATGATCGGCTCATGGGGCGCGGGCTACCAGGACGTCCAGATCAACGGCAGCCCGGATTCGCCCGATCCCTTGTTCTATTCGAACCGCGGCGCAGGAACACTGAGGAAAGTCGCCACGTGGCGCAATGTTGCGAGCACGCGCGCCGGCGACTTCGTCTGCCATTATGGCGAAAGCTCCGGCTACAGCTGCGCGGTCGTCGAGCTCACCGACTATGCGCCTCCGGGCGATCTTTGCGGCGGCCCCTGCTCGCCGACCTGGGTGACGGTCAAAGGCCCGAGCTGCATCCCGGGCGACAGCGGCGGGCCGGTGTTCAGCGGCGAGGTCGCGTTCGGCATCGCCAAGGGGATCAACCGCGCGGGCGGCGGGCAGTGCCTGTTCTATTATTATATGTCGACCGATTACCTGCCGGCGCCCTGGCGGCTCCTCACCGCGGGGGATGTGGCGCTCAAGCGGCGAGATCGCCCCTGACCTGCCCGCTGCCGGGCACCGGCTCGGCGGCGTCGTTGCCGATCTTGACGATGCGATTTCTGCCGTCGACGTGAACCACGCGCGGCTTCAATGCCCGAGCCTCGGCGTCGTCGAGCATGGCGTAGCTCATGATGATCACGAGGTCGCCGGGATGGACGAGGTGCGCCGCCGCGCCATTGATCCCGATCACGCCGCTGCCGCGCGGACCGGGAATCACATAGGTCTCGATCCGCGCGCCGTTGGTCACGTCGACAATCGCCACCTGCTCGCCGTCGAGCAGGTCGGCCGCTTCCATCAGCGCAGCGTCGAGCGTGACCGATCCGACATAATCGAGATCGGCCTGAGTGACAGTCGCGCGGTGGACCTTGGACTTCATCATGATCCGCATCACGGCAGTTGGGCTCCTTGGGTGTGCCCCGCTTAGGTCTGCACCCGTTCGTCGAAAATCAATGCTGCGCTGCAATATCGCACTTGCAGCATGTGGCGCAAATCCCCAACTGTCGGCTCGCGGACGTGGCGCGGATTGCCAATGTGGCGGCGCCTGCCGCGAGCAAGGCGTTGAAATTGTGAGCTTTATGAATTTGGCACGGCTCTTGCTCAGTAGAGATCGAGATTTTTGCCATGGAGTTCGAGAACATGTCAGCGCAGGAAAATCAGGTCGCTCTTCCGCTTCGGTCGCACACGATTTTGGGCGTGTGCGAAGCGCTCGGCGAGGATTTCGGGTTCAACCCCGTGTTCCTGCGGATCCCGCTTGCAGCCTCCGTCATCTGGAATCCTGCGATCGCGCTCGGCACTTATTTTGCTTTAGGCGCTCTGGTGCTGGCGTCGCGGCTGCTCTTCCCGAAGGCGAAGCCCGTCGACGCAGTGATCCGGCAGGCCGAGGCGGGCAACGACGACCAGGCCGAGCTGGCGAAAGCCGCCTGAGCCTGGCCTAGAGGCCCTCTCGAGCCTCGGACCTCGCCTCGAGCAAGTCGAACAGTGCGCGATGCTGGAGCAGCAGCTGCTCGCCGCCGAAGGCGAGCGCGCGCTGGCTGGCCGCCGTTTCGGCGCCGCGTTCGATGATCGCCACCACGGACGCTTCGTCGGGAAGCGAGGGCGCCGGCGCTTCGGTGCCGACCCGCGCCGCGGCGCGGTCGAGCAGGCGGCGGATGGGCCACCAGTCGCCGACCAGTGCCGTCGCCGCCCCTAGCGCGCAGCCGGTCCGCTCGGACATAGCAAGCGTTTCGAGCGCGTGACGCGCGGCGACCAGGCTCGCCTCGGTTTCGGCAGCGCCGGGCGTGCTCGGCAGCGGCCCAACCGCAGAGGTCAGGCGGACCACGTAAAGCCGCTCGCGTTCGAACCCTTCCGAAGCGCGCGTCAGCCAATCCTGCACCGGTCCCTTGGGACAGCGCTGCAAGGCCATCTCGATCAGGCCGGGGTAGCGCCCGTGGAGGCTGCACAGCAGGTGGACGGCATCGGCAAGGTCGCGGCCCGAGTGGCGTCCGGAGGCCTCGAGCAGCGAAGTCAGATAGGCATGGCGGGCGCATCCCTCGCCCGCGACTCGCGCGAGCTGGGCTTCGGCAACGCTGACCGGATTGTGGCCGACGGACCGATTGACTGCCATTCCTCTCCCCTCGTTCAGGCCTCGGGGCGAAGCCTTGTTGGGTTGGTCCTAGAGCAAGGGCGTAAAGACGAGGTTTATGGCGGGGTAAGCTTTCCTGAACCCTGTTCGCGCCGGGAAGACGTCAATCGTCGCGGTAGGCGAGCTCGAAATTGCCCCAGCGGCGGCCCTTGATCCACAGCGGAACGAAGACGTTCTTCACCGGGATATATTTATCGCCAAGCTCCATCCGGTAGGTCGCGAGCGTCGCCGGCTTTTCGCTGGCGAGCGCCATGCGCGTCGTGTCGTCAATCAGGATGCGCTTGTTGCGGCAATGCTCGTCGTTCCACACCGGGTCCGGACCCTGCGGGTGACTGCGCTCGGTGAGGTGGGTCGGCAGATAGCCGTTCATGTCGCCGATCGCCGAGCCGATGATGCGGTTGTCGCCGCCCTTGGTACGGTCGAGAACCGGACGGACGAGACGGTCAGCGGCCTCGTTGAAGCGCACGTCATATTGCACCGGGTTGGTGCCCTCGACGATTTTATAGTCCCGATCGAACACGTCCTCGACGCTGACCTCGCCAGCGTCGATCGCGCGCTCGATCGCGGTCTGAATCTGCCGGCAGGTCTCCTGCGCCTTGAGGATGAATGGCGTGTCGTCGATTTCGGCGCCCGAATTGGCGAGCGTGTCGAGCATCGTGTTGGAGAGCATCTCGAGATGGGCGAGGCGCTTCTCGGCGGTGAGCAGCTCGTTGCCGTTCTCGCGCGCGTCGGCGGCGAATTCGGTGAGCCCTGCCTTCACCCGGTCGACGCTGGTCTGGATCATGCTGGTCGAGTGGGCAATGCCCTCCGTCTGGCGGTCGACCATGCCGACGATCTCGCTGACTTCGCGGACCGTGTCGCTGATCGTGCCGAAGCCGGACTGAGCCGCGCGGCTGCGCTCGACGCCGGTCTTGATCTCGGTCGTGACCGCACCGGCTTCGCGGGTCAGCTCGCCGATCGTCGAGGCAATCTGACTGGTCGCCGCGCGGGTGTCGTGGGCAAGCTTCTTCACTTCGGCGGCGACGACCGCGAAGCTGCGACCGGCATCGCCGGCGCGCGCTGCCTCGATGGTGGCGTTGAGCGCGAGCATGTTGGTCTTGCGGGCGATGGTTTCGATCGTCGAGGAAACGGTCTGGACCTGGTTCATGGCCGCAGCGAACCCGGCCATGCGCTCGCCGAGCTGCACGACGAGCTCGGTCAGGCCCTTGAACCCATCGATTGTGCCGTCGATCGCCTCGCGGCCGGCCTCGAGCTTGGTTTTGGCCTGCTCGGAGAGCAGCCGCGCCTCATCGGTCGAATCGCTGACCCGTGCCTGATCGCCGAGCAGCCGCGTCGTCACTTCTTCGAGCTGGTCGAGCATCTTCATATGCTCGGCGATGCGGCTCGAAACCCCCTTCACATATCCAGCGACGTCGCTGCATTCCATCGACAGCGAACCGCAATCGCGCGCGACGGCGCGAATGGCGTTCTCAGTAACTTGCTCGATGCCCGCAGTGGCCATTCAACAGCCCCGTTCCCGACGAATTCAGGAGCGGAGATACGGAACAACCTCCTACTTCTTCGTTAACCACGCTGCGATGGGGCCGTGCGACCTCAGTCGCCGTGGGTGGAACCCTTGCGGCCCTGCATCTCGTCCCAGGGCTGCTTGGTTTCATCCGACTGCCGCGCCCACTCTCGCGCGGTCAGGCAGGTGCGTTCGATTGCGGCGAGGGTGCCGGTGCGGATGCTTTTCTTGCAAATCACCTTGTCGAGGTCGGAGACCTGAACAGGCTTCGGCGGAGGAAGAGCGGCGGTGCTCGCGGGCAGCCGCCAGGCGATCATGCCTTCACTGGTGTGCACCTGCGACGGCGACAGACCCGGATCGGGCTTGAACTGCGCGTGCAGCGTGATGACGTTGCACGTCTCCTGATCGAGCAGCGGGTAACCGCTACTGTGGGTCACCTTGCAATCGGTGACCAGGCCCTTGCTGTCGAGCGTGACCTTGAAGCCGACGGCGCCCTCCTCATGCGCGGCAATCGCCCGCGGCGGGTAGAATTGCTGGAACACTTCCCAATTCGCGGCATTCTGCGCGGCCTTCGAGTCGGGTGCCTGGGCGAGTGACGGAACTGCGACCAACAGGCCTGCCGCCATGATAAGCGACTGAACGCGCATGACTTCATTCCCCTGCGATTGTGCAGGTCGCTTGTACGCGAAAGCTCGCGGATTCTGAACCCGATTCAATACAGCAGGTAAGCAGCCCTTTGATCGGCCCATGCGCGCTCGTCCGGAACAGTCACGGCATCGAGATCTCCGCCTTGCGCGTTCGCATCGTCGACCCACTCACGCAGGAGCGGCGAACCGTTGATCACGTCGATCGCCAGCTTGTCGAACACATATTCGTAGGGGAAATCGCGCCACAGATCGTAATCCGGGTAGAGGCGGCGGATTGCCTTGAACGCGAGCGACTGAAGCCGCCATGGCCTGAAGGCCTCATGGTCGTAGAACGGCCCCTCGGCGTGGATGAACAGGCCGCGGCACATCTCACCGACATGCTTGTGGAACGTCGGCTGGAAGGTGATTTCGCGGAGCCTGCAGCCGGCGAGCCATTCGGGCGCGAGGCGCTCCATCTCGGCCATGATCTTAAGCGGCTCGATGTCCGGCGCGCCGAACAGCTCCAGCGGGCGCGTGGTCCCCCTGCCCTCGCTCAGCGTCGTCCCTTCGAGCATCACGGTCCCCGCATAGGCCCGCGCCATGTTGACGTTCGCCGCATTGGGGCTCGGGTTGATCCACACCCGCTCGGGGGGCCAGCCGAATCCCGGCGCTTCGCCGGGGCGCCACCCGTCCATCTCGATCACGCGGTAATCCACGTCGAGGTGGAAGTGGTCAATGAACCATCTGCCGAGCTCGCCGAGCGTCAGGCCATGGCGCATCGGGATCGGCCCGGCACCGACGAAACTCTCCCAGCCGGGGCGCAGCGAAAGCCCTTCAATCGGCCGGCCGGCGGGATTGGGCCGGTCCAGCACCCACACGGCCTTGCCGTGCTCGGCAGCCGCTTCGAGCACGTACAGAAGCGTGGTGATGAAAGTGTAGATGCGGCAGCCGACGTCCTGCAGATCGACGAGGATCGTGTCGAACGTCCCCATCGATTGGCCGCTCGGCCGCCGCAGCTCGCCGTACAGGCTGAACACCGGGATCTGGTGCACCGGATCGGTGAAGTCGTCCGACTCCACCATATTGTCCTGCTTGTCGCCGCGAAGGCCGTGCTGCGGGCCGAACGCCGCGGTGAGCTTCATGCCCACGGCGGCCAGCGCATCGAGGCTGTGGGTCAGGTCTTTGGTGACGGATGCCGGGTGAGCGAGAAGCGCGACGCGGCGGCCTTCGAGCGGACGGCGGAGCTCAAGATCGGCGAGGAGCCGATCGATACCGAACAGGATCATCGGCCCGTGATTAGGGCAGGTGCGCGATGAAGCAAGCCGGGTCGTGGAAGTCGGGCTTGTCGCCCTCCGGATGAGCAAGCGCCCAGTAGGACTTGGTCCCGTCCTTCTCTTCGAGAATCGCGCAAAGCCCGATCTGCCACGCAGCCTTGGCGTCAACCGCGATGGTCGCGCCGAGCGCCCACCAGGTCATATTGTCCTCGATGCGGATGTAGGGCGGGGCGACTTCAGCATCAGTCCGATCCTCGCGCCGCGTCTTGAAATCGTATGCGGCCCAGTCGCCCGAGGGTGCGAAATTCCATTCGCGATACGCCTCGGCGCCGTGGACGCGCATGAACGCCTCGAAACAGGTGGTCTGCCACAGCTCCTCGGCACGGCGCGGCTCCTCGGCAATGTCGGGCAGGACGAAGCGGCTCGCGGGCGCACCCACTCCGAACCATATGTTGGTCGACGCAATGACGCCGAGCGCGCCGGCATGCTCGACGTTCGCCCAGACCTTGAAGTCGGGATCCGCTGGCGGAGTCGCCGGATGCGGGACCAGGTTCAGCTGCATCGCAGGCCGATAATAGCAGCAAATGTGGCAGGCGAAGGTTAACGACGCTAAGCCGGGCGCATGAATTCGTACAATTCTTCGCTTCTCAAGCTGCTCGACGAGCGCGGCTACATCCACCAGCTGACCGATCCGGCGGGCCTGGATGTCCTCGCCGAGCAGCAGATCATCCCCGCTTACATCGGGTTCGACGCGACCGCGCCGAGCCTGCACGTCGGCAATCTCGTTTCGATCATGCTGCTGCGGCGTCTCCAGCAGGCAGGACACAAGCCAATCGTCCTGATGGGCGGCGGCACCACCAAGGTCGGCGACCCGTCAGGCAAGGACGAGGTGCGCAAGCTGCTCACGCCCGAGCAGATCGAGGCCAATGTCGCCAGCATCCGCCGTGTGTTCGAGCGCTTCCTGACCTTCGGCGACGGCCCGACCGACGCGATTCTGATGAACAATGCCGAGTGGCTCGACACGCTCGAATACATCCCCTTCCTGCGCGAGGTCGGCCGCCACTTTACTATAAACCGCATGCTGACCTTCGACAGCGTCAAGCTGCGGCTCGACCGCGAGCAGCCGCTGACCTTTCTCGAGTTCAACTACATGATCCTCCAGGCGTACGACTTCCTTGAGCTGTCGCGCCGCGTCGGCTGCCGCGCACAGTTCGGCGGATCCGACCAGTGGGGGAATATCGTCAACGGGATCGAGCTCACGCGGCGGATCGACGGCACGGAGCTGTTCGGCGTGACGACGCCGCTCCTGACCACCGCCGACGGGAAGAAGATGGGAAAGACCGAGCGCGGCGCCGTCTGGCTCAGCTCGGAGATGCTGAGCCCGTACGAGTACTGGCAGTTCTGGCGGAACACCGCCGACGCGGACGTCGGCCGCTTCCTCAAGCTCTTCACCGACCTTCCGCTCGAAGACATCGGCAAGCTCGAAGCCCTCCCCGGCGCCGAGATCAACCAGGCGAAGATCGTGCTCGCGACCGAAGCGACGGCGATGCTCCACGGGCGCGAGGCTGCGGAAGCCGCAGCACGCACCGCCGCCGAGACGTTCGGCGCCGGAGGAGTGGGCGAGGATTTGCCGACGCTGTCGCTCGGCGAGGGCATGAACATCACTCACGCCCTGACCGCGCTGCGATTCACGCCGTCCAACAAGGAAGCTAAGCGCAAGATCGCCGAAGGCGCGGTTCGGCTCGACGATACGCCGGTCAATGATCCAGCGCTCGTGGTCACGGCGACGGACGTCCCGCAGAAGCTCAGCCTCGGCCGCAAAAAGCACGGGCTGCTCATCCGGTGAGCAAGCGCGCCGACCAGCGGCACCTGTTCTCGGACTGGCGCGATTTCGGCCGCGAATATGTGATTGTCGTCCTTGGCGTGCTGACGGCGCTGTTCGCGCAGCAGGCGGCGCAGTCGTTCGACTGGAGGCAAAAGGTCGACGCGGCGTTAGCCGATATGGATCAGGAACTGAGCAACGGCGACGGGCCAGAGGCCTATGTTCGCCTGGCGATTTATCAATGCCTGGACTCCAGGCTCCGGCAAGTCCGTCAAGCCACAGAGTCAGGGAACCGAGCAGCGGTTCGACGGGCGATCGCGGGCATCGACCTCCCACTGCGCACCTACAACTCGTTCGCCAGGGAGGCCGCCAATTCTGCGGACATTGCCGCGCATATGCCCGCCAGGAGAATGTTCGAATATCGTGTGGTCTATTCGCTCATGCCCGAGCTAGACGAGCTTCACCGCAAGGAATTGGTCGATCTTGCGCAGCTCCGCTCGCTGCCCGCCACCGGCGGAGCGCTGAATCAGGAGGAAAAGCGCTCTGTCTTGGATGCAGCTGAGAATCTGATCCTGGATAACGATCGTGTAAGGCGCGCCTCGTCATTCACGCTGCGCCACATGCGCGATCTCGGCGTCGGCATCACTCGCGCGCAGCTTCGTAACAACCTCGCCGATGTTCCGGTCTATGACGGCTGCCTGACGCGGCACATCAAGCCGATGATCGACCTTAGTCCGCCCACTTATTCGAAGCAGGCGAGAAGCTAGCCGCTCCTGATCAGCCCCACTGCCTGGTCGCGCTCGAACAGGTAAAGGCAGACCCGCGCCGCTTGGCCGCGCGGACCCGATAACCCGCCATCGCGGTCGAGGAGGAGCAGCGCGTCGCTTTGGGCGATCGGCGCCAGTGTTTCGACGTCCTCTGGCTTTGCGGCGCGGAACGCCTCCTCGCCCGACTGGCGCGTGCCGAGGATCTCGCCGGGGCCGCGCAGCCGCAGATCCTCCTCGGCGATGCGGAAGCCGTCGCTGGTCTCGCGCATCAGCGACAGGCGCGCGCGGCCGACCTCGGTCAGGTTCTGGCCGCGGATCAGCAGGCAGGTACTCTTGCCCGATCCGCGTCCCACGCGGCCGCGCAGCTGATGAAGCTGGGCGAGGCCGAAACGTTCGGCGCCTTCGACGATCATCAGGGTGGCGTTGGGCACATCGACCCCGACCTCGATCACCGTCGTCGCGACCAGCACGGCCAGCTCGCCTGACGCGAACCGCGCCATCACCGAATCCTTGTCGGCGCCCTTCATCCGGCCGTGGACGAGACCCACCTTGTCCTCGCCGAAACGCAGCTTGAGCACGCGTGCGCGTTCCTCCGCGGCGGCGGCGTCGCTCTTTTCGCTCTCTTCCACGAGCGGGCACACCCAATAGGCCTGCCCTCCTCCAGCGATGTGCCGGCCAAGACCGTCGATGACGTCGGGCAGCTTCTCCTCGCTGATCACCCGAGTTTCGACCGGAGTCCGGCCGGGCGGCATCTCGTCGATCCGGCTGACGTCCATCTCGCCATATTGCGTCAGCGTCAGCGTCCGCGGGATCGGCGTTGCCGTCATCACCAGCAGGTGCGGCGGGTGCTCGGCCTTGGACGCCAGCAGCAGCCGCTGTGAAACGCCGAAGCGGTGTTGCTCGTCGATCACCGCGAGGCCCAGTTTCTTGTAGGCGACCTTCTCCTGGAAGATCGCGTGCGTGCCGACGAGAATGTCGATCGAACCGTCGGCGAGTCCCATCAGGACGCTGTCGCGCGCCTGGCCCTTTTCACGACCGGTAAGGATCGCAACGCGGACCCCGATGCTGTCGAGCTGGCGGAGCAACGTGGCATGGTGCTGCCGAGCGAGGATCTCGGTGGGCGCGAGCAATGCCGCCTGGGCTCCGGATTCGACCGCCGTAAGCATGGTCAGCAGCGCGACCAGGGTCTTGCCCGCGCCGACGTCGCCCTGGAGCAGCCTCAGCATCGGCGCCGACTGCGCCATGTCGCCGCGGATCTCCTCGATGACGCGGCGTTGCGCCCCGGTCAGCTGATAGGGCAGCCTAAGCTTGCTCGTCAGCGCTCCCGTTCCCGGCAGCGGCACCGTGCGATGCCGCCGCTGCGACTGGCGCAAGAGCAGGAGCGCGAGCTGGTTGGCGAAAATCTCGTCATAGGCGAGCCGCTTGCGCGCGGTATCGGCGCCGGGTTCGCGATGAATGAGGGCGAGCGACGCGCGCCATGGTCCCCACGCCTCGCGCGAAAGGAGGCCCGGCTCAATCCATTCGGGAAGCTCGGGCGCGCGCTCGAGCGCCTCGCGCACCAGCTCGCCCAAGCGCCGGTTGGTCAGCCCTTCGGTGAGCGGATAGACGGCTTCCCGTACGGCTGGCTGTGCGCCCTTCCCGGGCTCGCTCACCTCGGGATGGATGATCTGCCATTCCTCGCCATATTGCTCGAGCTTGCCCGAGACCGTGCGCATTTGGCCGATTGGCAGGCTGCGCTTCGCCCAGCCGGGATTGTTGAAATAGACGAGGCTGATCGTGTTGCCGTCGCCGTCGGCGGCGAACACCCGCATCGGGCCGCGTCCCGAGCGGCTCTCGCGCGTCTGAAACGGCTTCACGTCCAGAATCACGTTGCGCCCGAGCAGCGCCGCGCTCGCGGCTGGCGCGCGCACACGTTCGATCGATCCAGTGGGAAGATGGTAGAGCAGGTCGACGACCCTGCTGATGCCGAGCTTCTTCAACAGCTTCGCGAGCTGCGGACCGACACCTTTCAATGCCTCCACCTCGGTGAACAGCGGGTTGAGGATGTCGGGCCGCATGGACGGTTGTTAGCGCGGCTTTCGCGGCTCGCAATGACGGACGAACATTACTACATGGCCGGCATGCCCGCCGACCCGGACCTGAAGCGCCTCGCCTGGCGTGCGCACCACCGCGGCACGAAGGAAGCCGATCTGCTGATCGGCGGCTTTTTTGA
>Ga0207657_10002718_pt1 | contig 19043 bp, 17 predicted proteins | sample KBSC33metaG_FD_184316 | JGI IMG/M metagenome (GOLD analysis project Ga0207657, IMG submission 184316) | Corn rhizosphere microbial communities from Kellogg Biological Station, Michigan, USA - KBS C3-3 metaG (SPAdes) (version 2) | ecosystem: Host-associated > Plants > Roots > Rhizosphere > Soil ... | reverse complement strand
CAAGGCGGCGATGGCCGCACGCGGCGTGAAGCTCAGCTACACCGCCTACATCGTCAAAGCCGCGGCCGAGGCGATGGCGGTCGCTCCGGCCATCAACGGCCGGTGGGAGAAGGACCGGATCGCCGTCTCGCCGATGATCGACATCGGCGTCGGCACCGCCCTCGGCGAGAAGGGCCTCGTCGTCCCGGTCGTCAGAGACGCCGGCGCGCTCACGCTCGAGCAGATCGGCGCCAGGCTTGACGATCTCACCCGCCGCGCGCGCGAGGGCAGGCTCGAGCGCGCCGACGTGTCAGGCGGCAGCTTCACCATCTCCAACCACGGCGTGTCCGGTTCGCTGCTCGCCGCGCCGATCATCCTCCATTCGGGGCAGGCGGCGATCCTCGGCATCGGCAAGCTTCAGAAGCGTGTCGTCGTGAAAGACATCGGCGGCGAGGACGCGATCCTCGTCCGGCCGATGGCTTACGTGACCCTGACCATCGACCATCGCGTCGTCGACGGCCATCAGACTAACGCCTGGCTGAGCCGGTTCGTGGAGATTCTTGAAGGCTGGCCGGCAACCTAGTTCCTGCAGCCGCGCCTTCGCGGCAACTTTGTCCTCTTCTTTGGCGTTCACTTAAATCCGAGGAGAGGCTGCGATGGATGTTCCGCACAATGCGTTCGTCGTGGTGGCCGACGGCGAAAAGATGCTCCTGTTCCGCAATCAGGGCGATGACGAGTTCCCGCACCTGGTGGTGATCGAAGAGGACGAGCAGCAAAGCGTTGCGAACCGCGATCTTCGACGTGACGCACCCGGTCGATCCTTCTCGAGCGTCGGCCCGGGCCGAAGCGCGTACAAGGAAGCAGACTCCCGCCAGCTCGGGGAAGACCGGTTCGCCGCCGAGACGGCGGCGATGTTGAACCGCCGGGCGCTCGAAAATGAGTTCGAGTCGTTGATCATTGTCGCGCCCCCGCGGACCCTCGGAGAGCTGCGGAAATTCTACCATGATGAGTTGCAGCGGCGGGTGAGCGGCGAACTGCCGAAGAACCTCACGAACACGCCCGTCAACGAGATCGAGCGGATCCTCCAGGAGAACTGAACCTCCGCTCAGATGTTCGTCTGGTCGGGCGGGACATCCTCGGGCACCGTCGCCGCGCCATCGCCTTCCTTGCAGCCGAGATCGGTACCGACGCCGTAGCAGGTCATCGACAGCGACCCCATCGCATAGCCGCGGATGAGCGGCTCGATCGCTTCGCCGGATTGGGCGGCGACGCCCGCGATGTAGAGCAATGGGATGAAGTGATCGGGCGTCGGCACCGCGCGCTCGTAATCCGCATGGTCGGTCACCCGCAGGATGTTCGCCGGATCCTCGGCGAGCTGCTCGACGACCGCATTGTCGAAACGCTCCGCCCAGTCGAACCCCGCGTCCGGCCTGTTCCACTCGATGCGCCGCAGATTGTGGACGACATTGCCGCTGGCGAGGATCATCACGCCGCGGTCGCGCAGCGGCGCGAGCCGGCGCCCGAGATCGACGTGGAAGTCGAGCGGCTTCAAGGCATTGATCGATAGCTGGACGACCGGAATGTCGCCTTGCGGGTAGACGTGGGCGAGCACGCTCCACGTCCCGTGGTCGAGGCCCCACTGGTCGCCGTCGAGCCCGCACCACACCGGGGCGACGGTCTCGACCACTTCGGCGGCGAGCGCCGGGTCGCCGGGCGCGGGATAGTCGAACGCGAACAGCTCGGGCGGGAAGCCGTAGAAGTCGTGGATCGTGCGCGGCCGCGGCATCGCGGTGACCGCCGTCGCGCCGAAATACCAGTGGGCCGAGATGACGAGCAACGCGCGCGGCCGTGGCAGTTTCTCGCCAAACGCGCGCCAGGCGCGCGTGTAGCCGTTGAGCTCGAGCGCATTCATCGGGCTGCCGTGTCCGATGAACAATGCCGGCATTCGGCTCATCGCCATTCTCCTCGCCGCAACTGTAGGAACGCCGCTCTGCCTTCACGGTTCAGTGGCGGCAAGGCGGCGGAAAACTTCAATCTTCACTTGCGTTTAGAATTTTCGTCGATGAAGCTGTCCCGGCCGGGGGGCCGATTCATGTGAAGGTTTCTGCGTTCTTCCAGAAATTGCCGCGCGATCGGCCGGCGCTGGGCGTCGTTGCCGGGACTGCCTTCTTCGCGCTCGCATCGGCGCTCCGCGCGCTGCTCGGCGAAGCAAGCGAGAGCTTCGGCCCAATGACGCTGCTGCCGTCGATCCTGCTCGCCGGCCTGTTTGGCGGAATTCGCGTCGGCCTGGCGTTCGGCTTGCTCTGCGCCCTGGTCGGCTGGGTATTTTTCTTCCCGCCTTACGGCACCTTCGTCCTCGCCACCGGGCACAAGATCACGATGGCGGTCTTCATGGTGACGGCCGCGCTCGAGCTTTACGTCATCCGCACCCTCAACATCGCGATCTACGAATTGTCCGAGGCACGCGAGCACGCGAATACGCTGTTCCGCGAGCTTCAGCACCGCGTCGCCAATAATTTGCAATCGGTTGCGGCGCTTCTCAGCCTCAGGAAGAAGGAAGTTCAGAGCGATGCCATCGCAGTCGCGGCGCTCGACGCGGCTCAGCAGCGCCTCGACATGATGTCGCGGGTCCATCGACGGCTCCACGATCCGCATTCCGTCGATTTGCCTGTTTGCGACTATCTTCACGCACTCTGCGCTGACCTCATCGAGGCGAGCGACACGCCAGGCATCGAGCTCTCGGTGACAGCTGATCCTGTCGTGCTCACCCTCGACCGGCTGATGTCCGTGTCGATGATCGTCGCCGAGTTGATCACCAACAGCCTCAAGCATGCATTTGACGGGCGCGGCGACGGGCGCATTTCGGTCAATTTGCGTGCCGTGCGCGGCGAGCTCGTCTTGACGGTTGCCGATGACGGTCCGGGCCTGCCCAATGGCTTCGACCAGTGGAGGAGCCGCAGGCTCGGCCGGGGAATCCTCGAGAGCCTGACAAGGCAGCTGCGGGGCCGCATGGCCTTCGGCACGGGGCCGGGCACGACCGCTACCCTGAGCTTTCCCGCCTAGCTCGCACGGCAAGGCTGCGCATCGGGAACAGGCGTGGCGCTGGAGCGCTAGCTCCGCCGTGGCTAACGACAGCAAACCCGACAGCGACCGCCAATTCGTCCGCCGCGCGTTGATCGTCATCGCGCTCGCGGCTTTCGCGCTCCTGTTGTGGCAGCTGCGCAGCGTCATCGTGCTGCTGTTCGGCGCGGTCGTGATGGGAACCGTCGTGCGCGCCATCGCCGACCCCATTTCGAAGCACCTCAGAATGCCCAACGTCGTGTCGATGCTGATCGCGGTCCTGCTGATTGTCGGCGTGCTGATCGGCGTCGGGTGGCTGATGGGGCAGCAGATCGCGGCGCAGACCGACGCGCTCGCCCAGACGCTCCCCAAGGCGCTCGATCGGATCGATCAATGGCTCGCGGGCTTCGGCCTTGCCCATCCGCTGCAGACCTGGCTCGCGCAGCTTCACCAGAGCGGCGGCACGTTGGTCTCGCGGTTCGGTAGCTGGATGGCGGCCGCGAGCAACGGCGTCGCCAATTTCCTGATCGTCTTGTTCGGCGGGATCTTCCTCGCCGCGGAGCCGCGTTTCTATCGCGTTGGCGTGATCAAGCTGGTGCCCGAGTCCAAACGCGGCCTGATCGCTCAGGCGATGGACGAATCCGAGACCGCGCTTCGGCTGTGGCTCAAGGGCCAGGTCATCGCGATGCTGATCGTCGGCGCCATGACCGCGGGGGGCCTGTGGGTGCTCGGCGTCCAGTCATGGCTGGTGCTCGGGATTCTCGCCGGATTCTTCGAGTTCATCCCGTTTGCCGGGCCGATCCTCTCCGCCATTCCCGGCGTCCTGATCGCGCTCGTCCAGAGCCCCGAACTCGCGCTGTGGACAGCGCTCATGTACGTCTTCGTCCAGCATTTCGAAGCTTATTTGATCCAGCCTCTGGTGCAGCAATATGCCGTCGACGTGCCGCCGGTCGTGCTGCTTTTCTCGCTGCTCGCTTTCGCGGTGCTGTTCGGGATCATCGGCATCTTGTTTGCCGCGCCGCTGACGATCGTCACCTATGTGCTCGTCAAGCGCCTCTACGTGATCGAAGCCCTCGATACGCCAACGCCCATCCCGGGGCAGGACGACGATCAGACCTCCAGTAAGGCATAGGGGCGGCCGAACAATGGTTTCACCACGAACTGCGCGACGTTGTACACCGGTTTCCCGAGAGGCGTCTTGCCCTCGTACGTGCCATGGTGCGCATGGCCGTGGACCACCGCCTTGACGTGCTCGAACCGGTCGATCGGCTCGCACAGCCGCTGCGAGCCCAAATATTGGAAGATCGCCTCCGGCTCGCCTTCAATCGTGTCGACGATCGGCGAATAATGGAGAACGGCGACGCTGCGCTCGGTGCGCAAGGTGCGTAGCGCATTCTCGAGCTTTCGCGCCTCGTTCATCACCTCGTCGACGAACGCCTTGACGATCGGCTCGCCAAAAGGCGCGAGCTCGCCGCGGCCGAACCCGCCGAGGAAGCCTTTGACCCCCGCGAAGCCGACGCCCTGAATCTCCACCGCTTGCTCGTCGAGAACCGTCATGCCCGCGTCGCGGAGGATTTCGCACACCGTATCGGGTTGGCCGCATTCGTAATCGTGATTGCCGAGCACGCCGAGCACCGGGATAGTGGCCGACTTGATGTCTTCGGCGAGAATCTCCGCTTCCCGCGTCTTGCCGAAATTGGTGAGATCGCCGCACAGCAGCAGAACGTCGGCATGATTGGAGATTTCCGTGAACAGCTCGCGGTACGGCGCGACGCTGTCCTCCTGGACGTGCAGGTCCCCGATGGCCGCTACCCGCATCGGCTATTCGCCATATTGCTCTTCGAGATTGCCGACCGGCTCGGAAAAGCCCCATCGCTCGACGTCGATGGCATAGTCGCGGGGACTGAAGATGCGGCCGCGGCAGACTTTCTTGCCTGGGCCTTTCACTTCGGCCTGGTCGCGCAGCCGCTCGAGCAGCTCGTCCATCAGCCATTTGGGAACGACCTCGCGCTCGCTCGGATAGATGAAGCGGAAGTTGAGCAGCGAGATCAGCAGCACTTCCCAGTAGAGCTCGAGATGGCTGAGGAGCTGCTTCCAGTCGATCTGACCGTGGCACTTCAGGATCATGTGCGCGACGTCGGCGCCGTCGTATCGGTGGTGGTCGGCGACGAAGATCTTGGACCAGATGAACTGCGTCGGCGGGACCAGCCGGACTGTCGCGCCGAACAATTCCGCCCGCGGCGCACCTTCGAACCATTCGTCGGTGACGTGTGTCGTGACGGTCGGCATGTTGGTGATGATGTCGACGAACAGCTCGCCGCGGGTGACCCGCGACAGCCAGCGCTCATCGACGATTTCGACGTCGAACCCGGCCTCGCGGAAATAAGCGAGCATCTTCAAGGCGTCGCCGGCCTTGGCGAACACGTCGACGTCCTTGGTCGGCCGGTCGATGCCGGTGTAGGCGGCGAGCGCATAGGTGCCCGAAACGAGGAACGGGATGCCCGACTTTTCCATCAGCTGCAGCACTTCGGAATAGAAGGCCTCGGCGGCCGGCGGCGGCTTGATCAGCGGCGGCTTCATCGCAGGCCCATTCGCCCTTAGTGGAACAGCGGCATTCATGCGGCGGCTCAACGGGAGGGGAGGGCGCGGAGTTCCAGCCGCGCCGTTGCGGCCATGCTCGCGCGCTTAGCGCTGCACGTTGGTGAGGTCGATTGCGCGCTTCAGGCCGGCCGCGAGCCGCGCCGCGTCGCCGACCGCCCAGAAGTGCATGAAGTAGATCGTCGGCAGCTCGCCCAGCATGTGGCTGTGGAGCGCGGTGACCTCGATGCCGCTTGAGCGCAGCATCCGCATGACGGGATCGACTTCGCCGGCGAGGAGCACGAAATCTCCGGTGGTCGCGGCTTTTCCGCCGCCGAGCGGCTGGAAGTTGATCCCGGTCCCGGTTCCCATCGAGGCCGGCTCGGGCATCCCACCCTCGACGATGTTTTCGGCGCGCGGAAAGCTGTACTGGTAGACGCCGCCGCTGATCTTTCCCGAGCGGCCCATCATGCGGTCGAGCGCGGCCGTGTCGAGATCGATCTTCGCCGGCTGCGGCGCCGCGGCGGCGGCACCCTGCGGTGTGTGTGACAGGGCCAAGGCCGATCGGATTGCGCCAGCCATCCGCGCCGGATCGCCCGCGCCGCGGACATGCATGTAGATGGTCTCCGGCGACGAGCGCAGCAAATGATTGTGCACCGCCGTCACATGGATGCCGCCCTTGAGCAGCGCGCTCATCACTGGGTTCACTTCCTCGGGCGTCAGCACGAGATCGCCCATGACCACGCTGCTCGCGCCCATCGGCTGGAAGGCGAGCCACGAACCAAGCGCAAGAGCCGGCTTGATGTCGACGCCGTCGAGCCGGACGTGGAGGTCCGAGCGCGGGAAGCCGTAGCGCCGCACCCCGTCCGCCTGTGTCGTGCCCGCGCGCCCAAGCGCCTGATCGACAGCGCCCCATTGCGGCGCGGGTTGAGCGGAAAGCGGCGCAGCCAGCGCGAGCGCACCTGTGAGCAAAGCAAAGCGGCGGATCGTCGTTCGAGTCCTCATGGAGTCACTCCCGCAGACGAGCGCGAGAGCGCCTGCCACAATCCTCTCCGGCACGCCAATGAACACGCTAATGCCCGTTAACTTTTCGTTCACCGGCCATTGCGGACGCGCGCGCATTGGGCGATGTTCGCGCGCGTCCGGCATCGAAGGAAGGTCGATGGCCCGAGTATTCATGAGCTATGCTCGCGAGGATCGCGACCGCGTGGAGCAGATTGCCTCGGGACTCGAGTCGCGCGGCGATGAGGTCTGGTGGGACCATCAGATCCACGGCGGCTCGCGCTTTGCCGAACAGATCGATCGGGCGCTTCGCGAAAGCGACGCGGTGGTCGTTCTATGGTCGCACGCGTCGATCGCGTCCGCCTGGGTGCTCGACGAAGCGGCCGAAGGGCGCGATTCGAGCAAGCTTGTGCCGGTGCTGCTCGACGACTGCCGCCCGCCGCTCGGTTACCGGCAATATCAGTGCGTCGATCTCACGGGCTGGCAGGAGGGCACGGTACCCGGGCTGCTGGGCGAGGCGATCGACCAGCTTGCGGGGGTTGCGGCGCGTCCGTCTGCATCGGCTGGCCGGCACAAACAACGAACGACGATTTGCGTACTGCCGTTCGCCAACATGAGCGGCGATGCCGAGCAGGAATATTTCAGCGACGGCATCACCGAGGACGTCATCACCGATCTTTCCAAGGTCTCGGCATTGTCGGTGATCGCGCGCAACACCTCCTTCACGTTCAAGAGCAAGGCCGTGGACGTCGCGCAGCTGTGCCGGCAGCTTGGCGCCACGCACGTCCTCGAAGGGAGTGTGCGCAAGGCCGGCAACCGCGTCCGAATCACCGCCCAGCTAATCGATGGAGCGGCCGGCGACCACTGCTGGGCCGAGCGCTGGGACCGCGATCTCGGCGACATCTTCGCGCTCCAGGATGAGATTTCGATGGCGGTCGTCGCCGCGGTCCGGCTGAAGCTGCTCCCCGAAGAAAAGAAGGCGATCCGGCAGCGCGGCACGAACAGCAGCGACGCCTACAACCTCTACCTCATGGCGCGGCAGCAATATGCCAGCGGAAACCAGGGTGATCCGCGCCGCGACGAGGCGATTATCCGGCTCTGCTCCAAGGCGGTCGAGATCGACCCGAATTACGCCCGTGCCTGGGCGATGATCGGCCTGTCCGAGACCTCGCTGCACTTTCGCTTCGGGCGTGCCGGCACGAACGGCCTCGAAGCCGCCGAACGCGCGCTCGCGCTCGATCCCGAGCTGGCGGAGCCGCACACGGTCAAGGCGCGGCAGCTGTACGAGCTCGGCCGTCACGATGAGGCGATTCGGGAAGTCGAGGCGGCGCTTGAGCTCGATCCCGATTCCTACGAGGTGAACCTCGGCGCGGGCTATCTCTATTTTCGCGAGCATCGCTACGCCGAAGCCATCGACCGCTATGCGATCGCCGCGGCAGCGATGGAGTCCGACTATCATTCGAGCGGAACCTTGCTCTCCTGCTGTCTCGCGATCGGCGACAGCTACGGGGCCGACCGCGCCGCGCGGATGACGCTGTCGCGCGCCGAGCTCGCGCTCGCGCAGGACCAGAACAACGGTTCCGCGATTGGCTTCGCGGTGGTCGCGCTTGCCGTTCTCGGGGAAATGCAGCGGGCGCGAGAGTGGATCGACCGCGCGATCCTGCTCGACCCCGACAATATGAACATGCGCTACAATTTCGCCTGCGCGCTGCTGCTCCATTCGGGCGAAAAGGAAGCAGCGATGGACCTCATGGAGCCGGTGATTTCCTCGACGACCGAGACGTGGCTCAACCATATCGAGCTCGACCCCGACCTCGACGCGCTGCGCGGCGAGCCGCGCTTCCGGGCGATGATCGAGGCCGCCCGGCGCCGCGAACCGGCGCTCTGAGGGACTCAGCGCGTCGGCTGGACGACCAGAATTCGGAACGTGCCGGGCACCGCCTTGGGCCGTTCGCTTCCGACCGCCGGCTGGAGATCGGCGGCCGGCAGATAGGCGCGGCCGGTCGTGGGATCGAGCGCAATGGTGCGCGCGCTCTTCGCGGTCGCGACAGTCGCGACCACTTTCGGCGTTGGCGCCAGGGCGATGATCGACAGATTGCCCTCGCCACCGGACGGAATCAGCGCAACGTGGCGACGCTCGTCGAACGCAGCTCCGTCGGGGCGCTTGCCGATCGGCAGCGAGGCGATGGGCTTGCCGCTTGCCGACAGGACGACCGCGACGCCGTTGGCGCAAGCCGAGACGGTTTCCTTGGTCGCCGGATCATAGACGATGCCGGTCGGGCCGTCGCAGCCGGGCAGCGGCTCGCGCGCAATCACCTTGCGCGCCCGCGTGTCGACCACCGCGACCTCGTTCTTGTCCTCGACGTTGACGTAAAGTCTGCCGTGACCGTCCGCGGCGCCGAGTTCGAGCGAGCCGCCGACCGGGACGGTTGCCACGGCCTTGGCAGCGACGGGATCGATCACCGTCAGCGCGCCGTCGCCCGGAGTCATGACCCAGACGGTCCGCGTCGCCGGGTCGTATGCGGCGGCATCCGGCCGCTTGCCGGTAGGAATTGTTGCACGAACGGCCCCGCTGCTGCCGTCGATGATCGTCGCCGTGTCGTTGGCGCCATTGGTGACGAGGACGTCCTTAGTGCCGGGAATGGCGAGTGCCGCGTGGGCCCGCGCCGCCGGCGCCAATTTGTCGGTCACCGTGCCCGACGCAAGGTCCACGGCCATGACTGCGTCGCCGCGCGCGAGGTAAAGCCGATGGCCCAAGGGATCGACGCTCAGCAGGTCCCAGCCGCCGTCCGGTCCCTTGATCTGGGCGGTTACCTCGTAGCCCGGCGCCGCCGATGCCGCGGAGCTGGCGATCAGCAGCGCAATCCATGGCAGGCATGTTCGCATGGCCGTCCTTTCACGCCGTTCGCACCCGCGACCGTAGCGCGGCGAGGGGCGCAACACTCATGAATCTTCGGTCATGCTGCGGACAAAGATTAAATCGCGCGGCCCCGCGTGGCAGTTCATCGGCGCGACAGAATCCGGCGCGTAGCCGTCGATGCGCCCGCTTCGCTCCCCTCTCCCCAGCTTCGCGCGGCGGGCCTGTACGCGAGCCATGCGGCCTGGCGTTTCAGCACGAGCGCCAGGCCGCTCGTTCATTTTTCACCGGGGCAGGGAGGGCGCGTGCAGCGGGGCCGATCGAATGTCATGCGGCGAATGCTCCCGCCGGCGAGCGCGCTGGTCTGGGCGCTGGCGGGATTCGCCGCGGGCAGCCTGCTCATGTTCTGGATCTTCACTGATTGAATTGCGCCGGAGGGAGCGCCTAGCGCGCGGCCGCTGTAACCGTTATCCCCTCGATGCGAGAGGGGACGAACCATGCGTCTGAACTTGCTCGCCGCCGCAGTAGCCGCATTTCTTGCTTCCCCTGCCACTGCCGCGCCGGTCCTCGCCGCGCCGCCAGCGCTCGGACCCGAGGTGCAGCCGTTCGTCCATGTGCCGGCGGGCAGGACCGCGATCACGCACTTGAGGATCATCGACGGCACCGGCGCGGCCCCGATTGAAGACGCGACCTTGCTGATCGACGGCGGGAAGATCGGCGCGGTGTTGCCCGCGGGAGCCGCGGTGCCTTCCAGCTACCGAGTGCTCGACGGCAGCGGCGAGACCGCGCTTCCGGGGCTCGTCGGCATGCACAACCACATGTTCTACATCGCCCGGCCCAATCTCGACGCGTCCGGCCATGCCGAGGAGCCGCTACTCGTCCCGCAAATGACCTTCAGTGCCCCGCGGCTCTATCTCGCCAATGGCGTGACGACGATGCGCACGACCGGAAGCGTCGAGCCTTACGCAGACCTCAATGTGAAGGCCGAGATCGACAGCGGGCGGATGGCTGGCCCGCACATGGACGTGACCGGCCCTTATCTTGAGGGCGCGAACAGCCTCTTCATCCAGATGCACCAGCTGAGGGATGCCGAGGACGCGCGGCGTACCGTCGCCTTCTGGGCCGACCAGGGGGTGACCTCGTTCAAGGCCTACATGAACATCACGCGAGCCGAGCTCAAAGCGGCGATCGACGAAGCGCACCGGCGCCATCTCAAGATCACCGGGCATTTGTGCTCGGTCACTTATCCCGAAGCGGCCGCGCTCGGCATCGACGACCTTGAGCACGGTTTCTTCGTCAACACCCAGCTCGACCCCGGCAAGCAGCCGGACAAGTGCACGACCACGGCCGGCACACCGACCCTGATCGCGATGAAGCCGGGAAGCCCAGCGGCCAGTGCGCTGATCAAGCTGCTGGTCGATGATCATGTCGCGGTCACCTCGACGCTGCCGGTGTTCGAGCAGAGCCTCGCGTTGCACGCGCCGCTCAATCCCAAGGCAATGGCAGTGCTGACGCCGCAGGCGAAGGAATCCTATCTCTATCTCAGGAACCTCGCAGCGAGCCGTGGTACGAGCCCGCGCGGGCAGGCGTTTGCCGAAGCCTATCGCAATGATCTTGGGCTCGAGCGCCAGTTCGTCGCCGCGGGTGGGCTGCTGCTTGCCGGCCCTGACCCGACCGGCAACGGCGGAGTGATTCCGGGCTTCGGCGACCAGCGCGAGCTCGAGCTGCTGGTCGAAGCGGGGTTCACGCCGCTCGAGGCGATCCGCATCGGCACGCTCAATGGCGCGACCTATCTCGGACTCGCCGACCGCATCGGCTCGATCGCCCCAGGAAAGAACGCCGATCTGTTCATCGTCAAAGGCAACCCGGCCGCGAAAATCGCCGACGTCGAGAACGTCATCGTCGTGTTCAAGGACGGCGTCGGCTACGAATCCGCCAAGTTGCTGCAGTCGGTGAAGGGGCGCTACGGTGAGTACTAACGCCGTGCACGTTTGTAGAGCTTCACCACCTCGTCGACCGGAAGCGCGTCGACGTGGTGGCCGTTGCCGTCCATCGGCGTCGCCGCGAACAGCGAGTTGATCGCTGCCTCCTCCGCTGCCTCGACCGCGGCTTCGAACAAGGGCGAAATCTGATCATTGGGTAGATCGACAATTGCGCTTGGCTTGGCCCGGCGCTCGGGCGTGCGGCGGACGTCCAGATTGGTCGAGAACGCGATCGCATATTCGCCGGAGCCGTTGGTCATGGGCGATCCGGTCCGCGCGATGCCGAGTAGCCCGCGGTGCGCGAGCCGCTCGAGGTTACGGTCGGACAGCGGCGCGTCGGTGGCGATGACGACGATGCACGACCCGTCGCCGCTCGCCGTCGATAGTTCGTCCTTCAGAAAATATTTGCCGAGCGCCTGGCCGACCGGGACTCCCGCGACTTGCAGCACGCCACCGTAATTGGTCTGCACCAGCACGCCGACGGTCCAGCCGCCGAGCGACTGCGGCAGCTTGCGCGAGCTGGTGCCGATGCCGCCTTTCCAGCCGAAGGCGATCGTACCGGTGCCGGCGCCGACGGCGCCTTCCTGGACCGGGCCGCCGCGCGCCCCAGCGATCGCGGCGACGGCGTCGACCGGCCGCACGCGGCGCGCGCGGATGTCGTTGAGCGTGCCGTCGTTGGTCTCGCCGACGATCGCGTTGACCGAGCGGACCTGCTCGTTGCCGGGCTGCTTCAGCGTCCATTCGATGCTGCCGGCAGCCGCTTCGGGCACGTTGAGCGTGTTGGTGAGCAGGATCGGAGTCTCGATCTCGCCCAGTTCCCCGACCTGGGTCGAGCCCATGAACTTGCCGTAGGCATTGCCGACCGAAAAACCCGCCGGCACCTTGTCCTGATAGAGGTTGCCACCGTGCGGCAGGATCGCGGTCACGCCGGTGCGGATGCTCGCACCTTCGACCAGCGTCACCTGGCCAACCTTCACGCCGGCGACGTCGGTGATGGCGTTGAGCGGCCCGGGCGCGAGAATGCCGATCGTTATTCCCGCCTCGCGAGCGCGCGGGCGATGCTGGGCGTCGGCCGAGCCGCCCATCAGCAGCAGGATCGAGAGGAGCGCGGCGCCGGCATGCACGCGGTCATCCTTGTCGCTCGCGCGCCCCTTTGTCGAGCACGCTGCCTAATTCGCTTTCCGCATATTTAACGAAGGTGTATCCACCGCGGCTCGGCGCGCCGAGTCTCTGGTGTGTCGCTGCGTACAGCTCGGGGCATGCTGTATGAACAAGTGGGCGATTGCACGCGCGGTCCTTCGGGGCAGCGTTCGATGATCTTCAACTCGCTGACCTTCCTGGTCTTTTTCGGACTTGTGATGGCGCTTCATTACGCGCCGTTCTTCTCGTGGCACCAGAAGAAGATCAATTTGCTGATCGCATCGTACCTGTTCTACGCGGCGTGGAACCCGCCGTTCGTGGCACTGCTGTGGATCTCGACCGTGGTCGACTGGTGGGCGGCGCAGTGGATGGTGCGGGCGAAGCGCGAGCGGACGCGCAAGCTGTGGATGCTGACCAGCGTCTGCGTAAATCTCGGGATGCTCGGCTATTTCAAATATGGCGGCTTCCTTCTGCAGAACTTCGTCGCGGTCGCCGCTTCGCTCGGCATCGTCTATCACCCGCCTGGCTGGGACATCGTGCTCCCGGTCGGGATCAGCTTCTACACGTTCGCGACCCTCTCCTACACGCTCGACGTCTATCTGCGCCGTGCGGCGCCGGCGGGGAGCTTCCTCAATTACGCTTTGTTCGTCACCTTTTTCCCGCATTTGGTGGCCGGGCCGATCATGCGGCCGACCGAGCTCGTCCCGCAGTTCGAAGAGCCGCGCCAGGCAAGGCCCAACCAGATCTTCTTCGGGCTGGCGCTGCTGACCCTTGGGCTGTTTCAGAAGGTCGTGCTCGCCGACGGATTCCTCGCGCCGGTGGTCGAGGCGGTGTACGACGCCCACGGCAGCGCGCCGGGCATGCTCGACAGCTGGGTCGCGACGTTCGCGTTCGCCGGGCAGATCTTCTGCGATTTCGCCGGCTATTCGACGTCGGCGATCGGCGTCGCGCTGTGCCTCGGCTTCGCCATGCCCGACAACTTCCGCTTCCCCTACGGAGCCGTCGGCTTTTCCGATTTCTGGCGCCGCTGGCACATCACCTTGTCGAGCTGGCTTAGGGACTATCTCTACATTCCGCTCGGCGGCAACCGGCATGGGCAGGCGCGGACCTATGCCGCGCTGATGGGGACGATGCTTCTGGGTGGGCTATGGCACGGGGCCAACTGGACGTTCGTCGTGTGGGGCGGCCTTCACGGGCTCTACCTCTCTGCCGAGCGCTGGCTGCGCGGCCGCTTCAAGGGCTTCACGCCGGGGCGCGCGTCGATGGTCGGGCTGGCGCTGCTGACCTTCCTGCTCGTCAACATCACCTGGGTGTTCTTCCGCGCCAAGACCTTCGCCGGCGCCGGCGTGGTGCTCGAGGGCATGGCGGGGATGCAGGCGAAACCGGCGCCGTTGATCGCGGCCGGGCCGATGATCATCGCGATGGTGATCGTCTCGGCAATCTTCGGAACTCACCTCGCCATGCGCAACACGACGCTGGAAGCGGTCATCGAGCGGACCCCATCCGTCGCGCTGGCGGGAATCTGGACGCTTTTGTTGTTCGCGGTGATCATCGAGCAGGGGCAAGGCAGTGCATTCATCTACTTCGCCTTCTGACGCCCGCGCATCGGAGATCCACGGCACGCGCGAAGGCGCGCTGCCGCCCGGGCTCCGCAAGACCGCGGCCGACCGGCCAGGGCAGGCGCAGCCGGTCCCGACCCGCGACGTCCCGACACGGCCATGGGTGCGGATCGGAACTGTTGCGTTCGTTTCCGTCGCGCTGTTGACCGGCGCGTGGGAATGGAACGCGCGCGCGAATATCGGTCTCCGAGCCGGCGACATCGACGACAGCGCGCAGTTTTGGGCCGAGCAGCGGCGCCTTGCCGATGCCGCGCCGGTCACCATCGTCGGCGATAGCCGAATCCTGTTCGACACCGATCTTGATCGGTTTCAGCAGATGACCGGCGTCCGCCCGATCCAGACCGCGATCGCCGGCAGCAATGCTCGCGCATTGCTCGAAAGCTATGCCAACGACCCCGACTTCCACGGACTGCTGATCGTCGGCCTCGCCGACCTCAGCTATTTTCGTCCGCAGGGCACCGGATATGCCGGTTCGTATCTCAAGAATTTCGAAAAGAACGACAAGCCAGCGCAGCTCTCCGGTCTGTGGATCGACCGCTTCCTGCAACGCTATGTGGCGTTCATGGATTCCGATTATCGGCTCAGCAATCTACTGCCGAGGCTCGATCACGGCGTTCGCAAAGGCGTCGACAGTCCGTACGAGGGTGTCTGGAAGCTCAGTGAGACATTCGACGATCGGCAGACCTTCATGTGGTCCCGGATCGAAAGTCGGGGATATCTGCAGCAGCACGCCCGCTATGCCTGGAACCTGTTCAAGGGTCCGCCGCTGCCGCCGTTCATCGCGCGCAATGTCGTCACCCGCAGCGCCGAGGCGGTCACGCGGATCCGGGCGCGCGGGGGCGATGTGATCTTCATTCGCCCGCCATCCGCGCCTGAACTGCGCAAGGTCGAGGACGGCCGGCTGCCGAGGGCGAAAGGCTGGGATTTGCTGCTGGCGGGGACGCACGCGAAAGGAATTCACGCAGACGATCTGCCGCAGGCGCAGAATCTCGTCGTCCCCGAATGGTCGCACCTCAGCCGCAAATGCGCGACGGTGTTCACCGATGCCTACGTGCGCCGCCTCACTCAGCTGACGCCGCGGCTGAAACTCCGCGCCGATGCACCGCCGCCGCTTAGTCGCTCTGACTGCGTGCCGGCGACAATTGCGTCACTGTAACTCGCTGCGCAATTTGACCGACAATGTATCCGCTTCGCCGGGCGAGCGGCAGGCGATGAAAATTGTGTCGTCGCCACAGATCGTGCCGACAATCTCGGGCAACTCGGAATCGTCAAGCGCGACCCCGACGAGGTGGGCCGATCCGGGCGGTGTCCTCAGCACCACGAGGTTCGCCGCGGGCTCGACCGAGCGCACCCAGTCGCGCAGCACGGCGGCGAGCCGCGGCGCGGCGCCGCTCCGGACTGCCTCGGCGAACGCGTAGCTGAACTGGCCGCCGCGGCGTACCTTGACCGCGCCGATCTGCTCGAGGTCGCGCGAGACCGTGGCCTGCGTCGCGGCGATACCCTGAGCCGCGAGACGCTCGACCAGTTCTTCCTGGCTCGACAGCGCGCCGGAACGAATGAGGTCGGCAAGCGCTCTCTGGCGACGGTCCTTGAGATCGTTCATGCGCATGAATATGCATCCACTTGCATAAATATGCAATCCAGTGAATAGGGGCCGCGCGATGATTCGGACGGCCATTCTCGGAGCCTCTGGCTATGTCGGTGGCGAGCTGCTGCGGCTGCTCGCCACGCATCCTCAGCTCGTGCCCGCGAAGGTATTCGGCGACAGCAAGGCGGGCCAGCCGCTTGGCGCCGTGCACCCGAATCTCGCCGCGGCCTATCCTGAAGCGCTGGTTGAGCGGTTCGGCGACGGTGCGCTCGGCGGTATCGACATCGTCTTCGCCGCGCTTCCGCACGGCCACAGCCAGCGGCTCGCCGCGACGATTCTCGACAAGGGAATTTCGTTCGTCGACCTCGGCGCCGATTTCCGTCTCGACGATGCTGCAACTTACGAGCGCTGGTACGGCCATGCGCACGAGGCACCTGAGCTGCTCCGCGAGTTCGTGTATGGCATTCCCGAGCTCCATCGCGCCGCGATCCAGCGCGCCAAGGCCGTCGCGGCGGCCGGCTGCTACGCGACCGCGGCGATCCTTGCGTTGAAGCCGCTGGTTGATGCGGGCTTGGTCAAACCGGACAGCCTGATCGTCGATGCCGCCTCGGGCGTGAGCGGCGCCGGCCGCGAAGCCAAGGAAGGGACCGGCTTCAGCACCGTCGATGGCAGCTTTTCCGCTTATGGCCTGCTCAGTCACCGCCACACCGCCGAGATGGAAATGGCGATCGGCGGCACCGTGCTGTTCACGCCGCACCTGGTGCCGATGACGCGCGGCATTCTCGCGACCTGCTACGGGGAGGCGACGGGCCCATGCGATCCATTGGGCGTTCTTGAACAGGCCTATGCCGGCGAACCGTTCGTCCATGTCACCGACCAGCCGCCCGCGACCAAGTGGGTGTCGGGCTCGAACGGCGTGCAGCTCACCGCCCGCTACGACGAGCGCACCGGCCGCGTGCTCGCGCTGTCGGCGATCGACAATCTCGGCAAGGGCGCGGCCGGCCAGATGATCCAGTGCGCCAATCTGATGCTCGGTCTCGACGAGAGTGCCGGGCTGACGCCAATCGGAGTCTATCCATGAGCATTACCGCCGCCGAGGGCTTCGTCGCCGCCGGCTGCCACGCCGGGATCAAGCGGCGCAAGTTCGACATGGCGATGATCGCCACGGACGACCTGCAGCCGGTGAACTGCGCCGCGGTCTTCACCCAGAACAAGTTCGCCGCGCCGCCGGTCGAGCTCGATCGCGCGACGCTCAAGGCCAATGGCGGGAAGGCGGTCGCGGTGGTCGTCAATTCGGGCAATGCCAATGCCGGGACCGGCGCCGCGGGCTACAAGAATGCGCAGCTGATGGCCGCGGCAACCGGCGAAGCGCTGCAGGTCGCCAACTCTCACGTGCTGGTCTGCTCGACCGGGATTATCGGCACGCCGCTGCCGATGGACCCGATCCTGGCGGCGACGCCGAGGCTGGCGAAGAAGCTGTCGGTCGACGGCGGCGAAGACGCGGCGCGCGGCATCCTCACCACTGATCACGCGCCCAAGGAAGTGGTGATCCGCGGGTCGAGCTTCACGATCGGCGGCATGGCCAAGGGCTGCGGCATGATCGCGCCCAACATGGCGACGATGCTCGCCTTCCTGACCACCGACGCCGAGGTATCGCACGGCGTCATGCAGAAGGCGCTCAAAGCCGCGGCCGACGCGACCTTTAACACGCTTAATGTCGATGGCGCGACCTCGACCAACGACACCGCGATGCTGCTCGCCTCGGGCAGGCGCGGCAAGGCCGACGCGGAGGAATTCACCAACGCGGTGCTCGCCGCCTGCCGCGACCTGACGATGCAGATGGCACGCGACGCCGAGGGGATGACGCGAATCGCGCACCTCAGCGTCACCGGCGCGCACAGCAACGAGGAAGCGCGCATTGCGGCCAAGAACATCGTCGAGAACAATCTCGTCAAATGCAGCTGGTACGGGGGCGATCCTTATTGGGGCCGCCTGATGGCCGCCGCCGGCTCGGCCGGCGTCGACCTCAACGTCCCGCGCTCGCACGTCGCGTACGGCGGAATCGTCGTCGCGAGCGGCGGGACGGGGATCGAGCATGACGGGCAGGCGCTCGCCGAACACATGATGGGCGACGAAGTCGAGATCGAGGTCCACCTCGGCGCCGGGCACGGCCACGCGCGCATGATCGGCATCGACCTCGGCCCCGGCTACATCAAAGAGAATAGCAAGACATCATGAGCCCGGCCGAAACCGCGCGCATCCTCGTCGAAGCGCTGCCCTACATTCGCCAGTTCGCCGGCAAGTCGGTGGTCGTGAAGCTCGGCGGCGCCGCGATCGACCGCGAGTCGGATCTCGCGCTGGCGCAGGACGTGCTGTTGCTGCGCAGCGTCGGCGTGCGCTGCGTCCTTGTTCACGGCGGCGGGCCGCAGGTCGACGCGATGCTGCGCCGCGTCGGCAAGGAACCGGAGTTCCGCGATGGGCTTCGCGTCACCGACGCCGAGACGCTCGAGATCGTGCGGATGGTGCTGGTCGGCAAGATCAACCGCGATCTCGTCGCGACGATCAACAGCCAGGCCGGGGACGAGCCGGTGGCGGTCGGCGTCTCCGGCGAGGATGCGGGCCTGCTGACGGTCACGCCGGCGGACTCGGCGCTCGGCTTCGTCGGCAACGTCAGCGGCGTTCGCGCCGAGCTCATCCACCGCTTGCTGAACGACGGCCTGATGCCGGTGATCTCGACCGTCGGCGCCGACGCCGCCGGGCAGCCGTACAACGTCAATGCGGACGAGGCGGCGCGCGCGATCGCCGTGGCGATGAACGCCGAGAAGATCGTCTATCTGACCGCCGCGCCGGGCCTGCTCGAGGACGTCAATGACGAGAGCAGCCTGGTCGAGCGCCTGACCTCGGCCGAGCTGCGCGAGCGGCTCGGCTCCGTATCGGTCGGGAAGGGGATGATCCCCAAGCTCAAGGCCTGCGCGGACGCGGTCGACCAAGGCGTCGGCTTCGCGCACATCATCGATGGGCGCGTGGCTCATTCGCTGCTGATCGAACTGCTCACCGTCCACGGCGTGGGGACAATGGTCCGCAGGGAGAAGAGCTGGTGAGGCATCTCCTCTCGATCCGCGACCTGACCGCGGCGGACCTGCAATGGATCCTCGCTGCTTCGGAGCAGCCGCACCCGCGCCCGCTCGAAGGCAAGGGCGTCGCGCTCTATTTCGAGAAGCCGAGCGCACGCACCCGCA
>Ga0207657_10002714_pt1 | contig 19067 bp, 19 predicted proteins | sample KBSC33metaG_FD_184316 | JGI IMG/M metagenome (GOLD analysis project Ga0207657, IMG submission 184316) | Corn rhizosphere microbial communities from Kellogg Biological Station, Michigan, USA - KBS C3-3 metaG (SPAdes) (version 2) | ecosystem: Host-associated > Plants > Roots > Rhizosphere > Soil ... | reverse complement strand
TCCTCTACGCGGCGACCTTGGCTCATGAGCTCTTGGATGTAAGAGGCTACGCTGTTGTTCAGGATATCCGGCGTTTCATGCTCCGGACGATCTGCATAGGCCGGTGGTGGTGGCGCGTCTTCGGGGATGGCCTCGATATATGTGCCGGGACCAGTTCTACCGACCCTACCGGCTCGCTGCTTCATCGTATCTTTACTAGAGAATACCGTTTCCAGAACGCGCCGGCCTTGGTAATATCGGCCGACATTTGATAACCCACTATCTACGACCACGTTCTTGCCCTGAGGCGTGATACTTGTTTCGCCGACACGTGTAGCAACAAGGTGGTTTTTGTCGAGCGGTTGGAGCGCTATTTTCTGTTCGGCCGGGGACTGGTCACCATAAAGCACATGCACAGAGTGTCCACTTTTACGACTTTGCGCCTTAGCCGCAAGGTTTCTCATACGCGTAACACCCGGCATAAACCCTATAACATTCCCCTGTTCCATGTATTGGCGCATAACATCGGCCATTTTTTCGTCAGTCTTTAGATGCGTAATAGGATATGTACGTCCTGGCAGTATCATAACTGGAGCCGGCTCACCGGTCTGCTGGCTTGCCATATGCTTGGCAAAAAATTCGGTATCGATAGTTGCGCTACTTATGGTTACACCTATATCAGGAATGTCTTGGCGGATTTCATCCACCAGACCGAGCATAAAATCCATGGGCATGCTGCGCTCGTGTGCTTCGTCCAAAACAAGACGGTCACCTGGCCTAAGATTTCCACGGTTCATATCATTGAATAAAACACGTTCTACTACATAGATAAGACGTGCATCTGGCGGGCAGTCGGAATCTTCTTCGTTACCAGTGATATAACCGGCAAGGTGAGCATACTTTGGACCTAACGTTTGACGGGCGCGCTCCATAAGGTCGCGTGCAGCCAGTATCCTTGGTTGCGTTACGAATATTCGCGGTGCCCCTTCTTCTAAGTGATAGATACCGAATTGAGTACTCTTGCCTGAACCAGTTTCACTACTAGCGACAACCGTTGGATGTAGCGCAGCCATGTTCAAGTAATACTCGCGGTAAGGTGCGACGGGCAGGCTTGGGTCGCCAAGGCGATAGTGTATCGGCTCTACGCTAAATGAGTGTTCGGCATTCGTAATGCGTCTGAATTCGTTCGTCGCAGCAGATTGAGGTGTGGGGAAAGCGTTACTCGGGCGCCACTGCGCAGGCCAAGCTTGGAGAGGTAAATCTTCAAATAAGTTGTAGTCTAAATCTTGATAGGCAAGTCGTCGGTCGAAGGCAGACGGAACGGGATTGGAGCGGATTTGTTCGAAATCGCCTCCCATAGGTCTATTACTCCCCCATACCCTTTAGTGTCATGGATTTGCCCTCATTCTTTTTTCCTATTGGTTTTAGCCAATACCCATAGTGTAGTACTGCTTATGTAAAAACACCATATATAATGCTTGTGTTTTTTGTCACATGAAAAACAACTATTTTACAGCTTAACTGCAGTTTTCTACTTCTTAGGGTAAAATAACCTAACATGGACTTTTTGCACAGGAACCTGAAGCGCATACTAACCGATATCGCCGGCTATTTATTGATAATCCTCGGCGTTGCCTTTGGCTGGGTGCCTGGCCCTGGGGGCGTACCACTTATAGTTGCCGGCCTCGGCCTGCTTTCTATCAATAACGAATGGGCAGCCAGGTTACGCAAGTACCTCTTAAAACACGGACGAGAGCTCACAAAAGCACTCTTTCCGCCACACCCTTTTGTGCAGTGGCTGTACGACACCATATGCGTATTGCTACTCGCACTAGTCACCGTTTTGCTGTGGGATCATTCTCCTTTTTGGAAAGTCAGTTTAGCAGTGCTACTTTTCTTCGTAGCTATCTTTATAGCGGCCATGAACCGCGACCGATTCGTCCGCCTTAAGCATAAGAACTAATACAATACTGTTGACTTAAGCGCAAGTAAGTGTAAAATGCTTCTCACTAACAAGAGGCGCAAAGTGTACGATTTCTTCGTTCTGGGACTTATACCTGGCACCGAAATACAAATAAGTTTTGCCATGTGGCTAGAAACGGTAGCACTGCTTTGCACCACCACCATTCTAGTTCGTCAAATCTCTCAGCGTCGAAGCTTTGCATACGAAATCGTACCCACTATAGGCAGCGACTTTATGCTGCAGCGTCTGCCGGCAAGATGGACATTGCGTATAGCTGTAGCTCTTCTAGCAGATAGCGCTGAGCATCTGTTACGTTCCCGCCTGCAAGCTCTTGCAACCGCGCTAAATAAGTAGCCGCTCGGCTGCTATCGCCGCCTGAAAACAGGCGGTTTTGTATAAACATGTCCCAGGCAGCTCGCTCATCAGAACTAAGTGTGCTCGGGTAATTCCGAGCCTTGTAAAGCGGCAATAGTGCATCTAAACGGTTGTCTTTGAAATCTAAATGCAACCCTGACAGCTCGTCCGGTTTGGCACCTCGTACAACTCTCATAAGGTCTTTGTCGTGTTTGTCGAAGAAGTTGTCGTACAGTTTGCCGTCCACCGCAGATTCATCCTCGACTATACTCGTTTGCACTTTGTCGCGAGCGGCATCCAAAATATCGAGCGCATCATGAATCTTGCCAGCAAATTCTTGCTGCCGGCTCTTCAGTATATCCAGATGCTTCTGAACCGTTTCCAGTGTTAGCCCTAGTCGTTCTTGCGTAGCATCGTCCTTCATGACGCCGAGCGGCGCTACAGCTGGGCAGCGGTTGTACTTGAGTGTTTTGACGGGTAGGCGCGGTTCGCTAGAGTCCTTTTTCCACTTCCAGCACTCCACCAGTTCATCTACTGACATATCTAGGTACTTCGTCGGGTCGTGCCGCAAGTCGTACACCAAAGCGCAGTCCTGCTGTTTGTGTTTTGCGAGCAGTACTGCAGCCGTAGTATGCAGAGTTTCGCTCGGATAACGGCCCGAGGTATATACAAACGGCTGTGCTTTCATAACTAACTCTTTCACAGCCTGCTTATTGCGGTAGTTCAGTAAGTACTCAAACAAGTCCTTTTGCTTTTCGCGTATTAGTTTAGCGATGGCAATAGTGGCATAAACATCACTCATAGCATCGTGAGCCTTGTAGTGGTCCAGTTTGTTGACTTTCGTAAGGTATTCCAACCGGTTGCTCGGCTTGCTATCCGGCGCAAATGGCCACTCTATGCCCTCGGGCCTGAGTGCCCGCGTCATACGCACGACATCAAGCAAGTCCCAGCGGCTACAGCCATCGCACCACTGCCATTCATAGGCATCGTAAAAGTTGCGATAGTGCAGGAAACGCATAAACTCGTCGTCGAAGCGCACGGAGTTAAATCCTAGAAAGATTGTGTCATCCTGTACAACTTCATCATAAAAGTACTTGAGAAATTCGGCTTCAGTAAGCCCTTCCGTCAGCGTTTGCTGCGGTGTAATACCGGTTATAAGCACTGCATCTGGGTCGGGCAGAACATCGGGCGTCAGCTTTATGAATACATTCACTGAGTCGCCTACGGGGTTAAGCTCCATATCCGTTCGCTGGCCGGCAAACTGCATAATCCGCGCGTCCTTCGGGCTAAACCCAGAGGTTTCTAGGTCATAAAAGAAAAAACTAGCAGCCATAAGTGCTACTAGTGTAACAAACAATGTCTTCGGCTCTTAGTAAGAGTCAAAGGTTTAATGCCGCTGTATTTCTTCCAGCTTGACGTGACCCCTTACGGGCCGTTTTAGCATACGAGCTAGTAAAGAACGTCGAGTGATATCAAGCTCTGCATAATATGTCTCACCTTGCGGCGTAGACAAGGCACCATAGGCAATGTGACCGGTCACAAAAGTTTCAGGACCAGTTGGTAGTTCTTTCACGTTTCCTCGTTTTACTAACATAGTACCTAGTTGCCCCAAAGAAATAGTTATTCCTGGGTCAACATATACTGCTCCTCGTGTTTCGGCAGCTAAAATTGTTCCGGCATAGAAGTCTGCAATTTTTGTAGCCTCTTGAGGTTCTATTTCCACATTCCGCCAGGGGTTCTGTCCGGATAAATGCGATACCGAGGGATGCTCTAACATGTCGCTCATAACTAGATAATTATACCATAGCATAAGCGTTGTTGTCAATATCTAGTATTCAAAGCTGCCGTGACTGGACACACGAATAGTTTGGCCTGGCATCACTTCTTGGCGCAGCAGTTCGTGCATTATGCCCATTTTTTTCATAATGTCGCGCAACCGTTGCACCGCTTCATCGTTAGCAAAGTCGGTGCGGCGAGCAAACTGCTCTATCTTTGGCCCAGTTATAACAAATCCGTCATCACTTTTTTCTACCTTCCACTGCCCTTCCGTATTCGTAAGCGTAAGCACGGGTATGTCGGTTTTTTCAGCTTGCTTGTCGGCCTTAGTGCGAGCCTGCTGTACCTTCTTCTTGAGCTCATACACTAAACCATCCAGTCCTTTACCCGATTGGGCTGATACGGCAAATATCGGTGTCTTGGCTGGTGTGACTTTTTTGAGCTGGTTTAACAAGTCCTCGGTAATCTCTTCGTCTAAGCCTTCGGTTTTGTTAAGCGCAATTACTTCTGGTCGACCAGCTAGTGCTGGCTGGTAAGCCGCTAATTCATCCTTAATAGTACTATAGGCGCTGGCCACATCCTCTTGGTATGCATCAATCATGTGCAGGATTACTGGTGTGCGTTCCACGTGGCGTAAAAAGTCATGACCCAGACCCTTCCCTTCGGCCGCACCTTCTATAAGCCCAGGTATGTCGGCCATAAGTATGCTAGCGTCGCCCACATCCACAACGCCAAGGTTAGGCGTAAGCGTAGTGAATGGGTAGTCTGCAATTTCTGGGCGCGCATTACTGAGCTTACTGAGCAATGTGGACTTACCAGCATTCGGCATGCCCACGAGCCCAACGTCAGCTATCATTTTGAGCTCAAGCGTTAGCGTTAAGTTTTCACCTGGTTCGCCTTTTTCAGCAAACTTCGGCGCTTGCCGACGGCTAGAAGTAAAGTGCGCATTGCCGAAGCCGCCTCGCCCGCCGATAGCCACCACCGCTTGCTGTCCATCTTCGGTAAGGTCAGCAATTGTCACGCCATCCTCTGTAGTAGCCACCGTACCTACAGGCACTGCAACCAAAAAATCTTCACCGCTCCTGCCATGCTTGCGACTAGTGCCCCCCGGCTGTCCAGGCTTAGCCTTTAACTCCTTTTGGTAGCGAAATTGTGCTAGGGTGTTTTCGTTCCGGCTGGCCACAAGTATGACGTCTCCACCGTCTCCACCGTCTCCACCGTCTGGGCCGCCTTTACTTATAAACTTCTCACGCCGAAAACTAACCTTACCATTACCACCATCGCCGGCCTTCACCTCGACGTTAACCTTATCTATAAAATGCATACTTCTAGTTTACAGGTGTTAGCAGATAGGTTCTAGAGGTAATCCCCCCGGGGACTGGATTTGAACTTTCTAGACTTAAAAGAAAATTATTCGAAATCGACTTAGTGGTAGATGTAGTGCGGGAATTTAGAGATAGGAACCCAGTCGCTGTAACCTACGCGGCCCCAGCCAGCGAGGCCATTCATATCGGAGTACTTCATCATCGTGCCGTCAGCAGATACAGCTTCTACATAGGCTACGTGGCCAAGACCACCAGCAGCGTATGGAGTTTGGGCTATGGCACCAGGAATAGGCTTACTGCTCACAGTCCAGCCACTCATACCGGCATAGTACGCCCAGCTGCTTGCGTTACCCCAGTTACTTGGCACTGCCACGCGATTAGCTACATACCATGTACAATAACCGTAATCGTACCCGTTGTAACCATAGACTGGTGAGTAGCCACCCCATGGGAATGAAGGCGTAGCCGCAACGCGTGCAACAGCCGGAGCTGCTACAGAACCGTTCGGTATAAGAATCTGTTCACCAGGCTTCAAGCCACTTATTTCGGCGTCGTTAGCATCTATAATCTTCTGTTTGTCGGCCTTGTACTTCTGGGCTAGACTATCGACCGTATCGCCCGATTTAACAGTGTATACAATACCATTTACTGGTGGAATGACGAGCTTCTTGCCAGCAGCAACGCTGTCGCCATTAAGCTGGTTGGACCAGCGAATACTGTCAGCACTAATGCCAAATTTAGTAGCTAAGCCGCTGACCGTGTCGCCAGTAACTGTGACGTAATTCTGGATATCAGCCTTGGACTTAAGCGCCGTTGCAACAACTTCTGGCTTAGAAGCAACACTTTCGCTGGCAGAAGACATAGCCAGCTGCGCATGTTCACTGTCTGCTTGGTTGGTTACCGAAGTAGCTTCCGGCACATTCGTTACACGAGAAACGGTTACTGCAATGTCGGCAGAAGAAAGCTGGTCAAGTGGGTTGCTGGCTGCAGTTTCATTAGCATTACTGCTCAGAATAGCTGGAGCAGCACCGCCAGAGTGCGGGCTACCAACTATAAAAGCTAAAACAACAGCAATAATAAGCAGATTACCGCCAGCCAAACTAAACCGGACAAGGCGCTTACGCATTCCCTTGCGGTTCATTAGTGACTGATATCGGCGGTAGAGTTTGTTAGACTGCCCAGGCTGCATAACAGCGAGGCGGTCCTGAATGGTGCGTGTACTAGTGGTACTAATGCTATCTCCGTTGCCCCTTTTCGGGCATCCCTAAATGATATTGATATTACTTAGGGTTGTAGTACTTTAAAAAGCCACCGCTAGGGTTGGCCTCTCAAGTAGTACCTCCATATTTTACCAAAATCAGCCCTAGGTTCAAGGCTTTTTAAGCTTTTTCACCTCTGTTGCACCCCTGTTGTTAACGGCCACAAAGCTTATGGCAGTACTTTTGTACCTGTGCATTGTGCTCATCTAAGGTCGTCGAGAAGTACGTGATGCCATTATCGCCTGTTACAAAGTAGAGCCAGTTCGTGCTTGCAGGATGAGCTACCGCCTGCAAAGAACTGTCGGTGACATTGCTAATTGGGCCAAATGGCAGACCTTTGTTAGAAGTGGTGTCATAGCGCGAGTCATTAGCATGTTGAGCGTAAAAGTATGTTACATCCGAACCAAGTGGCATGCCTTGCTTGAGGCGGCTTAGAAAGACCTGGGCAACCTGTGGTCGGTCGGTAGCAGCCGATACTTCCTTTTCAACTACCGAAGCAAGTGTTATGCCCTGGTACACATTCAGCCCTTGGGCAGCAAATGCAGCCTTTATGTCGGGCGTTACGTGCTGGTCCATTTCTTCAAGCGACTGGCGAACAATTACGGAAGGGTCAGTTGTAACGTCTTTCTGGAAGGTGTCTGGGTATAAGTAACCCTCTAGGCTAGCGCCTGCTGGCAGGTCAGCAAGCACTGGGATATCGCGATATTGGTCGGCATTAAAGGCCTTATCAACAGCTGCCTTGTCGAACTTAGCATTCACGAATACATCTTCGATTTGGTCCAGCCGCTGCGCCGGCAAAATTATTACTAAGTTCTTTACTATGTCGCCCTTGGCTATCTTTGCCACAATCTGTTGGACGCTCATGCTAGAACTTATGGCATAGGTGCCTGCCTGCAGTTCGCTCGTTAAGCCGTGAGCACGAACGTAGAGCTCAAAGGTATGACCATCGCGGATAAGTCCAGCAGTTTTAAGCTGATTGCCTATTTGCCTCGGTGTCGAACCAGTAGGAATAACGATGTTGTAGGTCGTCTGGTCATTGTCCCGTGGTTTGAGATTACTGCGATAATGACTATAGCCCATAAGACCGAGTGCAACGAGTACGACTAAAGCTATAGCTAGTATAGCCACGATTACTTTGGCTAAACTTTTGCGCTTTCTATTCTTTAGAGAATACAGCGCCATACCTACTCAGCACCCCTTTGCAAATAATCTTCCAGAATATATACCGCACTTAGCATATCTATGTCCTCACGGGTAAAAGGCTTTTTGCGTGCCGTTAGTTCTGCTTCGGCTTTAGCTGATGTAACTGCCTCGTCTTGCAGCTCAATTGGTAGGCTAAGTTCTTCTTGCAATCTATTAGCAAAAGCTTCAGCATAGGCTGTTTGCGCCGTAGCTGTACCATCTAGGCTACGTGGCAGGCCAACCACTAACGTGCCCACGGTATTAGTCTCAATTATCTTGCGCAGTTCGGCAGTAAAATTATCGTCATTGGGCAGTGTAACCAGCGGAGAGGCAATGCGAGCAATGGTACTAGCAATAGCTATACCTATGCGCGCCTCACCCACGTCTAAAGCTAATATTGAATTAGGGGTTAGCATTCGTATTAACGGTCTTTGTAGGCTTAGCGATAGTTACAGTTATTTTACTCGTCTTTTTTGGTGCTGTTGTTACCCAGAATGGGCTCATTTTGACTGTTACGTCCGTTACGCCCGGTTCACTTGTTAGTGCATCTTTAATCTGGCCGGACTTCTTGCCTGCAGCAGTTTTCTTGATTTCATTAGTGTTCAGTTCAGGGCCAATAACGCCCACCGTTTGCAGCGAAATGGTTACCGTAGTATCGCCTGTGGCAGTAACCTTAATGTCCGGGTTCTCTAACCCATCACTAAGTATGCTCTGCTTTGTGGGGTCAATCTGATCGGTTATTTGGGTGTCGACAACTTTTTGTAAGTCACTCTTGTGCGCACCATACATGGTATATGTAACAGTGCCAGTTACCGTGACATTGTCCGCTGTGTCTCCCACCTGCACATCGCTGGTAACTGTAGGAGTACCTGCGGCGTAACTTGGCACAACCGCATAGTAACCTGCCTGCTGAAGTTGCTTCTGTAAATCGGCCTTTACGCCACTATCTTGGGTAGTAAGTTTTTGCTTAGCACTGTCGATATCCGCTTGGGCAACAACTTTAACAATGTTGTCAGTACCATCACTAGTGCTACCTGTCGCATTTATATCCGAGCGTCCTGCAACACTAAAAGTTGCATTATCAAGATTGTACTTTACCCCTCCACTTTGGGCGGTAATATCAATGTCGTTTGCTTTATATTGAGCACAGCTACCGCTACTGAAATGGTCGAATGAGAATGATGCCGTTTCCTGCGTTATAAAAGTTAGCCCATTCGAACTAACTCCCGTACCTGCAGGTACAGAATCAGGCGTACCTAAATTTGGCGCACAGGCTTGGGCTGTCATATCGATGGTGCCCTTTGCCTTGTCGCCCTTATTTACCTGACCAGTTGTAGCTACCTGCTGCGTAGAAGTCTTGTCTTCTTTAACTTGCTTGGCTGGAACAACATTAGCTGCAGGGTCAAAAGTGGTAGCCGTAGTATCGAGTATAAGCGTAGCGCTGGTGTTGATGTTACTAGAATCCGTTTTAATCGTAATTGTTGCCTTCGGTAGCACCGCAACTGCAAAGTACAAGAACACTATAAAAGCTATGAGCAATAGTCCTGCCAAGGCCAACCACAATCGGAAGCGCTCAAAGTTTGGTATAGCTAACTTCTTGTCTTTCTTGGCAGCCAACGGCAGTGGTGCACTGCTACTTGTAGAACTCGCTGCATCGTCGGCAGCTTCTTCATCGGGCAATTCCACCGTTTCCATAGCATCATCGGTTGCTAAGGGTGCAGCGGCTCCAGCGCCAGCAAGTTCACCTATAGGTCGGTCACCGGCATTTTCGGCCGTAACTTCAGTTGGTTCGTCCAGCTCTTCTGCCGGTAATTCATCATCTACTCCTGCTATATCTGGTCCAGCGGGTACCTCTGGCTTAGACTGCAGCGTTTTTGCTACGTGCAAGCCAACCGCGCCAGCTAGAGGGAGCAGCCCGGCTCCAGTAGTTATGAGCACTAGGCGCTTTTTGGCTTCATCGGCAGCCCGTTTAAGTAGCTTCATATTAACAATGCTCTGGAATACAGCAGCACGCTTAGGCAGCACGAGTGCTAGTATTTTGGCATCGCTACTCTGCACTTTATCGATAACGCTTGTTATTTCGTCATCGATATCTATGTATATAACGTCTTTACTATTGTTGGCCATATTTATACACTCAACATTTTATCTATCTTTTCACGCATACTGCCGCCACTCCCACCGCTGAATTGTAGAGTGTCCAGGCCCACGCGTAGCAAGCCCATTGCGGTTATGAATGTATGGTCGGTCACCTTGCCGGTTTTGTCAACAATCCCCACAACTTGTTCGGGCTGTATATGGTGCACCGTTGGACGCTTAGTGAACGGTAAACCGCGAAACCACGGCGCGTCCTCTAGCCGTTCCATGAGCATATCGAGCGAGGAGCCTCCGCCACACAGGAACATGTGGTTTGGTAAATGGTCGAGCTTCGGAAACTCTTGCAATGCAAGCTGTATGCCGTTTACCCATACATCCACCGTTTTGGACAGTGCAGATTCTATAGCCGGGCGTTTTTGTGATGGTATTTTGTTGGTACTGAGACCTATTTTTAACTCTTCAGCCTGGTCGAAGCTCACGCTCAGGTCGCGTTCTATAGCCCTGGTGTAGGCCCGACCGCCAATGCCAAACATTTTGGTACCCTGCACGCCGCCATCATTTATGACTGCAATGTCCGTCGTACCACCTCCCACGTCCATAAGAATGGCACTCAAGTTCTGATCTGGTTTATTGCCAATCATAGCCCGTGCAACGGCAAACGGCTCGGCAGCTACCGCCAGCAAGTCCAAGTCAAGCTCTTGTGCCGTCTTTTCAAGCGCTCCAATGTGAATCATCGGTGCAAAGGCAGTGTACAGCTGTACGACCACGTCTTTACCCTTGAAGCCTATCGGATTAGTAACTGGGTAGCCGTCTATTTCTATACTGACAAGGGCGCTGTTCACTAACCGCACTTCAACTTCTTTACCGCCAAGCTCCCAAGCTAGTTGCTGCTTGGCTTTGGTTTCGGCGCGCTCTTGTACGAGGCGGATTATCCGCTCCATTTCAGCTAAATCAATGTCTTTAGTAGAGTTTTTACGGGCAATGCGAATAGTGGTGGTTGTGCCTTTTACTAGTTCGCCAGCTATACCTATAACTGCCGTGCGCACGCTTACGCCGGCCTCAGTTTCGGCTTCATTCAATGCTTTATCGCAGTTTTCCACCACGCTGGCAATATCAGCAATAGCGCCAGCTTGCATATCCGCTAAGGCTTGATGCTGTCTGCCCACACCAACAATGTCGATGTTACCGCCCGGCAAAATATGGCCTATGAGTGCTTTCACGTACTCGGTGCCGATGTCTAGCGCCACCACGTAGTCTGCTCCGGCCTGTTTGCTGCCCTTGTCTTTAACGGTGCTTATAGCACGTACAGCCCGCTCGCCTGCCTGTTTAGCAACGCTCTGGCCAACAGATTTGAATTTTTCAAGCATAATCACTATCTAGTATAGCATCCGTAGTCTGGTCTGCTGCCCTTAAAATAAGCTGAACTAAACTAAGCTGCAGTCTGTGATTGGTCGTACTCTAAGAGCGCACGTGGCACCGGAAGGTACAGGCTCGCCCCAGCCTTACCCAGGTCAGCAGCGAATGCTTCGACGCGTGCTTGCCTTAACGCTTCAATATCTGTACTGTCAGGCTCCGCATCTGCAGAACCTTCTGCGCTTTGTATGTTTGTTTCCATATTTTCCTTTAGGGTTATTGCTTACGCTTGTACTACCACTGTAGTACTGTTGTTTTTAAGTGTCAATGAAGCGGCTTGTGATATTTATTGCAAGCGTTTTTACTGTAAAACGGCCTTTATACGGCGAACGCCAGCAGAGCTAGACTCTTCTTTGGTTATTTTGAACTTTTTGCCATCTTCAGCTAGCTGGCCAGTGTGTTCTACATGCGGTCCGCCACAGATTTCCATACTGAACCATTCGCCATCTGGGTCGCCAGCCGTATAGACCTTGACTGTTTCACCGTATTTGTCGCCAAAAGCACCGAGCACACCCTTCGCCAACGCTTCTTTGGTGTTTTCTTCACGCCAGCCCATGGGCCAGTCCTTTTCGATATTCTCGTTCACAATCTTTTCAACTTCAGCTATCTGTTCTGGTGTCATTTTTTCTGGATGACTAAAGTCGAACCTAAGCCGTTCGGCAGTAATGTTGCTTCCCCGTTGTATTACGTGGTCGCCCAATACCATCCTAAGGGCTTTGTACATCAGGTGCGTCGCTGTGTGATACTGGGTAGTAATTTCGCTATGGTCCGCCAGCCCACCTTTGAATTCACCCTTTGTAGCCGTTCGTGACCGCTCCCGCTGTTCGTGCATCGATTTCTCAAACTGAGTATCTGCATCTTCGGCAACTATAATGCCCTGCTTAAATGCCTCTTCTTTAGAGAGTTCGACTGGAAATCCGAACGTGTCATACAGCTTAAAAATCATTTGACCGGTTAATCTTCGTTCGAGGTCGTTATTTAACCCTGGCGCATTACCTAAGGATGAGCTTTGTACTATTTTTTCAAATTCCTTAAGACCGTTTCGCAGTGTCTGCCGGAACGCTTTTTCCTCCTTAACGAGCACAGCAATTACTTCATCGCGCTTGCTTGCAAGCTCCGGAAAATCATCATGGTATAAATCAGCAACTACTGGAACTATCTGCTCCATAAAGTTCTGCTCCACGCCCAACTCAAAGGCAAAGCGTATGGCGCGGCGCATAAGCCGGCGCATTACATAACCCTGCTCTTTGTTGCTCGGCACCACGCCATCAACCGCCAGGAACGTGGCAGCACGCAAGTGGTCGGCAATCACGCGCATGCTTTCGGTGTGGCTTTCATACTTTTTACCACTAATTTCCTCCAGCTTTTCGACTATGGGCTTCAGCAAGCTTATTTTGAAAACATCGGGGTCGTGCAAGCTGGCTGCAGCTATGCGCTCCAACCCACCGCCGAAGTCAACATTGCGTTTGGGTAAGTGCGTAAAGCCGTTTTCGGTCTTGAGGTACTCCATGAACACGCTATTGCCAATTTCCAAAAACCGGCCACAGTCACAGTTAGGATGACACTCTTTACCGTAGCGTTCGTCGTGCGGCAAACCGAAGTCATAAAACACTTCACTGTCTGGACCGCCTGGCTCACCAGCCGGCATTTTGTCGGGTGTACCGCTCCTACTCCACCAGTTTTTGCTAGCATCGTAGAAGAATATCCGGCCACTTTGCATGCCTAGCTCACTACCATCGGCTTCAGAACCAATCTCGACTTGCTTAGCGTCAATTCCCTGTTCTTCAAATAGCTTTTTCCAGACCTCGGCACTTTCTGTGTCCCTAGGAATACCGTTAGCTTCATCGCCAATAAAGCAGCTTACGTACAAGCGGTCAGGTTCGAGTCCTACCTGGCCAACCAAAAACTCAAAGAACCATGGCAACTGCTCTGCCTTGAAGTAATCACCCAAGCTCCAGTTACCGAGCATTTCAAAGAAAGTCGTGTGGCGGTTGTCGCCAACTTCGTCTATATCCTGCGCACGCAAGCACGTTTGGCTGTCCACCAGCCGTACGCCCTCTGGGTGCTCCTCGCCAAGCAAATACGGGATTAAAGGCTGCATGCCACTACCGGTAAACAAGGTAGTCGGATCATTCTGCGGCACTAAAAGCGCACGTGGAATAACCCGGTGCTTACGCTCGCTAAAAAACTCTAAATAAGCCTTGCGTATTTCTTGCGCTGTCATTTGGAATATTGTACCAGATTTAACAGAGGTTACGACCATTGACAAAACTGCTATAATATACTACTATTGTCAAGTTCGTCAGAACATACCAAAGACGCATCAGGCGTCTCGACACCCTCGGGGGGAAACATGTTCCGCAACCTGTTCATCTGGCTCCGCACCTGGAACCAGGACCAAGACCGGCGCGACCTTGAGTTCCGCATTGAGCGGGAACGCAAGGAAGCTGAGGCTGCACTAGCAGCTATGGCGAAACGGCGTCAGGAAGAGGTGAGATATGCAGCAAACACTGGGCAACATCGTTGATGTTTTTCTGCTCACGGCAATGGCTATCGTGCTTTTGCACGGAGTCATAAGAATTCACCGTGAAAAAGAACCGTACGCCGAACAATCCCAGGAGGAGTGATGTACATCTTTCTGTGCCGCGCGTTAGGTTGGTTACTACTCCTGCTCTGTACAGGTCTAGTAATTATGACCGTTCTGCAGTGGAGCCACGAAGACCACAGGGGTGCAATCCTTGTAGCTGCGCTGTTTTGTGCAGTGGGGATTGGGCTCTCACAAATCTGCTTCCAACAAGCGGACCGAATGGAAAGGGAGAAAAACTGACGAACGATAGCCCTTTGGGCTACAATCAGACGACAACGACGATTGTCTGATTGCCAGAGGGCAAAGTCCAGAAGTAGACTTTCTTGCAGAAAGCTCGCTACTGGACAAAGCCGCATGAGCGGATGACGACGATAGTCCTTACGGACTAATCACTCTCATCTTGCACCCAGCGGCTTTTTACATTTTTACCGTATACAATATGACAACTGTTGCAATCTCGAGTTACTCATAGTACCGTACGTATAAATATGTTTCCCGGCGAAATCGTACACCAAGGCGGAAATGTAGCCAAAGGTTTGCTTGGCCCTGTTGTTGCGGTCTCAGCTATTGCTGGGAGCGCCAGAACTGCCTTCAAAGCCTATACACGTGTACCTGAAGGCCACATGGCCTTAAAAACCTGGAAGACCAAGGCTCGCCACAGTTCGACCCAGGAAGGAGAATTAGGAAAGCTATATGGCGTGGTAGGACCAGGTGGAACCTGGATGTTTCCTTACCTTGGCGGCAGAACGATAATAGACGTCAGGGAGCGTCGTAGTCATGTCGGTGCCATACAAGCAGTCAACCAAGGCGACCAAATAGTAATTGACTCTGCAGCCGCCTGGAAAGTAAGTAAGGCCGATCCAGAGCACCTGTACAGGGCACACTATAATGTGACCGACGGAGAAGCTCTTGAGCAGAGCGTCATTGCGGTCTGCGTGGGCGGCTTACAAACAATTGCCCAGCGTGAATCCCGCGAGACACTTTTGGACTGCCGTAAAATGACTGGCTTCCTGAATGAAGAGTGCGGCAAACACTTATTGGATAACTACGGCGTTGTACTAAACCAAATTGTCTTACGCGAAGCCACAGAAACAGCAGCAGAAAAAGATTATAAGGGCAAGAAAGCTATCGCCGAGGCAATTACAAGTTTGTCCCCTCTCGCCGAATGGCTAAACGAATTCCCAATCCCTGGGCCACGCATAGCACCCCACCTGGCCGCAGGAAACGGCTAAACTCTTATCGGACGATTCCGCCGCCAAGAATTCGGTCATTGTCATAAATAACGGCTGATTGGCCAGGAGTAATGGCTCTGACATCACTTTTTAGCTTTACAGTCGTAATATTGGCTGCTGATTCTACGGTACAATCCACGAGCGAGGCTCGGTAGCGCGTACGTACCTGGTAGGACTTGCCTATTTCTGGCGGTTCATTTATCCAGTGCAAACTAGTAAGTTGTAATTCTTTGCTCCAAAGCCGCTCGTCTTGAAGGTCTGTTGTTACATACACCTCGTTTTTAGTCATATCTTTACCGACGACGTAATATGGCAAGCCGCCACCTACATTCAGACCGTGGCGCTGGCCTATAGTGTAGAACAACGCACCGTCGTGCTCCCCTATTCTTTTACCATTCTGGTCCATAATTGTGCCATGCGGTTGCTCGCCGAGTTCTGCCAGCAAAAACTCCTTTATGCCGACCTTGCCTACAAAGCATATACCCTGGCTGTCTTTCTTTTCGGCCGTTGCCAGGCCTAGTTTTGTAGCAAGCTTACGCACTTCCGGCTTTTCCAGCTCGCCAATTGGCATCAGCGACTTTTGTAAAGCATCGCTAGTAACGCGGTACAGGAAATAGCTCTGGTCCTTATTCTCGTCAACTCCGGCAAAAAGCTGGCCATCAAGCGTGCGGGCGTAGTGGCCAGTAGCTATCATGTCTGCACCATCATCGAGTGCGGCATCAAGGAAGAGCTTAAACTTCACTTCTTGGTTACACATAATGTCCGGGTTAGGAGTTATGCCGGCCTTGTAGCCTTCTATCATATAGTCCACTACCTTTTGACGATACTGCTTTTCGAAGTCATACATTTTGAACGGTATACCCAACTGCACGGCGACGCGCTTGGCATCTTGGTAATCTTCTTTCCAGGGGCAATGAAAGCCAGGAAGATCCTGACTCCAGTTCTTCATGTACACGCCAGTTACATCGTAACCATGCTCTTTTAGGAGTGCGGCTGTAGCTGAACTATCTACACCACCAGACATACCCACATATACTTTTTTTGACATACTTATACTATTTTAGCAAATATTGGTAGCTATTAGAAGTTGGTGCTATCTTCTAGATGCTTACGCAGTGTATACAACTCGTGACGCCTGCCAAGCCAGAAGGCAGCAAGCAAGAGTGGCATAAATATGACCAGTGGCCACCACAGTACAACCGTTTTAGTGAGTGTCGGTGTTTTACTACTAGCATTCGCCCCCTGAATGGCCCCATTAGCTACCCCTACCAGCTGCAGGAAGGCAGTCGTGCCTTTCGAATCACTTACCTTGACTATGATGTGGTACGTTCCAGCAACATCGTAGGTATGCTTGAGCGTAATCGTATCGGCAAAGGCTAGGCTCTGCAGGTCTGCTGGCTTCCCATCACCCCAGTCAACACTCACCGCATAGGGTGGCGTACCACTATTTATAGTTATGGGCCAATCTAGTTCTTCGCCAGGATTAGCACCCCGGCGGGCATAGTCACTCGTAAGCCCTACCCGGGCCGCAAACGATATAAATTGGGCGTCATTGAAGGTTACGCTCACCACGTTGGAGTCAGGGCCAGCTTGGTCCAGCGCATCGTATACACGCGTAACAATGTCGTTACGGCCACTAAAAAGGTCGACTTGTAATTCATAACTATTATTCGTGCACATAGTGGAACCAACGAACACATTGTTCGAAAATACTTTTATAAGTAAGCCCGTTTGGCACAAGCCGCTCACTGTTATAGGTATGCTGCTAAATACCGCTCCATTGCTTGGTGTAGCTATAGTAGCCGCCTTTTGCGGTGGTGCCGAAGGGATTGTAGCTTCTAGCCCCAAGGAACCTGTTTGAGGATTAGTGACTGCCGCTGCCGGCACGATTGCAAACACTACAATACCAAGTTGTACTGCTGCAATCGATAGTAGCTGAAGCAAACGTCTCATATTTTGTTTAAAACTGGTTATATTTAAACATAACCTCGATAACAAAAACAGGCCCCAACTACTTAGGACCTGTTTTGCTAGATTAAGATTACTACGCGCTTAGCGGCGTCCAGCCCGGCGCAGTACGCGTTGGTCATGGCCGCGGACAATGCGAGGAATAGCCAAGAGCGCAAGAAGAAGCACGATTATGAGAAGTACTATGCCAATAATTGCACCATAAGGTATGACGTAAAAAGTAGTCTTGCCACTAAGCAGCTGGCCTTTATTCCCATAGCCAAAGTTACCTTCTACAGTGTACTTACCGAAGCCTTTTAGCTCGCTTATATTCACAGTAAACTTACGGGTACTGTCCGGAAGCACATTACCACGTGGGTCGGTGTTGTTAATTTCGGCCGAAAATACGGTCTTGCCACCTTTTAGTACATTCACCTTACCGAAGGGCTGCTCCTGAACATCACCTGTATTGTGGAAGCGAGCCTGTACTTGTAAACCTTTGCCGTTTTTAAATACGGAGTGCTGGTGGCCGTTTTGCAGTACGTCGAAGCTAGAGAGCGCCATTTGCTCGGTGTAATTGCCAGGAACAGTTACAAGTATCAGTGAGGCTACGCTAGCCGCCAGGTTAACTGACTGCTGCCCTTGTATAGAAGCTGGCGCTACACGCACAGCACCAAAGTAGCCGCCTGCCTTGGCCCCCGTAGGAATATTGATAACTACCGTGATTATCTTTTGCTCACCTGGTTGTAAGCTAAAAGTTTGCGGAGAAAGTGTAACAAACTGCTTTAAGCTATGGCTTGGAGCTTGTTGATTATTTAAGAACAGGGCTGGAGTGCCGTTTTCGTTATTAGTAGTAAAGTCGTTAACTAACACCTGCAAGTTCTCTGTACCTTGCGTAACATTTGTTATGTAGACTTGGACTGTCTTGCTGGTACCAGGATTAACAGTTAGATCGGTACGTACTGGTGATATTTTATAGCCATTAGCCGTGCCACTTTGCGTGGCCGCAAAGGCGCTCGATACACTTACAAACGATAGCGTTAAGACTGCCACGAACACACTAATAAACGAACGGAGCTTAAACATTTTTCCCTCTAATATATGCATTATTTGCTATTGCAACCATGGTAACAAAGCGCTAGTGGCATTACAAGAAAGTGATTTACAACAATAAGCAATTAGTTATAAGAGGCGCTTAGAAATTAGCAGTGGCTACGTATGCCAAGGTGCTTACGTATACACCGATGGGTTGGCTTTGTGCCATATTTACCAAGTAGCTAACTGTGTATTTACGGTAGTTTTCGGGCAAATTGTATAACGCCACAATGTCACCAGACTGGAACATAAACTTATCTGGCACATTGTAATTAGAGGCTGGCTGCCCGTTTCCTGGCCCTGTTACATCTGCCCCTACCGTAGGATCTGTATTGGCCCGCAAATTCATGCCGAACTGCGAAGTGCCGGGACGCGGAACATCCGGGGTGGGGAGTGCACTTATGATGTTATTGCCTGAGGTTAATGTGTTACCGCTTACCACTACGTTATAACCATTGGCGGCATTAGTCGCAACCAGCATCTGACTTTGGCCGCTGGCACTAGACTGCGGGTTGATATCACCGAAGTTTACGTAATTACCGGCAACGTTATTACAATCCAGCCCCGCCACCGTAACACCTGCACAAAACAGTAAATACGGTGGTACTTCTGCTGTAACATTTATTGGGTTAGCAATTGCATAGGCAATACCACCGAAGTCAATCCGCGCTCCTGAAGCATCAGTACTGCCATAGGTAGCAATGCGTAAATAGTATGAACCAGCTGCCGAGGGGTTAGTAACGCCTGTAAGTTTAAAAATAACCGTTAGAGGTGCAGCAACTGGTAACGCGAGCGGCCTGGACAAAACCATAGTGTTGGGCGTAGAGCTAGAAATAGACATGTCAATAAAACCATTAC
>Ga0207657_10002713_pt1 | contig 19068 bp, 17 predicted proteins | sample KBSC33metaG_FD_184316 | JGI IMG/M metagenome (GOLD analysis project Ga0207657, IMG submission 184316) | Corn rhizosphere microbial communities from Kellogg Biological Station, Michigan, USA - KBS C3-3 metaG (SPAdes) (version 2) | ecosystem: Host-associated > Plants > Roots > Rhizosphere > Soil ... | reverse complement strand
GCTCGCGGAGACCGGGGCGAAGCCGGTCGGGACGTACGTGATGGGCACCGTCAAGGGCGATGTCCACGACATCGGCAAGAACCTCGTCAACATCATGCTCGAGGGGGCCGGCTTCACCGTCTACGACCTCGGTGTCAACGTCGCGCCCGAGAAGTTCGTCGAGATGATCAACGAGCACGAGCCCGACATCGTTGGCTTCTCAGCGTTCCTGACGACGACGATGCCGATGTTCAAGGCGAACATCAACGCGCTGCAGAAGGCTGGCATTCGCGACAACGTGATCGTGATGGTCGGCGGCGCGCCGGTGACGCAGGAGTACGCCGACGCGGTGGGCGCCGACGGCTACGCCGCGGATGCGTCGACCGCGGTTCGCCTCGCCAAGGACCTGATCGAGAAGCGCCGCTCAGCGGTCGCGGTGTGAAGCCCCTCGCCCTCATCGAGGCCGCGGTCAAGAAGCCGGTCTTCGGCTGCCAGATGTGCGGCCAGTGCGTCCTGCATTCGACCGGGATGACGTGCCCGATGAACTGCCCGAAGACGTTGCGCAACGGGCCGTGCGGCGGCGTCCGCCCCGACGGCCACTGCGAGGTCAAGCCCGAGATGCGCTGCGTGTGGGTGAAGGCCGTCGAGCGCGCGCCGAAGACGCCGTGGGCGCACGAGATCGCCGACATCCGCAAGCCGGTCGACAACCGGCTCTGGAACACGTCGTCGTGGGCGAACCTGCTGACGAAGCGCGACAAAGTCGCGCCGAAGGGGTGGCGTGTCGAGACTTGAGGAGGCGATCGCTGCCGGCCGCTTCATCGTGACGGCGGAGCTTCTGACCGTGAACAGCGGCGGCCTCGACGCCGTGCAGCACAACTTCGAGCCCTTCGAGGACTTCGTCGACGCGGTCAACGCGACCGACAACACCGCCGCACACGCGCACGCCTCGCCGCTCGCGGTCGCGATCGCGCTGAAGCAGCTCGGGATGGAGCCGGTGATGCAGCTCGTCTGCCGCGACCGCAACCGCCTCGCGCTGCAGGCGGAGATCGCGGGTGCGGCGCTGCACGGGATCGAGAACATCTGCTGTCTCACGGGCGATGACGTCACCGCCGGCGACGAGCCGGAAGCGCGGCGCGTCTTCGATCTCGACTCGATCCAGCTGCTTGCGGTCGCCGAGACGATGCGCAACGGCCGGTATCTCTCCGGCCGCAAGCTCCAACCGCCGCCGCATCTGTTCCTCGGTGCCGTCGAGAACCCGCAGGCGCCGCCGGTTCACCATCGCGTCGACCGTGCGCTCAAGAAGGTGCGGGCCGGCGCGCGGTTCCTGCAGCTGCAAGTCGTGTTCGACATCGATCCGCTCATGAGCTTCATGATCGAGGCGCGGCAGAAGGGTCTTGCGGAGCGTGCGGCGATCCTGCCCTCGATCTGCCTCGTCCGATCGCCGAGCGCGCTGCGCTTCATCGACGAGCGCGTCCCCGGCATCAGCGTGCCCGAGGACGTGATCGAACGGTGCGAGCGTGCGGCCGACCCCGAGTCCGAGTGCTTCAACGTCGCGTGTGAGCTCGCCGACGCTGCCCGCGCGCTTCCAGGTGTTCGCGGGCTCCACCTGATCAGCTTCCGGAAGGAGGCGGGCATCGCTCGTCTGTGCGCCCGCCTCGGCATCCCCACGCGCGAAGAAAGGGAGACGATTGGAAACGGTTCTCGAGTCGCCGTCTAGCACGGTGGTGATCGGTCCAGGCCGCCCGTTCTGCGTCATCGGCGAGCGCATCAACCCGACCGGCCGCAAGAAGTTCCAGGCGCAGCTCCAGCAAGGCGACCTGTCGCGCATCGAGATCGACGTCGCGCAGCAGACGCCGCTCGCCGACATGCTCGACGTCAACGTCGGCGACCCGCTCGCGGACGAGATCGAGCTGATGCGCCAGGCGATCCCGCTCGTCCAGTCGCTCACGGATCTGCCGCTCGTGATCGACTCGTCGGTGATCGAGGCGCTCGAAGCCGGGCTCTCCGCGTACCAGGGGAAGGCGCTGGTCAACTCCGTCACCGGTGAGGACGAGCGGCTCGAGGCGATCCTCCCGATCGTTGCCAAGCACGGCGCCGCGGTGATCGGTCTCGCGAACGACGACGAGATCCCGATGGAGCCGGAGCGGCGGCTCGAGGTCGCGAAGAAGATCGTGTCGGTCGCCGGCGACCATGGCATCAAGCCCGACGACGTGATCATCGACCCGCTCGCGATGCCGGTCGGCGCCGAGCCCCGCGCGGTGACGCTCTTCGTCGAAACGCTGAAGCTGCTCCGCGAGGAGCTTGGCGTCAACACGACGTGCGGCGCGTCGAACACGTCGTTCGGGCTGCCCGGGCGCGAGACGCTCGGCGGCTCGTTCCTCGCGATCGCGGCGAGCCACGGATTGACGAGCGCGATCATGGACGCGCGTTCGGTGGAGGTCGTCGAGGCGGTGCGCGCGTCCGACTTCCTGCTCGGCAAGGACGAGTGGGGCTCGAACTGGATCGCGGCGTACCGCAGGAAGCAGGCGGCGGCCGCGTGAGCCTTCCGGAGCCGGTCATCGAGGAGGCGCACCCGGACCGCGTCCGGCTCGTGTTCCGTCAGTCGGACGGCGCGACGAAAGAGGCGCGCGTGCCCGCGGGCACGACGCTGTTCGACTGCGCGAGCTGGAACGGAATCGCGATCGACTCGACCTGCGGCGGGCACGGTACGTGCAAGAAGTGCAAGGTGCGCGTCTCTTCGGGTGAGCAGGCCGTGTCGAGCGTCGACCCACGAGCCTTCTCGCCGGACGAGCTGCGCGCGGGTTGGCGGCTGGCATGCCGTGCGAACGCGGAGCATGACGTGGTCGTCGAGGTGCCGCCGCTGCAGACGCGGCCGAAAGCGGCGCTTGCCGGTGTGGGTCGCCACGTGATCTTGCGTCCCGCCGTGCAGAAGCGGTACCTCGAGCTGGACGAGCCGACGCTCGAGGATCAGACCTCCGACCTCGAGCGCGTGCTCGAGGCGATGGACGACGTCGAGCTCCGCGTGCCGCTCGAGATCTTGCGCACGCTCGGCCGGACGCTCCGCGAAGCCGACTGGCGCGTCACCGCGACCTTCGTCGACGACGTGCTGGTCGACGTCGAGGCGGGCGACACGAGCGGCCGTCGCTACGCGATCGCGTACGACCTGGGCACCACGACCGTCGTTGCGACGCTGCTGAACCTGGAGACGGGCCAGCCTGCCGCCGTGCGCTCGATGCTGAACATGCAGCAGCCGTTCGGCGCCGACGTGATCTCGCGCATCAGCGCCACCATGATGGACGGCGAGGCTCTCGGCCGCCTGCAGAGCAAAGCCCACGACACGCTCGCCGAGCTCACCCGCGAGGTGTGCGAGGAGGCGGACGTCGCCCCCCGCGACGTCTACGAGATCGTCGTCACCGGCAACGTGACGATGATCCAGCTCGCGCTCGGCATCGATCCCGAGCCGCTCTCGATGGCGCCGTTCACGATCGCGTCGCGGCGGCTTCCCGAGGCGAAGGCAACCGACTTCGGGATCGCGGTGCACGAACGCGCACCCGCGGTGATGTTCCCCGCACTCGGCGCCTATGTCGGCCCGGACATCGTCGCCGGCGTGCTCGCAACCGGGCTCACGCTCGACAAGCGCACCCGGCTGTTCATCGACGTCGGTACGAACTCGGAGATCGTGCTCGGGTCGTCGGAGCGGGCGCTCGCGTGCGCGGCACCTGCAGGGCCCGCGTTCGAGGCAGCGCAGATCAGGTGCGGGATGCGCGCCGCGGACGGCGCGATCGAGGGCGTGAAGATCGTCGACGGCGACGTGCAGCTGACGGTGATCGGGGATGTCGACCCGCTCGGCCTCTGCGGCTCGGGACTCGTCGACGCGGTCGCCGAGCTCGTCACCGCCGGGATCCTCGACCACTCCGGCCGCTTCGTTCTCGGCTCCTCGGACCGCCTTGGGAAGATCGGCGAAGAGAACGTCTTCCACCTCACGCCAGACGTGTTCCTTTCGCAGCGCGACGTGCGCGAGCTCCAGTTCGCGAAGGCGTCGATCGCGACCGGCTGGGCAATCCTCTGCAAGGACCTCGGGGTCGACCCCGGCGAGATCTCGCAGGTGCTGCTCGGCGGCTCGTTCGGCTCGTACCTCACTGCTGCGAGCGCCGTGAAGATCGGGCTCGTGCCGCGGTTGCCGCTGGCGCGGATCGTCGCGGCCGGCAACGTCGCCGGCGAAGGCGCGAAGATCGTCGCGCTCTCCGTCACGGAACGCGCTGCGGCCAACGCCGTCCTCGACGAGATCGCATACGTCGAGCTGTCGGGCCGCGCGGACTTCAACGACCTTTTCATCGACCAGCTCCAGTTCCCAGGATGACGCGGACGATCGTCGCCTGCGGTGCGCTCGCGCTCCACATCGATCAGATCGCGAAGCGGCGCGGCTGGGATCTCGAGGTGCGGCCGCTGCCACCCGAGCTCCACAACCGGCCGGAGCGGATCCGCGACGCGCTCGGCGACGACGTCGACCTCGTCGGGTACGCCGACTGCGGCACACGCGGCGCGCTGGACGACGTGCCGAGGCTCGCCGGCCCCGACTGCTACGGGATCTTCGGCGAATTCGACCAGCACGAGCCGGGCACCTACTACTTGACCGACTTCCTGGTCCGCTCGTTCGACCGCGTGGTGTGGCGGGGGCTCGGCCTCGACCGCCACCCGGAGCTCCGGGACGACTACTTCGGCAACTACGAGCGCGTCGTCTGGCTGGCGCAGGCGCCGACCGAGCAGCTGCAGGAAAAGGCCGAGCGCGCCGCAGGTGCGCTCGGCCTCCCCCTCGAGATTCGCCCGACCGGCGATTCTGGTTTGGAACGTGCCCTCGAACAACTGATGGAGGTCTGAGTGCTCGTCAACAACATGCCGCGCTACGAGATCCTGGACGAGTCGTCGATGCAGGAGCTCGAGCGCGGCTGGCGGCGCATCGTCAGCGAGCTCGGCATCGACTTCGGCACCTCCGAGCCCCACGAGGCGACGATTGCCCTGTTCGAGGCGGCGGGCCAGAAGGTCGAAGGGCAACTCGTGAAGCTCGACCCGGACTGGATCCTCGAGCAGATCGCCAAGGCGCCGCGCGAGTTCGATCTCCAGGCGCGCAACCCGGAGCACACGATTCACGTCGGCGGCAACCACATGGCGTTCGGCGCCGTGTACGGCTGCCCGTTCGTGCGTGAGGGGCTCGAGCGGCGCGAGGCGACGTATGCCGACTTCGAGAACCTGGTGCGGCTGTCGCAGGCATTCCCGCAACTCGACACCCCGGGCGGGACGATCTGCGAGCCGAACGACAAGCCCCTCGACTCGCGGCACCTCGACATGGTGTACGCACTGCTCACGCTCTCCGACAAGCCGTTCATGGGCTCCGTCACGTCAGGCCCGAATGCCGAGGACACGATTGCCATGGCCGAGATGGTCTTCGGCCGGGAGTCGCTCGAGAAGACGCCGGCGACGATCAGCCTGATCAACGTCAACTCGCCGCTTCGCTACGACGAGCGCATGCTGGACGCGCTGCACGCCTACGCGAAGGCGAACCAGGCGATGGTGATCACGCCGTTCCTGCTGATGGGCGCGATGTCGCCGGTCTCGGTGCCTTCGACGCTCGCGCAGCAGGTGGGCGAGGCGCTCGCCGGGATCGCACTCGTGCAGACGATCCGCCCCGGCTGCCCGGTGGTGTTCGGCAGCTTCCTCTCGAACACCGACATGCAATCCGGCTCGCCGTCGTTCGGAACGCCCGAGTCTGCGGTCGGCCTGCTCTGCACCGGCCAGATCGCACGCCACTACGGCCTGCCGTTCCGCGGGGGCGGCGGGCTGACGTCATCGCAGGCGGTCGACGCACAGGCCGCCTACGAGGCCGCGATGACGCTCTGGCCGACGTTCCTCGCCGGCACGAACTTCGTCATGCACTCCGCTGGCTGGCTCGAGTCGGGTCTCGTCTCCTGCTTCGAGAAGTTCATCGTCGACGTCGAGCTGCTGCGCATGCTGCACGCGGTGTTCGAGCCGCTGAAGATCAACGAGGAGACGCTGGCCTACGGCGCTCACCAGGAGGTGGGGCAGGGCGGCCACTTCCTCGGCGCAGCGCACACGCTCGAGCGATTCCGCGAATGCTTCTACCGGCCGCTGCTCTCCTCGACGGAGAACTACGAGCGCTGGACGCGGAACGGCGGCAAGGATGCAGCAGCGCGTGCGAACGACATCTGGAAGAAGACGCTCGAGGAGTACGAGGAGCCGGCCATGGACGCGGGGTTGAAGGAGGAGCTGAAGGCCTATGTCGACCGCCGACGGACGGAGCTGGGGGACTGAGCGATGAAAACGGTCGGAGAGGTGATGACGAAGGGACTGCTGGAGCTCACCGAAGAGACGCCGCTTGTCGACGCGGCCGCCACCATGAACGAGCGCCGCGTCGGCTCGGCCCTCGTCGTCGAGGGCGGCCGGCTGATCGGGATCGTCACTGAGCGCGACGTGCTGCGCGCTGTCGGCTCCGGCGATGTCGGCGGCCGCGTCGGGGACTGGATGACGCGGCACCCGGAGACGGTGGACGCTGACGAGTCGACGCAGCAGGCGGCGGTCGTGATGATCCACGGCGGCTTCCGGCATCTGCCGGTGCTCGACGACGGCACGCCGTGCGGGATCGTCTCGATCAGAGACCTGATGCGCGTCGCGCTCGAGGATGTGAGCCCGCGTGGCGTCTAGCGTCGCGACGCGGGGGATGTTCGTCGCGGGCGCCTGGGCGCCCGCCCAGGACGGCGAGACGTTCACCGCCGAGTCACCGGCGACCGGCGAGCAGATCGGCGAGGTGCCGCACGGCGCCCGAGCGGACGCGCAGCGCGCGATCGCCGCGGCGAACGACGCGGCGGACGGTTGGGCGCGGCTGACCGCGTTCGAGCGTGCCGCGCTCATGCATCGCGTCGGCGACGAGATCGAGAAGCGCCGCGACGAGCTCGCGCACGTGCTCACGCTCGATCAGGGCAAGCCGCTGCACGAGTCGCGCGACGAGGTCGAGGAGCTCGTCGCTTACTGGCGGAACGCCGCCGAGGACGGCAAGCGCCTCGAAGGACGGCTCGCGAACTCGTTCACGCCTGGGAAACGCGTCATGCTCATCCGCCGGCCACGCGGCGTGATCGGCGTGATCACGCCGTGGAACTGGCCGTACACGATGCCCGCCGAGCTGATCGCGCCGGCGCTTGCGTCCGGCAACACCGTCGTCTGGACGCCGGCATCGACGACCGCGGTGTGCGCGACGCTGCTCGCCGAATGCGTGGTCGAGGCCGACCTGCCGGCCGGCGTCTTCAACTTCGTCACCGGCCCCGGGTCGGTTGTCGGCGACGAGATCGCGCGCAACCCCGGCACGCACGGCGTCGGCTTCATCGGCTCGACCGAGACCGGCCGCAAGGTCGCCGAGGCGGCTGCAGGCAAAGCTGCGGTGCTCGAGCTCGGCGGCAACGGGCCGGTCGTCGTGATGGACGACGCCGACCTCGAGCTCGCCGCCGAGGCGGCCGTCACCGCGTGCTTCCTTTGCGCGGGCCAGAGCTGTACCGCGGGTGAGCGGCTGCTCGTGCATCGCGCCGTGCGCGAGGAGTACGTCGCACTGCTGCGCGAAAAGGTGCAGCACATCGTGCTCGGTGATCCGTTCGCGGACCACACGACGATGGGGCCGCTCAACAACGAGGGCGTCGCCGAGAAGATGGACGAGCACGTCGCCGACGCGCTCGAGCGCGGCGCCGAGCTCGTGCACGGTGGCGAGCGCGCAGCCGGCTTCCCGACGAGGCTCTACTGGCAGGCGACGGTGCTCGACGGCGTTCCTGCCGATTCGCGTGTCGCGACCGAGGAGACGTTCGGGCCTGTTGCGCCGGTGGTCGAGATCGCGTCGCTCGACGAGGCGATCGCCCTTGCCAACGCGTCGCCCTACGGATTGCTGTCGGCGATCTTCACGCGCGACCTCGCCGCCGGCCTTCGCTACGCCGACGAGGTGAAGACGGGCTGGGTGAACATCAACGACTCGTCGAACTACTGGGAGGCGCATCTGCCGTTCGGCGGACGTTCGGGCACCGCGAGCGGCATCGGACGAGTCGGCGGAGCTGGACCGATGGAGGCGTTCACCGAGTTGCAGACCGTCGTCGTCGCGTGAGCGTAGGCTTGACGGAGCTCACCAAGGAGCGGAGGCGCCGACCTGCGCGGCGCCGGAGCGGAAAACGGTGACGTACGACTACGTCATCGTCGGAGGCGGCTCTGCGGGGTGCGCGCTTGCCGCGCGCCTGACCGAGGACGCTTCGACGCGCGTGCTCGTGCTCGAGGCGGGGCGCATGGACTCGTGGTGGGACCTCTACATCCACATGCCGGCGGCACTGTCGTTCCCGATCGGGAGCCGCTTCTACGACTGGAAGTACGAGTCCGAGCCGGAGCCGTACATGGGCAACCGGCGCATCTACCACGCGCGCGGCAAGGTGCTCGGCGGCTCGAGCTCGATCAACGGGATGATCTTCCAGCGCGGTAACGCGCTCGACTACGAACGGTGGGCGCATGAGGGCGGCATCGCGGACTGGGACTACGCGCACTGCCTCCCGTACTTCAAGAAGATGGAGACGTGCACCGCCGGCGCCGACGAGTGGCGCGGGGGAGACGGCCCGCTGATCCTGGAGCGCGGTCCTGCCGACGGGCCGCTGTTCGATGCGTTTTTTGCCGCCGTGCAGCAGGCGGGGCACTCGCTCACGACCGACGTGAACGGCTACCGCCAGGAAGGGTTCGCGAAGTTCGACCGCAACATCTCGCACGGCCGGCGCTGGTCGGCTGCGCGTGCCTACCTGCATCCGGCGATGAAGCGCCCGAACCTCGAGGTTCGGACGCGCACCTTTGTCGACCGCGTCGTCTTCGACGGCTCCCTTGCGATCGGCGTCCAGGTCGGCGGAAAGACGATCGACGCGCACGAGGTGATCCTCTGCGGCGGCGCGATCAACTCGCCCCAGTTGCTTCAGGTCTCGGGCGTCGGCGACCCGGCGCACCTCGAGCCGCTCGGCGTGCGGGTCGTCCACGACTTGCCGGACGTCGGCGAGAACCTCCAGGACCACCTCGAGGTCTATGTCCAGCGGGCCTCGACCCAGCCCGTGACGATGGCGCCGTACTACAAGTGGCGGAACCGGCCGCTCGTCGGGCTGAAGTGGCTGGTCGCGAAGACGGGGCCGGGCGCCTCGAACCACTTCGAAGCCGGTGGGTTCATCCGTTCGAACGACGACGTCCCGTACCCGAACGTGATGTTTCACTTCCTGCCGATCGCCGTGCGGTACGACGGAACCGCGCCGCAAGGCCACGGCTACCAGCTGCACGTGGGGCCGATGTACTCCGATGCGCGTGGCTCGCTGCGGATCACGTCGTCCGATCCGAGGAAGAAGCCGGCGCTCCGCTTCAACTACCTGTCGACCGAGCAGGACCGTCGTGAGTGGGTCGAGTGCGTGCGCGCGGCGCGCGCGATTCTCGATGCGCCCGCATTCGAGCCCTTCGACGGCGGCGAGCTCTCGCCGGGGCCCTCCGTCGAGTCGGACGACCAGATTCTCGACTGGGTTGCGCGCGACGCCGAGACTGCGCTCCATCCGTCGTGCACCTGCGCGATGGGGCCGGTCGTCGATCCCGCGACCATGCGTGTCCACGGGCTCGACGGCCTGCGCGTCGTCGACGCGAGTGTGTTCCCCTTCGTCACGAACGGGAACATCTACGCCCCGACGATGATGGTTGCCGAACGCGCCGCCGACCTGATCCGGGGGAACACGCCACTCCCGCCCGAGCACGCGCCGTTCTACAAACATGAGCCTCTCCGAACGCCCAGTCGGTGAGTTCCTGGCCGCGCTCGGCGAGCGCACGCCGACGCCGGCCAGCGGAGCGGCGACCGCGCTGACGGGGGCGCTCGCGTCCGCGCTCGTCGAGCTCGCGGGCCGGTTCGCAGGCGACGAGGAAGCGGTCGTGCGCGCCAAGGCGCTATGGTCGCGGCTCGCGGAGCTCGCCGACGAGGACGCGGCCGCCTATGAGGCGTTCATGGCCGATCGCAGCGAGGCGAACCGCGAGCGGATCATCGCCGTGCCGCTCGAGATCGCGGCGTGCGCGGAGGAGACGGCCGAGCTGGCCGAGCGCGTGCGGGCGCAGCTTCGAACCGCTGTGGTCGGCGATGCCGAGGCGGCCCTGGAGCTCGCGCGCACCGCCTCGCGCATCGCTCGACGGCTTGCCGAGCTGAACGCCTAGCTCGGGTCGACTACGCCTTCGGTCCGAGAAACTCGTTCAGTTTTGCGACTGAATCACGGCGCGCGACCGAGACATTTCGCCAGCTTGCCAGCCGCGTATCGACACCTACCAGATCGCAAGCCCATCGGAAGAGCTCGCGGATGTCGCTGGAGTGGTTCGTGAAGATGTATCGGTCGTACGAGTAGTGCTTGCCGTACTTCGAGCGTACCGGGTTTTGGAAGTACGACCCTCCGAGTGAAAAAGACCACGGATGAACGCTCGCGGCTCCGCCTCGACTATCAGCTGTTGCCAGCCCTCGAGGATGATCGGCCGCTGATGCTTCGGGCCTGGTCCATGTTGAGGAATGAGGTCAGGCCAGAGGGTGGAGTAGCACATGACATCGACGCAGCGACTTGGCTGAGGGATGACTCGTACCGGGTTGCGCGGCATTAGCTTGGAGATGGCGCGTGCGCACTCGCCGATGATCCCGGGGTATGCAGCATCGAGGGTCACCTGGAGGCAAAGTGTCCGTGGGTGTCGCGCGAGATAACCGTCTCCTAGGTACAGGCCAAGGACGTATGCGTACGGCCCGCGTGGCGCCGGGTCCCACAGGTGCGCTAGCTCGCCGAGGCGGCGTGCATGTCGGTCCAAGTGCCGGAGGTGGGATTCGAACCCACATGCCCCGAAGGACAATCGGTTTTGAGCCGATCGCGTATGCCGTTCCGCCACTCCGGCCAACGAGAATCGTAGCCGCGAGTGGTGCGCCGATTTGTGCCAAATCCGTGCCGAGTAGGACTTCTGTCGCCAACGCAGTAAAGTCGCCTGAATCGTGGCGGCCGACGTCTCAGCACCGACTCTCGCTACTCGCTTCAAGCGCCCGACTTTCATCGGTGCAGTCGGCGGCATCTTCGTCGTTGCGCTCATCATCCTCCTGATCAAGGAGGCCACGGTCTCGCCGTCGCAGTTCGCGCAGACGACGCTGATCGGCCTCACGAACGGGGCCGTCTACGCGCTCATCGCGCTGGGCTACACGCTCGTCTACGGCATCCTCGAGCTGATCAACTTCGCGCACGGCGACGTGTTCATGTTGGGCGGCATGTTCACGATCACGTTCGGGACGCACTTCTTCGGCCTCCATCACGGCCAGGGCGTCGTCACGGTCCCGATCGTCTTCGCGACGCTTCTCCTTGCGATGCTCGCCTGCGGGGCGCTCAACGCCACGATCGAGTTCGTCGCCTATCGGCCGCTGCGCGGGGCGCCGCGACTCGCGCCGCTGATCACCGCGATCGGTGTCAGCTTCATCATCCAGGACGTCGGCCTGGCCTGGAAGGGCCCGAACTACGTAACCGCCCCGGACGTGTTCCCGCACTCGAAGGTGTTCTCGTTCCGCGGCGTCGACTACCAGTGGAACCACCTGATCGTCGTGATGATCACCATCCCGGTGCTGCTGGCCCTTCTTTGGCTCGTGCAGAAGACGCGGCAGGGGAAGGCGATGCGCGCGACCGCGCAGGACAAGGACGCCGCCGCGATCATGGGCATCAACGTCAACCGGACGATCTCGTTCACGTTCGTCATCGCCGGCGCTCTCGCCGGGGCCGCCGGAACGCTCTACTCGCTCTGGGCGACGACCGTTCGTTTCGACCAAGGCTTCCAGCTCGGCCTGATCTCGTTCACCGCGGCGGTGATCGGCGGTATCGGCAACCTCCCGGGCGCTGTCCTCGGGGCAGTCACGATCGGTCTGATCCAGTCGTGGAACGAGGGCCTGCCATGGCACATGCCCGGCTCTGACTGGACGCAGTCGATCGTGTTCTCGATCCTGATCCTCATCCTCGTCTTCCGGCCCGAGGGTCTCCTCGGCGAGAAGACCCCGGAAGGCGGCTGAGTGGAGCACACGGAAGCCGTCGACCTGCAGAGCCGGCTGAGCGCACGCTGGAAGGAGCTGCCGGAGATCCAGCGGACGGGCACGAAGATCGTGCTGGCGCTCGTGCTCGCGGCGTTGCTTCTCTTCGTCGACAAGGCGCTCGGCTTTGGTGTCGCCACCGTCGCGGCGGTTTACTGGCTCTACCGACTGCCACCGCTTCCCTGGCGGCTCGCCGCACAGGCCGTCCTCGTCCTGTTGTTCCTCGTCCTCGGCCCGGCGTCGTTCGGGATCCTGCTCGCCGGTGCCTTCGCCGTCTTCTGGGTTCCAGAGCGGCGCCGGTCGTGGGTGGTTCCGGCCGTCGCCGTCGGCGCGGCGATCTTCTATCCGTTCTACCAAGGGCACATGTTCACGATCCCCGTGTTCGGTGCCTGGCCGGACGTCGCAACCGGTGTCGTGATGCTCGTGTTCGTGATGATGGCGATCGGGCTCAACATCGTCGTCGGCTACGCAGGGCTGCTCGACCTGGGCTACGTCGCGTTCTACGCCACGGGCGCGTACACCGCCGCCTTCTTCACCAGCCAGCAGTTCGCCGGCCAGAGGTGCCCGACCCCGGGCGTCAGCGTTGCGAACTGCTCCGTCGCGGTCGTCCCCAAGCACAACTTCGACTTCGGAGCGGTCGGCGTCGTGCCGGGCGCGGGCGGGATCCACATCTCGGTCTGGCTCCTGCTCCTGCTCGCCGGCGTGATCACCGCGTTCTTCGGGATCGTGATCGGGCTGCCGACGCTGCGCCTCCGCGGCGATTACCTCGCGATCGTCACGCTCGGCTTCGGCGAGATCCTGCCGCAGATCGCCCGCAACGGCGACAACCTGTTCGGCACCGGCGTCAACTTGACGAACGGCCCGAACGGGATCACGCCGCTGGACTCGATGGGGTTCGGCAACCGGATCTCGGATGCGACGGGCGGGGTCCTGCCGTCCAACTTCCTCACCTGTTGCAAGGCGAGTCACTTCGGCCACCAGATCCAGTCCACGGACATCTTCTTCTGGGTGGCGATCGTCCTGCTGCTCTTGACCGTGTTCTGTTCGTTCAGGCTTCAGTACTCGCGTCTCGGCCGCGCGTGGATCGCGATCCGCGAGGACGAGACCGCGGCCGCGGCGATGGGCATCCCCCTGATGCGGACGAAGACCTGGGCGTACGCGAGCGGCGCGTTCTTCGGCGGCGTCGCCGGCGCGTACTACGCCGTGTTCAGGAGCGCGACCTTCCCCGGTGACTTCTTCTTCAACATCTCGGTGTTCATCCTCTGCATGGTCATCCTCGGCGGCATGGGAAACATCTGGGGCGTGATCGTCGGAGCGGCCTTCCTGGCCTATCTCGACCGGGAGGGGCTCGCCAACACCGGCGCGTGGCTGAACACGAACCTGAGCGCCACCTCGTTCAACCTGCTCGTCGCGGGGATCTTCCTCGCGGTGCTCGTGTGGTTGCTCACGCGGCAGCGGGAGCAGGTGATGCGATACGTCCTCGTCGGCTTGATCGTGATCGATCTTGTCGTGTTCGCGGGGCTCCGCATCATCCACCTGCCGATCGAGGTGCCGCTGTATGCCTCCGGCATCTACGGTTTGATCATCCTCATCGTCATGCTGCTCCGCCCCGAAGGGCTGATCCCCTCGAGGCGGCGCGCAGCCGAGCTCCACGAGGGCGTGCACGACGAGCCGCTCTACGACCTCGCCCACGCGGGGGCGGAAGGATGACGGACACCGTGGCCGACGGCAACCTCCTCGTCGCGACGGACGTCCGGAAGGAGTTCGGCGGCCTGATCGCCGTGAACGACGTCTCGTTCACGGTTCCGCGCGAACGCGTCATCTCGTTGATCGGGCCGAACGGTGCGGGGAAGACGACGTTCTTCAACATGCTCACCGGCGTCTACAAGCCGACCGCGGGGTCGATCACGTTTCTCGGCGACGACGTCACCGGCAAGCCGCCCCATGCAATCACCGCCAAGGGGATCGGCCGGACGTTCCAGAACATCCGCCTGTTCCAGAACATGACCGCCCTCGAGAACGTCATGGTCGGGATGCATACCCGGATGCGCGCCAATCTCTTCAACTCGATCGTCCGGACGCCGTTCGTCCGGCGCGAAGAGGCAGCTGCGCGTGCTCGTGCACTCGAGCTGCTGCAGGAGGTGGGGCTGCGTCGCAAGGCGCACGCGGCGGCGAAGAACCTCCCGTACGGCGAACAGCGGAAGCTCGAGGTGGCGCGTGCGCTCGCGACCGAGCCGCAACTCCTGCTCCTCGACGAGCCGACGGCGGGCATGAACCCGCAGGAGTCGGCGGAGTTCACGCAGTTCGTCGGTCATCACCTGCGCGACGAGCGCAAACTGACCGTGCTGATGATCGAGCACGACATGCGCGTCGTGATGGGTGTCTCGGACCGGGTCTCGGTGCTCGACTACGGCGAGAAGATCGCCGAGGGCTCGCCGCGCGAAGTGCAGAAGAACGAGCGCGTGATCGAAGCCTATCTCGGCAAGGCAGCGGTGGAGGACATGAAACGGCAGGGGCTCTCATGAGCGCGAACGGGTCAGGCACACCGATCCTCGAGGTGGGCGACATCCACACCTACTACGGGTCGATCCAAGCGCTGAAGGGCATTTCGCTCACCGTCAACGACGGCGAGATCGTGACGCTGCTCGGCGCGAACGGCGCCGGCAAGACGACGACGCTGCGGTCGATCAACGGTCTCAACAGGCCGCAGCACGGGACGATCCGCTTCCAGGGCCGCGACATCACGACGACCGCGCCGCACGAGATCGTCAAGCGCGGCATCGCGCAGTCGCCGGAGGGACGCCGGCTGTTCCCGCGCATGAGCGTGACCGAGAACCTGGAGATGGGTGCGTTCCAGCGCAACGACAAGGCGGAGATTCGCTCCGACATGGACCGCGTGTTCGAGCTGTTCCCACGTCTGCAGGAGCGCAGGAACCAGAAGGCCGGGACGATGTCCGGCGGCGAGCAGCAGATGTGCGCGATCGGCCGCGCGCTGATGGCGCGCCCGAAGCTGCTCCTGCTCGACGAGCCGTCGCTCGGTCTCGCGCCGATCTTCGTCGAGCGGATCTTCGACATCATCCGGCAGATCAACGAGCAGGGCACGTCGATCCTGCTGGTCGAGCAGAACGCTCTGATGGCGCTCGACGCCGCCGACCGCGGTTACGTGCTCGAGACCGGCCACATCGTGCTCGCCGACAACGCCGCCGCGCTGAAGACGAATGAAGAAGTCCGCAAGACCTACCTCGGCGAGAGCTAAGCGGCCCCAACCGTTACGGGGAAGTACGGCGGCGCGACGAGGTAGCCGATCCGCTGCGCGCCGCGTCCGCGTGCCATCTCGAGCGCAGCGCCAAGGCCGTGCACCGGAACGAGCCCGAGTTGCCGCGCGGCCTGCGCGTCGCGGCAACCGGCTACGAGCACTGCACCAAGCCGCTTCGCGACCGCGTCGCTCGCGCTCCACTCGAGGAAGGGCTGCAGCGGGTGGCATGCGTGCCCGGCGCGGTAGTCGGCGAGCGCGCGCTCATCGCCCCCGGCTTCCTGCTCGGTCTGGAACATCGCTGCGCGGTACGGAGTCTGCGTCGGGCGCGGAAAGCGTCGCGGGAGCGGATGCACGAGGATCGCCGTGCCGCCCTCGGCGATGATCGGTGCGTTTCGCCAGAGCCGGAGAGCGAGACCGAGGCCGAGGTACGCGGCGGTGATCGGATTCGGTCGCTCACGCGGCATCCAGGGTGTCGTCGGCGGGATGCCGATCACGACCGCGTCCAGCGGCGCATCGAGGGTGCACCCCTTGAAGACGGTGCCGCGGAGGAGCGCTTCGGTGTGCGCAACCGACGGCGTTCCGCCGTACACGGCGGCCGCGGTCAGGTCTCGCGGAAGACGGTCGAGCATGCGCTGGCGCACACGTCCCGGCGCCAGCTGGAACAGCCAGCGGACACGCGATCGGAGCAGGCGATCGACCGCCTCTTCGTCGTGCGGGTAGCCGGCGAACGGGCCGGCGATCCGCGTCAGGTTCAGCGCGAGCGACACGCCCGTCACTGCGACGCGCTGCTGGAGCCGGCGCTCGAGCTCGAGCGCGAGCTTCCAGCCCTGCGACCCACTTGCTTCGAGCAGCGACGGCGATGAGGCAGCTCGCAGAGACTCCGCGCCGGTCGCGCTGAGGAGCGCGCCCGGCCCGCCGTCGACGACGGTCTCGGCTGCTGTCACCGGCAGCACGAGGTCGGTCTCGACGAGTGCTCGGTTGACGCGCAGCGGAACGCCGTCGACCTCGCCGACCTCGACGAGATCCTCGGCCTCGGCGTCGTGCACGACGATGCGACCGCGGAAGCGCCGCCTGAACTCGGGCGGGAAGAGCAGGCCGATCTCGCGAGGCGACGTTCGGCGCAGAAGCCCGCCGGCGACGACGATCGTCAGGTGGTCCACACCGAGCCGGTCGAGCTCGTCGGCGGCTGCGGCGATCGCGAAGTGGCGCGGGCCGAGCGCCGCCGCGGGGATCGGCAGGGACGGCTGCTCGATCACGAGCGTCGCCGTGCCTCCGCGCCTGACGAGTCGTTCGAGCGGCTCGCCGGCGAGGGGGAACGCGAGCGCGTCGCGCACCGCCTGCGGCACGTCGTCGAGGACGTCGCGCTGTGCCGGGGGCCGGAGGACGACGTCCTCGGCGCCGGGCTCCGCGACCACGATCCGCGTGTCCGCGAGCAGCGGGACGCGCGTCATGTGCTGCGGTGTGCCGCAGCCGCCGTGACGCCCAGGACCACGAAGATGCCGCCGGAGAGATACCGGCGTGCGAGCGCTCCTCGGCCGCTGCGGCGTAGGCGTCCCGCGAGCAGGTCCGCGAGCAGCGCGTACAGGCAGTCCGACGCGAACGCGATCGCCGCGAAGGTGAGCCCGAGCAGCGCGACCTGCGGCGGGATCGACGCGCCGCGGTCGACGAACTGCGGCAGGAACGCGAGAAAGAAGAGCGCCGTCTTCGGGTTGAAGACGTTGACGATCACGCCCTGGCGGTAGATGCGCCGCAGCGGTGCGGGTGGCGCTTGGACCTGCTCCGAGTCGTCGCGGCCCGCGATGCGACGGATCCCCACGACGATCAGATACGCGGCGCCGACGAGCTTCACGACCGTGAACGCCGTCGCCGACGAGGCGATGAGCGCGGAGAGCCCGACCGTCGCCGCCGCGACATGCACGAGCCCGCCGCTCGCCACACCGGCCGCGGACGCGAGCCCCGCTCGGCGGCCCTTGTCGACGCTGTGCATGACGATGTACGTCACCGCCGGCCCGGGCACGACGGCGAGGGCAGCCGAGGCGAGGCAGAAGAGCGCGAATGAGGTGGGCGACGGCACTACGGGACCGCCCGGTAGAGGCGCAGGTACTGGGGGCGGAAGCCGCGTTTCGTCCAGAAGCGCGACGAGAGCAGGTTGACCGATCGCCAATCGACGGTCATCGACCGGAACCCGTGCTCGTGCGCCCAGTTGAGCGCGAACTCGGTCAGCGCGAGGCCGGCGCCGCTGCCGCGGACGTCGCCACGGGTCGCAGCGAACGCCAGGTCGATGTTGTTTGCCGGGACGCGGAGGTCTCCCTCGGGCCGTCGGTACAGCGCGAGCATCCCGACGAGCCGCTCGCCGTCGCTCGCCACGAACGGGATGTAGCTGTCGTCTCCCCACACCTCGTCGAACTCCTTCCGGACCTCGTCGCGCGGCGGCATCGTGAATCCGGAGAAGCTCGGCGAGTCGCCCTGGTGGGCGTAGAGGATCTCCTCGAAATCGATCAGCTCGTCGACATCCTCGGGCGCGGCGGGCCGGATCGTGCCCGCGAACTCGCGCTGCTCGACCGGTGCGATCTCGCGCACCGCCCAGACCGCCTGGCAGCCGAACGCGAGCCTGAACCAGACATCGATCAGCTCGCGATCGCTCGCCGGTACGGTCAGCATGAACCGCGACACGCCGAGCTCGCCTGCCTGCAGCGCGAAGAGGTCGCGCAGCGCCTCGGGCTCACCGGCGGCGTGCCCGCCGAACTGCCAGCGGAACATCTGCTGCTCCTCGTCCATCGCTCCCCCGAGGTAGGCGACGGCGGTTCCGCCCCGCGTCGCGACGTGGCCGTCGGCGGGGAGATGAGCCGCGAAATCATCGACCTCGGGCAGGAGCGGCTCCGCAGCCCGCTGCCGCGCGAACCGCTCCGCGAGCAGCCCTGCGGCCTCCGCGCGAAGCTCGGAAAGTGGATGAATCTCGAGGCTTGCCACGAGCCCACGACGATACCGTTGGGTTAGATGACCGACCGGCGGCCAGCGCTCTCCCGGATGACGCCCCAGACGCGGCGCCGGGAGCCACGCGGCGCCTTGCCGAGGCATCCAGCGTCGGCTGCGGCACCGCCCGCCCCCCGGCTTGGTCTGGGTCGCCCCTGGGAGCACGCTGACTACCGGTCGGCCATCTGATGCCGAAGACCCTGACAGGAGCCGAGCTCGAGCTCGATGACGCACCGGCGCGCGAGTGCGATCTCTTCATCGTCGACGGCAACAACCTCGCGTACCGCGCGTACTTCGCGCTCCCCGAGGAGCTCGCGACGACCGACGGGCAGCCGACGAACGCGCTGCTCGGGTTCACGAACATGCTGTTCAAGCTGCTCGCCGACTACCGCCCGAAAGGCGTCGCCGTGGCGTGGGACACGCGGCCGGTGCACCGCGCCGCCGTCGCCGAGGCTGCGGAGGTCGTCTACAAGGAAGGCCGGAAGTCGATGCCCGACCTGCTGCGCGAGCAGTTCCCGCACTTCCGGCCGATCGTCGAGGCGTTCGGGTACCGGAACCTGGAGTTCGAAGGGTGGGAGGCGGACGACGTGATCGCGACGCTCGCAACGCGCGCGGACACCCAGGGGATCAAGACCTGCGTCGTCTCGACCGACCGCGACGCGTTCCAGCTCTGCAGCGACAACGTCTGCCTGATGATGACGCCGCGCGGCGTCGCCGACGTCAACGTCTA
>Ga0207657_10002712_pt1 | contig 19070 bp, 15 predicted proteins | sample KBSC33metaG_FD_184316 | JGI IMG/M metagenome (GOLD analysis project Ga0207657, IMG submission 184316) | Corn rhizosphere microbial communities from Kellogg Biological Station, Michigan, USA - KBS C3-3 metaG (SPAdes) (version 2) | ecosystem: Host-associated > Plants > Roots > Rhizosphere > Soil ... | reverse complement strand
TGGCGCGCCGGCACGCCGGTGCCGATCGTGCTGCGGCTGCCGTCGGGCGGCGGCTTCTCGGGCGGCCCGTTCCACTCGCAGAACCCCGAGTCGTCGTTCGCGCACATCCCCGGCCTCAAGTGCGTCTGCCCGGCCACGCCGGAGGACGCGAAGGGGCTGATGATCAGCGCGATCGAGGATCCCAACCCGGTGCTCTTCTTCGAGCACAAGCACCTGTACCGCCGGATCAAGGGCGAGGTGCCGGACGAGCGCTACACGACGCCGATCGGCAAGGCGCGCGTTCACCAGGAGGGCGACGACGTGAGCGTCATCACCTGGGGCGCGATGGTCTACACCGCCGAAGAAGCGGCGAAGACGGTCGATGCGTCGGTCGAGATCATCGACCTGCGGACCGTTCTGCCGTGGGACAAGCAGGCCGTGCTCGATTCGGTGCGAAAGACGTCGAAGGTGCTCGTCCTCCACGAAGACACGCGCACCGGCGGCTTCGGCGGCGAGATCGCGGCCACGATCGCCGAGGAGGCGTTCGAGGACCTCGACGGCCCGGTGCGGCGCATGACCGCCCCCGACACGCCCGTGCCGTTCTCCCCGGTGCTCGAGAAGGCGTTCATCCCGCAGGCAGAAGGCGTCGCGAAAGCGTTGAAGGAGTTGATCTCGTACTGATGGCCACGAACACCGCAGTCGACGTCGTCATGCCGCAGATGGGCGTCTCCGTCTCCGAGGGGACGATCACGAAATGGTCGAAGAGCGTGGGCGACACGATCGAGGCCGACGAGACGCTGCTCGAGATCTCGACCGACAAGGTCGACACCGAGGTGCCGTCGCCCGCCTCCGGCGTGGTCTCGGAGATCCTCGTGCAGGAAGGCGAGACCGTCGAGGTGGGCACCGTGCTCGCGCGCATCGGCGGCGGCAGCGCCGCCGCCGCCGCACCGGCTCCGCCCGAGCCCGCGACGCAGCCTGCGGCCGAGGAAGCCGAGGCGGCCGCGACCGAGGGTCGAGCAGCACCGGCCGAGCCCGAGCCCGAAGCCGCTCCGGCTCCCGCGGCACCTGCGCCGCCGCCGCAGCCGGCGACCGCCGCGGGCAACGGGAAGGCGTTCGTCTCGCCGGTCGTCGCGCGCATCGCGGCCGAGCACGGGATCGATCCCGCGCAGGTACCCGGCACCGGCACCGGCGGCCGGGTGACGAAGAAGGACATCCAGGGGTTCATCGAGAGCGGAGCGCAGGCTCCGCCGGCAGCGGCGCCGGAAGCCCCCGTGCAACCGCCTGCGCCGCAAGCGGCGATCCAGCCCCCGCCTGCACCCGCGCAACCGGTCGCCAGCGCAGAGCCGCAGGCTCCGCGCCCAGCTCCGGTTGGAGGGCAGGGAGAGACCCTGGAACCGATGTCGGCGATGCGGCGCGGGATCGCCGACCACATGCGCCGCTCACTCGACACCTCGGCGCACGTCACGTCCGCGATCGAGGTCGACATGACGAAGGTCGTGCAGATCCGCGAGAAGCTGAAGAAGGAGTACCAGTCCGCCTACGGCGTCAACCCGACGTACCTCGCGTTCATCGCGCGCGCGACGGTCGAGACGCTCCGTGACTACCCGTGGGTGAACGGCGAGCTGCGCGGCGACCAGATCGTCACGCGCAACTACGTCAACCTCGGCTTCGCGGTCGAGCTCGCCGACGGCAAGGGGCTGATCGTCCCGAACCTGAAGAACGCCGAGACGCTCAACCTGCTCGGGATGGCGAAGGGTATCGCCGAGATCGCGAAGCGGGCGCGTGACAAGAAGCTCACGCCGGACGACGTCGCCGGCGGCTCGTTCACGATCACCAATCCAGGCGGCTACGGCACGTTCCACGGCACACCGGTGATCAGCCAGCCGCAGGCCGGCATCCTCGGCACCTACGCGATCGTGAAGCGGCCGTGGGTGATCACCGACGAGAACGGCGCCGACGCGATCTCGATCCGGTCGATGATGAACCTGACGCTCACGTACGACCATCGCCTCGTCGACGGCGCGTACGCCGGCCGGTTCCTGCGCGACCTGCGCGAGCGCCTGCAGGGCTGGGGCGAGACCGACTACTAGCCGTGCCGAGCCGGCGGATCGTGCCGATGTTGTCCTACGAGGACGCCGCGGCGGCGATCGACTGGCTCTGCGCGGCGTTCGGCTTCGTCGAGGACCGCGCCGCCCGCCACACCGCCGCGCACGGGGTCGTGACCCACGCGGAGCTCGAGCGAGACGGGGCACGCGTGATGGTCGCGACGCCGAACGCCGACTATCGCTCGCCGCGCCGTCATCGTGAGACGTGCGCGGACGCGGCACGGTGGCTCGACAACCCGTGGGTGATCGACGGCGTCTTCGTCGAGGTCGACGACGTCGACTCGCATCACGACGTGGCGGTCGCCGCAGGCGCGACGATCCTGCGCGAGCCGAACGAGCCCGGCGTCGGCTTCCGGATCTACACCGCAGAGGACCCGGAGGGGCACCGCTGGATGTTCGGGCAGAGGTCGAGCGGGAGCTAGGCTGGCGGCGTGGAGGTCGTCGAGCTCGGCGTGGTCGAGTACCGCGAGGCGTGGGACCTGCAGCGTGCGGTTGCGGCGGACGTGGCGGCGGGAACGCGACCGGACACCGTGCTCTTCCTCGAGCATCCGCCGACGATCACGCTGGGCCGCCGGTCCGAGCCGGGAGAGCTGCATCTTCCGGACGGCGTCGACGTCGCGGTCGTCGAAGTCGACCGGGGCGGCAAGTCGACGTACCACGCCCCCGGGCAGCTCGTCTGCTACCCGATCCTCGACCTCACGCGGCATGGGCAGGATGTTCGTCTCTACTGCCGACAGCTGGAGGACGCGCTCGCGAAGACGCTTGCGGCGTTCTCGCTCGAGGGCACCACGTTCGACGGCTTGACGGGCGTGTGGCTCGACCGGCCGCCGCGGAAGATCGCCTCGATCGGGATCCACATCCACAAGTGGGTGACGACGCACGGCTACGCGCTGAACGTCGACCTCGATCCGGCCCCGTTCACGCAGTGGATCACGGCGTGCGGGCTCGACGGGTACGCGTTCACGACGATGGCGCAGGAGCTCGGACGGCAGATCACGGTCGACGAGGTCCGGCCCGCCGCAGCTCAAGCGCTCGCAGACGTGCTCAGCGCCGCCGTGTCCGTCTGAACGTCCCTCGTTCGAGGGATGGCGCCGTCCACCTCGAAGACGACGCTTCACAGATGGAGTCTGCTCTTCGCATCCTCGCCTGGGGCGGCCTGATCGCGGCGGCCGCCGTGTGCACCGCGCTCGTCTTCGGCGTGGTGTTCGGCTCCTAGCCCCGCATCGGGACACGTCCAGGGACAGTCCCTAGCCCCGCATCGGGACACGTCCAGGGACAGTCCCTAGCCACGCCACCACGAGACACGTCCAGGGACAGTCCCTAGCCTTGTCCGATCTGGGCACGGGGCCGACGTCTCAGGGGGCCGGCGGGGACGTCCACTTCGGGCGCGGCCGTTCCGCGTGCTCGAGCCGCGCGAGCTGGTCGAGCAGCGCGTCCGCATCGCCTGCGACGGCGATCGAGCGGAGATCCGCCTCCCGCACGAAGCCTTCCTCGGTCGCGTGCCGCGCGAACGCGACGAGCGGCCGCCAGTAGTCCTCGACGTCGAGCAAGCCGACCGGCTTCGCGTGCAGGCCGAGCTGCGACCACGTCAGCTGCTCCATCAGCTCGTCGAGCGTCCCGAACCCGCCGGGCAGCGCGACAAACGCGTCGGCGAGCTCCGCCATCAATGCCTTCCGCTCGTGCAATGACCCGACGACGTGGAGCTTCGTCAGGCCGTCGTGCGCGAGCTCGCGCTCGACCAGCGCCTGCGGGATGATGCCCTCCACCTCGCCGCCCGCGGCGAGCGCGCCGTCCGCGACCGCGCCCATCAGGCCGACCCTGCCGCCGCCGTAGACGACGCCGAGCCCACGCGCGGCGGCTGTGGCACCGAACGCCCGCGCCGCCGCGGCGTACGACGCCGCGCGGCCGCTCGAAGCACCGCAGAAGACGCAGACCCGGCGCACGGCACGAGCGTACCGGCGTTCTCTACGGTGCTCGCATGCACCGCGGGTTCCGAGGCGTACGCGAGAAGCCGGAGCGGCCGGCCGACCCGGCGGTCCGGCGCGCGAACCTTCACCGGATCGCGCGACTCTTCCGCGATTACCGCGGACGGCTCTCGGCGGTGCTCGCGCTCATCCTGGTCTCGGCGGCGCTCGGCGTCGTGCCCGCGTTCCTGCTGCGCGGCGTGCTGCAGGCGATCACCGCGAACGACACGACGAAGCTCTCGGTGTTCGCCGGCGGGATGATCGCGATCGCGGTCGTGACCGGCGTGCTCGGCGTCTGGCAGACGCTGCTCTCGAACCAGGTCGGCCAGCGCGTGATGCACGACTTGCGCACGGCCGTCTTCCGCCACCTGCAGCGTCTGTCCCTCGCGTTCTTCACGCGCACGCGGACCGGCGAGGTGCAGTCGCGCATCTCCAACGACATCGGCGGCGTCCAGAGCGTCGTCACGAGCACCGCGACGTCGATCGTCTCGAACGCGACAACGGTGCTGGCCGCGATGATCGGGATGATCGCGCTCTCCTGGGAGCTCTCCCTGTTCGCGTTCGCGCTCGTCCCGGTGTTCGTGCTCCTCACGCGCCGCGTCGGCGACGAGCGCCGGAAGATCGCCACGTCGACGCAGGAGACGCTCGCCGACATCTCGAGCCTCGTCCAGGAGTCGCTGTCGGTATCGGGGGTGCTGCTCGGGAAGACGATGGGCCGCTCCGACGAGCTCGCCGATCGCTTCGAGGGCGAATCGCGGCTCCTCGCCGATCTCGAGGTGCGTCAGCGGATGGCCGGGCGCTGGATGATGGCGTCGATCCAGACGACGTTCGCCGTCATGCCTGCCGCCGTGTACTGGTTCGGCGGGCTCGCACTCGCGCACAGCAGCTCGCACGCGATCACGGTGCCGACGCTCGTCGCGTTCACGACGCTGCAGACGCGGCTGTTCTTCCCGGTCGGGTCGCTGCTCGGCGTCGGGCTCGACGTGCAGACGTCGCTCGCGCTCTTCGACCGGATCTTCGACTACCTCGACCAGACGGTCGACATCGAGGAGCGCGCGGATGCGACGACGTTGGACGCGGCAGGGGACGTCGTGTTCGACGGCGTGTGGTTCCGCTACGGCGGCGATACGTGGACGCTCCGCGACGTCTCGTTCACCGTTCCGGCGGGATCGAAGACTGCGCTCGTCGGTGAGACCGGCTCGGGAAAGACGACGCTGGGCTACCTCGCCGCGCGCCTCTACGACGTCGACCAGGGCCGCATCTCGATCGCCGGCGTCGACCTACGTGATCTCACGTTCGCGTCGCTCGCGTCGCTCGTGGGCGTCGTCTCGCAGGAGACCTATCTCTTCCACGCTTCGGTGCGCGACAACCTGCGCTTCGCGAAACCGGATGCGACCGACGACGAACTGGTCGCGGCCGCCGATGCAGCTCAGATCCACGACCTGATCGCGTCGCTTCCCGAGGGCTACGACACCGTCGTCGGCGAGCGCGGCTACCGCTTCTCGGGCGGCGAGAAGCAGCGGATCGCGATCGCGCGCACGGTTCTGCGCAACCCGCCGATCCTCGTTCTCGACGAGGCGACGAGCTCGCTCGACAACGAGACCGAACGGCAGGTGCAGGAGGCGCTCGACCGCCTCGCAGAGGGGCGCACGACGATCGCGATCGCGCACCGGATCTCGACGATTGCGGACGCCGACCAGATCCTCGTCCTCGACCGCGGCCAGATCGTCGAGCGCGGTCGGCACGACGAGCTGCTCGCCGTCGGCGGCCGCTACGCGGAGCTCGTCGGGCGGAGCGACGACCCGGTGGCCGTCTGAACCAGGCAGGGCGACGGCTCGGTCAGGGTCGGCGAGCGCCTTCGCTCCGTCCACGGGCCGTGACCCTACTGCCCGCCACTACACTGGCCGACGATGGAGACGTCGCTCCCAGTCGGCGACCGCCCGCGCCGTCCCGAGTGGATGAAGGTGCGTGCGCCGTCGCAGAACGGCAGCTACTTCGACGTGAAGAAGCTGATCCACGGCGCGCAGCTCCACACGATCTGCGAGGAGGCGCGCTGCCCGAACATCGCCGAGTGCTGGGGCCGCGGCACCGCCACCTTCCAGATCCTCGGCGAGACGTGCACGCGGGCGTGCCGGTACTGCTACGTCAACTCGGGCAAGCCGTCGGAGCCGGTAGACGCACTCGAGCCGCTTCGGCTCGCGCAGACGGCGAAGCAGATGGGGCTCAAGCACGTCGTCGTCACCTCCGTCGACCGCGACGACGTCCCCGACAAGGGCGCCGCCCACTACGCGGCGACGATCCGGGCGATCCGGGCGAAACTCCCGGAGGCGTCGATCGAGGTGCTGACACCGGACTTCCTCGGCGTCGAGGAGGACGCGCTGCAGACCGTGATCGGCGCGCGCCCGAACGTCTTCAACCACAACATCGAGACGGTGCGCCGGCTGCATCGCAAGATGCGCGGCGGCAAGGCGAGCTACGACGGCGCGCTGTCGCTCCTCCGGCGCGCGAAGGAGATCGCCGACTACAACGTGCTGACGAAGAGCGGGATCATCGTCGGACTCGGTGAGACGAACGACGAGGTCGTCGACACGTTGCGCGACCTACGCGCGCACGGCGTCGACGTCGTGACGATCGGGCAGTACCTCCAGCCGAGCCCGAAGCACGCCACGATCGACCGCTGGGTGCACCCGGACGAGTTCCGCTGGCTCCGCGAGCAGGGCGAGGCGCTCGGCTTCGGCTCCGTGTTCTCCGGCCCGCTGGTGCGCTCGAGCTACCGCGCCGACGAGCAGCGGCACGCCGCCGAGACCGGCCGCGGCGCGGTCGCGTACTAGCGGATCCCGGTATCGATCGAGAAGTCGCGCGTCGCCGACGGCGCGCGCGGGACGACGAAGCGGAGCGGCGCCGGCCGGATGCCGACGCGCGTGGTCAGCGTCCACGTTCCTGGAACGAGGCGCACGCGGTAGCGCCCGAGCGTGTCCGTGCGTGCCTGTACCTGCTCCCGCCCGCGGTTGAACGAGAGCAGGAGATGCGCAGCCGGCTTCGAGCACGGCACACCCTCCTTGCAGACCGGTGTCGTCGGCCCGATGCGCACCGTCCCGTGCAACGCAGTGCACGGCGCCACCACGAGCGACGCTCCGGGTGCGGTCACCCGAAGGCCGCTGCACCGCTCGAAGGTCACGCCGGCCAGCACGATGCGATATCGGCCCGCGAGCGTGGCGACGACGTGCCGGCGAACCTGTGTCGATCCCGAGCGATACGTGACGAAGAACTTCGCGCCGGCCGTGTAGCCCGAACCTGCGATCACGACCGGCGACGCATCGATCAGCGCGACGGTCGGCTTCGCTGCAGGCCCGGCGGACGAGCCGAGGATGATGCCAACCCCGGCGAGTCGCGCGAACCGCATGGGCGGAGCGTAGCTCCGCCCATGCGTCGCACACCTACTTCTTCGCTTGGCCGGGCGCGGCGGACGGCTTCTTGCCGCCCGTGCCCCGGCCGCCGCTCTGCGACGAGTCGCCGCTCGAACCGGCCGGGCCGCCCTGCGTCGCCGAGTCGCCGCTCGGCGCGATGAGCGCGGCTGGTGGCAGCGCGACCCGCCAGATACCGCGGCCGTGCGTGCCGGCGTAGAGGTTCCCGTCGGGCCCGACCGAGAGATCCATCACGGTCGTCGTCGGCAGGCCGGTGCCGAACCGCGTCCACTGGGTCTGGCCGGCCGCGCGGTAGACGACACCGAGGTCGGTCGCCACGACGAGGCTGCCGTCCGGCAGCACGACGACGTCGTTCACCGGGATGTCGGGCAGGTTCGCCGAGATGTCCGCCCACGTGGCACCGCCGTCCTTCGATTCGTAGACATGCCCGACGCCCGCGCCGGGGCCTTCGGTGTAGCGGCGCGAGAAGCCGTTGATACCGAGGAACATGTCGTTCGGGTCGTTCGGGTTGATCGCGGCACCCTGCAGCGTCCGGTTCGGGACGGTGCCGCCGACCGGCAGGTCGAGCGGCTTCACCGACCACGAGTTGGTCGCCTCGTCGAACGTGCCGACGACGGCGCCGCGTGCGAACGGCGCGCCGCCGTTCGAGCACGGGCCGCACCAGGTCGCGATCAGCGCGTCACCGGAGTACGCGACCGCCGTGAACGTCAGCGCCGGCGACGGGAGGGAGTAGATCTTCTGCCACCCGTCCGGGCTGCGAATCGCGAAGCCCTTGTCCTGGTACCAGAGGCTGGTACCGGCCGCGATCCACTGGTTGATGTTCTTGTCGTTCGCCGTGAACGGCGCGATGAACTGCGCGTTCACGTCGGGCGGTGCGATGTTGTACGTCGTCGCGTCGTTCGGGTCGAGGAACGCGTTCGGATGGCCCGAGCCCGGGTTGGCGCAGGTCTGCGTCAGCTCCATCGTCAGGTAGACGTACTCCTGGACGATGTTGCAGCCGTTGTTCGGATCGACGAGGACGTCGCCGCCGTCGCCGCCGAAGTTCGAGACCATCTTGTCGGCGCCGGGACGAAGCAGCGAACCGCCGTTGTCCTGGAGGCCGCCGCTCACGAGGACCGAGTCGCCGGTCTGGAGATCGGGCCGCGAGCCGTTGTCTGCGAGCTTGCCGACGCCGACGTAGTAGTACTGCAGCGCGTCCATCGTCCCGTCGTTCAGCGACGTCCAATCGTCGCCGTTGCCGTTCGCGTTGATGTGCCCGTTCAGCGGGTGGCTGTAGACGCCGCCGTCGTTTCCGATGAACAGCGTCGGCACGCCGCCGACCTTGCCGATCGCCATCGAATGCTGGTCGGTGTGCGGCGCGAGCGGGCACCGGTTCGGGACGCCGTTCGGCGGATAGACCGCGTCGGGCGCCCAGCACTTGAAGTAGAAGTTCCAGTACGGGTCGACCGTCGTCCAGTTCGAGCCGCCGTTCCGGGTCTCGTACACCTCTTCGAGCCCGATCAGCACGTGGCTCGCATTACCCGGGTCGACCGCGATCGACTGGTTGTACCAGGACTGGATTCCCGGGCTGTACCCCTGACCCTGCTTGCCCGCCAGCGCCGACCCGTCGCTCGACGATCCGAGCTGGCCGGAGCTCGCGATCCGGTTCCACGGCCCGGCGAGCCCCTTGTCGGACTCGTAGACGCCGTCGAGATAGGTCATCGGGATCTTGCCGAGCGAGTTGATCTTCCGCGGCGACTGGTTGATCACGTAGAGCTTCGACCCGTCGCTCGAGTACGCGAAGTTCGCGTAGCCGACGTCGGTCGCGTCGAGGCCGCCCGTGGGGTTGATCTTCGCCCAGTGGTTACCGCCGTCCGTCGTCTCGTAGAAGCCGTTGTACGCAGCACCGTTCCGGAAGCCGACCGCGGCGAGGATGTGGCTCGCGTTCTTCGGGTCGACGACGAGGTCGTTGACGACGTTCATGTCGGCCGAGTTCTGGACACCGGCGTTCGCCCCGCCTGGGAGGTAGCTCGGGTTCGGCTGGAATCGCGCCGTCCACGGTGCGGAGTAGTTGCCGAGCGGATGCGAGAAGATGCCGCGGAGCGTCGCCACCCACACGTCGGTGGAGGTGAACCGGATCGAGTTGATCGTCGTCGACTCGAGCTCGTCGCCGCCGACGCGGTCCGACGGCGCGAACGCGCCGGTCGTGGGAGTGTCCAGTCGGTAGACGCCGGTGCCGGCGTAGCTCGTACCGCCCGTGTTCGCCTCGCCCGTCGCGTACCAGAGGGAGCCGTCGGGAGCGAGCTCGAGGTCGCCGGAGGAGAGCGACGGGAGCGAGTCCGCGATCGGGGTCCAGTCGCCGCCGCCGGTCGTCGAGCGCCAGACGCCGCCGTCGGCGCCCGCGGCGTAGACGTCGCCGTTGTCGTCGGCGGTGAGCCCGGTGATGCGCCCGGTGACGAGGCCGGCGCCCCCGCTCGAGTTGGAGTAGAAGTCGCGGTAGTCCGGATCGTCCGCGTCGTAGGGCAGGCGGGTCAGCTCGTTCCACGAGCCGCCGGTCGTCGCGAGGCTCTGCAGGCTGCCGTAGGCCGCCGAGTACCCGCCGGGAGCGACGGCGTCCCCGGGAGCGACGCGCGCGTTGTCGAACTGCTGCATCGCGGCGAGCAGCTCGGCGGACTCGCCGCCCTGGCCGCCGTTGGCGGTTCCCTGCGACTCGAGGCGCAGGTCCTTGGACGCGAGCTTGGCGGCGATCAGCTGCTGCGTCGTCGCGTGATGCGACCCCTGCAGCGCGATCCCGGCCACGGCCGCGATCGCGACCGCCGTCGTCGCGGCTAGGACGAGCGCCGGGCGCCGGTACCTGCGAGTCATGAGTCCCTCCCTCTCGGGCCGGTCGGAGAGGCTGCTCTCGAGCCGGCTGATGATTTCACGGTTCAGACTGCGCCCGGAAGCCCGCGCCGCCTCGGCGAGGCGTGCTCGTAGCTCCTCCGGCATCCGGAGGAGAAAGCGGTAAGGGCCCTCCCCAGGCAAGGCGGTCGCATGGTAGGACGGGACCCCCGAAATCGCAACGAGGAACCGATATCAGCGATATCGAGGCGGCAGATTACGGCGCGAGCGGGGTGCCGCATACCGCCGGGGCGGTCTTCCAGTCGGCCCGGTCGCCCTTCGCGCCGACCGCCGAGACGGCGAGCCCCTCGCAGCCGGCAGCAGGCACGTCGCCGGCAAACCGCAAGGTGAAGGCACCGCCGGTGGTCGAGATCACGCTCTTCTGCATGACGGTGGTGCCGCCGCGGACGGTGACGGTGATCCGCTCCCGGGCGTAGAACCCGGAGCCGTGGACGACCGCCGGGGACAGATCGGTCAGGCGGACGTGGCCGCGGCGGATCGCCTGCGCCGAGGCGGGAAGGACGGCGAGCAACAGCACTGCGATCAGGAGGCTTCTGATCAGGAGGCTTCTGAGCACGACCGGATCATGCCCGGAATCGAGCGGATCCACACCCGATATCACGTCGACGGTTGTCGGATTGCGCTTTCGATATCGCTTGTTAACCTCTCGACCGCATGCCTGGGGGAGAGGCCTATCGGTTCCTGTTGAGGATGCCGCAGGAGCTCCGCGCCCGGCTGGCACAGGCGGCCGAGGCGAACGGCCGAAGCCTGAATCGTGAAATCGTGCAGCGGCTCGAATCGAGCCTCGACGAGGGGCCGGCGCCCGAGCGCCGGCGGAAGGGGGAGGAGCTCGTGAGGAGACTGCCCATGCGCCGCCCGCTGATCGCGGTCGCGCTCTTGGCACTTGTCGCGACGATGCTCGCGGTGTTCGCAGGAAGCGACCACAGAAGCGCCGTCGCACACACGCGGTACCTGAAGAACGATCCGGACGCCCATCCGACTGCAACGGGTGCCGGCGGGCTCGGATCGCCCGACAGTGCGCTGGCGCAGCAGATCGCCGCCCTGGCGTACCCGTCGAACACCCTCAAGGCAAGCCTGTTCGCGGGCGCGCGCGACTTCTACGGCCAGCACATCAAGGGCCGCGCGAAGAAGAACTCGAACGGCTGGCAGCTGGTGGGCCCGGAGACGGGGACACAGCCTGCGGTCCTGAACTTCTTCGACTTCCAGGCCTCGGACTTCCAGGTCTCCGGGCGCATCACCGCGATGGCCGTCGACCCGAAGTGCGACCTGAACCACTGTCGCCTCTGGGTCGCCGCCGCCGGCGGTGGAATCTGGCGCAACGACGACGCGCTCAGCTCGGGCTCGAACTGGACGTTCGTCTCGGACGGCTTCGGCACGAACGCGATCGGCACGCTGACCTACGACGCGAAGTCGAAGACGCTCTACGCGGGTACCGGCGAGCCGAACGCGTCGGGTGACTCGGAGTCGGGCGTCGGCATCTACGCCTCACACGACGGCGGGAACCGGTGGGACTTCCTCGCCGGAAGCGCCGCACCGATGAACGCGCGCTCGATCTCCGCGATCGTCGTCGACCCGAACAACCCGAACACGCTGTACGTCGGCACGACACGCGGCGTGCGCGGCGTCACGTCGGTGACCGGCGGCGCGGTGTCGCTCGCTCCGGATGCCGCTGCGTGGGGGCTCTGGAAGTCGACGGACGGCGGCAAGAGCTTCAACTTCGTCTGGGACGGGGCCGCCAGCCCGCGCGGCGTGACGAATGTCGAGCTCGACAGCCACGGGACGCTGTACGCATCGGCCTTCCAAACAGGGATCTGGCGGTCGTCGAACGGCGGCTCGACCTGGGAGCAGGTGTTCGCGACGAAGGACAAGGATGATCCGAACCTGACTGCCCGGACGGCGTTCGACCTGACGACGACCCCCGACGGCCACACGCGGATCTACGTGGGTGACGGCGGCCGCGAACTCGACGCAGCGGGCCCGCCGCACGCCAATACCGGCGTGTACCGCGGCGACGCGATCGACACGAAGACGTCGGCCGAGCTGACCGACGGCACGAACGATCCGGGCTTCGTCTCGCTGACCGACCCAGCGCGGGGACGGGCGGCTCCGACGTACTCCTACTGCGACGGCCAGTGCTGGTACGACAACTACGTCGTCACCCCGGCGGGCCATCCGGACATGGTCTACATCGGCGGGTCGTTCGACTACAACCTCTACGGGGTCCCGGTGAACAACGGCCGCGCCGTGCTGCTCTCGCAGGACGCAGGCGCGACGTGGAACGACATGACGCGTGACGCCGGATCGCCGACCACCGGCATCCACCCCGACCAGCACGCGCTCGTGGTCGATCCGGCGAATCCGCTTCTCTTCTTCGAAGGCTCCGACGGCGGTGTCATCCGCTCGAGCGGCGCGTTGACGAGCGGAGATCCGGACACGAACTGCAATCCGGCGTTCGGCCCGTACACCGTCACCTGCCACGAGCTGCTCGCGCACGTGCCGACGAAGCTGACGACACTCAACGCAGGCCTCTCGACGCTGCAGTTCCAGAACGCGGTGCCGAACCCGTCGAGCCCCGGTCAACTCATCGGCGGCACGCAGGACAACGGCACCTGGCTCGGCAACGCCGGCGACAGTGCCTGGAACCAGACGATCTACGGCGACGGCGGCGTGGCCGCGTTCGACGCCTCGAACAAGAACTTCATGATGAACGAGTTCTTCAACCAGGCGACGGACGTGAACTTCCGCGGCGGCGACCCGACCGCATGGGTGATCGTCTCCGGGCCGTTCTTCACCTCGAAGGAAGTGGCCGCGTTCTACAAGCCGCAGATCGCGGATCCGAAGGTCTCCGGGACGTCGTTCGTCGGCCTGCAGCACGTTTGGCGGACGACCGACTTCGGCGGCAACCAGGCTGATCTCGAGGCGAACTGCCCCGAGTTCACCGTCTCCGCAGCGACTCCGTCGTGTGGTGATTTCAAGCCGCTCGGCGATCCGGGTGGCGTGGGCGGCGGCTGGAACCTGGATCCGACCAAGAACCACGAGACGCCCGGCGACCTCACCGGCACCGGCTTCGGCGCGGACCGCCTCGGCGGTGACGTGGCGGCGATCGCCCGGACGGGCGCCGACAGCTCGACGCTGTGGGCGGCGACCTCGACCGGCCGCGTCTTCGTCTCGACGAACGCGGACGCTGCAGACGCGGGCTCGGTCTCGTTCACGCGGATCGACAGCCTGTCCACGGCCGCGCCTCAGCGGTTCGTGTCGGGCATCGTCGTCGATCCGACGAACCCGGATCGCGCGTTCGTCACCTACACCGGCTACAACGCGAACACGCCGAACCAGCCGGGCCACGTGTTCCAGGTCGACTACAACCCGACCGCACACACGGCGACGTTCACGGACATCGACAACGGCACCGGGCCGCTCGGCGACCTGCCGGTCACGGGGATCGCGCGTGACGACGCAACCGGCACGCTGTACGTCGGCACGGACTTCACCGTCCTCGCCGACACGCCGGCCGCCGACGGATCGTTCGACGGCAACTGGCAGCCGGCGGCTGACGGCATGCCGCAGGTCGAAATCGCCGGCGTCGACATCGACCAGAGCACCGGGACGCTGTACGCAGCGACGCACGGCCGCGGGATCTGGTCGCTCGACATCGGGGGCGGCAAGAAGAAGTAGGACTCTCCTCCCACGCAAGCGAAGGGCCGCCCTCGGGCGGCCCTTCGTCGTTCCGGCGCGCGTTCTTTCCTACCCGTGCGGGCGGGCCATCTTGCGGTAGTCGAGCGCCTCGTCGAGCACCTCGTCGGACACCCCGGCGTCCCGTGCGACGTCCCTGAGCGAACGGCCGGAACCGGCCGCAGCCTGGACGATTTCGGTCGCCTTGTCGTAGCCGATGTACGGGTTGAGGGCCGTCGCGGCCGACAGCGTCAACTCGGCGTAGCGCTCGCACTGCTCGCGGTTCGCCTCGATCCCTTGGACGCATTTCTCGTCGAGCAGGCGGCACGCCGCCGCGAGCAGCGAGATCGACTGGAGCAGGTTCCGCGCCATCAGCGGCACGAAGACGTTCAGCTCGAAGTGGCCCTGGAGACCGCCGACGGCGATCGCCTGGTCGTTGCCGATCACCTGGGCGGCGACCTGCGTGACGACCTCCGGGATGACCGGGTTGACCTTGCCGGGCATGATCGACGAGCCCTTCTGCAGCTCGGGCAGGAAGATCTCGGCCAGGCCGGCGCGCGGCCCGGAGCCGAGGAAGCGCAAGTCGTTCGCGATCTTGGTCAGGCTCACCGCGAGCGTCTTCAGCGCCCCCGACGCCTCGACGAGGCCGTCGCGTGCGGCCTGCGACTCGAACGGGTCGGCCGGCGGCGAGATCGGCAGGCCGGTGGCGGCGACGAGCTTGTCGCGCACGCGGGCCGCGAACTCCGGATGCGTGTTCAGCCCGGTGCCCGTGGCCGTGCCGCCGAGCGGGATCTGGCCGAGCCGTCCGAGCGTCGACGAGACGCGCGCCTTGCCTTCGCGCGCCTGCGCGGCGTAGCCGCCGAACTCCTGGCCGAGCGTGACGGGGACGGCGTCCATCCAGTGGGTGCGGCCCGACTTGACGATGTCCGCGAATTCGCCGGCCTTCGACTCGAGCGCAGTCGCGAGCCCGTCGAGTGCGGGGAGGAGATCGATCGTGATCTGCTCGAGGGCAGCGAGATGGACGGCGGACGGGAAGACGTCGTTCGAGCTCTGGCCCATGTTGACGTCGTCGTTCGGATGAACGTCCTCGCCGGCGATGTTCGCGATCACCTCGTTCGCGTTCGTGTTCGACGAGGTGCCTGACCCGGTCTGGAACACGTCGATCGGGAACTGGTCGTCGAGCTCGCCGGCGGCGATGCGGTCACCGGCTGCGGCGATGCGCTGCGCCTTGTCGGCGTCGAGCAGCCCGAGCTCGGCGTTCGTGCGGGCGGCGGCAGCCTTGAGGCGGCCGAGCCAGCGCGCGACGGGAGCCGGGATCGGCTCGCCGGAGACGGGGAAGTTGGCGATCGCCTTGCGCGTCTCGCCTCCCCACAACTCGTTCTGGGTGGAAGCGGTGTCAGTCACCGTCGTGAAGGTAGCTACGGCGCCGCGGCTGCGGTCGGTTCTGCCAGTTCGTGCTGGAGCGAGACGAGCGGCCCTGCAGGGACGTTGATCAAGCCGCGGTGCGGACGATCGAGGTCGAACGTCACGAACAGGAGCGAGCCGACGAGCACGGCGGCGAGGCCGATCGGCACCCGCCCCCGGCCGAGCAGCTCGAGGTACAGCGTGAGCAGGGCGAGCGCGATCGCCGATCCGACCAGCTCGAGCGCGAGGACGTCGGAGGGAATGCGATTCCTGAGCGAGGAGACGCGCGTCGTCCGCTGGTCGATCATCTCGTTGAGGCTCTCGACGTAGAGCCTCGGGGCAGTGTCCTGCGGCGCGCGCGCCAGCGCCTTCCCGGCGAGCGACCACAGGGCGCGCTGGACTTCCGTCTGCGCGTCGACGGTGCGGTTCATCGCTCCGCTGTCCGGGACCTCATGCGCGAGTTGCAGCGAGAGGGTGCCGTACTGGCGGAGCAGGCCGATCGACTGCGTCCGCTCGGGCTCGCGGAGCGTCTGCGCCCGCAGATAGGTCGACCCGATCGCGTTGGCGTCGTCGACGACGGCGGCGCGGCGGTTCTCGTACCGGTCGATCGCAAGCGTCAGGCCGAACGCGAGGATGAGACCGACGACGCCGAGGATCGCGCCCTGCACGATGCCGAGCGGCTCGCGCAGCCGCTCCTCCCGGTCGCGGTGGAGCTGGCCGAGCACGGCGCCGACGACGCACCCGAGGAACACGACGCCGAAGATGACGATCGCCAGCGCCCACGTCGGCAACGAGAAGAACATGCTTCGATCCTAAAGCGGCCGCCCCGTGCGGAGAAGCTGCTCCCAGGCGACGAGCTTGACCCGCGGCCGCCCGCGCGGCTCGCCGGCTGCGCGTTCTGCGGCATCGATCGCCTGCCACCCGGCGTACTCGACGTACGACGCGCCCTTCGCGTCGAGCAGCCCTTCGAGACTTTGTGTTGATTCAACACGAGCAAGCAGTCCGGCGCGCGCGTCGGCCAAGAGCAGCTCGACGGTTTCGGTCGCGTCCTTCTTGTTCGTGCCGATGACGCCGCTCGGGCCCCGCTTGATCCAGCCGGCGGCGTACGTCCGCGCCGCGCCGTCGACGCGGCCGCCGGTGTTCGGGATGACGCCGCGGCGCTCGTCGAAGGGGACGCCCGGCAGCGCGACGCCCTGGTAGCCGACGCTGCGCAGGACGAGCCCGCACGGAATCGTCTCGAGCTCGCCCGTCGGCCGCGCCACGATCCGCCCCTCCTCCTCGACGAGCTCGTTGTGGACGATCTCGATCGCCTCGACGCGCTCGTCCCCGACGATCGCGACCGGCGAGACGAGGAAACGCAGCACGATCCGCCGCGCCTTTCCTTCCGGCTCGCGCGCCGCGTACTCCTGGAGCAGGTCGAAGTTCCGTCTGGCGCGATCTCGGTCCGCCTCCAGTTCAGCCTTGCTGGCGGCGTCGAGGTCGAGGTCGCGCACGTCCACGACGGGCTCGGCATCGCTCAACTCCCCCAGCTCCTTGAGCTCCGGCGGCGTGAACGCCGCCTGCACGGGGCCGCGGCGGCCCAGCATCAGGATCTCGCGCAACGACGACGCGGCGATCGCGTCAGCCGCGTCGTCGATCGTGTCGGTCGGCGCCAGCTCGGCGGCGGTGAGCGCGAGCATCCGCGCGCAGTCGATCGCGACGTTGCCGTTCCCGATCACCACGACGCGCTCGCAGTCCAGGTCGAAGCCGAGATCCTGGAAGTCGGGGTGGCCGTTGTACCAGGCGACGAACGCGGTCGCGGGCCACGACCCCGGCAGGTCCTCGCCCGGGATCCCGAGGCGCCGGTCCGTCTGCGCGCCGACGGTGTAGACGACCGCGTCGTAGATCGCGAGCAGCTCCTCGTGCGAGACCGTCGAGCCGACCTCGACGTTCCCGAAGAAGCGGAAGCCGGGCCGCGCCGCCGTCTTCTCGAACGCGCGCGACACCGCCTTGATGTTCTCGTGGTCGGGAGCGACGCCGAGGCGGACGAGGCCCCAGGGCGTCGGCAGGCGGTCGATCAGGTCGACGGCGACCTGCGGGTCCTCGCTCTTCAGCAGCGCGTCGGCCGTGTAGAACCCCGCCGGGCCGGAACCGACGACTGCGACCTCGAGGCTCACGCGGTCAAAACTAGTGCCTGGCACCCAGTGGGGTGCCAGGCACCGAGCGAAGCGTCAAGCGGTCGTGTCGCGCGCGGGCATCTGCGGCAGCTTCTCGCCGCTCGCCGCAAAGACCTGCCAGGCGCCGTATGCGATCGCCGCGCCGAGGATCACGCCGATCCAGGCGGGCCAGTGGACGTAGCTATCGCTGATCGCCTTGATCAAGGCGAACACGGGGATGAGCACGCCGAGCGCAAGGGTCGCGAGGCCGTCGGGCACCTGCTCCGGCAGCGTGACGTTGAACGCGCGTGCCGCCGTCCAGGCGACGATCGCAACGACCATGAGGCACATGAGAACGCCCCAGAATCCATGCCACGCGCTCTGGCCTCCGCTCGCAACGGTCACGCCGTTGATGGTGGCGCTCACGTGCTGCCAGTCGAGGAACGAGTCGATCAAGAGCAAGATCCCCGCCCCCAAGATGAGCTGCCGGCCGAGCGGCAGCGCCTTCAATTGATCCATTGCGTTCCTTTCCGGACGATGGCGTTGTGCGGATAGTCACGCATTGGTTTGCGTTTGGGAAGGGCATTCCTGCCCACCGGCGCCGCTACGTGCGGCCTGTGTCCCGGCGGTACGCCCACGCCGCGGCGGCGCCAGGTCTTGACCAGACCCTGGAGCGAGATTCCTTGGGTCAGTGATCGTGGCCGCAGCCGGAGCCGCAGCCGGGGTCTTCGCCTTCTGCGACCTGGAAGCTCGAACCACAGCCGCAGGCGGAGACGACGTTCGGGTTGTCGATCTTGAACCCCGACTCTTGCAGCGTCTCGAGAAAATCGACGGTCGACCCTTGCAGGTACGGCGCGCTGAACGGATCGACGACGACCTTGACGCCGTGGAACTCGAGCTCGTGATCGCCCGACTGGGCGCCGCGGTCGAAGCCGAGCGCGTACTCGAAACCGCTGCAGCCGCCGCCCTGAATCGCGACCCGGAGCACCTCGGCCTCGCCGGCCGGCTCGGCGGCCATGAGGGCGCCGATCTTGGTCGCCGCGCGCTCGGTCAGCGTGACGACGGTGGTCTCGGACTGTTCGACGGTGGCCATCTCTCTCAGTGTAGCCACGACGTTCCCGGATGCCACGTTTGTGACACCTGCAACGCCGGTGGTTGTGCCATCCGCGCCGTTGCATGTGCTGCTAGCGTCCGACGCCGGAACCGAGGGAGGCAAAGTGTTCAACGACTGGTTGCCGTTTGCGATCTACGGGCTGTTTGCCCTGATGATCCCGGCAACGATGATGATCGGGAGCTTCGTCTTCGCACAGCGGCCGCACCGCCGTGTGCGTGCCCGCACAATCCCGTTCGAGTCCGGCGTCTCACACGGCCCACCGAAGCGACAGCGCTTCACCGTCAGCTTCTACTTGACGGCGATGCTCTTCATCCTCTTCGACATCGAGATCGTGTTCCTGTATCCGCTCGCGGTGATCCTCCACGAGCTCGCGTGGTTCGGGTTCTTCGAGT
>Ga0207657_10002710_pt1 | contig 19085 bp, 17 predicted proteins | sample KBSC33metaG_FD_184316 | JGI IMG/M metagenome (GOLD analysis project Ga0207657, IMG submission 184316) | Corn rhizosphere microbial communities from Kellogg Biological Station, Michigan, USA - KBS C3-3 metaG (SPAdes) (version 2) | ecosystem: Host-associated > Plants > Roots > Rhizosphere > Soil ... | reverse complement strand
ACGCCAAGCGCGCCGTTCCGGGCCTGACCCGGCAGCAGCTCGGCCGCGTCGTGACGGTCTTCTCGCCGAAGGGCGGCACGGGCAAGACCGTGACCGCGACCAACCTCGCTGCCGCGCTCGCGAAGCAGGGCCGCAAGACGCTGCTGCTCGACCTGGACCTGCAGTTCGGCGACGCGGCGATCGTGATGGGCATCGAGCCCGAGAAGACGATCTTCGACCTCGTCGTCGCCCCGGGCGAGCTCGACGTCGAGAAGCTCGCGGGCTACACGACGAAGCACCCGTGCGGCCTCGACGTGCTGCCCGCGCCGCTCCGTCCGGAAGACGCGGAGCTCGTCACCGAGTCGAAGATCACACGGCTGCTCGAGGTCGCGCGCGAGCAGTACGAGGTGATCGTGGTCGACACGTCGCCGTTCTTCCACGGCCCGATGCTCGCCACCCTCGACCGCACCGACGAGCTGCTCGTCGTCTGCGGACTCGACGTGCCGACGCTGAAGAACGTCAGGCTCGCGCTGCAGACGCTCGAGATGCTCTCGTATCCGACGAGCCGCATTCGCTTCGTCCTCAACCGGGCGAACACGAAGGTCGGGCTCTCGAAGCGAGAGGTCGAGAGCGCGCTCAAGGTCTCGATCAACGTCGAGGTCCCGTCCGATCGAGGGGTGCCGATCTCGGTCAACCAGGGGTCGCCGGCCGTGCTGAGCGACCCCGGCTGCGACTTCGCGAAGGCGATCACGGCTCTCGCGAAGAGCGTCGTCCAGCAGCAGCCGTCGAAGCGCCAGAAGCGGCGCCTGAGCCTGGCGAAGGCCTGAGATGGGACTGCACGATCGTCTCTCGCGGCAGGGTGAGGGCGGCGCCGCCGCCGGCACGCTGACCGTCGTCACGAACGGCCACACGCCCGCCCCCTCACCGTATGCGGAGGACCCCTACGCCGACCTCAAGGCGCGGGTCCACCACCAGTGCATCGCGAAGCTCGGTCCCGAGCTCTTCCGGAGCGACACGAGCGACGACCTCACCGACCAGGTGTACCGCGCGGTCACCGAGGAGCTCGCCCTCGACCGGACGCCGCTGACCCGCGAAGAGCGCCGCGAGATCGTCCGGCAGCTGACCGACGACATCCTCGGGTACGGCCCGATCGAGCCGCTCCTCCGCGACGAGACCGTCACCGAGGTGATGGTCAACGGCTTCGACCACGTGTACGTGGAGCGTGCGGGCAAGCTCGAGCGCACCGATGTCCGCTTCGTCGACGAGTCGCACGTGATGCGGATCATCGACAAGATCGTCTCGCAGGTCGGGCGTCGCGTCGACGAGGCCTCGCCGATGGTCGACGCGCGCCTGCCGGACGGCAGCCGCGTCAACGCGATCATCCCGCCGCTCGCGCTGAACGGGCCGACGATGACGATCCGGAAGTTCTCGCGCGATCCCTACACGATCAACGACCTGATCACATTCGGGACGCTCACCGCCCGCTCGGCGCAGTTCCTCGGCGCCGGGGTGAAGGGAAAGCTCAACATCCTCATCTCGGGCGGTACCGGCACCGGCAAGACGACGACGCTCAACGCGATGAGCGCCTTCATCCCCGGCGACGAGCGCATCGTGACGATCGAGGACGCGGCCGAGCTCCAACTGCAGCAGGATCACGTGATCACCCTCGAGTCCCGGCCGTCGAACATCGAAGGCACGGGCGAGATCAAGATCAGGGAGCTCGTGCGGAACGCACTGCGTATGCGGCCCGATCGCATCATCGTCGGCGAGGTTCGCGGCGCCGAGACGCTCGACATGCTCCAGGCGATGAACACGGGCCACGAAGGCTCGTTGACGACGATCCACGCGAACTCCCCCCGCGACGCGTTGTCCCGCCTCGAGACGCTCGTGATGACGGCCGGCGTGGAGCTGCCGCATCGCGCGATTCGCGAGCAGATCGCGAGCGCGTTCGACCTGCTGGTTCAGATCCAGCGGCTCGTCGACGGCTCGCGGCGAATCACGCACATCTCGGAGGTGATGGGCATGGAGGCGGACGTCGTGACGCTCCAGGACATCTTCGTCGCCGCGCCTCCCGGCGAGGACGAGGCCTACAGCGGTGCACATCGCCTGCTTTCTCCCCTGCGCGCGTCGGGTCTGAAGCCGCACTTCCTCGAGAAGCTCGCCGCCAACAACGTCATCCTGCCGCCGACGTTCTTCTCCGGCGACGACCCCGACCAGGTGCGAGCGTCGTTCGGCGCCGCCGGATTCGGCGGTGGGTACGAGTGATCCGGCGCCTGCTTGCCGCCCTCGTCCTCGCGCTCGTCGCCGCGCCGTCGGCGCTCGCAGCCGTGCACATCCGCGCGGTCGACACGAGCGGCTTCCCGGCCGTCCGAGCCACCGTTGTCGCACCGCTCGGCAGCCCGACCCCACGGCTGCGCGAGAATGCGCATCCGGTCGCCGGCTACGCCGCCGTCAACCTCGGCCGCGAGAAGGCGATCGTGCTCGCGCTCGACCGCTCGCAGTCGATGCGCGGCAGGCCGCTCGCCGAGGCGGTCTCGGCCGCGCAGGCGTTCGTCGCGGCCGCGGGGGCCCATGACCACGTCGGTCTCGTCGGCTTCGGGCACAACGCTTTCGGCATCACCGGCTTCGCCGACTCGCCGGCGGACGCCCGCAGCGCCCTGGACGGACTGACCGTCGACGCGCACTCCGGCACCGCGCTCTACGACGCCGTCACGCTCGCGGCCAACCGGCTCGCACTCGACGAGCGGCTCGGTCGCGCGATCGTCGTCGTCACCGACGGCAAGGACGTCTCGAGCACCCATACGCTGGACGACGCGATCGACGCGGCGCGGTCCGCCCACGCGGCCGTCTACACGATCGGGATCGGCGGCCCGAGCTTCACCCCCGACGCCCTCCGCCGCCTCGCCTCCGAGACCGGCGGCTCCTACCACCAGGCCACCTCGGCGGCGAGACTCGGTGCCGTCTACTCGACGCTCGCGGATGAGCTCGCCCGCACCTGGCAGCTCTCGTACCTGACCGCCGCACCGCGGGGAACGGTGCTGCGCCTCGACGCCTCCGTCGGCGGCGCCGGCTCGGCCCAGGCCGAGATCACGACGCCCGGCGGCGACCCCGCCGGGTCCGGACCCACGAAGCTGATCCCGGGCATCGGCTACAGCGCCGGCGGGACGCTGCTGGTCGGGCTCGTCTCCGGCTTTCTCGTGCTGCTCGCGTGCTTCTTCTGGTTCGCCTCACAGCGCGGCTCTGCGCTGCGCGCGCGGATCGAGCCGCATCTCAACCGGGTCGAGGGAGACGCCAAGGCGCGGCGCCGCCGGGGACGTGCCGCGGCGCGCACGCAGGTCGCCGACGGCGTCGAGCGCGCCTTCGGCGAGCTGCGGCAGTTCAAGCAGCTGCAGCTCGCGATCGACCGAGCCGACCTACCGCTGCGTGCCGGAGAGCTCGCGGCACTCTGCGCAGGCTCGGCGCTCTTCTTCGGCTTCGTGGCGGCGGTGATGGCCGCCGCACCGCTCGAGATCCTGGCCGTCTTCGGCATCTTCGGGTACGCGCCGATCGGCTACGTCACCTTCGCGTCTCGCCGCCGGGTCGGGAAGTTCGACACCCAGTTGCCCGATCTGCTGATCACGATCGCCGCCTCGCTGAAGGCGGGCCACAGCTTCCGCCAGGGCATCCAGTCGGTCGTGGACGAGGGCGCAGACCCGGCCGCCAAGGAGTTCCGCCGCGTGCTCACCGAGACGCAGCTCGGGAAGCCGATGGACGACGCCCTCGCGGACCTCGCGACGCGGATCGGCTCGAAGAACCTGACCTTCGTGATCAACGCCGTCACCATCCAGCGACAGATCGGCGGCTCGCTCGCCGGCCTGTTCGACATGGTCGCCGACACCGTCCGCCAGCGGCAGCAGTTCATGCGCAAGGTGAAGGGCCTCACCGCCATGGGCCGGATGTCCGCGTACGTCCTCGTTGCACTGCCGTTCTTCATCGGCGCGTTCGTGACGATGCTGAACCCGACGTACATGGCGCCGCTGTACCACAGCGCGACGGGCCAGAAGATGGTCTTCGGAGGGATCGCCATGATCCTCGTCGGAAGCGCGTTCCTCAAGAAAACCGTGTCCTTCAGGGGGTAGAAGCCGATGCTCTTGATCCTCGCACTCGTCTGCGTCGGCGGCGCCGTCTTCGCCGTCGGCGAAGCGGCCACCTACCCCGCGCGCCTGAAGGCTCGCTCGATCAGGCGTGCCGCCGACTACGGGCGCGTCCGCGTCCGCACGAACGAGCGCGAGCTGATCCGTTTCCGCGAGCGGGTCGTCGGTCCCGCCGCGGCACGGCTCGCCGCGATCCCGCTCAAGCTGAGCCCCCGCACGAACGTGGAGTCGATCGGCAAGAGGATCGTCGCCGCCGGCCTGACGCAGCGGCTGAGTGTCTCGGGCTTCCTCGCGATCAAGGGCGCAGCCACGATCGGCGGCTGTCTGCTCGGGGTGCTGGTCGCCGCGACCGGGTCGATCGGCACCGGGCTGCTCTTCATGCCGGCGTTCGGCGCGCTCGCCTTCATCGCTCCGGACTGGTTCCTGACGTCCCGCATCCGCACACGCCGCGAGACGATTCGCAGCGAGCTGCCCGATGCTCTCGACCTCCTGGCCGTCAGCGTCGAGGCAGGTCTCGCGTTCGACGGGGCCGTCTCGAAGCTGACCGAGCACATGAGCGGCCCGCTGATCGACGAGTTCTCCCTGATGCTGAGCGAGGTGCGCGTCGGCGAGCAGCGTTCGGTGGCGCTCCGGAAGATGGCGGAGCGCGTCGATGCGATGGAGCTCTCGAACTTCGTGCGTGCCGTCATCCAGGCCGACCAGCTCGGCATCTCGCTCGGTCGCATCCTGCGCGTCCAGGCGACGGATACGCGCCTGAAGCGCCAGGCAGCGGCGGAGGAGAAGGCGATGAAAGCGCCGATCAAGATGCTCTTCCCCACCGTCATCTTCATCTTCCCGTCGATGTTCATCGTCGTCCTCGGGCCTGCCGTGCTGAACATCATGAAGGTGTTCAAGTAGATGACGCCGCACGAGACCGAGAAGGGCTTCGGCACGGGCCTGCGGTCACTCCTCGAGCGCAAGCAGAACGCCGATGCCAACGCCGTGGCCGTCGCCGAGCCCGAGGCCTCGCCCGCCCCTGTCGCCACCGTCGACGTGATCGTGCAGGGCACGGTGCCCGAGCTCGAGTCGGTTCGCGGCGAGCTCCAGGCCGCCCTCGAGCGCGAGCACATTCTCCGCGAGGAGACGCATGCCGCCTGCCGCGCCGCCGCCGAGCGCGAGACCGAGCTCGACGTGTGGACGAACGAGCTACAGGAGCGCGAGCAGACTCTGCAGCGGCGCGCCGACGATCTGGAGGCGCAGCAGCACGCGCTCGTCGAGCGGCACACCGAGATCGTCGCCGAGTACGCACGGGTGCAGGAGCTCTCGACCCACTCCCAGTCGCGCGTCGAGGAGCTCGAGTCCGCCGAGCGGGAGCGCGCGGAGGCAGCCGCGGAGATCGCGAAGCAGGTCGCCGCGATGAGCGAGCGAGAGCGCGAGCTCAAGCGCGAGCGCGCTGCCTTCGAGGCCCGCAGGCAGGAGGCCGACGCCCGCGTGGCCGCCCGCGAGCACGCCGTGCGCGAGCGAGACGTCGCGATCGGGCAGCGCGAGCGAGAGCTACGAGACGCCCAGACCGAGGCGGCCGGCACCAAGGCCCGGCTCGACACCCGCGAAGCCGCTTTGCGGGCGACGGAGGAGCGCCTCGCGCAGGAGGCGAAGGAGCTCGCGGAGCGGCGCGCCGCGATCGAGGCGGCGCTCGACGAACGGATGCGCGTCACCGCCGAGAGCGAGACTGCGCTGCAGGCATGGGAGCAGCGGCTCCGCGCGGAGAGCGAGCGCCTCCAGGACGAGCGGAGCGAGCACGGCGTCACCTCGCAGGATGCATTCGCGCTGATGTCGGAGCTCGAGGCGCGCGAGGCGACGCTTGCCACCCTCGAGGCGGAGCTGATCGAGGCACAGTCGCGCCTCCAGGCCGCCGCGGGCGACCCGCAACGGACGCGCGACCTCGACGAGCGCGAGGCCGCACTCGCCGCACGCGAAGCCGAGGCCGACCGCCGGCTCGCCGCGGCCGCGCGCGACGAGCGTGAGCACGACCTCATCGAGCAGCTCCGCGTCGAGCTGCACAAGCGCGAGGAGGAGTTCGTCGCCCGCGAGCAGTACTTCAGCGAGCGCCGCGAGCGCCTCGAGGAGCGCGAGCAGCGCCTGACCCGCGTGGAGCACGCGCTGAACATGCGCACCGCGTCGGTCGAGTCGCTCGAGGACGAGGTGCGTGTTCGCGAGGCCCGTCACGAAGCCGACCTCGAGCTCCGCGAGGACAGGCTCGACGAGCGCGCCCGCGAGATCGAGGAGCGCGAGCAGCGGCTCGACGAGCGCGAGGCCGACCTCACCTCCTACGTCGCACGCGTCCAGGGCCAGTTCAACGCCGCGTAGGTTGCGCCGGAAACGGCGCAGCTACAATGCCCGTCCCACCGGCGGATGTGGCGGAATTGGTAGACGCGCACGGTTCAGGTCCGTGTGCCCGTAAGGGCGTGGAGGTTCAAGTCCTCTCATCCGCACTCGTACAGAGCACGACGCCGCTCGGGGCTTTGGCAGCATTGCGCGGTAGTACTGCGCTCAGCGGGTGACGAGATGAGTCACCGGAACGGCGAAGCGCTCGCTCGCCTTCTCGCCGAGCCCGGCCTCGAGCCATGACGCTTCCTCGTCCGGCGCTGTGAGGACGACGACCTCGTCGGCCGGGAACATCCGGAGCGCGTCCTCGATCGCGAGCAGCGGATCGACGTCGCCGACGTGCGGCTGCACCCGCTCGCCCGGCGCCGCCTCGGCCGTCTCTTCCGCGCGCTCGGCTGCATCTGCCCGCGCATCGTCCTCTGCATTCGTCAGGCGGTCGAGCCAGGAGATCTTGGAGGCCGGCGCAACGACGTGAATCTCGGCCTCGGCGCCAGCATGGGCACGGACCACGCCCTCGACATCGGCGGCGGGTGTGTTGGCCGTCGTCACGACGAGGACACGGGAGGCCATAGCGACGCTCTCCCCCCGCAGCCGCCTGCGGAAACCGCAGGCCCGACCCCCGGAGGGCGCACATTGCGTCTCTTGCTCGCGTCGTGCGGTATCTGGCAGGTGCGATCGGGGCTACGTTTCGGGCCGCGTGAAGCCGCTCGTCGTCGCCATGTCTGCATTCGTGCTTCTTGCAGCTCCAGGGCTTGCGGGTGCAGGGTCGCCCGCGGCGACGCAGTACCCGAATCCGACGGCACTCATCGGCGCAGCTCCACCGTCGAGCAGCGAGCCTCCGGGGAGCACCGGCCTGACGACAGGCACCGGAACGCCCGCAGGCACGCCGGCGAACGGCCATCACGGGGCAACGCCCGCGAGGGCCGCCTTCGCTCGTCGGGGTCGCAGCCGGTCCCGGTCATCCGCTCGGGCCGGTCGACACGGTCAAGGGAACCCTGCCGACGGCTGCACTCTGGGCGGTCGCGTTCGCCGCGGTATGTGCGCTCGTCGCCGCCTGGCTCATCCGGCTGCGCTAGTCGCGCGTCAGTGCGTCAGATCCAGTCGCGCGCTTTGGCGACCCCGATCGTGAGCGGTGCCACGCCGATGATCACGGCGACGACCGCCCAGAAGAGCCAGCTGGCGTTGAAAAGGCCCACCTTGAAGTTCATGCCCATCACGGCGGCCAGCAGAGCGCCCGGAAGCAGGATCACCGACGTGAGCGTGAGCACCGTCATGATCCGGTTCGTCTTGTGGCCGCCGCGCGCAATCAGGACGTCGAACGAGCCGACGATCGCCTCGCGGGCATCACGCGCCTCCTGCAAGCAGGCTTCGTACCGGACGTAGAGCGACTGAAAGCGCTCGCCCGACGCGCCGTCCCCCAGCGCTTCGAGCTCGGGGTGGGTCAGCGCGACGAGTGCCGAACGGTGCGCCGCAAGCGCCCGGCGCAGCTTGCCGACCTGCCGCCGCATCTCGACGAGCAACTCGATGTCGCCGTCTGCGCCCTCTCCGCGCATCGCGTGGACGTCGAACTCCTCCAGACGCTGCTCGAGCCGCTCGAAGGCCGCGGTATAGGACCCGAGCACCCATTCGAGCAGGGCTGCCAGGAACCCTGGGCCGTCCAGCGAGCCGGTGTCGCCCGAGCCGGACGCCCGGGCGGCGAACTCCTCCAGCACGGCGATCGGCTGGTCGTGGGCGGTCACGACCCAATTCCGGCCGACAACGCACTCGACGGAGTGCAGTTCGCCCTCGTCGTCCTCGCGCGGCGCGTAGGTGGTGACGTGGATGTAGTGGCCGTGATCGTCGAACACGGGCCGCTCGTCCGGCATCGACAAATACTCGCGAGTCGTGTCGTCGAGGTCGAATGCCTCCGCCACTTCACGCGAGCGGATCTCGGACCCACGATGGAGGTCGACCCAGAGGAGCTGCGCGCCGCGGAGACGCCGCGGCCGTTTGGACAGGTCGTCGAGCTGCGCGACCCGATCGCGGTCGAAGAGTATTGCGTCGCTCATGATCTCCATTCCGTGGCAGCCTGGCCAGGACGGCCCGGCTGCAGGTACAACGCGCCCGCCCGCCGTTGAGACTCGGATCGGCTCTGCCCATAGGCAGCGCCGAATCTGAGAGGCTTTCGCGTGCGCGACCGTCGTCGCGCGTTGTACATCGACAAAGGGGGAGAAGCATGCGGCGTACGCTGATTGCAGCTGGTCTGGCGATGTTGTGCTCGCTGGCCGTGAACGCCTCGTCGTTCGCAGCGAGCGGCACGAGCTGTACCGACACGCTCGCGCCGGGAACGTATGGAGCGGTGACGGTTCCCGCAGGCGCGACGTGCATCATCTCGGAGGGGCCGATCACGATCCGGGGCGGCGTCTCGGTCGGCGAGGGTGCCACCTTCGTCTTCGGCAGCGAGGACGCTCCCGATGTGAACGCGACGATCTCGGGCGGCGTCCGCTCGTCGAACGCCGCCTCCGTCCAGGTGCACTTCTCGACGATCAACGGCGGCATCGACCTCCAGGGCGGCGCCGGGCCGTTCGGGGGGCCGTTCGGCGTCACGTTCAACACGATCGAGGACAGCACGATCAACGGCGCGGTGTCGATCGAGGGGTACGACGGGTTCTGGCAGGGGTTCTTCCGGAACACGGTCAACGGCTCGGTCGACTTCAACGACAACACCGTCGTCGACACCGACGGGAACGAGCTGCAGACCAACTCGATCCACGGCAGCCTCAACTGCGCCGGGAACGATCCCGCACCGCAGCAAGGCGACTCGGGCGGATCCGCGAACCAGGTGACCGGCGCGAAGACCGGTCAATGCGCAACCCTCTGAGCTGAGGAAGCTCGAACGGCGAGCGCCGTGCCGGAAGTCTCGACTTCCGGCACGGCGCGCCGGAGGGCGATCCGCTGCCGATCCGGCACAATGGCGGCCGGATGCTGCCTCCTGCCCTCGGAGAACCGCGTCGTGGTTCGAGGTCTCGTCGCGGCATTGCGACCAGGCTCCTCGTCGCGCTGGTCGCGACGGGGCTCGGCGCGGTCGCCCTCGCCGGTGACGTCGTCGGCGCGCGCGCGCCGGAGCCGACGGCCGAGGTGGTGGTGACGCTGAACGGCCCCGCGCTCTCGGCGTTCGGCCGCAGCCTGCAATCGGCCTCCCATCGCGACTACCTGCGCTCGCTCGACGCCGCGCAGAGCACGCTCGCGGGGCGCATCCGGTCCTCGCTTCCTGCCGCCCGCATCCGCTGGCGCTACCGGCTCGTGGCCGACGGGCTCGCGGTCGCCCTCCCCCGGTCGCAGGTCGCGGCGCTCTCGCGCGTGCCGGGCGTCGCGAAGGTCTGGCCGAACGTCCGCTACCACGCGCTGCGCGACACCGGCGGCCCGGAGCAGATCGGCGCCGACAAGCTCTGGGGCAGCGCGTTCCAGACCGCAGGCGAGGGTATGAAGATCGGGATCATCGACGACGGCCTCGACGCCAATCACCCCTACTTCAACCCGGCCGGTCTTCAGTATCCAGCCGGGTTCCCGAAGGGGCTCACGAGGTACACGACGCCGAAGGTGATCGTGCAGCGCACGTTCGCTCCTGCGACGCCCGTGTCGAAGTACGCCAACGTGCCGTTCGACCCGACGGAGTCTTTCCACGCCACGCATGTCGCGGGCATCGCCGCAGGCGTGCACGGAGCGAACGCGAACGGGACCGCGATCTCGGGTGTCGCGCCGCTTGCCTACCTCGGCAACTACAAGGCGCTGACCGTTCCGACGCCCGGATTCGGTCTCGACGGAAACAGCGCGGAGATCGCCGCTGCGATCGAGGCGGCCGTCGCCGACGGGATGAACGTGATCAACCTCTCGCTCGGCGAGCCCGAGGTCGACCCCGCGCGCGACCTCGTCGTCCAGGCGATCGAGGGCGCCGCCGCGGCAGGCGTCGTGCCCGTCGTCGCCGCCGGCAACGACTTCTCCGACTTCGGCTTCGGCTCGGTCTCCTCACCGGGAAGCGCACCCGACGCGATCACCGTCGCGGCGGTCGACTCGAACGCGGTCGTGGCGGGCTTCTCCTCCGGCGGCCCGACACCCGTCTCGCTGCTCATGAAGCCGGACGTCGCCGCGCCCGGCGTGAACGTCGTCTCCTCGGTGCCGCCGCGCCAGGGCACCTGGGGCGAGCTCAGCGGCACGAGCATGGCGACGCCCCACGTCGCCGGCGCCGCGGCACTGCTGCGGCAGCGTCACCCGGAGTGGACCGTCGCGCAGATCAAGTCTGCGCTCGAGCAGACGGGCGACCCGGCGAGGACACCGAGCGGCGCCGAGCCGCCCCCGACGCGTGAGGGCGGTGGGCTGATCGACCTCACTCGCGCCGACGTCCCGCTGATCTTCGCGTCGCCGACGAGCGTCTCCTTCGGTCTGCTCGCGCCCGGCGCGACCGCGACGCAAACCGTGACGCTCACGGACGCGGGAGGCGGCGCGGGAGACTGGACGGTGACCGCGCCCCCCGGCGAGCTGACGGTCCCGGCCGGCGTCACCGCGCCCGGCACGCTCGCGCTGACCGCGACCGCCGGGCGAACGGTGGGCGACGTGAGCGGATTCGTCGTCCTGACGCGCGGCACCGACGTGCGCAGGATCCCCTTCTGGTTCGCCGTGTCGGCACCGAAGCTCGCGGGCGAGGCGAAGAGAACGCTGACGCGGGCCGGCACGTACACCGGGACGACCATGCACGGGCCGTCGCTCGTGCGCGCCTACCGCTATCCGACCGGCGGTGACGTCACCTATGCAGGCCCGGAGCGCGCCTATCGGTTCCACCTGTCCGGCCGCCCCGCGAACGCCGGCGTCGTCGTCCTGTCGGGGCACGCGACGCCGCACATCACCTTCGACGGATCCGAAGACCGCCTCGCGGGCTACCCGGGCCTGCCCCTCGACCTCAACCCGTACCGCGAGGCGTACGGCTCGTCGGTTCGCGCGGCGGCGGTCGTCCTTCCGGCGAACGGCACCTACGACGCGGTCTTCGACACGCGCAGCGCCGCCGACGCCGGCGTCTTCACGTTCCGGTACTGGGTGAACGACGTCAAGCCGCCGACGCTGCGCGTCACGTCGACCCGCGGCGGGATCACGGTTCGCGCGAGCGACGCCGGCTCCGGGGTCGATCCGGCCTCGATCGTCGCGACACTCGACGGCAGGCACGTGGCGGCGAGGTACGCACGCGGCCTGATCAAGCTCGTCGCGAAGAAGGGCCGCCGTACCCTCGTCCTCTCCGTCGCCGACTACCAGGAGTCGAAGAACATGGAGGACGTGGCGAAGATCCTCCCGAACACGGCGACGTTGCGCACGACCGTGCGCGTCCGCTGACTAATCCTTCTTCGCGTCGCGCTTCGCGCGCGGGTCGAACGTCGGCAGGTTCGCGAGGTCGCGCTCGACGGCCTTGGCGAAGTCCTCGGGGTCGTCGTCGTGGACGACCCGCAGGTGCGACTTCGCGAGCCTGCGTTCGCGCCGCCTCCGCGCGTCGAACCCCACACGCTGTGAGAGGCGCGGCCATTCCGCGGCTGCGAGCAGCACGACGGCGGCCGCGAGAAGTACGACGGCGACGATGCTCACCCCCAAAGGATACGGGCGGAAGGGCTTCGGCCGCTGCTCAAGAATCCTGCCCTGTGAAAGCGACGGCGATGCTGCTCGCCGCGGGCGTCCTGATCCTTGCGGCCGGCTGCGGCTCGGGACCCGACGAGTCCGCTCCGGCTCCCTCGACGACGACCGTCGCGGTGCCACCGGCGACCATGCCCGTGACCGTATTCCGGGTCAAAAACGGCATCCTCAGGCCCGAGACGGCCGAGGTACGGCAGTCACCGGCGGTCGCCGCGGCCGCCCTTCGAGCCCTCGGGCTCGCGTCGACCGTCACGATCTCGGACGGCACGGCCTCGGTCGACCTCCCCCGGGCGCGAAACGACGCGGTCGCGGAGATCGTCTACACGCTCACGCAGTTCCCGTCGGTCGACCGGGTCGACGTGGCCGGGCGCGCGGGCCTGACCCGCGGCGACTTCGCAGCCTATGTGGCGCCGATCTCGGTCGAGAGGCCGGCGTCGGGCGCACACGTGCCGGACACCTTTCACGTCTCGGGCACGGCGAGCGTGTTCGAGGCGACGTTGGTCGTGCAGCTCGTCCGCGACGGCGCCGTGATCGCCAAGCAGACGGTCACCGCCTCGGAGGGCGCCCCCGGCCGGGGCACCTTCGACGCGACCTTCACGGCACGTCCCGGCCCCGTCACGGTCAGCGCCTTCGCACCCTCTGCGGCCGACGGAAGCCCCCAGCACCAGGTCGACGTGCCCGTGACCATCGGGCCTTGAGGACGGCGCGGCCGCGGCTACAATGCCCGCCGCTGAGCGATCCCCGGTAGCTCAATTGGCAGAGCATCCGGCTGTTAACCGGAGGGTTGTTGGTTCGAGTCCAACCCGGGGAGTTCGGGGCCGCGACCTCTAGCGCATCGCGCCGAGGTCGCAGAGGCTCTGCAGGAGCCACGCGGCGCAGAGCCACGCGAGCGTGAGGACCGGGACGAGCACGAGAAAGACGCTCGCGTAGAGGCCGACGTAGCTTCCGTTCCACACGGGCACCACCTGGATCACGCCTGCGAACGCAACCGTCCCGATCGTCCGCCAGCGAAACGACGGGGCGAGGCTCGGGAACCGGACGACGATCCACGCCGCGAGCGACGCCGTCGCGACGAAGAGGCACGACGTGAAGACGACGTTCACCGGCGCCGGCCGAACTCGCGCTCGGCGCAGGTCGGACAGTAGAACGCGACCGCCGGCGGCTCACCGAGCTCCGGGTCGTCCACCCGGTAGGCACGCCATCCTCGCCAATACAGGCCGCTCGAGCTGTCGCACTCGGCGCACTGGACGGACGTGGCCCGCTTCGTCTGGTGTTCCCGGCTGATCGCGCTCACTGTCCTCTCGGTCGGTTCCCGCCCCCTCGCGGGCCTACCGACATCCTGCGCGCGAACGACCGCTCGCCACCATCGACGATTCGGCAGATCTCGCCGTACGTCCGATGTGCCTCGAACGAGGGACGACGGGCGCCCCGGTCGCGCCGCCGCTCGAGACCCGTGAAGGAGCCGGTAGACGAGGCGGCGGCGCCGGCCGCAATCCCTACTTCTTTGGCTGCCGCCGCCTCTCAGGTGACCCTAGCGCGTTCGGCGGGTGCGCGCTAGGAGAGCGCGGCGACGTGCTCGAGCAGCCGCTGCAGCGTCTCCTGGAGCTCTTTCGTCCGCGACGGATCGGCGTGTTGAAGCTCGCGGCGGAGCTGCCGCTCGCGCAGCCGCCAGATCAGCTCCTCCCCGGTCGCGTCGTCGATCCCCTCGGCCACGGCACGCGCGTCGAGCTCCGCCAGGAGCCCGACGGCCCCCTCGTCGAGCGGCTCGCCGCTCGCGATGTGGGCGCGCAGGCGCCGGTGCACCGGGTCGTAGAAATGCTCCTCCGTCAGCTCGGCGAGGAGCGGCTTCAACCGCTCGTGGGCGAGCGCCCCCGCGAGTGCGTTCCGCTCGAGCTTCGTGCTGGCGTCGAGCGCGCGCTGCGACGGCGGCGCCGCAGCCCGCGCCGTCGAGGCGCCCCGCAGCTGGACCGTCATCCCGAGCTTGTCGTTTGCGAGCCGCCAGGCGTCCTGGCGCTCCGGCGAGTCCGGGGCGCCCTCGAGCAGCGCCTTGACCGCCCGGAACGTCGCCTCGCGGTCCTCCCCGCGCTCGATCTCGATCCGCACGCGGTAGAGCAGGTACGGCTCCGCTCCGGCCAGCCGCTGCTGGAAGCCGGCCGGATCGTCGGCCGGGTCGATCCCGGCCGGAAGCGCGACGACCTTTACGTCGAAGCCCTGCCTGGTCGCGAGCTCCATCCCGCGCAGGGTCGCCGTCTCGCCGGCCGAGTCGCCGTCGAACGCGAGCCAGAGCCGGCGCGAGAGGCGGCCGAGCTCCTTCAGCTGCGCCTCGGTGAGCGCGGTGCCCATCGACGCGACGACCGGTTCGTAGCCGGCCTGGCGGAGCGCGATCACATCCGTGTTGCCCTCGACGACGCACGCCCGGTCCTCCCGCGCGATCGCCGCGCGCGCCTTGTCGAGCCCGTACAGGAGCGATCCCTTGTGGAAGAGCTCCGACTCGGGCGTGTTCACGTACTTCGCCTTCAGCGGGTCGTCCTCGTAGAGCTTCCGTGCCTGGAAGCCGAGGACCTTGCCCTGCCGGTCGGCAAGTGGGAAGAGAAGGCGGCGCTGAAAGTAGTCGTCGTGACGGCCCTGGCGCTGGAGACCCGCCGCGCGCAGCTCTTCCTCGGTGAAGCCCTTCGCGAGCGCCTTGCGCGCGAGCGCGTTCCCGCCGAGGGCGAGGCCGAGGCGAAACGCGCGGCACGCGTCCTCGGAAAGGCCACGGCCCTTCAGATAGTCGCGTGCGAGGCCGCCGGCCTCGGTCTCCCAGAGCGTCCGCTCGTAGTACGTCGCGGCCTGCTCGAGCACCGCGAGCAGACGCTCACGACGCTTCCGCCGCGCGTCCTCGACGGGCGAGCTCTCCTCGTACTCGACGGGCACCCGGAATCGATCGCCGAGCCACTCGATCGCGCCGGCGAAGTCGAGCCCCTCCGTCTCCCGCACGAACGTGATCAGGTCGCCCTTGGCACCGCAGCCGAAGCAGTAGTAGAGCTTGTCGACGGCGTTGACCGAGAACGACGGGGTGCGCTCGTCGTGGAACGGGCAGCGACCGGAGTACCGCGCGCCGGCTTTCCGCAGCTGCGTGCGCGCGGAGACGACGTCGACGAAGTCGGCGGCCGCCTTCACCGCCTCGACCGAGCTGTCCTTGATCCTCGCCATCAGATCGCCTCAGCGTACGACAGCGCGAACCGGTCGGTCATCCCTGCGATGAACTCGACGATCTCGTCCTGTCCGTCGCCTCGCTCCACGAGGTGCGCATGGATCCGCGCAATCGTCTCGCGCGCGCGCTCGTGCTCTGGTCTCGTCACCGGGCCGAGGTACACCCGGTCGAACATGAAGGCACGCAGCGACAACATCGCGGCGCCGACCTGCTCGCCCTGGACGATGTCGCCGGCGCGCTCCGAGCTCTCGACGAGATCGTGGACGAGCGTGTCGATCCGCTTCGCGCCGGTCGGGCCGAGGATGTCGATGCTCTCGTGCGGCAGATCGTGCTCGTCGATGATGCCGTAGCGGATCGCATCGTCGATGTCGTGGTTGATGTACGCGACGCGGTCGACGATCCGCACGATCTTTCCCTCGAGCGTCGCCGGCTCCCGCTCGCCGGTGTGGGTGAGGATCCCGTCGACGACCTCGTGCGTGAGATTCATCCGCCGCGCGATTCGGGCCGACTGCTCGTTGTGGCGGAAGCCGTCGGCGAGCAGCTCGTCGAGCGCGGCTTCGCCCGTATGCCCGAACGGCGGATGACCGAGGTCGTGGCCGAGCCCCACCGCCTCGGTCAGATCCTCGTTCAGCCGCAGCGCGCGCGCGACGACCCGCGCGATGCCCGTCGTCTCGAGCGTGTGGGTCATGCGGGTCCGGTAGTGGTCGCCGGCAGGATCGATGAAGACCTGCGTCTTCCCCTTCAGGCGCCGGAACGGCTTCGAGTGCAGGATCCGGTCGCGGTCGCGCTGGAACGGCGTGCGGACGCTGCACTCGTCCTCGTCGCGTTCGCGTCCGCGCGTCTCGTAGGAGCGGACCGCGGCGGCCGAGAGCGCGTACGTCTCCAGCTCGCGCATCCGCGCAGCGAAGGCGTCGCCAACTCTCCCGGCCAGCTCGGGCATGACGCCAGGGTAGTCGCACGAGCGGCCGCCGCACGGCGCGTCGCCGAGGACACGTGCACCGGCCAGATGAGCCACGTCCGCGCAGGACGTGTCCCGGGGACTGTCCCCGGGACACGTCTGGTCTGGACACGGCCGATCCGGCAGCGGCCGGGCGCAAACCGTTGCACCATGCGGCACACAGCGCTTCGAACCGGGCACGTCCGTCCGGGACGTGTCCCGGGGACTGTCCCCGGGACACGTCTCGAAGAGACAGGTCAGAGAATGATCGGGACGGTGCCGCCGTCCGCCGACCAGGCGGCGCCGGTCACGTACGAGGCGCGGGCCGAGAGCAGAAAGACGACGACCGCTGCGATCTCGGCGGGCTCGGCGAGGCGCCCGAGCGGCCGTCCCGCACCGACCTTCGCGAGCACCTCGTCGCGGTCGCCCTGCTGCTCGGCGAGGCCGCCCGGGCCGAGCCACGCCGTGGTGGCCGTCGGGCCCGGCGTGACGGCGTTGCAGCGGATGCCGTCCTTCGCGTACACGTCGGCCACGAGCCGCGAGAAGGACAGCATCCCCGCCTTCATCACCGAGTAGTCGGGGAACACCGCCGACGGACGCTTGCCGGAGGTCGAGGAGACGTTCACGATCGAGCCGGCGCCGCGTAACCGCATCCCCGGCAGCACCGCCCGGGTCGCACGTACCGCGCTCATCAGGTTCAGCTCGAAGGATGCCTGCCAGTCGTCGTCGGTGAGCTCGTCGAGTGAGCGGATCGAGGTGGCGCCGACGTTGTTGACGAGGCAGTCGACGCGCCCGAACTGATCCTCGGCCGCGGCGATCAGCCGCTCGGGCGCCCCGCGCTCGGTCAGGTCGCCGGCGACGTGCAGGTCGCCCGGCCCGTCGGCGCTCCGGCCCGAGCTGACGACCAGTGCCCCCTCGGCGCGAAGATCGGTCGCGACGACGCGTCCGATCCCGCCGGTCGAGCCGGTGACGACGCACACCTTGTTCTCGAGGCCCAGCTCCATGGGCCGCTACGTTAGCGACGTGACCACGATCCTCCTCGCGCGGCACGGCGAAACCGACTGGAACAGGGAGGGTCGCTGGCAGGGATGGGCCGACCCGCCGCTCAACGAGACGGGCCGCGCGCAGGCGCAGCGGCTCGCCGAAGAGCTCCGGCAGCTCCCGTTCGACGCGGTCTACGCGAGCGACCTGAGGCGCGCGTCGGAGACGGCCGAGATCGTCGCGGAGCCGCACCGCGTTCCGGTCCGCACGGACGCCGGCCTGCGGGAGATCGACGTCGGGTCGTGGTCCGGCCTGACGCGCGCCGAGATCGAGGAGCGCTTCCCGGGCGGCGAGCGGCCCGACGGCGAGACCCGTGCTGCCCACGCCGCGCGCGTCCTCGAGGCGGTCGAGCGGATCGCGCGCGAGAACCTCGGGCGCCGGATCCTGATCGTCTCCCACGGCGGCTCCCTCCGCGCGATCCGCTCGCAGGCGACCGACGAGCCGCACCATCCTCTCGAGAACTGCGCGGTCTTCGAGCTCCAGTTCCGAGACGACCGACTGACGGCCCCCATCGGATAGGCTCGGCCTGCAGGGCATGGAGGACTACACGAACAAATACAAGGGCGAGCAGGTCGAGATCGCCCTGTTCGGCGGGGAGTATCAGGACGGCGTGCTGACCGCCTACTGCTACCTCGAGGACGTGGCGCACGTGGAGCTGAACGGCCACATCCTGATCCCGTTGCAGAACGTCGCCTCCCTGCACTGCTCGAGCCGTTGCGACGCCCCCGAGCCCGATTGGCCACCACGCGGCCTGGCCGAGGACGACGCCGACGGCACCGACGACGAAGCCTGAGCGGAGCCGCGTGAGCCGCCGGCTGCTCATCTTTCGGAACGTCCTCAAGGTGTGGCTGCTCCTCGCGGCCGTCGGGCTCCTCTTCGGCCTCGTCGGCTGGAAGCTCGGCGGCTACCGCGTCGCGATTCTCTTCCTCGGCTCGATCGTCCTCCTCGGCGCGGCGGTCTACTGGTACGCCGACCGGATCGTGCTCGGGATGGTCGGCGCACGGGAGCTCCTGGAGGGCGAGGCTCCGGCGCTGCACTCCACCGTCGACCGTCTCGCGGCCCGCGCCGGCGTGGTCAGGCCGAAGCTGTACGTCCTGCCGGACAGCTATCCGCGTGCTCTCTCGGCGGGGCGCGGCGCGGGCGGCGGTGCAGGGCTCGCGCTCTCGGTCGGCCTGATGGGCGTCGCCTCGCCGGCCGAGGTCGAAGGGATCGTCGCGCACGAGCTTGCCCATCTTCGTCACCGCGACGTGCTCGTGCAGACGATCGTCGTCGTCGTCGGCGCAGTGATCATCGAGAGCTCCCGCGTCGGCGGGTTCCTGCAGCGGGCGCTGCTCTTCGTCCTCGGGCCCGTCGCCGCGGCGTTCGTGCACCTGATGCTCTCGCAGAAGCGGGAGTACGAGGCCGATCGCTTCGCCGCCGAGGTCTGCAGCTCACCGCACGGCCTCGCCGACGCGCTCGTCCGGCTCGAGGCGGCGATGGAGCTCGTCCCCTTCGAGGCGAGCCCGGCCACCGAGCCGCTCTACACGACGAACCCGTTCGCCGACGAAGGGCTCGCCTCGCTCTTCGACTCCCATCCTCCGCTCGGCGAGCGCGTCCGGCGCCTCCGCGAGCTCGACCCGGAGTGGCGCGACAAGCTCCGCGCGGCGTAGAACGACGAAGGCGCCCGCCACCTCGCGGTGCCGGGCGCCTGAAGAAATGGGCGGCGTCCTACTCTCCCGGGGGATTGCTCCCCGAGTACCATCGGCGCTAACGGGCTTAACTTCTCTGTTCGGAATGGGAAGAGGTGTTT
>Ga0207657_10002707_pt1 | contig 19090 bp, 21 predicted proteins | sample KBSC33metaG_FD_184316 | JGI IMG/M metagenome (GOLD analysis project Ga0207657, IMG submission 184316) | Corn rhizosphere microbial communities from Kellogg Biological Station, Michigan, USA - KBS C3-3 metaG (SPAdes) (version 2) | ecosystem: Host-associated > Plants > Roots > Rhizosphere > Soil ... | reverse complement strand
CGGTGGGGATCTCTTGAAACTCCGGCTCAACGAGCACGGCGGCGGCCCTTGTGGTGCGGGCGAGGGAAGCATATCGAGGGTTGGCAACAAAGGTAATTTCGGACGGGCCGGCTTCTTCGATTCCGCTAACGCCAGTGACTTCCAGATCCGGATTGCCTCGGAGCTCCGCGCCCAATTGACGTGCCAATTCGCCTAGCTTCACAAAACAAATTGTAAAGGAAGGCAGCGAAGAGTGTTCCAGAACGAGCCTCGAGCATTCTGCGTCTCGACGTATTAGGGATGAATTGGCGCTTCGACAGAGAGGGGCGCAGCCTCAGGTGGTGGCACCTGCAGCGTGTGTGCGGCGGACTCCGCTGAGTGCAGAGTTGCCGAAGGCACGATACCGAGGACGAGTGTGGCGGCGGTGGCCAGCAGCAGCGCAGCACCCACAGCAACACCAACTTGCGATGCAGGGGCAATTGTGCGATCCGGTTGCGGATCTCGTTGGGCGGAAGCAAGAGCAAGGCGCAGATAATAGCCCGCGGAAATGCCAGAGTTCAGCAGTCCGATGATGGCCAGCGCAATGGCGCCGCCTCCCACTGCAGCAGAAAAGGAATAGAACTTGCCGAAGAATCCGCCGGTGAAGGGAATTCCCACGAGCGAGACAAGGAAAAACAGAAGCAGGCTCCCCATCAGCGGCGAACGGTAAATGAGACCGCGGAAATCGTCGATGAGCGGCAACTTATCGTCGTACCCGCTGACCAGCGCGACAACCGCAAACACCCCCACATTCATGGCGGAGTATGCGGCAGTATAGAACGCCGCCGCAGCTATCCCGATCGAGCCGAGACCCGCGAAAGCAGCCAGCAGGTAACCAGCGTGGGCAATTGAAGAGTAGGCGAGCATGCGTTTTACGTTCTGCTGACGAAGAGCCGCGAGGTTGCCTATGGTCATCGAGAGTACGGCAACGATCCAAAGCAGCGGAGCCCAAACCGAGCGGAGCGACGGCAGCATTTCATAAAGCACTCGCAGCAACAGCGCAAAGGCGGCTGTTTTGGGCGCAGTGGATAACAATGCGACAACAGGTGAGGGTGCGCCCTCATAGACGTCGGGGGTCCAGACATGGAAGGGTGCCGCTGACACCTTGAAGAGAATGCCAACAAGCATCAGGCCGAGTGCCGCTAGTACAAAAGCGTGATTCTGTGCAGTAGGCGCGAGTCGCGCAACATCGTAGATTTGGGTGGTTCCAGTAGCTCCGAAGATGAGGGCGATGCCATACAGAAGAAATCCTGTGGCGAAGGAGCCCAGCAGGAAGTACTTGATAGCAGCTTCAGGTCCGCGGCCGGTGTCTTTGCGATAGCCTGCGAGCACGTATGTGGAAATGGAAGAGATTTCCAACGCGATAAATACCACGAGCAGTTCGACTGCGCCGGTAAGAAGGCACATGCCCACAGCACCAAACACGATGAGAGCGTAGAACTCTCCCTGATGATGGCTGTCTTCAGGCAAAGTATCGAGCGTGAGCAGCAAAGCTACAAGAACGATGCCGCAAATAAGAACATGGAAGAAGACGGTGAAGGGGCTGGTTTCGACCGTGGAGTAAAAACCTGTTCCGACAGGCAGAGAAAGCTGCCAGAGACTTGCCCAGAGCGCCAGTGTGGTGCCAATGGCGGCGACCCAGCCAAGTGGACGGCGCGGGAACGCGTGTCCTAGCGTCGCGTCGATCAACATGACGGCCACGCCAGTGAGCGTGAGGATGACCTCGGGAAGAATCCGGTAGATGTCAGGAACAGGCGTCACCGTGGGATCCCCCCGGGAGATGTGATTTGCAGGATGGATGGCGGCAAGGCGTTGGTCGAATGGATCGGCGGAAGATGGACGCCGGTTTGAATTGTGTTGAGCCACTGCATGGGAGCCACGCCCATCACCAGCATAAGCACCACAACGGGTGTAAGGATGGCCAGTTCGCCAAACTGCAGATCGTGCGCCGGCCTTTGCATGGCGAGCGGACTCTCTCCACCGTAGAAGATCCGTTGAACAAGCCAGAGCATGTATGCTGCCCCGAGAATGACGCCCACGGTGGCCGCTACTGCCCAGCCACGGCTTACGCCGTTGAAGGTGCTGGAGAGGATGAGGAACTCGCCGACGAAGCCGTTCAATAGTGGCAAGCCGATCATCGCCAGGGTAGTAATCACGAAGAAAGTTGCAAGGCGTGGAACTTTTGCGGCCAAGCCGCCGAATTGTCCGATCTCTGTGGACCCATAACGAAGCTCCAAAGCACCGAGCAGCAGGAAGATGGCAGCTTCAATCACGCCCTGGTTAAGGATCTGATAGAAAGCGCCTGCCCATCCCGTAAACGTGAAACCGTACAGGGCCAGCGTAATGAAGCTGAAGTGGCTAATGACAGCGTACGCCAGAAGCCGCCAGTAGTTGCGTTGCACCAGCGCGAGGCACGCACCATAAAGGATGCCGATGACGGCGAGCCCGATGAGCCACGGAGCCACAGCGCGGGCCTGAGATGGGAACAGGCCGATGTGAAAGCGCAGCATGGAGTAGAGGCCGAGCTTTCCGGCCACCACCATCGCCATCGCAACTGGCGCTTCACTGAACGTGTCGGCCAGCCAGCCGTGCAGCGGAAAAACCGGCACCTTGACTGCAAAAGCGAAAAGAAACGCAAGTGCCACCCAGAAAAGTGCTCCAGATGGGAAGTTGCCGTGCGAAATCAGCAACTGCAGAGTCACGAAATCGAAACTGCCGGTACGTGCATAAATCCACAGAATTGCTACCAGCAGCGGAGCGGACGGGATGAATGTATAGAGGAAGAACTTGAGAGCGGCCTTGGGCCCATCCTTGCGCCCGTACATGGCGATCAGGATCGCCATCGGCACCAGCGAAAGCTCCCAGAAGCCGTAGTAGAGCATCAGGTCGAGCGCAATAAAAACACCGACCATTGCGGTCTGCTGGATGAGGAACAGTGAATAGAAAATCTTGCGGCGTTCCCTGATTGCATTCCAGCTGACGATGACGCCGACGGGTGCAAGCAGGCCGACAAGAACCACGAGCCAGACGCTCAGGCCATCCACGCCCACGTGGTAAAAAATGGCGGGGTTTTCTATCCAAGGAGTGTTGATCTCAAACTGGAACCCGCGTAGGGCCGCGTTGAAATGCACTGGCAGATGCAAAGAAAGCAGCAGGCTGACCAGCGTGGTCAGCAGAGCAACCCAGTTGGGCAGTTTGTAGCGGTCAGGCAGCAGCGCCACCAGCACCGCGCCGGCAAGTGGGACCAGAATGATCCAAGTGAGAATTGATTGATTGATAGCTTCCATTCTCACCGCCCCATCCAGTTAAGGTGAATGTTGACTCCGGCCGCTCCAAGCATGCCTGGGGCCGCAATAAAGAGCAGAATGGCGGCTGCACCAAGAGCAAGCCAAGCCGCATAAGACCGTAGATTTCCCGATTGCCAGCGTTGCAAAACTGCTCCCGAGAAGATTGCGATCGCGCTAAGCAGCCACGCAATTCCGCCAAGAATGCCGACGTCAACTATCCATCCAAGCACATACCTTGAAAAAGCGAGCAGTGGCTTGACGATCGCGAAGCCATAGATCTCGTCAACGTAATACTTGTGGGCGAGGAGGTTGTAAGCACCGGGCACGGCATTTGCAAGCTGTGTGGGGCGGTCAGTTTTTTGGCCATAGAATCGGTACGCTATGAGCCAGCCAAGCAGCGCTATCGCAACCGCGGCCACAGTGAGATAAAGCTCCAGATGCGGAGTTGCAGATTCAGCTACTCGCACGCCCGTCGAGGGCGTCAGGAACGCGGAAAAGCGTTCGATCCCGATCCAGCCGCCGCAGATTGAGAGTACCGCGAGTACCACAAGCGGCCCGAGCATCGACCACGGGCTCTCATGCGGGTGGATCTCGGGGCTACGCGACTCACCCATGAACGTCATGTACCAAAGGCGGAACATATACAGCGACGTGAGCAGGGCGGTTACCAGGCCGACAAACCACAACAACACCCCGCCCGATCCGTGCAGGAACGCTGAGTATAGGATCGCGTCCTTTGAGAAGAATCCGGCGAGTGGAGGGAATCCGGCGATGGCAAGGACGGCCATCGTCATGGTCCAGAATGTCACAGGCAGGTGCTTGCGCAGGCCACCCATCTTGCGCATGTCCTGTTCGCCGCCGACTGCGTGAATCACCGAACCTGCCGCAAGGAAGAGAAGCGCTTTAAAGAAAGCGTGCGTTACGAGGTGGAAGACCGCGGCCGAGTACGCTGCTACTCCGCAGCCGAGGAACATGTAACCGAGCTGCGAGATTGTGGAGTAGGCGAGGACACGCTTAATGTCGTTCTGCACCAGGCCGATTGTCGCGGCAAAAATCGCAGTTGCTGCGCCCACAATTGCGACAACACTCAGCGCGAAAGGTGAGTGGTCGAAGAGCAAATGCATTCGTGCAATCATGTACACGCCGGCCGTAACCATCGTGGCTGCGTGAATCAGCGCGGATACCGGTGTGGGGCCTTCCATCGCGTCAGGCAGCCAGACGTAAAGCGGAAGCTGCGCGCTTTTTCCGGTTGCTCCGGCAAGCAGCAATAATGCGATCGCCGTGAGAGCGCCGCCCTGCCATGCGGGATCGGCCGCGAGCCGTGCGCTGATCTCAGAAAAAGTGAGCGTACCGAAATTGCCGATCAGCAGAAAGATTCCAATGAGAAATCCGAAGTCGCCTATGCGGTTGACAATGAATGCTTTTTTGCCGGCGTTGGCTGCAGAATCTTTTTGATACCAGAAGCCGATCAGCAAGTAAGATGCCAGGCCAACGCCTTCCCAACCGACAAACATAAGCAGCACGTTGCCGGCGAGCACGAGCAACGTCATAAAGAAGAGGAAGAGGTTCAGGTAAGAGAAGTAGCGCGCGTATCCACGATCGTCGTGCATGTAGCCGACAGAATAGATGTGGATCAAAAATCCAACGCCGGTAACAACCAGCAACATGACCAGCGAAAGCTGGTCTAGTACAAAACTGAAATCAATGTGAAGCGTGCCAATCGAGATCCACGGAAAGGGGCAGGTTTCAATGTAGGGGAGCGAAGCCAGCGCAGGACCCATGCCAAAGAAACTGCGTGCCGCATTGAGGACCACAACAAAAGAGACCAGCGGCGCAATGACGCCGATGAGCGTCACCAGCCACCGGGGCAGTCGTGCGCCAAGAATTCCGTTGAGCAGAAAACCCGCGAACGGAAGCAGCGGGACCAGCCATAGATGTAGGGGCACGTTCATAGTTTCATCAGGTCGATACGGTCGACGGCCAGGGTAGCGCGCGCGCGGAAGACAGCAATGATGATGGCCAGACCCACGGCAGCTTCAGCCGCCGCGACCATCATGACGAAGAAAACAAAAATCTGGCCCTTCACCGCATGCCACTGATGGGCGAAGGTTACAAATGAAAGGTTCACGGCATTGAGCATGAGCTCAATCGACATGAAGACAGTAATGACATTGCGCTTGACCAGGAATCCGACCACACCGAGCGAAAACAGCACGGCGCTCAACAGTAGATACCAGGAAAGCGGAATCTCTTGTGCGAAGGAACTCATTTTCCCGAGATCCTTTCTCCGTCGTCTCCGGTGTATCCATGACCGGGGCTGGCAAGGGCCACAGCACCCAGGATCGCAATGAGGATGAGAATCGACGTGACTTCAAACGGGAGCAGAAGCTCATGGAAGAGTACGCGGCTCAACTCTTCAGTAGGCGTGATGGCATCAGCCAATCCCGCCACTCCGAGACCCTGAGCGCGAAGCATAACCGTGGCAAGCACTCCCAGGATTGCAACTACGGATGGAAAGCCAATAACGATCGCGGCGCGACTGCCAAGCGTACGCTCTTCACGTCCGGCATTCAGCAGCATAACTACAAAGATGAACAGCACCATGATGGCGCCGGAATAAACAATGATTTGCGCGGCGGCCAGGAACTCGGCACCCAGCAGAAGATAAAGCACCGCAAGCGAGGTCATCACGACGATCAGGGAAAGTGCACTATTGATGGGATGGCTCTGAAGCAGGAGATTGATAGCTCCGGCGACGCAGAATCCGGCAAAAAGAATAAACAAAATCAGGTGCATTGATTACTTTTCCAATCCCAACCTGCACATGCTTGCCGCGCATACCCGTATTAACCGGAAACCGTGATGAATCGCGGATCTGGACGCTCAAAGATCATTCGCACGGAAGTTCAAGAATATCACGCCCATCGTGCTTCGAATGATCCTTCCCTGCGCGTTCCCGGGTCCTACTTGACGTGCTGTTGAACAGTCGAATCTCAGCGGTAAGCGAGCCAGAGGCTAGTGCCGATGATGTTGAGAATGGCTAGCGGCATTAGCACGCGCCATCCAAAATTCATTAGCTGATCGTAACGGAAGCGAGGCAGCGTTCCTCGCACCCACACATACAAAAACAGGAAACAGAATACCTTGGCGACGAACCAGAAAATCGGAATCACCGCACGGACAAAAACGTTTTGTGGCGGCGGAAGGAGATTGCCCAGCGGGCTCGTCCATCCGCCCAGAAAAAGCAGCGTGGCAACGCAGCCCACGTTGATCATATTGGCGTACTCGGCCATGAAAAACATGGCGAACTTCATTGAGCTGTACTCGGTGTGATATCCGCCGGTGAGTTCGCTTTCTGCTTCAGGGAGATCGAACGGCGACCGGTTGGTTTCAGCGTAAGCAGCCATCAGATAGATAAAGAAAGCAATGAACTGGAGCCCACCAAAGAGGTTCCAGGTCGCAATGCCCTTAGTGGCTTGCTGTTCAACGATCACACGAAGATTGAGCGAGCCTGCGCGAAGAACAACGCCGACGAGAGAGAGACCAAGCGCAAGTTCGTAGCTGATGAGCTGCGCTGAAGAGCGCAGCGAGCCTAGCAGCGAATACTTATTGTTAGACGACCATCCGGCGAGCGCAATCCCGTACACGCCGATCGACGTGATGCCGAGAATGACCAGCAAGCCGATGTTGACATTAGCGACCTCAAACAGATCGAAGCCCTTGGGGCCAATTGGCTCACCGAACGGAATCACGCCGATGGAGATCATGGCGGCTCCCAGGGCTATTATCGGGGCCAGCAGATACAACGGCCGGTAAACGGCGGTGGGAATCAGGTCTTCTTTCAGAAACGATTTTGCGCCATCCACAAGTGGCTGGAGAAGCCCGAACGGACCGACGCGGCTGGGGCCCCAGCGGTTCTGAATGCGGCCGACGAGCTTGCGCTCGAGCAGCACGGTGTATGCGACGCCAACCAGCAGAACCACCGTGACTACAACGACCTTGACCAAGCTCCAAAATAGAAATGATAAAAATGTCACTAGCCTTCAGCCTTTGCTTGCAAACTTTAGAAACCTACAATCAACCCGCCAATGCTATTGCATGCGGTTATCAATCTGCCGCGGATGCTGCTGCTTCATTTTTCTGATGCTCTTCAAGATCACGGAGCGCGGAGCTGTAGCGGCCAAGCGTTCCGGAGGTAAACAACGTGTCATGCGATGGTGCAATGAGCCCTGAGCTGTTCAGAGCAGATAGGGGAACGAATCCTGGGTTTGCGCCGAGTTCAGAGCGGACATCATTGCCGGCATAGAGATTGATGCGGTCCAACTCATAGCCCGGAACCAGCCGTGCGATTTCATCGAGAATGGCCAGCGGATCAAAGGGGCTGAGTCTCGGTTCAAGATTGTTTGCTGTAAGCCAAATTGCCATGCGGTCGGCTTCGCCTGACTGCGCACCGCGAGACTGGCCTAGATCAGCAGACATGCCGCGCTTCCCGAATGGGACGAGCGATTTGACTTCAACGCCCATTGCATTAGCAAGGCGAACAAGGATCTCAAAATCCGGTTTTACGCCGGGGCGGTCCGCAGCCTTCTTCACCATTTGCACATCGCCAAAGCTGTTGGTCACTGTGCCTGATTTCTCGTAGAGACTGGCGGCCGGAAACACAACATCAGCAAGTGCGGCGGTTTCGGTGAGGAACAAATCCTGAACAACCAGGAATGTGTTGCTGAGGGCATTTGCTTCTACATCGAGCGCAGGTACGGGATTGGCGCCGATGACAAACAAAGCGCCAAGCTGACCGGCTTTGGCCGCTTCGAACATCTGTGGCATCGATTGACCGGGAGTTGCACTCAAACCGGGATACTCGGCAAATACGCCGGAGTTTGTGACCGGAACATAGCCCGGCAGCAGGTCAGGGAAGAGACCCATGTCGGCTGCTCCGCGCGAATTGGAGTGATCTCCAAGCAACGCGAATCGGAGATTGTCGCGCTTCACGCCCCATGCGATGAGGCTTTCAATGGCAGCTCCAGTCACTTCCGCACCTATGACGACCACCAGCGATTCTTCAGCGAGCAAAGCTTTGCTGAAGTCCCCGTCACCTGCTTCAAGCAAGGCAGCGAGAGCGCCGTAGCCATCGGCTGGCAATTTGATGGCAGCCTTCGCCTGGCGCTCCAGCTTAATGGATTGGGTGTTCGCAATGTAAATGCGCGCCCGGTTCAGACGAACGTCAGTGCGAAGCACCCAGGCAAGCAGCGGATGTTCGTTGGTAGGATCGCCACCGACAAGCAGGATTGCAGAAGCCGCAGCGATATCGCGCAGCCCCGCGGTTTTAGCGGTTTGGCCGGCAAGTGCCCTGGCGAAAGCTGCGTAATCGGCTGTGCGGTGGTGATCGATGTTGTTCGTACCCAAAACTGTACGCGCGAATTTCTGCAGAAGATAATTTTCTTCGTTGGTGGTGCGATTGGAGCCGATAACCCCGATGGCTTGGCCGCCTCGGCCATCGCGTACTTCCTTCAGCTTGTTCGCAGCGGTTGTGAGAGCTTGCTCCCAGGTCGCCGGTTCAAGTTTGCCCTGGGCGTTGCGGACCAGGGGCGTGCTCAGGCGCTCGGGGCTCTCAACAAAATCAAATCCGAATCGGCCCTTCGCGCAGAGGAAGTCGCCGTTGATGCCGCTCTTATCGCGATTGTCTGCACGCACAATGTCAGCGCCTTCATTGGACTGGCGAACGCCAAGCGTGACCTTGCAGCCGTCCCCACAATGCGTGCACACGGTTGAAACGTGGGTCATCTCCCAGGGCCGCGTCTTGTAGCGGTAGCTCCCGCTGGTGAGGGCTCCAACCGGGCAAGCATCAATGCACATACCGCACTGCTCGCAATCCAGCCGGTCGCGATCGTTCGGAGCGATAACGGAAGTGACGCCGCGGTTCTGTATTCCGAGCGCCCACACATCCATGCCTTCGCCGCACATTCTTACGCAGCGGTAGCAAAGGATGCAGCGCGGCCGATCAAAGTAAACAGCGGGAGACCACTGCTGCTCTTCGCGATGCTGCTTGGCTTCCGCATAGAGGCTTTCGCCGGCGCCGTACTTGAAGGTCATGTCCTGCAGTTCGCACTCGCCGCCGGCATCACAAACCGGGCAATCAAGCGGATGATTGCCGAGTAACAACTGAATGGTTGCCTTGCGCGCCTGTGCAATTTCTGCGGATTCGGTGATGAATACCTGGCCCTCGGCAACAGTAGTGGTGCAGGCCGTTTGCAGCTTGCCCACTTTCTCCTGGCGCACAACGCACATGCGGCAGGCAGCCTGCAAACTAAGACCTGGATAATAGCAGAACGCAGGAATCTCAATACCCGCTTTGCGGCAGGCTTCAATCAGCAGCGTTCCCGCTGGCGCCGTCAGCTTCTTTCCGTCGACTGTGAATGTTACGTCTGCCATTCTTCTCCAAGGTCCCTAAATCACAACCATCTCAGTGTGTTTGGCATATGGGCACGGCTTGCCGTTTAAGTGGTCCTCAAACTCCTTGCGGAACTTCTTTACAAAGGCAATGGTCGGCATGGCCGCAGCATCGCCCAGTGGGCAGAAGGTACGGCCCAACATGTTTTCCGCCAGGTACTGAATATTGTCAATGTCCTTCGCTTCGCCGAATCCGGCGTGAAACCGCGTGAGCGATTTTTTGAGCCAGTCTGTTCCTTCACGGCAGGGAATGCACCAGCCACAGCTTTCGTGCTGATAGAAACTGATAGTACGCAGTGCGAATTCGACCATGCAGGTCTGGTCGTCGATAACCACGACGCCGCCTGAGCCGAGCATCGACCCTGCTTTGCCCACCTGGTCGAAATCCATACCGAGGTTTTCGATCTCTTCAGGCAGCAGCACCGGAGTAGATGAGCCGCCGGGGACAACCGCCTTCAATTTGCGGCCACCACGAACCCCTCCGGCTACCTCGTAAACGATCTTCTTAAGGCTGTAGCCCATCGGCAATTCATAGACACCTGGGCGCTCCACGTGGCCGCTCACTCCAAACAAACGCGTTCCGCCGTTGCGCGGTGATCCGACTGTCGCGTAGGCTTCGCCACCCATCTCAATGACGTGAGGCACGGTGGCGATGGTTTCGGCATTGTTGATCACCGTGGGACCGCCGTACAAACCAACCACAGCAGGGAAGGGAGGCTTGATACGGGGAACGCCGCGCTTGCCTTCGAGCGACTCCATCAGCGCGGATTCTTCACCCACTTCGTAGGCTCCTGCGCCAGTCTGGGTAATGATCTGGAATTCCGCGTCAGTGCCGAAAATATTTTTGCCGAGGTATCCCTTCAGATAGGCATCGGCAACTGCCTTTTCCATGATTTCGATCAGGTATCGATACTCGCCGCGAAGATAAATAAAGCCCAGCTTTGCGCCAATAGCCAGACCGGCGATGATCGTACCCTCAATCACTGCATGGGGATCGTGCAGGAAGATCAGGTGATCCTTACAGGTCCCCGGCTCGCTCTCGTCCCCATTGACCAGGACGTATTTGGGCTTGGCGGACTGTTTGGGAACAAACGACCACTTCATGCCTGCCGGAAAACCTGCGCCGCCGCGACCACGGAGGTTCGAGATCTTCATCTCGTTGATCACCCAATCGGGTCCCTGCTCAAGACACTTCTTTGCAGACGCATAACCGCCGAGTTCAATGTAGCGGTCGATATTGGCTGCGCCCATGCCAAAGCGGCGCGAGACGATTTTGACTTCATCGGGGTGAGAGACAAGCTTAGGCATGCGACTCCTCCCCAGCGGATTTCGCTGCGCTCCGGTATCTATTCAGGATTTCGGGAACGGCTTCGGGAGTCAGACCGTCGTGGAAGTCGTAGTTGACCTGGATGGCAGGCGCCCAGCAGCATGCGCCAATGCATTCCACTTCTTCGAGAGAAAACGCTCCGTCGGCAGTCACGCCTTTATGTCCAATTCCAAGCTCGTCCTGGAAGCGCTCGTAAACATCGTAAGCTCCGCGCAACATGCAACTGATGTTGGTGCAGACCTGGATGTTGTACTTGCCGGCCGGCTTGAAGCGGAGCATCGAGTAATAGGTAGCTACATTTCGAACGTCGAGTTCGGAAATCCCGATGCGGTCGGCAACTTCCGCAATCACGGCGTCGGAAAGATAGCCGACTTCATCCTGCGCGTAGAGCAGCATAGGGATCAGCGCTGAACGCTTTACAGGATACTTCTGAACCAGCGTGTCAAAGCGCGCTGCAAGGCGCGGGGAGAAGATCGACATTGTTTCGGAATTTGGGCTCATTGCATCAACTCCCTCGCCCACGTCTCTGCTGCCATGTCCATCTCTTCCTCGCCCGCCGGACCGCTCAATCGGCCAGCCGGAGTAAATTGCAGGGCGCCTTCGCTGCCATCCTCGCGCTTCCAGTTCACATCCGCGCCGGCCCGTTCCAATTCAAGGCGCTTGTCGCCGTGATAGACAAGGATCCTATCCTCGTCCAGTTCGACCGTTGCATAGGAGTTGCGATGAAGCCCGTGTGCAGCTGTATAGCTACGAAGCAGCGACGAAAGTGAAACCCAAAGTTCGCCCCAAACATCACTGGAAAGATCAAAGCACTGTGAACTCAACGGTCGATCTCTCCCAGCACGATATCGATGGAGCCGATCACCGCCACCAGGTCGGCGATCATTCGTCCTTTGCACATAGTTTCCAGCGCCTGCAAAGTAGGAAAAGATGGATAGCGCATGTGCACGCGGTATGGCTTGGCTGTGCCATCTGATACTACGTAATATCCGGTTTGTCCGTGGCCCGCTTCAATTCCCTGAAAAACCTCTCCTGCCGGAACTTCGAAACCTTCGGTGACGATCTTGAAGTGATGGATCAACGCTTCCATCTGCGTCTTCATCTTTTCGCGGTCGGGAAGCACGATCTTGGGGGCGTCTGCCTTCACCGGGCCCTCGGGCATGCCGTCGAGAGCCTGCTGAATGATTTTGACGCTTTCGCGCATCTCGATGAGACGAACTTCGTACCGAGCCCAGCAGTCGCAGTCGTTTGAAATGGGCACATGGAACTGAAATTTCTCATAGCCGGAATAAGGCATGTCGCGGCGCAGATCGAAGTCGATACCGGAAGCGCGCAACGGGGGGCCTGTAACACCGAGGGCAATGGCATCGGCTGCCGACAAGTACCCGACGCCCTTTAGACGATTCCTGAAGATCGGGTTTCCCGTGAGCAGATTGGAATACTCGTCGATCTTTTCCGGCAGTGTGGAGATGAAAGCACGCACGCGGGGGAGAAAATCGAGAGGAGGCTCCAGGGACAGGCCGCCAATGCGAATGTAGCTGGTCATCATTCGCTGACCGGCGATGTCTTCGAACAGCCGCAGAATTTCTTCGCGCTCCCGGAAGGTGTAGAGGAATACCGTAAGCGCGCCTATGTCCATGGCATGCGTGCCGAGCCAGATCAGGTGCGAATTCAACCGGCTCAGCTCAGCCATGAGTACCCGCATCCATTGCGCTTTTGCAGGCACCTCCAGATTGAGCAGCTTCTCGACAGCCAGCGCGTAACAGAGATTGTTTGAGAGCGGATCAAGATAGTTGATGCGATCGGTGAGCGGCACTACCTGCTGGTAGAACTTGGCTTCGCAGGTCTTCTCGATTCCCGTGTGCAGGTAGCCGATCTCCGGATAGACGCGAACAATGATTTCCCCGTCGATCTCAAGTACCAGCCGCAGAACACCGTGCGTCGCAGGGTGCTGCGGACCCATGTTGATGACCATGTGCTGGTCTCGGGCGCCCTCAGCGGGTTCGAGCGTGGGCATGCCTGCAAGCTGAACCATCAGCGGTAACCCTCCACGGGATAATCCTTGCGCAACGGGTGCCCGACCCAATCGTCCGGCATCATGATCCGGCGCATGTCCGGATGACCTTGAAAGCTGATCCCAAAAAGATCGAAAACCTCTCGTTCGTAATAATTCGCACCGGCCCACACAGGTGTAATTGATTCCACTGTCGGATGCGCTTCATCTACCATCGCGCGCAAGCGGATACGCTCTTTGTAACCAAGAGAAAGGAGGTGGTAGCTTAACTGAAAGCGCGGGACAGCGGGATACCAGTCGACGGCCGTCATATCTTCGAAGAAGTTGTATCCGGCAGCCTGCAGGGTGGCGCAGGCTTGGCGAATCCTGTCGGCTGCGATAGCGAGTGTGAGCTCGTTGCGATCGAATCGCGCATCTTCAAGCGCAACAGGATCCCACGCAAGAATGGCATTGAGAGCCGGATGCTCGGGAAGTCCCTCGAGCACTGAAGCCTTGTCCGCCAATGTAGGTTTGAGAGCTTCAGCCATTTCAGAGGTCCGCCTTGTCACGGCTCCAGTTCAGGACGCCTTTACGAACAATGTAATAAAGCCCAACGGCCACAAAGCCGAGATAGACGAGCATTTCCCAGAAGCCGAAGAGGCGCGATCCGGTGATCTGCGGCAGCTTGCGGTAGATGATGGCCCAGGGCATCATGAAAACCGCTTCAACATCAAAAAGGATGAATAGAACCGCAACCAGGTAGAAACGGACGCTGAATCGGGCTCGGGCATCACCCACTGCCTCAATGCCGCACTCGTACGATGCGAGCTTGACCTTCGTATTGCGGTGCCTGCCGACGAACCACGAGGCTGTAACCATGCCCAGCCCGATGAGGAACGCAACACAAATCTGCATCAGCAGTGGAAGGTACTGCCAGTTATATGGGATCGGGTTCATTGCCGCCCAGTCTGGAAATATCCAAAGGAATATGGCGCCCATGTCCATGGGAGAACAAGCTATCCAATGGAAGGGTCCTGATTTGAGCTTAGGTTTTTGATCTCATCCCGTCAAGCCGCGGAGGAATTTCGCATTGAGTTGAATTTGATGGCTTCGGAGGCCATGGCGGGCAGATTGGGATTTCGTGAGAATTATGACGAAAGTTACTTCTGTTCCAACGAAACTGTGAGCATCAACCCGGAAGCGGGACATGCACTTGTGATTCTCGGCCATGCAATCGAGTATCTCGCCGATGAATTCATTTATGAAGGCGGACCTCGCACTGGCAACCAGGGGCAGGTTGACGCAATTCAGCTTCTGATTAGGTTAAACCGCCAAATCTACATGGCGTGTCCCGAAGTACCCACCTTCACGCAACGGCTGCATTCATGGCTGCACCCGCACGAAAGAGCTTCCGCACACTCCGAGAAGCTGGCGTCAGGTCTACACCACGGCCAGTTTTAGGAAGTTCCTCAATTCAAAGTCATTGACCGAATACAAGGACTGCGAACAGGACCACCCATGCCAGGCCCATGGTGTGCCAGAACCAGGCGCTGGCGTCAACAGCAATTTGCCGTGATTCTACCCGCTTGAGATGGCCGACAGCTGCGACACAGAACATCAGGGCAAGAACCCCAACTACCAGGTGAGCTGCGTGCAGACCGGTAATCACGTAGAAGAAATAGCTTGCGGGCGTGGACCAGCGGTCAAAAGCGAATCCCTGGGCAGTCAACTGTTTCCAGGCAATCACCTGTCCGCCAATGAATAGCAGACCCAGCCCGAGCGCTGCCAGCAGCCATGGGCGAGAGCGGCGAAACGCTGGTTGACCCAACCCGAGCCACTCTTCCAGTACGTCGATTTCATGAAAGATGTGCTCCCGCGCAAATTCCATGCATAGGCTGCTCAGCACAATTACTGCCGTGTTTAGAAACAGGATGGGTGGAAGCAAAACAGGGTGCCAATCGCCAATCTGGCGCAGCGTGCGGGGATCCATGTGGGTTCCCGTCTGCCGAGCGTAGAAAAGTGCGACAAGAATAACGAAAAACATCATGTCGCCGGCGAGGGCGCAGAAAACAAAGGCTCGCGTTCGATAGAGGGCTTCACGCGGACCTCGACGCTGCGGCTTCCAGTCGTCATCGCCGCCGCCACCGCCTCCTCCGGTCGGTCGCCTGTCAACAGGCGGTTTGCCCCCGAAACCGGGCTCTCTTCGTTCGGTCTCCGCTGGGGTCGGCGTAAAGATGGAAGGCATAGAGAGCCCCTATGTGAAGGAGGTTACCTCTTACTTGGGCTTGGACGCATCCGCGATCAAAACTGGATGTATCGATGATTCAATCCGCTCAAAACTCGGGGAAGCGGAGGTAATGGAAATAATCGCTCACTAAAGAGTTTAATGCTTGCCTTGCTCTTCTCGTTGCTTGTTCTCGGTGACAATTTCCACGAAAAGCCTGTGGATTCTCCTATCGATGGAGAGTTCAGGATGAAACGTTGCCGCCATGATGCTGCCTTGGCGAACCAGAACCGGCGCACCTTCACGACAAGCCAAGATTTGGACGCCCGGACCGACCGAAACGATTCGGGGTGCCCGAATGAAAACCATTTCCAATTCGCCGCCGGGAAGTTCGGTAGGCACGGTGAGAATAGCAGAATCGATCTGGCGTCCGTAAGCGTTGCGCTCCACAATCGCGTCCAGCACTCCGAGACTGCGTTGTGCGGGGCTGCGTACTTCGCGCGCAAGCAGTATAGCGCCAGCGCAGGTGCCAAACACGGGAAGGTTGGCACAGAAGTCACCCAGGGCTTCGAAGAAGTCGTGTTTCTCCAAAAACTTGAGCATGGTGGTGGATTCGCCGCCCGGCAGGATCAGGCCGTCAAGTCCCTCCAAATGCTCTGGGTTGCGCACTTCGCGCGGGCCCGCTCCAACATCGGCGAGTGCGCGAGCGTGCGCGTCGTAGTCGCCTTGGATAGCAAGAACCCCAACGCGCGGCAGGATACGTGCATTCGTCAAGTTTGTCAGTACTCCTGAAAGAATCCCGCCGGCTACCAGCCACGCGTTTGCAGAAGCTGCGATTCCTCGAGCGCTGCCGCGGCTAAACCCTTCATCGTCCCGGTCACCTGCTCGCTGACTTCAGCCAGGATCTTGGGATCGTTGAAATGGGTGGTAGCGATCACAATCGCTTTGGCGCGCGAAACGGCCTCCTCGCGCTCTTTGGCATTGTTCTCAACATCCAGCGGAGTGGCTCGCTCCTTCATAAAGATTCCCGAGCCGACGAATATGGCTTCTGCACCAAGCTGCATCATGAGTGCCGCGTCGGCAGCGGTGGCAATGCCGCCTGCGGAAAAGTTGGGGACGGGCAGCTTGCCGGCCTGCGCGACCATGCGCACCAGTTCATAAGGTGCCTGGTGCTCCTTGGCGGCAGCGTAGAGCTCCTGCTCGCTGAGCACGGTAAGCGCGCGCATCTCGCGAACGATCTGGCGCATGTGCTGAACAGCATGGACCACGTCGCCAGTGCCTGCCTCCCCCTTGGTGCGGATCATGGCAGCGCCTTCGGCTATACGGCGAAGCGCCTCGCCAAGGTTGCGCGCCCCGCAGACGAAAGGTGTGGTGAAGGCGTGCTTATCAATATGATGAGTTTCGTCGGCGGGGGTAAGGACTTCGCTTTCATCGATGAAATCGACGCCCAGTTCCTGAAGAATCTGTGCCTCAGCAAAGTGACCGATACGGGCCTTTGCCATGACCGGAATCGACACGGCCTGAATGATCTGCTTGATCAGGCGCGGATTCGCCATGCGCGCAACTCCACCCTCAGCGCGAATCATGGCTGGAACCCGTTCCAGGGCCATGACGGAGGAAGCCCCGGCTTCTTCGGCAATGCGGGCCTGCTCCACGTTCATGACGTCCATAATGACGCCGCCTTTGAGCATTTCTGCCAGGCCAACCTTTAGCCGCAGGCTGGTGGAGTTAACGCCTTTGTTCCCATTCTGTTCTGACATGTTCTTCGACCTCGATTCCAGACGGCCACTTAACCGTTCCGGCGCACACCGATCTATCTCCCTCCAGTTTAGCAGTGATGGCGATGAATACAGTGCGGATGGTGGATAGTTGCTGGTTGTGCGAAGAATGAGAAGCCCTCAATGAGATTTTCCTAATCTCTGTGTCTCAATTCTGGTCACTCCACTGCACATCAATCAGGCAAATGGCCAGCGCACATGCAATTCCGTCTCTATCTGCCCAGCAAAACTCCGCGATGAACCAAGTCGGCCAAGCAAGTAGTGGCCAGAATGCTCAGGCATTGGTGACGCAGGGCCAGAACGAGCCGGAACCGCGCGCTGCGATTTCGCTGGGGCGCCCGCTGGCGATATTGCCGGTTGAGCTCGATGTGGCGGTGCCAGTCCGGGAGTTCAGGGTTCGCAATCTGCTGGCCCTCGATTGTGGGCAGGTGATTGAAACGCAATGGGGACATGGGGAAGATGTTCCTCTGGGATCCGGCGAAGTGCAGTTGGCATGGAGCGAATTTGAGGTGGTGGACTCGCAACTTCGGGTGCGCGTGACCCGACTGGCGTGAGCGGAATGAAGCGACAGCAAAGGCGAGAGGCGTAGATAGGAATTCAAATGTTCAGAATCGATCGGGGAAAAGTCGGACGAACTTTGCGGGAATGCGGCGGTGTGGTCGCCTGGCTGTTGTATCGGCTGCAAACTGGCGCGAAGGCACGCGAAGAGCGCAAATCGCAGCTGACGCTTTTGGATCGCATTTCGCTTGCACCCCGGCAATCGCTGGCGCTGGTGGAAGCTGAAGGCAGACGATTTCTGATCGGCACGTCGCCGGATAGTGGTCCGGTGTTTTATGCGCTTCAACCATCCTCGGCAACACTTGCGCAATTGGCGAAGCCGCGCGCGCTTAAAAGTCTGGCAGGATTTCCAGGGAGCAAATCTACGAGGGTGTCATGGTAGTTCTCCCGGCGGCGCATGCGGCCCTTTCCGCAACCTCTCTATTGCCGGATCTGAATGCGCGCCTTCATCCGTCCGACTCAACTCCGTGGACCATTGTGCTGGTCCTCACGCTCATTACCCTGCTACCGGCAATTCTGATGTGCATGACTCCGCTGGTGCGGCTGCTGGTGGTCTTTCATTTCCTGCGCCAGGCACTTGGTACGCAGACTGCTCCTTCAAACCCTACGCTTATGGGCTTGGCGCTCATGATGACGTGGTTTCTGATGACGCCCGTGCTGACCCAGGTGGATCAGCAGGCAATTGCGCCTTACAGGCAGGGCCAGATCACCGGGATGGATGCGATCGACCGAGGTGCGCGGCCAGTGGAGCACTTCATGCTGCGCTACGCCCGCGAAAAGGACTTGGCATTGTTCACCGCGGCCGGACAGATCGCAAGGCCAAACACTCCGGATGATCTTCCGATGCGTGTGGTGGTTCCTGCTTACATCCTTTCGGAGTTGAAGGCAGGCTTCGCAATCGGCGCGGTGCTGTTCCTTCCGTTTCTGCTGATTGATATGGTGACCGCCGCGATCACCACTTCAATTGGCATGTACCAACTGCCGCCCGTCGTCGTTTCAACCCCTCTGAAGATCCTTCTGTTTGTGATGGTGGACGGCTGGAACCTGCTGGCAGGTTCGTTGCTGAAGAGCTTTTGAGTGGAGCGCCGATGACACCAGACATGGTTTCCGAACTGCTGCGGCAGCTGATGAAAGAGGCGCTGATCCTCTCAGCTCCGGTACTGATCGCCGCGGCGCTGCTGAGTTTTGTATTGAGCCTTGTTCAGACGTTGACCAGCCTTCAGGAACAGTCGCTCACTGCGGTTCCACGGTTGGTCGCAGTCGCGCTGATTCTGCTGGTAGGCATGCCGTGGTTTCTGGAACGGATGGCAACCTACACGCGCGTACTCCTTAGGGATTTTCACCGTTTTCTTGGATGAAGACAGAGCGCTCTGAGTTAAGGATTGTCGCGGATGATGGATTGGACAACATTCTTGAACGCCATGGTGCTGGCTCTTGTGAGAGTGAGCGGGGTGG